>Ga0209415_10001840_pt1 | contig 40037 bp, 38 predicted proteins | sample PeaSoiSIISIP2007_FD_187696 | JGI IMG/M metagenome (GOLD analysis project Ga0209415, IMG submission 187696) | Peat soil microbial communities from Weissenstadt, Germany - SII-SIP-2007 (SPAdes) (version 2) | ecosystem: Environmental > Terrestrial > Soil > Wetlands > Peat | place: Germany...
CGGACGCGGAATTCACCATTACAACGATCTGCTCGGCCGAGCAACTAACCTTAAAACTCGCCCGCACAACGGAGCCTAGCTCGGAGCAACCTCTCCGAGTTCCGGACGATCCGAAGGCCGAGCCGGCCCTGTGCGGTCTTCATCTCTGCCTGAAGCATAGGGGATCGATCTTGAGACACGAGGACGGGAAAGCGGGAAGTGATTGAGCCAAAGGGAGAAGAAATTTTTTGCGGACCACGTGATCGAGGCGGCGAGCAGTTCACGAAGATTCCAGGCGGTGCTGCCGCCACCTTCAACGCGCTGGCGCTTCTTCAGGCGCAGGATGCAACCGCCCCGCTACGGCTTTTTCGATCTCCGAATTCATTTCGCCGCCGATGAGAATCGCTCCATTGGTGACATAGAGCCACAACAAAAACATGACCACGCCGTTCAAGTGGCCGTAACTGCTGGAGTAGCTGTTGATGCGATCGAAATATAAGCGGGCGGCGGAAATCGCACCTATCCACAGGATGAGGGCGCAGATCGCGCCAGGTGTGCTCCAGCGCCATCGGCGAATACGGACACTTGGAGCAAAGCGGTAGAGCACCCCAAGCGAAAGCGCCAGCGTCGGCATCAGGACCAGCCATTCCAAGACGCGGAGGCCGATGGCGCCCCAGTGGAGGTGAGCTTGCAGAAGCACGCCGCCGAAGATCAGCAAGATCGCACTGGAGCCGGCGATCGAGAGCGATACCGTCAGGCCGGTAATGGTGAGCCCCAATTTCCAAATAGAGCGACGCTCTTCAACTTCGTAGGCTTTATTGAGGCCATCGATCATCGCCCAAGTGGCATTCAGTGCAGCCCATACGGCTCCGGCACAAAGGGAAATGAGTTGAATGAGGGAAAGATCCCGCTCATTGAGTCCGTCCATGGTGCTCCGCAGGAGCTGCGCGACCTGATCGGGAAGCACCTGGCTGGACAAATCCTGGAGCGTATTGTTCATCTGATTCCCGAGATGAGGAATTCGCGCACTGACGGCGAGAAAAGCGAGAAGAGATGGAAAAATAGCCAGGAACTGGTAAAACGCCATGAGGCCGCCCTGCCCAAAGACGCTATCGTTCCAGGATTCACGCGCTGTTCGACGAAGCAGATCCGGTAACGATAAACCGCCGAATGTCCAGAGATTGCGCATGCCGCTCTCTGTATCTATTGTCGTTGGTGTCGGTGTGGTTTCGCAGCACTGGCGATGCGCCCATCTTCGCTTTCGAGCGTGCGACGCCTCTGCAACCATCGGGCGACCGACCAGCACAGTAACGCCCATACCGCTCCGCCAATCCATCCGGCGAGTACGTCCGTGGGCCAATGCACTCCGAGATAGACGCGGGTAACCCCGACCATCGCAGTCAGAAGAATGGCCAACAAGAGAAAATAGGCCTTCAGCGCCTTTCGCCGCTGAGAGCGGGCCAGCAAAGCTCCCAGCGTCAGGTAAACTACGGCCGACATCATCGAATGCCCGCTTGGAAAACTCGCGCCCGAGAAATACGCGGCGTACGGAACCACGTCGGGTCTCGGCCGATGAAAGATATCCTTGAGAAGATCCGTAAGCGCGGTGCCGCTGAGCACGGACCCGAGCAAGAAGAATGCCAGGTGCCGCTTGCCGTCGAGCGCGAGAAAGCCTGCGGCGATCGCCGTAACCAAGCTAAGAATGGTGACGCTTCCCAGCGCCGAGACGTCTCGCGCGGCTTCCTGAAAGGCCGGCGACCCGATGGGAGAGCCATCGGCGGGCCGCCTCATGGCCAGAAGGACGCGCCGATCGAACGTTTGCGTATCGCCTACGCGTACGTCATCGGCAATCGCCGCGAACGCCCACACGCCGCTCGCGAGTCCGGCCATCGCCAGAAGCACGCCTAGCTCGTGACCTCCAAGCCACGCGAGGAACCCGGTGTGGATAGTGCGAACCGATCGCGCCACTGGCTCTATTGTGGCGCGTTCCGGGCTCCGCCGGAATCGTGAACAGAAACCGTGCGCCCCCCGATTCCGATTCGACCGAGATTTTTTCACCTGCTTTCTCGACAATGCGCTGGTTTTCCATCGGGTACCGGCAAAATCTGCGAAAGTGAGCACTGGGCACCAAAATGAATCCGACAACGCCATCAGTATTTGATCTGAGCCCTTCCGAGAAGCTCCAACTCGTCGAAGATCTGTGGGACGATCTTGCTGCGATGCCGGACGCCGTTCCAGTCCACGACTGGCAACGGCAGGAACTAGCGCGCAGGAAGGCGAATCTTACGAAAAACCCGGCGTGCGGACTGATGTGGACAGAAGTGAAGCGCCGAGTGCGCGGCCCGTTCCCGCTGAGTCACCGCGGCGGCAGTTCATCGTAGGTGGTCATCTCAGGACGGTCCCAATGTTCCGCAAATGGGGCCAGCCGCCGGCGGAGATCGTCCGCCTGAGACTCGTCGATTCCCCTTTAACGAAGATCGACCGGGCCAGGAGCGTTGCGGTAAACTCCTTCGACGGCTTTAACCATGCACTCATTTTGGCGCAATCAACTCCGCGGCAGTGCTTCGCTACCCTAAAGCAAGTATGCCCCCCCAAATGTCTCCCGAGGAGTTCCGCGCCGCCGCGCACCAGACCGTCGATTGGATCGCCGATTACCTGCGCGACATCCGCGATTATCCCGTGCTCGCCAACGTCGAGCCGGGCGCGGTCACCTCGCGCTTACCCAAATCCGGACCCGAGCGCGGCGAATCCATCGACGCGATCCTCGAAGATTTTCGCAAGCTCATCGTTCCCGGCGTGACGCACTGGAACCATCCGCGGTTCTTCGGCTATTTCTCGGTCTCCGGCTCCGGCCCCGGCATCCTCGGGGAGATGCTCGCCGCGGCGCTGAACACCAATCACATGGTGTGGAAGACCGGGCCTTCCGCAACGGAGTTGGAGCAAGTCTCGCTCGGCTGGCTGCGCCAATGGCTAGGGCTGCCGGAGGAATTCTTCGGCATCATCCACGACACGGCTTCAACCTCCACTTTGCACGCCGTCATCGCTGCCAGGGAGGCTGCCAGGGAAGCCGCGGGCGGCCCAAGCGCGGATCTCGTCTTATACACGTCTGAGCACGCCCATCTCTCCGTCGACCGCGCGGCGCTTGTCGTGGGCATAGGCCGCGGCAACATCCGCCACATCCTCATTGACGACGACTTCCGCATGCGCCCGGAAGCGCTCGACGCCGCGATCGCAGCCGATCTCGCCGCCGGCAGAAAACCGTTTTGCGTGATTCCGACGCTCGGCACCACTTCGTCTTCGAGCCTCGATCCCCTGCCCGAGATCGCGGCCATCGCGCAACGCTACGGGTTGTGGCTACACGTCGACGCGGCATACGCCGGGCCCGCCGCCGTGCTCGATGAATATCGCCACATCTTAAAAGGCGCGGAGCTCGCCGATTCGCTGGTGGTCAATCCGCACAAGTGGCTATTCACTCCAATCGACTTGAGCGCGCTGTACACGCGACGGCCGGAAGTGTTCCGCCGCGCGCTCTCGCTCGATCAAGCGCCGGCGTATCTTCAAACTGCCGAGAATGGCGGAGCGGTTAATTTCTCCGATTACAGCATAGCCCTGGGACGCCGCTTCCGCGCGCTGAAGCTATGGTTCGTGCTGCGCTACTACGGCCGCGAAGGGATCGCCGAGATTCTGCGAGGACACCTGCGCATGGCGCGGGAATTTGCCGCGAGCGTTCAAGCCGACCCGCGCTTTGAGCTCGCGGCACCGGTGCTGTTTTCGCTGTTGTGCTTCCGCATGCATGGCTCAAATGACGACAATCGCGAACTGCTCGATCGCGTCAACTCCACGGGCCGCGCATTTCTTTCTGGCACGCAATTGCGCGGCAAATTCGTCCTGCGGCTCGCTATCGGCAACATCGCCACCACGGATGCCGACGTTCAAGAAACCTGGGATCTAATCAGTTCGTCCGCGCCGCAGCGGCGCCGGCCAGATGGCGCTCCAGAGTCGTGATCAGCAGCGCCGGCTGAACCGGCTTGGAGATGTATCCGTTCATGCCGGCCTCCAGGCACTTCTCGCGATCTCCGGTCATGGCGTGGGCGGTCATGGCCACCACCGGTAAGTTCTCCCAGCGCGGATCGCGCCGCAGCATTCGCGTGGTCTCCAGCCCGTCCAACACCGGCATCTGGATGTCCATGAGCACCAGATCGTAGGGAAGCTCGGCCGACTCCAGTTTCTCCAAGGCTTCACGTCCGTCGTTGGCGATCTCGATCTGATATCCTCTCTTGCGCAGCATCGCCAGCACGACTTTCTGATTCACCAGGTTGTCTTCCACCAGCAGCAGGCGCGCGCCGGTACACGCCGCGGCGGCGGCACGAGATTCCACCGGGGCGGGAGGTTCCGGAAGCGACGCCGCATCGAACAGTAGCGTGACGAAGAAGGTGCTACCCTTGCCCACTTCGCTTTCGACGCGAATATTTCCACCGTGCATTTCGACCAGACGGCGAGTGATGGCCAGCCCCAGGCCGGTACCGCCGTATTTCCGTGTGATGCTCGAATCGGCCTGCGTGAATTTTTCAAAAATGTCCGCCATTTTCTCGGGCGGGATTCCGGCGCCGGTATCGCTGACCTCGATGCCCACCTGAATGCTGCCGGAGCGCGCGACCGCGGTATTCAACCTCACCGTAATCGCGCCGCGTTCAGTAAACTTGACCGCATTGGAGAGCAGGTTGGTGACGATCTGCCGGACACGCAACGGATCGCCCAAAACGCCCAGGCTGCGCGCGCCGGAGCAATCCAGCTTAAGCAGAATTCCCTTTTGCGCGGCCTTCAGCGCATGCCCCTTCAGGCAGTCTTCCATCACGGTCTGCAAGTTGAACGGGACCTGTTCCAGCAGCATCTTACCGGCTTCGATTTTCGAAAGATCCAGAATGTCGTTGAGCAGCGCCAGCAGGGAATAGGCGCAGCGCTGGGCAGTCTCCAACTGGTCGCGCTGATCCTTGCCAAGGGGGCTGTCGAGCGTAAGCTCCATCATGCCCAGCAAGCCGTTCATGGGCGTACGCAGCTCGTGCGACATATTGGCCAGGAATTCGCTCTTGGCCTGGCTCGCCGCCAGCGCGGCATCCTTGGCCACTTCCAGCTCACTGGTGCGCTCCCGGATGCGCTGCTCCAGAAGCTCGTGATGCTGGCGGATTTCCTCCTGCGACCCTGCCAGCGCCTGAATCATGCGATTGAAGCTTTCGCCCAGATACTCGATCTCATCCCCGGTGCGGCTGACCTGGATGGTCCGCAGTTGGCCCTTCCCGACCGAAGTGATGCCCGCCTGGAGCAGCTTCAGAGGACGCGCCAGCGCGCTTATCGTGAAGCGGGAAATGGCGAAGGCGAGGAGGGCTACCAAGCCGCACAAAACCAACGCTTTTCCCTTGGTGAAGGTGTGCTGCACGATGTCCCAGTACAGCGTAACCACAACAACCCATAGCAGTAGAACTCCCGTAAAGACCGAGAATTTGGATGCGAGGGAGCGAAACTTCTTGGGCTTGGGCTGTTCCACCATCTTTATGCTGCGATGTTTTCGCTTAGTGAGCCATTCGGCGGATACCTTAGTACGCAAACAGGTTTCCAACTAAGATAGCCCGCTTCGGCCCTTGCTTTGCCGCAAAAACGCTATCCTGGAAAACAAAGTGCCTTCCCGCCAGCGCTCCCGTATGGAAACCTCCTTATGCGGCGTGCCCCTCAAGACGCCGATTCTTGCGGCCTCGGGCACCTTCGCATATGGGGTGGAGTTTCGCGAGCACCTGGATTTGGCAAGCCTGGGAGGCGTCATCGTCAAGGGGCTTTCGCGCGAGCCCATGGACGGCAATCCGCCGCCGCGGCTGTTTGAGACCCAGTCCGGCATGCTCAATTCCATCGGTCTGCAAAATATCGGCGTGCGCGCCTTTGTGAGCGACAAGCTTCCGGAGCTGCGTGAGCTGGGCGTCACGACCTTCGCCAACATTTTTGGCTATGCCGTGGAAGATTACGTGGAAGTGGCGCGCGTGTTGGAGGACGCCGAGGGACTGGCGGGCTATGAGCTGAATGTCTCTTGCCCCAACACCAAGCACGGAGGCATATATTTCTCGAGTGACCCGGCGTTGCTCGCCGAGGTTGTCTCCGAGGTGAGAAAAGCGGCGAGCCGCCGCCCGTTGATCGTGAAGCTCTCGCCGAACGTGGCGCGCATCGAGCCTCTGGCTCGGGCGGCGGCGGATGCGGGGGCGGATGCGATCTCGCTGATCAACACGTTTGTGGCTCTGGCGATCGACCCGCGCACGCGGCGGCCGCGCCTGGGCGCAGGATTCGGAGGATTGTCCGGCCCCGCCATCAAGCCCATCGCTCTACGGATGGTGTATGAGGCGGCGCGCGCGGTCACGATACCGGTGATCGGACTGGGCGGCATCGCCACCGGCGCGGACGCGGCCGAATTCCTGATCGCTGGGGCGTCCGCGGTGCAAGTGGGCACGGCGAATTTCTGGGACCCGAGCGCGCCGGAGCGCATCGCCGAAGAGTTGGATAAGTTTCTAGAGCAGGAAAACGTCGCGCGGGCGGCGGATTTAGTGGGTACGCTAAAAATATGAAAAAGATTATCTCCACGGAACGAGCGCCCAAGGCTATGGGGGCTTATTCGCAAGCAGTAGTGTCGAACGGATTGGCGTTCTTAAGCGGGCAGATCCCACTGGATCCGGCAACGGGGCAGCTGATCGAAGGCGACGTGGTGGCGCAGACCGCGCGCGTGCTGGAGAATCTGAAGGCAGTACTGGAAGCCTGCGGATCGTCTTTAACCCGAGTGGTGAAAACCACCGTGTTCCTCAAGGATATGAGCGAGTTTACGCAGATGAACACGGTGTATTCGGAATTTTTCCCGAAAGAGCCGCCGGCGCGCGCGACGGTGGAAGTGGCTCGGCTTCCGCGCGACGTGCGCATCGAAATCGACTGCATTGCGACCGTGGGGTGAACAGCTTTAGGCTAGTTTCTGCTGCAAGAGAATTCGCCGCCGCAAATAATTTAACGCCCCCTGCGCGGCAAACAGCCGCACCCGAGTGCGATCGCCGGGGAAGCTGAACTTGAGCGCCTCCACCGCGCCATCGGGACCGGCGATTCCCACGTAAACCGTGCCCACGGGTGCGCCGCTGCCGCTCTCGGGTCCCGCCTCGCCAGTAGTGGAGACGGCATAAGCCGCACCGGAGCGGGTTCGCGCGCCTTGGGCCATGGCGCAAGCCACCGGTCCGCTCACCGCGCCATGCAATTCTATCAATGCCGGATCGATACCCAGCAGATTTTCCTTCATGCGATTGCTGTAAACGATGAAGCCGCCGGCAAAATAATCGGAGCTGCCGGGAATGGAAGTGACACGCTCCGCGATCAGGCCACCGGTGCAGCTTTCGGCCACGGCCAGCGTCGCGCCGCGCGCGCGCAGCAGTTGGCCCACCACGGCTTCGAGCGAATCTCCATTACGGGAAAAGATGCGATCGCCCAGCAACTCCTCGATGGGGCCGCCTACGTCGCCGAGCAGACGTTCGGCCTCGACTTCCGTATCGCAGCGCGCGCGCAAATGGACCTGAATATCGCCGGGCGAAGCCAGAATTGTCGTCGCCGGATTCGAGTATTTCGAATAAATCGGCGCGATTAACTGATCTAGATCGGACTCGGTCATTCCGGTGACGCGGTATAGGCGCGCACGAATCACTTGACCGGGAAGCAGCGCGGCGAGTCTGGGCACGCACTCATTGATGAACATCGGCTTGAGCTCGCCGGGAGGGCCGGGCAGCAGCATCACCACCCGTGCGCCGTTGCCGTCGTCCCATTGAGCGATCCACTGACCGACGGCTGTTCCGTTTGGATTGGGAAGCGCTTCGGCGCTTTCGACCAACATGGCCTGGCGCTTGTTATTCTCAGCCATCTTTCGCTGACGGCGGCGAAAGCGCTCCTCGATGGCGTCGGATAGGTCCTGGCGGAAGACCAGCGGCCGGTCCAGCGCCTGCGCTACGGCTTCCCGCGTCAGGTCGTCTTCAGTAGGGCCCAGGCCGCCGGTGACGACCACAATGCTCACGCGCGCCAGCGCATCCCGGACGGCGGCGGCGACAATGGCGCGGTCGTCGCCCACGATCAACTTGCGCCGCACTTCCACGCCGAGGGCGTTGAGCTGATCCGTGATGAACAGCGAATTAGTGTCCAGGCGCTGCGAAGTCAGCATCTCCGACCCCACGGCGATGATCTCGGCATCGCGTGTGGAGGCTTCGGACATTCCTAGATTGCTCCGCGCAAGAGTTTAATGGGTGGGGCGGCCTTCGATGCCCAGGCCGACCCGGTAGAGCGATCCTTCCGGCCCGCGAGAGGGCGAAAATTCATTGGTCGCCACGATCAGGCTTTTCGAGGGAGTGAAGGCCACGCCGACGATGGAAGGGCCAGACAGAAACAGCTCCGCGTCAGCCTCCGGCGAAATCCGCACCACGCCGCGCCGTCCGCCGAGAGAAGCCGCCACGTACAGATTCCCTTGAACGTCGAAGGCCAAGCCCTGCGGGCGGCCGAGACCGCGGTAGAACCGCTCCACATGGCCATCGCGCGAGATGCGCGCCACCGAATCGAAGCTCGACGTGGTGGGTCCGGTGACATAGAGATAATCGTCCGGGCCGAACGCCAGGTGGTAGGCGGCGAGCGAAGGTTCGAGCGTCGCGAACACGTAAATCTGGCGCTGCCGGCTGATCTTGAAAATGGTGCCGCTGCGGTCGCCCACGAACAGGTTGCCGTCCTGATCGAACACCATGCCGGTGGCGACGCCCATGCCTTCGACATAGGGCGACGTGTTGCCCGCGGTGGAGACCTGATAGACCACACCGTCGTTGCGGCTGGACACGTACAGAGTTTCTTCGCGGTCGAACGCCAGGCCGGTGGCGTTCAGGATGTCCGTCACCAGCGGCTTGGCGGTTAGCGTGGGATCGATTTTGTAGATCGACACGGGAACCTTCTGCCCCGCCACCCCGCTAAAAGTGACGAAGATGTTTCCGGTGTGGTCCACCACCGGGTTGGAGACGGGATGCACTCCTTCGGCGATGCGGACGCCGACGTGGCAGGGCCACGTGACGCTCGACTCCGGCTCCGCTCCCAGCGAGAGTTCGCCGTTGGCCGGTCCCGCGGGCACGCGCGCGACGACGTAGGCGTCCGATCCCACGACGATCTGCGCGGGCGTGTTCCCGAAGCGGACGGACGCACGATCGGCGCCTGTCAGACCCGCGCCGCGGATTTGAAAGTCGCCTCCCGGAATGGCCGCAGCGGGCGAAACCCCGGAAATGTGGGGACGGGCATCTCTTCCCGATGGGTCGTTTCCCGATGAATGCGCGCCGGAGGATTTACGAAGAGGCATAAAAAGGCAGCTAATAAAGATTGAACCATCCGGCAGCGGACAACACAAGCGCGGCATAGACGCCGGCCATCACGTCGTCCAGCACGATGCCGGCTCCGCCGGGGATACGCTCGAGTTGGCGCACCGGCGGAGGCTTCCAAATATCGAAGGCCCGGAACAGCACGAAGGCCGCGCACCACGCCTTCCAGTTCATCCCCGCCTTCCCGAATGCCGCTCCGCCGATGGCGATCCATTGCCCCACCACTTCGTCGACCACGACGATCTGCGGGTCCTTGAGGCCGGTCTCGCGGGCGGTGACATCCGCGGCCCAAATTGCGGGACCCAGCAGCACCAGCGCCAGAATCGCGAAGCCCCACGGAGGCACGCCCGTGTATACGTGCAGCAGCCACGCGATAACAATGGCCGCGAGCGAACCCGCCGTTCCCGGAGCCTTGGGCGCGTAGCCGCAATAAAACCAGGTGGCCAGAAGGCGAGAAAAGGCGCGGGCGAATCCGCTCACTCCTCGTCCTTGTCTGGAAAACCTTCCTCTTCCTCGGCCAGCCCGGGAATCACGTACTTCCCCGAAGCCCAATTGGCCAAGTCCTGGATGCGGCAGCGATCGCTGCAAAAGGGCATGTAAGGATCGTCGAGCTGAACTGGTTTATGGCAAATCGGACAAAGCGTCATCGGACTAATTTTATCGAGCGGGCAGCGCCGACCGAATCTGGACCAAGGCGGGTGGCATCGCGATTCCATGAGGCACTTGCGCGTCGTCAGGAACGTCGGTCAACTCACCAGTCAGGTCGTAATCGTGCGCCTTGGCGATGCGCATGCGGCGAATTTGACCGGCTTCAAGCGGATACTCGCCCGGATCGGAGATGTAGCAAACTCCATCGATGCCGGGCGCCTGCGAGGCCAGCCGAGCCTGCCAGACCAGCTCCGAATCGGGCGACGGCCCCTCCACCAGCACAGGAAACTCGCGCCCCACCAGCGAGCGATTGCGAGCGCGGGAGATCTTGCGCTGAATGGCCATCAATCTTCGCTTGCGGTCGTAAATCTCGCGCGCGCCGACTTTACCGTCCAGCGCGAAACTCGCGCTCGAGTCTTCATCCGAATAAGAGAACACGCCCAAGCGATCGAATTGCGCGGCCCTGACGAATTCGCACAGCGTTTCGAAATCGGCTTCGGTTTCGCCGGGAAAGCCGGCGATCATGCTGGTGCGGAGGGCCACACCAGGGATGGTGCGGCGAATACGCTCAATCAGCTTCAGAAAAATATCGCCGTTCGCCCCGCGCTTCATGCGCTTGAGCACGGAGGCGCTCGCGTGCTGCAAGGGCATGTCGATGTACTTGACCAATGCCTCGTGCGCGGCGATCGTATCCAGCAGCTTCTGCGTAACCTTGTTGGGATAGCAGTACAAGAACCGGACCCACTTAGGATGCGGCGTCTCGATTTCCGCCAGCCTCTCGAGCAACAGCGCCAGGCCGTCCTTGATCCCCAGATCCTCGCCGTAACACGTCGTGTCCTGACCGATCAGGTTGATCTCGCGCACGCCCTGTGAAAACAAACGCGTAGCTTCCGAGATCACGCTCTCAAACCGCCGGCTGCGGAACTTACCGCGGTATTGCGGAATCACGCAGAACGTACAGGGATGGTCGCAGCCCTCGGCGATCTTGATATAGGCGTAGTGGCGCGGCGTGGCCAAAACGCGCGGCGTGGAATCGGTATAGAGGTACAGCTTCAACGGGTCTTCAGGCGCAATTTTGGAAGAAGCATCCAAGCCCTCGCACAGCGCCGCGATCCGTTCCAGCTCATTGGTCCCGAGCACCGCGTCCACTTCCGGCAGATTCTTCTCGATCTCGCCGCGGAACCGCTCCACCAGGCACCCGGCAACGATCAGCTTCCTGGCGCGGCCGGTCTTCTTGTACTCCGCCATTTCGAGAATGGTGTCTACCGATTCCTGTTTGGCCGGGTCGATGAAGCTGCACGTATTGACGACGATCACTTCAGCGTCGGCCGGATGCGGCGTGAGCTCATGGCCACGCGCGGTGAGCTGGCCCATCATCACCTCTGTGTCGACAAGGTTCTTCGGGCATCCGAGACTGACGAATCCAATTTTCACTTTGGGAGCCTTAATTCACCTGGCCGGCCTAAATGTGGCAATGCGCCTGACCGCGCTTTTCCAGGTACTGCTGATGATACTCCTCGGCCGGCCAGAACGTAGGCGCGGGTTCGATCTGCGTGACGATGGGCCGCGGAAAGTGGCTCTGCGCGGCGTCGCGCGAGGCTTTCGCTTCGGCCTCCTGCTCCGGCGAATGATAGAAGATCGCGGAGCGGTACTGGCTGCCGTAATCCGGTCCCTGGCGATTCAAGGTCGTGGGGTTGTGATTGGCCCAGAATACTTCCAGCAGATCGTGGTAGCTGATGACGTGCGGATCGAAGGTTACTTCCACGGCCTCGGCGTGCCCGGTGCGGTCCGTGCAAACCTGCTCATACGTAGGATGGTCGAGCTTGCCGCCGATGTACCCCACCTGCGTGGATTTCACGCCGGCCAGGCGCCGAAAAGCCGCCTCGACGCCCCAAAAACATCCCGCGCCGAACGTAGCTTTCTCCGTCTCCATATTTTGATTGTAACGCGGACATGTTCCGGCGTTTTGCTAGTCTGAAGTATTGCCCCCCGGCGCCAAACTCAGAGTCAACAACGCCACGCGCGGAACCATGCTCGCCGATCGCGCCGACATCGCCGACACCAGCGCTAAGCGCCGCACTGGCCTGCTGAAGCACAGCGGGCTCGCGCCCGGCGAAGGATTGTGGATCGTGCCCTGCGAGGGCGTGCATACCTTCTTTATGAAATTCCCCATCGACGTGGTGTTCCTGAACAAGAAGCGCGCGGTGCTGAAGATCCGCCCGAATATGGGGCGCCGCCGCATCGCCCTCAGCCTGCGCGCGCATTCGGTGCTGGAACTGCCGGCGGGAAGGCTGGCGGAGACCGCGACCCAACCTGGCGACGTGCTCGAATTCGAGAAGTACTGAGCTGCCTTTTACTGCTGTACAGTCAGGTAGAGAGTCTGCGCCACTTGCACGCCACCCACGCTCACGTTGATCTGGTAGTCTCCATTGGCGACCTGTGGAACCGTGATGTTGAACTGATACAGGCCGATGTTGCCGGGAGCCAGTCCCGCGTAGGTGAGCGCTGCCGGCGTCGTTGATCCGGCAATCGCCCCGAAGCTGATCGTCAGATTGGGAATGCTGTTCTGCTGCCCCACCACCACGCCCGGCGCGATTATAGGGGTCACCGCACCGAACCCGATGCCGTAAGCCGTGATCGAATCGCCGGGCTTGGCCGGCTGGAACGGGATGCCCGGAATCAATCCGCTGTTGCCGACGTACGTCACTCCATCCTGGAACAGCGCAACGAGATATTGCTTGCCGCCGATATTGAAGCTCGCCGGCGCAAGCATTCCCGGCGCAAGCGACGCCTCCTGAGTGGTGAAGGATGCGCTGGTTCCCGCGCACGTGGTCACCGCGATCTTCACCGGACCGGTGGCCGAGTCCGCAGGCGCCTGGACATTAATCTGCCCGCCGCTGATGTAATACACGAACCCCGCATTGCCGTCGATCGACACACTGGAAGTGTCAAGACCGGTGGGTGCGTTGGAACCCTGGAAATCGGAGCCCGCCCACAAGCGCGTATCCACCGCCAGATTCGAGCCCTTGACTTCGAGCCAAGAGCCGGGAGCGAAGTTGGACAATCCGCCGAAGTCGGTAGCGGAATTGACGGAGGTGATGGACGGCAGCGCGGAGATGGTGCACGTAGTGCCTCCGCCAGAGGGCGCGGCGATAGTGGTCGCGTTGAACTGCACCGGCGCGAGCCCCGCGGCCGAAGCCGTGACAACCACACTGCCCGGCGTCGCGCCCAGAGTGAGTTGAACCGATGCCGTACCGGAGGCATCGGTCACCACGCTTGCCGCGCTGAGAGCGGCCGATCCCGAGGTTACGGCGAAATTGACGGCGACACCGGGAACCGGGACCCCCGCGCGCCCGTTCACCACCACTTGCAACGGATTCGGAAGCGTCCAGCCCACCTGACCCGTCTGTTTATCGCCGGAGGTCGTCAGCCCGCTGGGCGAATCCAGCACTAGCTTCCAGACGATGCTGCTGCCGGTTTCGGGAACGTAGAGATCGCCGTTCGCATCCACGCTGAGGCCGCCAAGCGCGCCCACTACGTAAGACGGGCCGCCGACGCCCCCGATAAATTCGAAGCCGGACTGACCCTCTGAAAAGGAGACTGAAGTCGCGAATGCGCCGTCTGTCGCTGGAGCCGTACCATTGCCGGCGATACGCTGCGCAACCCCGCCGCTCAGGCGAAATATTTGATTCCCCACCACCCAATAGACATTTCCCGCGTTATCGACAGTGATTCCCTCACCGAAACCTTCTTGGGCGGCGACTGTCGCGATCCCAGCGGGCGACACGCTCAGAACAGAAGTACCTCCGTAGTCCGAGATGTAAATATTGCCCAGCGCGTCGCTCGCCAGAATGCCCCCTCCCCTAAGGTTGAGCGCAAGGGAAGTGGCGGGACCATTGAAATTCACCGGGATAGTCCCGATTTGCCCGCCCCCTGCGAAGGCGGAAATGATCCCGCTCGCCATGGAGATTTTATAGACCATGTTCCCGGATTCGTCGGCGACATAGATGTTTCCCGAAGGGTCGATCGTGAGTCCTACAATCACGCTCAACAATGCCTGAGTTGCGGGCCCGCCGATTCCGGAATCGGCTCCGAATCCAGTTTTGCCCGCTAACCCTTGAACCGTATTGGAGGACGTGAGTTCAAATAACTGGCCGGGGCCTGGAAGACCCGGGTCTGATTCGAAATAAAGATTCCCTTGCGAATCGACAGCCATGGCACTGACGTTCTGAACTTGCGATTGCAGAGCGGCGGCATTGATACCCGGAACGCCAGGCGCGCCCGTGCCTATAACAGTGTCAATCTTCCCATCCGGTGTGACTCTGCGAATCCGAAAATTGTTCCAGTCGGCGATGAATACATTTCCCTTGTTATCGGCGAGCGCTCCCGAGGGAACGTTCAGAAGCGCGGAAGTTGCGGGGCCTCCGTCGCCTGCGAAATGGGACTCGCCGGCCACCGTGCGCGCCTGGCCGTTCGATTCTATCTCCACGATGCGGCCGGTGCCGGTATCCGAGACGATCAAGTCTCCCGCCGGCCCGATCGCAACATACTGGATATTGTTGAGACTCATCCCCGTCGCAAGCCCATTCGCATACGGGCCGAAACGGCTCTGCGGTATTCCGGCGATCTGGGTCAGGGTCCCGTTTTGTGCGATCTCATCCACTGCCCCGTTGCCTTCGTCGCCCACGTAAACGTTATTCGAACTATCGATCGCGAGTCCTCCGAACAGGGCGCCGAAGCCCAGGGGAGAAGACGTTGCAGGACCGTTCTTGGGCAGGCCGCCGCTGCCATTGCCCGCGAACGTGGTGATGATTCCCTGAGGGGTCACTTTGCGAATCCGGAAATTACTCCGATCGAGGATGTAAAGATTGTTCGAGCTGTCGAAGGCCAGATTCAAAGGAATGTTCAGCAGAGCGGAGGTCGCGGGTCCGCTGTCGCCGCTGTATCCACGCGTGCTGCTGCCGGCAAATGTATGAATGATGCCGTCCGGAGTCACTTCACGCACGCGGCTGTCGTTTTCCGAAAAGTAAACGCTGCCGGCGCTGTCGACTGCCACGCCGGAAATCGATAGGAGTTGAGCGGTAACGGCGGGTGCGCCATCCCCTGTGTATGGTGGAGAGAGGGCGCCGGCAATTACTGTGATCGAGCCGCCGGGAGTCATTTTAAGCACTTGCTGCGACGTCGTGAAGTAGAACGTACCGTCCTTCGCGATCTTGAAATCGCTCACCGTGTTCCGCGGAAGCGAAGCAGCGGGATGAATTGTTCCGTCAGGCGTGATCTCGCGAAAATGCCCGTTGTCGTAAATGAAGATATCGCCGGCCGGATCGGACGCAGCCAGCGTCGGGCTTTGCAGCAGCGCCGAGAGCGCGGCTCCGCCATCGCCCAAATTAGAATTGCCGGCGAATTGTCTCAGGACGTAAGGGTAGCCCTGGCCGAATGAGATCGCGGGTGCCGCCAAGACAATCAGAATCGCGGCGGCGCATTGACTTCTCGAACAATGAGTCCTCAAGGTGAAGCCTCCTTGCCAGTCAGCCGTTATTGATGCCAGCCGAGATTCTCGCTGACACTCAGATTCGAATTCACATAGACCGTCAGCCGGAAGCTGACCGTTCCGGTCTGATTGCGAAAAACGATGTTGCCGTTGCGGAGCTGGGTCGCATCCAGATCCATCGTCTTGGCGTAGTCGCCATCGTGGATCTCCAGCACGCCGTGGTCGGCTTTGCGGACCAGTGGGGACTCGCCGTTCCATCGCAGCGACAAGGTGTCGTCGCCCGAGTTCAGCACCGCCATCGAGAGGGAATAATCCGCCGCGCCGCCGGCCGCGCCTCGGGGCTGCACATTCAACGCCGCCAGGTAACCCAGCGCGACGCCCAACAGAAGGAAGATGAACGACAGCGGAAACCACATCCATGCTCCCAGGCGGGAGCGCGCTGGAGTGGTGATGGCGTAGGCTACGCCTTGCGTGTTGCCGAATTGGCCCTGGCTCTCCGCGTCGGCGTCATCCTCAACGTTGCCCTCCGGAGCTGTGCGAACCAGCGCGCGTCCTCCGCGGTTGCGAGACCTCCTGTCCGTCATTGGCCTGCGCTCCGGAGCCTCCTCGCCCGTCAATTCACGGCGGCGGAAGGGAAACTCCAGCGGAGTCGTCTCCTGAAACGCACCGTTCTCGCGGAAGAAGAATCCCGCGGGACCTGCCTTGGTGGCAAAGGGCTTCACCAGCAGGGCCACGTGCGAAGGACCGGAGAAGCAGCGATCCATCAGGTCGACGTCTTCCGGCTCGAGCGACAACCCGTCGCGCGTGTGGCTGCGGTAAAAGCCCACTGCGTAGCGGTCCTTCGCGGCATCCGGCCGCCAGCGCACGCAGGCTTCATCGAACGCCTCCCGTTCCTCCGGCGATAACAGATAGGAGGGGCCGCGCGTGTATCCGCACTCCACCGGCTCAAAATCGTCGATGCGCACGATCGTGACCGCGCCCCGTTCGATCGAGCCAAGCAGCAGCCCACCCACTTCCGCGCCGCGCTTGGGCACCGCGCCGAAGCCGCGCATGATCTCCGCCAGAAGCGCGTCGATCGCGTCCAGATTCACGTGGACCTCGAACCCTCTCCCGGCCGCCTCCCACAAATAGTACCCAGATGCGTCTTGTGCTGGTGTCTCCATTTCAGGTACCGTTTCATCGTACTACGTGGCTGGCACTCTCTATCTTGTTGCGACGCCGATCGGCAACCTGGAGGACATCACTCTGCGGGCTTTGCGCGTGCTCCGCGAGGTGGATTGGATCGCCTGCGAGGACACGCGCCAAACCCGCAAATTGCTGGACCATTTCGGCATCTCCACCAAGCTGGTGAGCTATCACGAGCACAACGAGGCCGCGCGCGCGGCGGAATTGGTAAAGCAAATCGAAGCCGGCTCCAGCGGCGCCCTGGTCTCCGACGCCGGCACGCCGCTGATTTCCGACCCCGGCTATCGCGTGGTGGCCGCGGCCATTAGCTCCGGCATCGCGGTGGTTCCCATTCCGGGAGCGTCCGCCGCGCTGGCTGCGCTGGCCGGCTCGGGCCTCGGAACCGACGCCTTCCACTTCCGCGGATTCCTGCCTCCCCGCTCCGCCGCGCGCCGCAAAGCTTTCGAATCCCTCAAGGACGCGGATTGCACCCTGATCTTCTACGAAGCTCCGCACCGGATTCTGGAGGCTCTGGAGGACATCGAAGCGGTGTTGGGATCGCGGCCCGTGGTGGTGGCTCGCGAGCTGACCAAGATCCACGAGGAGTTCCTGCGCGGCACGGCCTCCGAAATCCGCCTTCAGCTTGCCGCGAGGCCATCCGTGAAGGGAGAGATTACATTGCTGATCGGGCGAGCCTCCGCTGAAGACAAGCCGGCCGATCTTTCGTCAGCGGAAGACGAAGTTCGTCAACTTGAACAGACAGGGCTTTCGCGGATGGATGCGATCAAGCGGGTCGCCAGGACGCGAGGAATCCCCAAGCGCGATCTGTATCGCAAGGTTATTTCGTAACGGAAGGCTTTGTACTCGGACGCCGCGCGGCCGCGCAACAACCTACAGCGCACGGTGCGTGCTCCTCATTCAGAAATCCCGCGATCATCTCGATCATCGCCGGGTGCGTCTCCACCGTGCGCGCCCGCGCCATGCGAATGCCCAATTCCTCCGCCAGCTCCCGCACTTCCACATCGAGATCGTAGATCACCTCCATGTGATCCGACAGAAACCCGATCGGCACGATTACGGTATCGCTTCGGCTCTCGCGCAATTCGTCGCGAATGTCCGGCTCGAGCCACGGCTGCGTGGGCGGACCGCTTCGGCTCTGATACACCAACTTCCACTCCGCGTGGCCCACCGCGCCCGCGACGGCGGCGCATGCCTGCTCCAGTTCCCGCACATACGGGCTCGATTGCGCCATCGCCACCGGCACGGAGTGCGCGGTGAAGACCAGGCGACCCTGCGGTAGTTCTTCCACGGCTGCCCGCGCGCGATCGGTCATGGCTTCGATAAATTTGGGATGCGCCGAAAATGGCCTGATCTTGTCGATCCGCGGCGCGTTCTCCACCTCTGCACGAGCCTGCTCAATATTCTCGATGTACTGGCGGCATCCCGAATACGAACCGAACGCCGAGGTCACGAAGGCCAGCGCGTGCCGCACGCCGTCGTCGCGCATCTGCCGCACCGTCTCGGCCAGCAGCGGATGCCAGTTGCGATTGCCCCAGTATATCGGCAGCCCGATGCGCTCCCGCTCGAAATATTCCCGCAACTCCGCAATCAACGCGCGATTCTGATCGTTGATGGGGCTGCGGCCGTCGAAGTGATAATAATGCTCAGCGACTTCCAGCATCCTCTCCCGAGGAACGTTCCGCCCGCGCAGCACGTTTTCGAGAAACGGAATCACGTCCTCGTGCTTTTCGGGACCACCAAAGGAGACAATCAGCAACGCGTCGTACAGAGCCACCTCCCGATTGTACTAGCGCGGGTAAGGGTGCCCCCGCAGCGTCGTCAGCGCCCGGTAAATCTGCTCCGCCACAACCACCCGAGCCAGCTCATGCGGCATGGTCATGGGCGACAGCGCCAGCAACAGATCCGCGTGATCTCTCCACTCCTCCGGCAATCCATCCGCGCCGCCGATGATGAACACCAAATCTCGATCGAAAATCCTTGCCAGCTTCGCCGAATCCATCGCGCGTCCCAACGGGTCGAGCAAAACCTTGAACGCCGCAGGGTGCTTCTCCCATGGATCAAACCTTTGCGGACGAATCTCGCGCATCTCGCAGGTTGCATAACGGGTGGACCGCTTGATGTATTCCTCCGCCATCGCGTTGGCGTGCGCATCGCGCGCCTTCCCGATGTAATAGAGGAAAATCTTCACGCTGGTTTGCGTAAGATGGACTTGCGATAAAACGGAATGTCGTTGCGGTCTTCCACGAACTCCACCGCATCGCCGATTTGCACGCGCTCGCCCGCGATCCGCACCGTTCGCCTGCCTCCGTCTGCGAGCGTCACAATCGCAATCTGATACGGAGCGTCGGCCGTGAACTGCTCCGGCGCCATGTAAACAACGGTCTCCGTGTAAACAGTGCAGTCGGTCATGCGGCTCCCAGAATCGTCACCACCGCAGTCGCGCCCGACCCGCCCAAATTCTCCGCCAGCCCCAGCGAATGCCGCGCGAGCTGCAACTCGCCCGCTTCCCCGCGAATCTGCATGGCCACGTCGCAGATCTGGCCCACGCCGGTGGCGCCCACCGGATGCCCCTTTGCTTTCAGGCCTCCGCTCGCATTCACCGGACGCTCACCCTTCAGGCAAGTCCGGCCCTCGAGCGCGTATGGCCCTCCCTGGCCTCTCGCGACGAACTCCAGATCCTCGGTGGCGATAATCTCGGCGATGGTGAAGCAGTCGTGCAGCTCCGCAAACTCGATATCGCGCGCCGTGACGCCGGCCATTCGGTACGCCTTTTCGCCGGCCATGCGCACGGCCCGGAACGTGGTGATGTCCTCTTTCGAATCCAGGGCCACTGAGTCGGATGTCTGCGCGATTCCCAGAACCTTCACCGGCTTGTCCGTAAATTCGCGAGCGCGTTCCAGCGGAGCGATCATCACCGCCGCCGCGCCGTCGCTGATCAACGAGCAATCGTAGACTGTCAGCGGATCGGAAACCGGCTTACCGGCCAGAGCCTGCTCCATTGTGATCACCTTGCGCATATGCGCCAGCGGATTCTTCGCGCCGTTGGAGTGATTCTTCACCGCCACCGCGGCCATCTGTTCCCGAGTGGTCCCGAACTGATGCATGTGCCGCCGCGCGATCATCGCGAATAGAGCCGGAAAGGTCGCGCCCACCCGAACTTCGCCCGAGCAATCCCCGGCGCCGGCCAGGATCTCGGTGACCTTGGGCGTCGATTGCGAGGTCATCTTTTCCACGCCGCCCACCAGCACCAGATCGTACAGCCCCGCGGCCACGCTCGAAACCGCATGAAAGAAAGCCGACCCGCTGGAGGCGCAGGCGGCCTCAAACCGGGTGCACGGAACGTCCGTGATGCCGATTCCCGAGGCGACGTAAGGCGCCAGGTGGTTCTGCCCCACAAACGACGGGCCCGCGAAGTTGCCGAGGTAGAAAGCCTCTATTTGTGAAGCACTTACGTGTGCATCGCCGAGGCATTTTTGGCCCGCTTCAACCGCCAAAGATCGTAAGTCGCGGTCCGGGAAAGCCCCGAAAGCGGTCTTGCCGATGCCAATCACCGCGACGGCTTTCATATATCATTAGGATAACGCCGCCGCACGAGCCTGGAAAGAGATGGAAAGGCTGCACGCTTCGTTGCATTTGCGCGTCATCCTGTTTTAGGAGACGTATAGCGTGGAAGCGGTATTGAGACTGCGCATGAGCGAGACGCCTGGGTCCACTCGATTCTTCGACGGTGTTCCGTTGTCATCGGAACGCGAGAACCGTTTTGTGGCCGAGAACATGCGCCGCGTGTTCCTGCTGATCTACCGCATTGTGGGCAACGTCGCCGACGCGCAGGATCTGACTCAGGAAGCTTTTATCAAGGCGCTGCAACGCCAGGATCAGTTGAAGGATTTGGAAAAGGCCGCGCACTGGCTTTCGCGTATCGCCAGCAACACGGCTATCGATTTTCTGCGCCGCTCAGGCCGCGTGAGTTTTTCCGACCTCGAGGATTTGCCGGAGCCGCTGGTCAGCTCGCGGGAGGAAAATCCGGAGCAACGCGTCTTGCGCAATGAGCATCGGGAGCGTTTGGAAGCCGGTCTGGAAGTCTTGACCAGCCGGGAGCGGACGGCATTGCTGTTGCGCGACGTCGAGGATCTGTCGGCCGAGGAAGTGGCCGCGCACTTGAATTGCTCCAAGGCCACGGTGCGCTCCCACATCGCCAACGCGCGCGTGAAATTGCGGCGGCATTTTGAAAGAAGGCAGGCCTAGCATGCCACGAACTGCAATGGCCCATCATCTAGCGGAAACCGATCTGGCGCTGTTCATCTCCGGCGACGTGAGCCTGTGGAGATACGCCGCGGTGTGCTTGCACATCGCCCGTTGCGAGAGCTGCCGCGCACGCGTCGAAGTTTACCGTCAAAGCCGCCAAAGCTTGAAGCAAGCCGTCGCCGAGATGCCCTCGGGCGTGAATTGGGACCGTCTGGCGGCGGAGATGACCGCGAATATTCGTGTGGGTCTGGCGGCGGGCGAATGCGTGGCTCCGCGGCGCAGGAAGCCGGTTTCGTTCATCGGCTGGAAAGCCGCGGCGGTAGCCGCCGGGATCGTCTGCGTTCTGAGCGCCGCATGGTGGCTGAACCTGCCGTCCTCCGACGGCGATGCGCTCGCGCGGTCGTTAACCAATGTGGCGCATCAGTTGGTGACCGGCGGACGCCCGGCCATCGCTGTTCCCGAAGGCCTGGAAGATCGCGGACCGGTGGTGCAGGTTTCCACCGACGGCGCTGAGCTGAAGGGGACCGGCGTGCCCGTATCGGTTCCGCAAGAAGCTTCGCGGCCCGTGAGCGTGACTCCCGCGCGCGGCTCTGCGAGCCCTGCGAGCCCGGCTCATGATTACCTGACCGTGACCGTCGCGGTGGGCGGCCCCGCGCCCAACACCAAGATCGACCTGACCAAGGACAAGGATTCGCCGGTTACTCTGGTTTCCTACGATTCCGGCGACACCAAGGTCACCCCGCGCGGCAGCGCCTACCTGGTGGATTTTCATCCCACGCTTTCTCTTCGGAATTCCAGCGCCAAGCGCGTGCGCAGCGTGGCGCTGACGGTGCTCGCTCAGGAGAACTCGCCGGCCGGCAAGGCCTCGGTGTCGGTGCCCAGCCTGGACGTCGCGCCGGGAGACACTTTTGCGATTCACATCAACCAGACTCTGCTGAGTCCGGCGTTCGGAAATCCCGCGATTCAACTGCAGCTCGATGGCGTGCTGTTCGAAGATCTCAGCTTTTACGGCCCGGACAAACTGCATTTGCAGCACAACATGACCGTGTGGGAGCTGGAAGCCCGCGAGGTCCGGCAGTATTACAAGAAGTTGCTGAACGCCTCCGGGCCCGGTTGGTTGCAGACGGCAATGCTTGACAGCATCGCGCGCCAGGCCGATGTGCCTCAACCCAACGTGCAGATGACGCCCGGCGGCTCAGTCGCTGGTTCAGGCGCCGCCCGCGCCACCAACGCCGACCCGGGCCAGGACATGCAGTTCGCGTTCCTGCGTCTTCCCGACACTCCGGTGGAGTTGAGCGGTGGCGTCGCCCGCGTTTCCTCCAACGAGGCCAGCGCTCCTCATTTTGCTGTGCGCAATATCTCCAAGCGCCCGGTGCGGCATTTGGAAATCGGCTGGATTCTGAAGGACCAGGACGGCCGCGAATTTCTGGCCGCCTCGCTGCCCGCAGATGTGAGCCTTGCGCCCGGCCAGTCTAGCCAGGTGAGTGAGGACGCCTCGCTCCGCTTTTCCGGGCACGGGGCCATTCAGAGCATGCGCGGATTTATCTCCAGCGCCGAGTTCGCCGACGGCTCCTACTGGATCCCGAGCCGCAAGGAGCTGGACGATCCGCAGCTTCGCCGCGTGATCGCGCCCTCGCCGGAGGAGCAGCGCCTCTCTCAGATCTACAATAAGAAGGGCCTGAACGCTCTGATCGAGGAATTGAAAAAGTTCTGATCCGTTGGGGCATCCTGGGAACCGCACGGACCGCGAGAAAGCGGATGCTGCCCGCCATTCTGCGTTCCGGACAAGAGATCGTCGCCATCGCGGGGCGCGACCCGGCCCGCCTCGCCGAATTTCAAACCGAGTTCGGCATCGCCTCCGTCTATTCCTGGAAAGCGGCGGGCCGTCTTCTGGAGCACCCACGTATCGACGCCGTCTACATTCCTCTCCCCAACTCGATGCATGCCGAATGGACCGTGCGAGCGCTCGAAGCCGGCAAGCACGTGCTCTGCGAAAAGCCTCTTGCCTTGACCGTCGCCGAAGCCGATCGCGTCGCCGCGGCAGCACTGGCGTCAAACCGCGTTCTGATGGAGAACTTCTCTTATCAACTCACGCCCGCCTACTTGGCTCTGAACCGCGACGGTGAGGAAGCGGCTGCTTCTCCGCTTCAGTCCATCGATATCCATCAATCCTTCTTCGCAACGGAGGATCACCATACCCGCTACTTCCTCGAGCTCGGCGGCGGAAGCTTCCTCGACGTCGGCTGCTATGGGGTCGACTTCGTCCATCGGCTGCTCGATTCGCAAATCGAAATCGCGGAGGTGACTGCTTCCCCGGCCCCAGCGCGCGGAACTCCCGGTTTCATCGATGAGACTTGCGTCCTCTGTGGCCGAGCCGCCAGCGTCGCTATCTCCATTACATCGAGCTTCGCTCAAGCTCAGCGTCAGGACTACATCCTGCACTTCGCCGATGGAGCGCAACACCAAATCGTCCGCGTGGCCAATCCCGTCGCCCTCCTGGAAGCCTTTGCCGCCGCCTCGCAAACCGATCCCGCCGACATCGTGCGCTGGCGCCGCAACGCCTCCGTGTACGAACAAGCGCTCGGTCGGATGCAATACTAAGGCCGCGGCGATTGTCTCCATCGTCGCCAACGAAGTGCTCGCGCTGTTTCTCGGTGCGATCGGGCTCGGTTACGCAGCCGTTTCCATTTGCCAGGACTCAGACTCCGCTTCGCCTCGCCGATAAGCAAGATGTGCAAGCGGGCCAATATCTTACCTTTCGAGTCGCCCGGCACGACTTCGCCATTCAAGCCTCCCGTTTGCGCGGCATTCTGCCCGCACGCGAATTGGAGCCCGTCGCTCCCTCCCCCAACTTGGCCCGTTTTTTTGGGCGCTGGACCCGCGGATTCGCCAGCATCCGGGGGCGTGAGATTCCCGTGATCGATTTGTGCGGACTGCTTGAACTGCCGCACGGAACGCACGGTCATCCCTGCATCGTCGTCGTGGAAATTCCGACGCCGGAAGGCCCACGGCTCACGGGCTTCCTCGCCGACCGCGTCACAGAAATGGTCTACGCCCGGGAGCGCGACTTCTCTCACGGCAAGTTGCGTTTGGGCGGACGCCCCCGCCGCGTGCTCGATCCCGAAGTGTTGCTCGCTTCCGGCCCCGCTGTGACGCAGGCCCCCGACCTGCGAGCCCGGGGCTCGGACGTTATCCCTTGATCCCGTCGAAGCCTTGCTCGATCTCGATCTGCTGCTCCGGCTTCAAGACCGTCAGCGGCAGCCGCGGAGGCCCTCCATAGTAGCAGTTGAGATCCATCGCGTACTTCAGCCCCGGCACTCCATACTTCACCGTCACCAACTGCGCTGCCCGCGCGATACGATTCTGCCAATCGAGCGCGGCCGCCGTCTCGCGCGTTCGATGCGCCTCATAAATGCTGATGGTGGCATAGGGAGCCGCGTTGGCGAACGCCAGCACCGCGCCCACGCATCCCACGGCTAAACTTGGGGCCAGCGTCGGCGCGCTCCCTGTCAGCACCTGAAACCCGGACTTCGTCTCGCGGATCATTTGCATCGCCTTTTCGATGCTCCCCGAGCTTTCCTTAATCGCGATGATGTTGGGATGCTCGGAAAGCATCGCGACCGCTTCCGGCATGATGTCTACACCGGTAATCTGCGGCCAGTTGTAGATCATCACCGGGATTTTCGACTGATCGGCGACGGCGCGGAAATACAGCACCTGCGCGTCACACCGGTTGATCAGATTCTTGTAATAGTGCGGGGTGCGCACCATCGCGACCTTGTAGCCCAGCTCCGCCGCCTGATTGCTCAGCGCCACGGTCTCCCGCACGCTCTCGACGCCCGTGCCGGCGATCAGGATCTTCGAGGAATCGGCGTACTCCGCCACCCACTCCCACATCTTGACCTTTTCTTCGGTGGTCAGATGCACGCTCTCGCCGGTCGATCCGCACACCGCGTACCCGGCCAGCGGCGTCTTGTTCCACTTCTCGACGTTGTGCTGGACTTTGACGCGATAGAGATCGCCCTTATGATCGAACGGAGTGGCGATAGGAGGGAAAATCCCGTGCAGTTTCATGAAGTGTGCAGCTTCATATGAAAATGGGGACAGAGTGTACCGTCCCCATTTTTTACATTTTCTCGCGACTAACCTTTTAGCATCATGGCAAGCGCGTAAATGGTCAAGGTTTCAATGAACACAATTCCAATAAGGAACACAAACCGGATCCCAGCGGAAGCTCCCGGATTGCGAGCCATCGCTTCCGCAGCGCCCGCGATCGCCTTGCCCTGCCCGATTCCACAGAGGCCGCCCGCGATTCCCAAGCCGAGCATGGAGCCGAAGAACTTCACTTCTCCAGGGGCCATTCCCGATCCGCCCGGAGTCTGACCGAACATCGGACAAGCCGCCAGGAACAGCACGGCTAATAGAAACAACATCGTCTTCGTTTGCATTCGTATTTCCCTTTCGTATTAAAGTTGCGCCCAGGAGGTGGTTCCAATCCGATCCTGGGGGACCGGCGGCTCACACTGGGCGCGATAATGCCATATTAATGTTCTTGCGAAGTTCCCATACTCACATAGATCATTGTGAGCAGCGTAAAAACGTAAGCCTGCAAAAACGCAACAAAAACGTGCAAGGCCATAAACACCACGGGAATCACCAGGTAAGTTAGGCCGATGAAGACAGTGGTGATCTGCTCGCCCGCGAACATGTTGCCGTAAAGACGAACCGTTAGCGAGAGCATCCGCGCCACATGCCCGATGATTTCGATGAAGAACATCAAAGGCGCCAGGAACAGAATCGGTCCCGCGAAGGTTTTCAGGTATTGCCACGGGCCCAGTTCGATGACACCCATGACGTGATAATAAATCCACGCGCACACCGCCAGCGCGGCCGGCACGTACACGCTCATGGTCGGCGATTCAAATCCCGGTATGCTCCCGATCAGGTTCATCGCCAGGATGAAGATGAACAGCGTCCCGAAGAAGTTGACGTACTTGCCGGGGTGATGAATGCCGACATCGGACGCCTGGGTCTCCAGGAACTCCATCAGGCTCTCGAAAATGTGCTGAAGTCTCCCCGGACGATCCACCGAAAGGCTCGACCGCACCAGCAGCACCAGCGCCACCAGAAGGGCGACCACCAGAATCTCCATCACCAGCCACGTTTCCCACGGGTGAGCGGGATCGTTGGCCTTCATTCCGGCCAAGGCTAAAATCGCATTCGCCGGGCCAGCAAGATAAGTATTAAAGATCGCAGTAAGCCAATTTTCTTCCATTTGTATGTTCTAAATTTGTATGTTCTAAAGATGACCGCGTTGAAAGACGAACTCGTAGAGAATCTCTAGGATCGCGGCTCCAAAAGCAGCCAGCAGACCTGCCAAAACCACCGTCGGCGCGAATCCAAGAACCCTTACTATAACATAGAGCGCACAGCCGATTAGCAGATAACGCAGGCCGATGAGCAGCGCCGCCACAGGCCCCGGCTTCCGGGCGCCCCCGATAGCCTCGGCGAGCGTCGATATCCCCTCAAAATTCGCCACCGATAGCGTCGCGCCCATCAGAAATCCCGCGGCCGGGCGAACCCCCTGCCGGACCAGGACCACGACCGCTCCACCCAGCCCAACCGCAACAGTCAGAAACCGTATGCGGCGCAGCGCCCGTTCATTATCGAAGTTCACGCTCACGTGTCGCGGCCCAGGATTCGGATCAGTTGCACGATTCCCGAGACGATGCCGAGGCCCGCGAATACGTAACGCAGGACGGCCGTGGAGAATAGATAGTCGAGTCCGTAGCCGATCAGGTAGCCGCCAAGCAGACTGGCCGGCATCAGACCAATGAGCGGTGCATACCGCGTCATGAGGCGAAAGAAGTCGTCCTTCACTGTTTCGATTCCAGGATCTCCCGCGCCCGTGCGGCGGTCTCATTCACCAGGAACCCCATCTTGGGATGCGACGGCTCGAAATCCGGCTCGATGCCATGCTCGCGCAGCGTCTCGCTGGTCGTCGGACCCACCGACGCGATGACCATCCTCTTTAGCGCGGTCCGCATCTCTTGTTCCGCCCCCTGCTCGCCCGCCACTCGCAGCAGGTGCGCCACCTGCACCGACGTCGTAAGCACCAACACGTCGAATTCGCCTGCGCAAATTCCGCGAACCGCCTCGCGCAAGGGCGCAAGGTCAAGCGGCAGATCCCATTGATACACCGGAACGGTAGTGACTTGCGCGCTGCGCCCGCGTAAACCTTCCACCAACTCCACGCTGGTCCTGCCATACTCCTGAATCGCGATCCTGCGTTCCAGACGGTTCTCCGTAGACTGAAGAATTTCGCGCCAGGTGTTGGGTTCGGGCACGGAGACGGCCACCGGCACGCCCCATTCCCGCATCACCGCCGCCGGCTTCGATCCGCGAACCACTACCGCCACCCGGCGCAATGCGTCGACGAACATTCCTGGAGGATAACGCGTCTCGAGAATCTGGTTCAGCAGGCGCGCTCCGACGCCCGTCAAGAAGATCACCATATCGAAATCGCCGCCCGGCTGGAATAACCGGGCGGCGAAATCGAAAGCTTGAGGATTTTCCTCCAACGGAACTTCCCGCATGGAGGGTGCGACAAACGGCGCCCCGCCTTGGGCTCGGATCAACCGCTCGATCTCCGCCGCTCTGCGGCTTTCGAGCGCAAGCACACGAAACCCGTCGAATGCCATTGCAAGACCGTGGACGCCGTTAACGCGGCGTGGAACGCTCTACGGCGCTGCGGTCAACGGCATCGTGCTGCCGCGGTGGCAGGTGTAGCACGTCACGTGCTCTTTGCCGTCCGGGAACTTACCGTTGATCTCCTTCGCCATCGAAATCATCATGCGAGCCGTCAACTTCTTGGGGTTGGCATCGCTCGCTTTGGACGCGCCCTGGGCTGGATCATGGCAGTAATTGCATCCGCCCTTATCGGCGAGCCCAAGGGCGGCCACGAACATTTGCATGGTGGGAACAAGGTTGGCATCGTCCGGGAGAACCTTTAGATTCTCGCGGGCCTTACCCTTGCCTTTGCCGCCGCCGCCGGGAGGGGCCTGGGCGACTAACACGAAGCTTCCTACAGAGACCACTGCTGCTATGAACAGGGGGACGAGTGTACGCATGGGTCACATGATATCACGGCTTGAAGGCGTTGGACAGCAAAAAATTCGGAACTTCGATTGCCCAACTGCATGCAGGAATATGGGATCAGGTCGAATGGCCTTTCCGTTTGCGTCTCTTGCATCCATTAAAGAAAGATCTTCGCGCCCAACGCCATGAATGAAGGCCAAATCATGGCAGGCAAACTCCGCATCCCTCTACCGTGCGACAAGGTCATGGGGGCCGTGTCACGCCTCCCGCCAAGGAAGCGCCCAAGCCGAAACGCGCCAAAAAGACCCGCTAGTTATTGGCTGGAAGTTCCTTCTTTGGTCGTAGCGCTCGGTTTATCTTTACGAGCCTCGCTTTCAGGGCGCGGCATTCCGCGCGGGAATCTTCGATAAACCTTGTGAGCGCCGGAGTGGTTGGATCACGCTCCGCCTCAGCTATCGCCCAGTCAAGGCGCATCTTGGCGGTTGTTATCTCCAAGCGCAGGCGCTCGCGCTCTTGGCGTGGAGTCATACCAATAACCCCACAGGTTAGAGAGTGGCAACCCTAGAGCGCGTTACAGATCCGTAACCATAATTGCCGTATACAGGTTGCGGCCTTCCGCTACCGCTGGTTTGTGAAGGGGACAAATCCAGGAAGATTCGCGAGCAGCGAATTCCCCCCAGCCGGCTGAGCCTGAGCGAAATAGTTCGCCGCTTCCAGGTTCTTGTACACCTGCCCCGCGACTCCCGCCGCCGCCGGACCGCTCACCGCGCTCCCGCCCGTCAGCAGCACCACCACGACGACCTTCTGTCCATTGGCCTCCGTGAACGACCCGAACCAGCCCAGATGCGTCGGCGTCCGAGTATCCGTGCATGTGCCCGTCTTGCCGTAGATCGGCTCGGTGGCGTCGGGGCCGATGCGCCGCGCCGTTCCGTACTCCACTGCGCCGTGCATGCCCGGCTTGATCTCCGGAATCAGATCCGCGATCTCCAGACGCCGCTTTACCTGAGGCAGCAGGGTCTCCGCCTCTTCCTGCGTCTTGGGATATTGCAGATAGAACAGCGTGCCGCCGTTGGCCACCGCGCCCAGCAGCCCCGCGAACTCCAGGGGAGTCAGCGTAATGCCGTCGCCGAAGCTGGTCATCATGCCCATACCGCTTTTGGGCGTCGCGGCCGGAAGAATTCCCGGCTGCTCGGAGTCGATATCCAGACCGGCCTTCTCGCCCAGCCCGAACAGGCGAGCATAGTAGCTCATCCGTTCGAATCCCAGCTTCTCGCCGAGGCTCGCGAAATATTGGTTGCTCGATTTCGCCAGCGCCTCGGTCATCCCCATGCTGGTCTTGCCATAGAGCCGAATCTGCGTGTCGCGATCCACCACAGCTTCGCTCAGCGCCGCCAGCGCCACCGGAACCTTAATAGTAGAGCACGGCTGGAACCCGCTCTTCAGCGCCAGCTTTTGATTCACCATCGCCAGAATCCGGCCGGTATTCGCATCGGACACGACAATCGCGCCATTCAGCTTGCCTAGCGCTTGCACCGCGGCCTGCCGGGCGATCGGATTCTCACCTGTGGCGATGTCGCCGGCGGTCGAATCGGCGTAGTTGGGCGCGCGCCAATGGCTCGCTGATTTTGCCGGAACGGCGTTTGCGGGAGCCGCTTTGGCCGGAGCCTTCGCCACCGCCGCAAAGGCCACGTGCCGCAATGCGATCCTATTCGCCACCTGCTTCGAGGCAATCCTCTTCTTTTTGACCGGAGTCAACGCCAGCGCAACCGAACTGAAAGCGGCGCTCGAAACCAGTAACACAACCGCAAAACGGATAAGAAGTCGATGAGTTCGCAGCAAGGCTTCTCTCTCAGCTTTAGATTTACAATTGTAACCCGAAAAAATCATTGTCCAGTATCCTCAGCGCGCCGTCAAGCGGCTGTATTCATCCAATCGGCAGGGTGGGCGTGCGATGCTAGAGTCAAATCTGGATGAATCCCATCGGAATTGCCGGAGCTGGCAGGCTAGCCCAGGCCCTCGGGCGGCTTCTTAACAACCGCGTTAACGACCGCAGCCAGCCCGTCGCCGCCATCGCTGGCCGCGATCTTTCCCGAACCTCCCAGGCCGCGGCGTTCATCGGCAGTGACGTGCGACCGGTCGCTTACGCCGACTTGCCTGCCCTAGCGGACCGCATCCTGATCTGCGTCCCCGACGATGCCATCGAGGACGTCGCCCGGATTCTCGCCATCTCGCCGCACCCAATCCGAGTTGCCCTCCACACCTGCGGCTCCCGAGGCCCGGAAGCTCTGGCAGCGCTCGCAGACCGAGGAGCCTCGTGCGCGACCTTGCATCCTCTTCAAACCATCGCCACCCCCGCCCAGGGAGTCGGCGACCTGCCAGGTGCTTTGTTTGGGATCACTGGATCGGGTGCTTCAGCGGACTGGGCTCTGGAAATCGTCCGCATGCTCGACGGCCGCGCCTTGACTATCGCTCCCGAATGCCGTCCCCTCTATCACGCCGCCGCCGTGATGGCCAGCAATTACATCGTGGCGATGATCGATGCCGCCGTCCTATTAATGGGACTCGCCGGCGTCCCCCCGGAGCCCGCCCTCGAAGCTCTCGGCCCGCTGATCCGCGCCAGCGCTAAGAACGCCCTGGACTCCGGACCGGTCCAGGCACTCACCGGACCCATCGAGCGCGGAGACGAGCGAACAGTCGCCGCCCATCTGCACGCGCTCGACACCTCTCTCGACAATGTCCCGGAATCCGTGCGACAGTTGTATCGCCACGCCGGCCTGCACACAATAGAGGTGGCCCACCGGAAAGCCCCCGGAATCGACCGCGGAAGAATCGAGTCGCTACTGCGTCAAGGCGCATCATCATGACTGAAGTAAAAATGAACGAAGCAAAAAACGCCGTCAAGAAACTGTGGCCGTCCCACTTGAAGGAAATGAAGCAGCGCGGAGAAAAGATCGCCATGCTGACCGCCTACGACGCCCTGATGGCGCGCCTGCTGGAGCAAGCCGGCATCGACGTCCTTCTCGTCGGCGATTCCCTCGGCATGGTTCTGCTGGGCCACGATAACACTCTTCCGGTCACGCTCGACGACATGGTTCACCACACCAAGGCCGTCAGCCGGGGAGCCCGCCGAGCTCTCGTCGTCGCCGACATGCCGTTCCTCACTTATCGCATCACCGTCCCCGAGACCATCCGCAACGCCGGACGCCTGATTCAGGAAGGTGGCGCGAACGCCGTCAAAATCGAGGGCGGCCAGCCCGTCGCCGAAACCGTCGCGCGTCTGGTGGAAGTGGGCATCCCGGTCATGGGCCATCTGGGATTGAATCCGCAATCGGTGAACCAGGTGGGCGGCTTCCGTCAGCAGGCCAAGTCAATCGAGGGCGCGCGCCGCCTCGCCGAAGACGCGCAGGAGCTGGAACAGGCCGGCGTCTTTGCGATCGTGCTCGAATCCATTCCCGAGGAACTGGCCCGCACCGTCTCCGCCGATCTGAGCGTCCCCACCATCGGCATCGGCGCCGGTCCTTATTGCGACGGCCAGGTGCTGGTCTGTTACGACGCTCTGGGAATCACCGGCGATTCCGCCCCGAGTTTCGCCAAGCGCTATGCCCAGCTCGGCGAAGAAATCGTCGCCGCCGCCAAGCGCTACTCGGCCGACGTGAAGGCCGACGTACGGGAAGCCCGCACAGGGCCGGCTCGGCCCTCCGAACCGGCAGCAACCCAGGAATCTTCCGCCGAGCCAGGCTCCGTTGTGCGGGCGACTTCCAAAGAGAAGGTAGCCTCATGACGTGGCGCACGCACTCATGCGTGCCGCGTCGCCACTCCTGGCGACGCCCAGTGCCCTAGGACATGCAAATCGTCCGCACGATTCGAGACCTTCGCCAGCAGCTCTCCACCCTGCGATCCGGCACAATAGGTTTCGTCCCCACCATGGGCGCGCTGCATGCGGGACATGGGCGACTGATCGAAACCTCCGTCCGCGAAAACGCCTGCACCGTCGTCAGCATCTTCGTCAATCCATCCCAGTTCAACGATCCCGCCGACTTCACTCACTACCCGCGCACTTTCGAATCCGACGCTGCGCTTTGTGAATCGCTGGGCGCAAGCATCGTCTTCGCGCCGTCGGAACAAGAGATCTACCCGGCTCCGCAGCAGGCCTTCGTCGAAGTCGCCCGCGTCAGCGAGCCTCTCGAAGGCGCATTCCGCCCCGGACACTTTCGCGGCGTCGCCACCGTGGTGATGAAGCTGTTTCAGATCGTCCAGCCGGACCGCGCCTATTTCGGAGAAAAAGACGCTCAACAACTGGCCGTGATCCGGCGCATGGTCGCGGATCTCAACGTGCCCGTCGAAATCGTCGGCGTCGCGACGGTGCGCGAGCCCGACGGCCTGGCAATGAGCTCGCGCAACCAGCGCCTGACGCCCTCCGATCGAGCCCTCGCGCCCCTGCTGTATCAAGCTCTGCAACTCGCGTCCTCTCGAATCGCGCAAGACCTCCGCGATCCACGTGGTTTAAATCTAGAAGCCGCGAAGCAGGAGGCGCTAGCCCTGCTCGCCCGTCCCGAAATTCGAGTCGAGTACCTCGAAATCGTCGACCCCGATTCCATGCAACCCGTCGAGCTCATTCAAGGCCCCGTCCGCATCCTCGTCGCCGCCCGTCTCGGATCCGTCCGCTTGATCGACAACGTCCTCGCTACTGCACCGCGACCGTAGGGCCGCCGGAGTATCCTTCATCGTTGTCCCCGTTGAACCCCACCCCGACGTTGAAAGAAGGACCGCCTTGCACCAACGAGTGCAGGTCCGGCGGAATCTGCACGTTGATCTGGAAAATACCCGAAAGCAGCCCGGGCGCGGCTCCCGCATAGAGCACCTGCGCGTTCACGCCCCCGATCTGCGCCGTCACAGGCAGCGTCAGTGTATTCGCGTCCGGCCCCCAATAACCTCCCGTCACTCCCGGGAGACTGGCAGGCCCTCCTCCGGTCCCGAACAACGAGATTACATCGCCAGGCTTCGCCGGATTACTCGTGGAATTGATGCTGCCGTCCGAGTTCAGAATTGCTCCCTGAAACGAGTTGTAGCCCAGATAAAACAGCCCTGGCACGGCCTGCTGCAACGCCAGGCTCACAGCGTTCGTCGGAACTCCGTCGTAGACCACGTGCACTTGCGTCGACGTTCTTCCCGCCAGCTCCCACGGCGTCATCGCGTTGATCTGTCCGGCCTGCACATACATCAGCGGCGCGGCGAGCTCATCGAAGAACACCTGCACGCCCGCCAACTGCGTAGGCAGCAGCTCGCCTCCAACCGGCGGCGACACGCCCGAGTCCGGACCGAACCCCGAGCCTTGCAGCGTGACCAACTCCCCCGGCGCGATGAAACTTGGAGCCGAACCGAAATAACTAGCCGCGTTCTCGACCAGCTGCCACATGCAGGGTCCGTCTTGCTGCCCCGGAGCGTCTATGAGCAGACTGGCCACGAAGTCGTTCCGCGTGGAGGGCGAGACTTCCGCGCTTCCCGCATACGACCCGGACCCGACCGAAACGTAGCCATTCGGCGCAACCGCTATCTCGTACACGGACTGCACCTCCACCCCGCCGAAGTAGGTCGCCGCCGCCAGCGCACCGCTGGGAGTAAACTGTGCTACGTATCCGTCGCCTTGTAGTTCTGCGGTACCCTGGCCTCCGGAGTAGCATCGTTGAGAAGCCCCCGAGCTAACCGGAATTCCGGCGGTCGCAGATCCCCCCACATACGCGTTGCCGGATGCGTCCACATCCAGAGCCGCCGCGCCGCTTACGTATGTGGAATACACCAGCGTCGAGCCATCCGCGCTCAAGCTCGCCAGAAACTGGGAGCCGCCGGCCCACAGCGGAGGGGATGTCGTTGGGAAATTGCCGCCGGCATTGCCCAGAATGTACGCGCGCCCTTGGGAATTCACTTTGACGGCGAGTCCTTCGGGGCCGTCGCCGAGGAACGTGGAATAGATCAATCCGCTCCCCGATGCGTTCAGCTTGGTGACAAACGGCGCCTGCGTCGTTCCCGACCCCTGCGTTTGAAACGCTCCGGGGGTGATCGGAAAACCCGAGGCGCAGACGCATCCAGTGACAATTGCGTTCCCCGAAGAATCCAAGGCGATCGCCAGCGGATCGGCCCCATCCAAGTACGTCGCGTACACCAGCGCCGAGCCGGCGGCGTTCAGCTTGGCGATCACGCCGCTGAAATCCTCGCTGGAAGACGTCTGATATGCTCCCGCCGTCGTCGGAAAATTGAACTGGGCCGGCTCCGCTTGACCCGCCACGTACGGGCTTCCATTCGCGTCAATCGCCACCGAAACCACTGGGCTCATTGCACCGGCATAGGCCATCCCCGGTAAATAAGTCCCGTAAATCATCTGGCTGCCCGCCGCATTCAGCTTGACCACAAACCCGTCGTTTTGCGTCGCTCCTGAAGGAAACGCCGAGCCGGCCGTCACCGGGAATGTGTTCGCTGCTCCCTGAACGGGAGCCGTTGTGCCGGCAATATAAACATTGCCCGCCGCATCCACGGCGATCGCTTGCCCAACATCCTCGCCGCTCCCGCCCACGTACGTCGCCCACACCACGTTGCCTTTTGGATCGAGCTTGACGACGAATGCGTCGCCGGAGGGAAGAGGAAAACTGCCGCCGGGAGTAAACAAGGCCTGACATGCCCCGCCGCCATACTGCGTCTGGAACGCCCCCGGCGTGGTCCCGAACGTCGCCGAGCAGGTGCTGCCCGTGACATACGTATTGCCCGCCGCGTCCACCGCAATCGCCCCGATCATCGCCTTCGGATCGGACAACGAGTAATTGAAGCCGGCACTGAGTCCATATGTCGCCCACGCCCACTGCGCGATGAGTAACAAGCCATACCGCAACCGCATGCCCTTAAGTCCCCCCTACTGCACCGCGACCGTAGCCTCGTTCACCGTCGCTCGATCCCCGATCACCACCGAAACTCCCGTCGCCGGATTGGCCGCCAGCCCCGGAGGCACCAGCACGTTGATCTGGAAGACGGCGGACAACGAATCCGGCGCGGCCCCGGCGTAAACCACCTGCGCGTTGAGATCCCCGATCTGGACCGTCACCGGAAGCGTGAGCAGCGTATTTGCGTTCAATCCCCAAAACCCTCCTGTCACGCCCGCGGGACTGGTCGGCCCTCCTCCGGTTCCGAACAGCGAGATCACGTCGCCAGGCTTCGCCGGGTTACTCGCCGAATTGATGCTTCGGTCGGAGTTCAGAATCGCCGCCTGGCTCGACCCATAGTTCAGGAAAAAGATCCCCGGCGCGGACGGAGACACCGCGAGGCTAGTCACATTCAACGGAACGCCGTTGTAGACTACGTGGACTTGCGTGGACGTTCTTCCCGCGATCTCCCATGGGACCTCTGCGTTGATTTGCCCCGATTGCACGTACATCAGCGGCGCTGCGAATTCATCGAAATAGACCTCGACCCCGGCCAATTCCGTCGGCAATATTCCATTCGTGCCGGGCGTTCCTTGCAAACCGGTCCCCGGTCCCATCCCCTCGCCCTGCAAAGTAACCAATTCCCCGGGCGCGATCGCGCTCGGAGCGGCGCTATAATAACTCGCCGCGTTCTCAACGGTCATCGACATGCAAGGACCATCCGCTTGTAGCGGATTGTTGATCGACAAACTGGCGACGAAATAGTTTTGGGTCCCGCCGGTGCTTGCCCCAATCGACACCAGACCGTTCTGCCCAACTGCTATCGCACTCGCGACGGTACCCGGCGCACCGAAGTAAGTGGCCTCCACCAGCGCGCCCGTGGGACTGAACTCCGCCGCGAATCCATTCGCCGAGTAGCATTGCTCGAACGCTCCCGCGCTCACTGGGAACGCTCCCAGGACGTTGCCGGTCACAAACACGTCACCCGATGCGTCCACGTCCAGGGTCACCGTGCCGCTGATATACGTGCCATACATAAGCGACGATCCATCCGCGCTCAAGCTCGCCAGGAACTGACTAATCGAGCCACGCAGAGCCCACGGCGGTTGGGTTGCTCCCGCTGGATCGAACGCCCCCGGAGTCGTCGGAAAATCGGTAGGGTTGGTTGCCGGGCACGCCCCCTTGCAATTCACTTGTCCCAGAATATAGGCGCGCCCCTGGGAATCCACTTTGATCGCGTTTCCCGTGTCGTTGCCTCCCAGGAATGTCGAATAAATTAATCCGCTCCCGGCCGCGTTCAGCTTGGTCACAAACGCGCAGTCTAAAGCGCAGGCGGTCTGAAACGCACCCGAAGTCACCGGAAAATCCGCCGGAGCGCTCCCAGCAACATAAACATTCCCGGACGAATCCAACGCAATTGAGCTCGGGAGAGTCTCATCCTCCGCTCCGTTCCCGCCCAAATAGGTCGCGTACACCAGTGCCGACCCGGCCGCATTCAACTTGACGATCAAGCCGGTCTCAAAGGCGCTCGACGATTTTTGCAACGCGCCCGCCGTCGTCGGGAAATTGAACGCAGCCGGCGTCGCCGAGGCCGCGACGTACGCATTCCCATCCGAATCCACTGCCATAGCCACACTACCCGCGGAGGCCAACGGCAAATACGTCCCGTACATCATCTGGCTACCGTCCGGGCTGATTTTGACGACGAACCCCTCGCCCGGAGTCACACCGGGCGGGAACGTTGTTGGGGCTGTGAACGCCGAGCCGGCCGTCGTGGGAAAGTTGTTCGTGGTTGCCTGATAGGCGGGAGACGTCACTCCGGCGACGTAAACATTCCCTGCTGCATCCACGGCGATCGCGTCCCCTACGTCGTTGCCGCTCCCACCGAGGTACGTCGCCCACGTCACTGCTCCGTTTGGATCGAGCTTTACAACAAACGCGTCGTCGCAGGGAACTCCGGTCATGAGAAATCCCGAGCTGACGACGCACTGTCCCCCGCCGAAGGCTGGCTGGAATACGCCTACCGTTACCTGGAACGTCGAGGATGAAGTGCTTCCTGTGATATAGGTATTTCCCGCCGCATCCACCGTCATCGCGTGAATTATCGCTGTCCTATCGAGCAAATGGTAGTTAAACCCGCCCGCCGCCCAGGCCCACTGCGCGATGAGTAACAAGCCATACCGCAACCACATGCCTCCAGCATGCCACACATATCGTCAACAAAACCCTCCGAGCCACGACGGTCACGGAGCGGTCAGCGGGCGTTCCTCAACAACTTGCTTATCGGCGTGTATCCGCGTTCATCTGCGGCTGAAGATGCTTTTTCAGTGCCACGCCCAGCCTGCCACACGGAAGTCCCAGTGTTAATCTAATTGCTTGGCCCCCGCCACCCAAAATGCCGTCCGCGAGCTGGTCGTACGCGACCTGGAGGGCAAGACCATCACCGTCCCCCTGAATCGCGACCGCATCATGCTGGGCCGCTCCAGCAACTGCGAGCTCTGCTATCCCGACGATGCCGGACTCTCGCGCCAGCACATGGCGCTGACGCGCACCGGCCTGGACTGGCGCGTCGAGGATCTCGGCAGCAAGAACGGCACGCTGCTCAACGGCCGCCGCCTGGAGGCGCCCGCTCCGTTCCGCTCCGGCGACCGCATCACCGCCGGCCATCTCATCATCGAATTCGCCGACGTCACCGGCTTCGTTCCCGAGACCGTCGTCTTTGTCGAAAATGAGGACAGCTTTTCGACCACCGCCACCACCGTCGTCGCCAATCTCGAGGCCGTCCTGGGACCCCAGGCCGCCGACATGAATCAGACCACCATCATGCAGGGCAACCCGCAGATGCGCGCCCTGATTCGCGCCGGCCGTGAGCTCTCTGAACACCGCCCGCTCGGGGAATTGTTTCAGGTCATCATGGATCTTTCCATGGAAGCGGTGATGGCCGGCCGCGGCGTGCTGATGACCGTGGAAGGCCAGCAATTGCACGTCCGCGCCGCCCGCGGCGAAGGCTTCAAAATCTCCACCACCGTCCGCGACCGCGTGCTCCACAAGAAGGAGTCCTTGCTGGTTCGCGACGCCCAGCTCGACCAAAGCTTGAAGGGCCAGGTGAGCATCGTCGAGCAGAGAGTCCGCAGCATGATCGCGGTGCCGTTGCAAACCAACGACCGGGTCATTGGGCTGATCTATCTCGATTCGCCGCATCTGATCCGCGAATTTTCGCGCGAGGATCTTAATCTGCTCACCGTCATGGCCAACGTCGCCGCCATCCGCATCGAGCACGTCCGTCTTAATGAGGTCGAGGAAGTCGAGCGCGCCATGGTTAAGGAGATGGAGCAGGCCGCGCTCATTCAGAAGCGCCTGCTGCCCGAAGCCGCACCCGCGGTCGAGGGGTTGGACATCGCAGGCAAGGCCACGGCCTGCCGCACCGTCGGCGGCGATTACTACGATTTCCTCAAGTTCCCCGACGGCCGCGTGGGCGTGCTGGTCGGCGATGTCGCCGGTAAGGGCATGCCCGCCAGTCTCCTCATGTCCAGCCTTCAGGCGCGCGTGCACGTGTTGTTTGAGAATGGCGACGACCTGGCTCAGAAAATAGGCCGGCTCAACCGCTCCACCTGCCAGAACTGTCCCGATAACCGCTTCATCACGTTTTTCATGACCGTCGCGGACCCGGCCACCGGCGAACTGATCTACGCTAACGCCGGCCATAATCCTCCGCTTCTGGTGCGCGCCACGGGTGGATTCGAAACGCTCGGCGGCGGAGGCATGATCCTCGGAATCATGCCCAAGGCGTCTTACACCGAGTCCCGCGCGGTCATGCAGCCCGGCGACGTTTTGATTTTGTTCAGCGATGGCGTCACCGAAGCTCCCGACCCTCAGGCCGAAGAGTTTGGCGAAGCCCGCCTCGCGGCTCTGGTGGCTTCCCTGCTCGACCGCCCCGCCGCTGAAATCGTCGAGTCCATCCACTCCGCCGTCGCCGACTTCACCGAAGGCGCTCCCGCCGCCGACGACATCACCGTGGTCGCCGTCCGCCGCCTGTAGGCGGAGCAGGCCCCGGCCTGGTGGCGCGGGTCTGCGACCCGCGGTCTTACGGCTTCTGAATCGTGTGGGGCAGGCCCCCAGGCCAGCTTACGGCTTCTGAATCGCCAGCGTCGCCTTCCCCGCCGGACCGCTGTAAATCAGCTCCATCGTGCGGATGCCCTTGGTCTCGCCGCGATATTCGAAGAACAGCAAGCCCGCCTGCGGAAGCGCGCGCTCTCCTTCCGAAATCGACGCCTTCAGCACTCGCTGCTCCATGGTGTGCCGCAGTGCCATCGGCATCTTCGGGGGAGCCTGCTTGAACCGGTCGGATTGGCTGCCCCCTGCGCCGCCGATGCTCGTTTGAGCCAACGCCGCCGTCTCCGCCGTTGTCGGTTCCCACTCTGGATCTTTCAGGTTAGCGAACACCGTCACGTAAGGCTGGGCTGGCTCCGCCTGCTTCTTTCCATTGATGCGCAGCGAGAAGTCTTTGTAGGAAAGTTGGATCTTCGCGCCGGGAGCGCCAAACAAAGCCGCCTCCACCACTACATAACTTTCGGTCGAATACGGCCCGCCTTCTTCGGTCGGCACCCCGTGGCCCATGAACTCGCCGCAAATCGTCAGCATTCCTGCCGTCGCGCGATACTGGTAATCCGCCGCAGTCGCCCTCGGCGGCAGACCGACGGCCCGCACCGGCGCGTCTTTGCCGGCAGCCTCCGGAGCCTGCGCCCGCAGCCACAAGCCGGCGCCAACCGACAGAAACGTTCCTATGGCAGTGATGATTCGCATTCTGCTCACAAGTTACCACACCCCGCGATTCCCAGACATATGGCGTCATGGAGTTCCGCCCATATCTGCCACCACCAGGGCTCTCCCCAGCTTTCCCCCAGCACTTTCGGATCAACGCGCCCGAGCTCCGTCAGAATGATGGTGCGCAGCGGCCCGGCGGCTGGCATTGAGCGATTGCGGCGTCTATTTCGCGGGTGGACCTGTTGCTAACAAGTCAAGATGTCCGGTTTTATTCACACACGATCTGTCCGCTTTACAGCATAAAGTTCAGACCAG
>Ga0209415_10001842_pt1 | contig 40001 bp, 31 predicted proteins | sample PeaSoiSIISIP2007_FD_187696 | JGI IMG/M metagenome (GOLD analysis project Ga0209415, IMG submission 187696) | Peat soil microbial communities from Weissenstadt, Germany - SII-SIP-2007 (SPAdes) (version 2) | ecosystem: Environmental > Terrestrial > Soil > Wetlands > Peat | place: Germany...
GGCGGGCCAGCCGCTGGCCGGCCGCCTCGAACAGGCCGTCCTGGTCGGCGACGAGACCCACGAGGAGCAAGCCGGCCACGAGGACGAAGGGCGACCAGTCCTGGGCTGCGGCGCCTCGGGCAAGACTCGGGCTGAGCAGGGCGGCTGTGCCCGCCGTCACGCAGCCGGTGACCGCCAGTACCCACGGAAGGCCCCGCGCCAGCCGACCGGCTTTCTGCGGCCGGTCCGCAGGCTCAGCGGGGAGCCCGGGCTCTCGAGATGTGCGCACAGGACGGAGCATGCCCGAGTTCGGGGGCGCGCCCGCGGACGGCCGGTGTGCTCGGCTGGCGGTCAAGCCCCTCGTGGTCGCCTCCCACGCCGGTTCACCACCAGGGCAGGCGGTAGCATTGGGCGGTTCGCTCGAGTCGGATCTTCCAGGAGGCGGAAACTCGGGATGAGGGGCGGCAGGTGGCGGCCATCGCCTCTGGCAACGGTCATCGCCCTCATCGTCGCGGCCGCCACCGTCCTCGGGTTCGTGCTGACGAATCGCAGCGTGCAGGCTCAGAACGAGGCGTTGCTCAGGAGCGACACGACCCAGGCGGCGGGGTACGTCTCCTCGATCGTCTCGGGGCTGGGCTCGACGTTGCAGGCGTTGGCCTCGGGCATCAATGCCAACGGGGGCTCCCCCGTCGCCTTCGAAGTGCAGGCCGGACAGCTCTCCCAGGGTGAATTCACCTTCGTGCTCGCTCGCAAGACGGGCGCACGCTACGTCGTGCTCGCCGCCGTGGGCCCGGGCTTCGAGTCCGCTCAGGTCCTCGGTCCCGGGGTGACGTCGGCGCTCGACCAGGCGACGTCCACCATCAGGCCGGGGCTCGTGGACTTCAACGGCAGGTCCACGACGGCGGGACTGGCCATCGGCCCGCCGGCGGTCCCGTCTGGGCTGGGCCTCTACGAGCAGTTGGTCATCGACCCCTTCGTGGCCACCAAGGCCACGGAGGCGGCTCCGTTCCACTCCTTGATGGCTGCCGTGTACGGATCCCGCACGCCGCGCCAGGACCAGCTGGTCCTGGCCAACACGCGGTCGCTCCCGCTGAAGGGTGCCACGTCGGAAGCGCCGGTGGCCGTGGGCTCCGCCAATTGGTGGCTGGTGGCGGCCGCGCGGAGCCCGCTCGCCGGCGGCTTCCCCAATGCGGCGCCGTACGTCATCCTGGCCATCGGGTTGTCGCTTGCCCTGGCTACGGGCATCACGGTGGAGGCGTTGGTCCGCCGGCAGCGGTACGCCACCCGCCTCGTCGCTGTGCGTACGGCGGAGTTGCAAGCCTCCCAGGACGCGCTGGTCCACGGCGAGCGGCTCTCGGCGCTCGGGGAGATGGCGTCCACCATCGGCCACGAGTTGCGCAATCCCCTCGGGGCCGTCCTCAACGCGCTCTTCATGGTCCGCCATGAGCTGCAGGACGCACTCACCCCGGAGGCGGAGCATTTCCTGGTCATGGCCGAGGAGCAGAGCGCCAGAGCGGTCACCATCTCCGAGAACGTCCTTGGCTTCGTGCGCCAACGCGAGCCTGCGCTCGCCCCACTCGATCTCGGCGAGGTCGTCGACGACGTCCTCGAGGCCACACCGACACCGCCCGGGGTGAACGTCACGGTCAACACCGCGCACCTCGAGGTGAAGGCGGACCGCGATCAATTGACGCAAGTGCTGGCGAATCTCGTCACGAATGCCTACCAGGCCATGCCACAGGGGGGGACCCTGACGATCGAGGCCGGAACGCAGGACCACCACGCGGAGCTCACCGTCGCCGACTCGGGCGGCGGCGTGGACCCGGCTGTGCTCGACCGGATCTTCGACCCGTTCTTCACCACCAAGGCGACGGGAACCGGCTTGGGCCTCGCCATCGTGTCTCGCATCGTGGAGGCCCACGGCGGTCGCGTCACGTTCGAGAACCGTCGGCGGGGTGGCGCGGTGATTACGGTACGGCTGCCGCTCGAGCCGACGATGGGACCTGCAGTCGGATCCGATCAAGAGGCGTGAATGTCGCCCGAGGAACGCCCTGCACACACCGCCCCCGGGAGGGATCGGACGCCGGCAACGGTCCTGATCGTTGACGACCAGGACGAATTCCGTGAGACGACCGCGGCGATCCTCTCCAAGAGGGGCTTCGGCGTGACGCAGGCGGGGGACGGCGTCGAAGCCCTGGACAAGCTGGCACGCGACGACTTCGACGTCTTGCTCCTCGACCTGCGACTGCCCCGCATGGACGGTCCCGCCGTGCTCGAAGCCCTGACCGAACCTCCCACCGTCGTGATCCTGTCGGCATTCGAGTACTTCGACGAGGCCGCGCTCCGGGAGCGCTTCGGGTCGTTGGTCTTCGAGTGTCTCCGCAAGCCGGTGCCGCCGGACCGTCTGGTGGCGGTCGTCCTCGCCGCCAGCGAACGCGCGCACGGCGGCTGAGGCTCGAGGGTCGACCGGCGCCTGCTGCGGCCGCCCTGGTACGGTCGTGGCGCCACGGCCGTGCCCGAAAAGGGTGTGGCTCCGTCGATCACTGCAGAAGGAAGTGTCATGGGAGTCGCTGTTGGTGATGTCGTCCCCGACGTGGGGCTCTGGACCATGACTGGCAAGCGCCCAGACGCGGTGCGCTCGAAGGAGGCACTGGGATCGGGAAAGGTGGTCCTCTTCGCTGTACCGGGTGCGTTCACCCCGACATGCTCCGACTACCACCTCCCCGGGTTCGTCCACCGGGCCGATGACCTTCGTGCCAAAGGCGTCGACACCATTGCGTGCATCTCCGTCAACGATCCCTTTGTCATGGGATCGTGGGGAGCGAACCAGAAGGTCGGCGACAAGGTGCTCATGCTGGCCGACGGCAACGGGGAGTTCACCCGGGCCATGGGTCTCGAGATGGACGGGACGGCCATCGGGCTCGGGACCCGGTCCCAGCGCTACGCGGCGATCATCGAGGACGGGGTCATCACCGCCCTCCTGGTGGAGCCCGGGCCCGGCCTGAACGCCAGCTCGGCAGAATCGGTCTTGGCGGCGCTTTCGTCGTAGTCCGTCCCGGCCTCGGCCCGCGACGTGGCGGCCGGCGCACCAGGGCCGTCGCGCGTGCCCGGGCACGATCGCAGGATCAGCGGCGGTCCCTGGCGGATCCTGGATACCGGTGCCCGGGCCCTCTCACCGGTGCGGCCGGTCCGGCCGGTACGGGCGCGTCGGTGCGCCCGCTACGCTGGATGATTGATGTTGCTCCGCGACGATCTTCGCAACGTCGCCATCGTCGCCCATGTCGACCACGGCAAAACGACGCTGGTTGACGCCATGTTGCGCCAGGCGGGGGCCTTCCGGGCACACCAGGAGGTCACCGACAGGGTGCTCGACTCGGGCGACCTCGAGCGCGAAAAGGGCATCACCATCCTGGCCAAGCACACCTCCGTCCAGTACGGCGGGGTGAAGATCACGATCGTGGACACCCCTGGCCACGCGGACTTCGGGGGCGAGGTGGAGCGCGCCCTGGCCATGGTCGATGGGGTGCTTCTCTTAGTCGACGCATCGGAGGGCCCGCTGCCCCAGACGCGCTTCGTCCTGCGCAAGGCCCTCGAGGCCCGGCTGCCCGTGGTCGTGCTCGTGAACAAAGTCGATCGGGCCGATGCCCGGGTCGGCGAGGTGGTCCACGAGATCGAGGAGTTGTTCTTGGACCTCGACGCCGATGAGGAGCAGATCGATTTCCCCGTGCTCTACAGCGACGCGCGCACCGGGCGGGCGAGCACCGATCCGGACGTCGAAGGCGTGGACCTCGTCCCGTTGTTCGAGGCGATCGTCAAGCAGGTCCCGCCCCCCTCCTACGACCCCGAGCAGCCGCTGCAGGCGCTCGTGACGAACCTCGATGCCTCCGCCTACGTCGGTCGGCTCGCCGTGTGCCGGGTGCACAACGGCACGTTGCGCCGGGGCGCCACCGTGGCGTGGTGCCGGCTCGACGGCTCGGTGCTCCGCACGAAGATCACCGAGCTCTACTGCACGCGGTCCCTGGACCGGGTGGAGGCCACCGAGGCCGGGCCCGGTGAAATCGTGATGGTGGCCGGCTTCGCCGAGATCACGATCGGGGAGACGCTGGCCGATGCCGATGACCCCCGGCCGCTCCCGACGATCCTGGTGGACGAGCCCAGCCTGGCCATGACGATCGGGATCAACACGTCCCCGCTTTCGGGCGCCGACGGCACCAAGCTGACGGCGCGACTGCTCAAGAACCGACTCGACGCAGAGCTCGTCGGCAATGTGTCGCTGCGCGTCCTGCCGACGGCGCGCCCCGACGCCTGGGAGGTGCAGGGCCGAGGCGAGCTCCAGCTTGCCGTGCTCGTCGAAACCATGCGGCGCGAGGGCTTCGAGCTCACGGTGGGCAAACCCCAAGTCGTCACGCGCACGATCGACGGCAAGCTCCACGAGCCGATGGAACGTGTGGCGATCGACGTGCCCGCTGACTACCTGGGTGTGGTGACCCAGCTCCTGGCCCTGCGGTTCGGACGTCTGGCGGAGATGGTCAATCACGGCACCGGCTGGGTCCGCATGGACTATCGGGTGCCGGCGCGCGGCCTCGTGGGCTTTCGCACGGAGTTCGTCATCGAGACCCGGGGCACCGGCATTATTCATCATGTCTTCGACGGGTGGGAGCCGTGGCACGGCGAGCTCCGGGTTCGGCGCAACGGTTCCATGGTGGCAGACCGCCGAGGTCTCACGACCACGTACGCGCTGATGTCGCTCGAAGAGCGTGGCACCATGCTCGTGGGGCCCGGCACCGAGGTCTACGAAGGGATGATCGTGGGGGAGAATTCTCGGGCTGACGAAATGGACGTCAATCCCGCACGCGAGCGCAAGCTGACCAATGTGCGGTCGTCGACCGCCGAGGAGCTCGAGCGCCTGACCCCGCATCTCCAGCTCTCGCTCGAGCAGGCCCTCGAGTTCATCGGGGACGACGAGTGCGTCGAGGTGACGCCGAGAGCTGTACGCCTGCGCAAGGTGGTGCTCGAACAAGCCATTCGAGGCCGCCAGCGCAGCCGGTCGCGCCGCGACGTGAAGGCCTAACGCCCGGCGCGATTGGTCCCTGCCGGGGTCTCTGGCGGCATTTCCTGGTCGCGTTCGGGCGGGGCGCACACGACGGGGACCCGATCCATGGACGACGGGCGACGGCCATTGGGCATCGCCGCCGCCACCACGTCGCGCGCCGCAGACGTCAAGCCGGCCGGGCGCGGCAGGTGGCTGTACCGTTGCCTTCGCGCCGCGCCGGCGTTGAGATCACCGAGGGTGTCCAGTGACCGCGCGCGCTGCGTGCAACACCCGCCCGCAAGGGGTTGACCTGGCGTTCGTCACGTGCATACCGGGTCCGTTCGGTTAACGCCAGGCGACGGTTGTGACAAGAGAAGGCCAACACTGCACAACGGCGGTGGCGAGCTTTTCGGGACGACGCGTCGTGTGTACCCTGACCGCTAGTTGACGGACACCGACCGCGCCGATGGGGTGGGGTGGGTGTCGAAAACGGGGTAGTACACGCAGCGAGGTTGCGAGCACCTCGCTACCGAACGGGGTATGCGAACGGGTGGACGTCGCGCATTGCCCTGGTTCTCCGTCGGGACGGGCCGACGCCGAGCGAACGGCAGCCGACGGCCGACGGTGCACGGCGCTCCGTCGGTCCGAGGTGTGGACCGACACGAGGGGGCCCGGGGGGATGCAGGCGATGGACTACCGCCAAGCGATTCTCCGACGGAAGCCGCTGCTGCTCCTGCTCGTCGTGGCGGGCGGGGTCGTGGCCGTTCTCGTCCCTGTGCACCTACCGAGGCCGCCAGCGGGGGGCGAATGGCGGGCGACCGCGGTGGTCGGAGTGCCACCCACGGCAAGCCGCGGCGCAGCACCCGGCGGCGCGGGTGGGGACGTCGCTCTCGCCCAGTTGCGCTTCTATGCCATCAGCGTCCAGGTGGCGTCCGACGTCGCCGGGGCACTCGGGGGACACGAGTCCATGGCCACCGTGCAGCACGACCTGACGGTGCAGCACGACCTGACGGTGCAGCACGACCTGTCGGTGACCTCGAGCGCCGCCGCGGCGCCCAGAATGCCAAGAAGCGGCCGAAGCGCGTCACCGGCACCGGCGGGACGCTCGCCCTGACGGCCGCACAACCCACCGGCGCCGGGGCCGTGCGAGCGGCCAACGACTTCGCCGCAGCCCTCGAGACCGTCCTCGAGCAGCATCTGGCGGCCGGGCAACGAGGGGCGTCGCAGGCCGCGGCACGCCAGGTGGCCGACCTCGAGCAGCAGGTCGACGCGCTCAACGTCCAGATTGCCGCCGCGCAGCATCCCGCCCCGGCCGTCGGCGGCTCGAGGCCGGCGACACCCGGCGTCGCCCCCACCGGCGCCGGGGCGACCGAGTCCACCTCACCCGCTGCCTCGGGCAGCCCGGCGGTGACCACCACCACCTCGGGCAGCGACGCTTCGGCGGTGGACCCCACCGTCGGCGACCTCCAGGCGCAGGAGAAGGCGCTGGCGCAGCTCTACGGCGCCGCCCTCCGGAAGGAGCAGGGGCTGGCGGGGGCATCCGCTGCGGGGTCCGGGGTGGTCGTGGTCCGGGCTGCACGCCAAGCGGCGCGGGTCACCGCCGCGGTCTCGCCGCTCGACAGCCGCCGGCTTCGCGGCGTTGTCGGTTTGAGTGCCGGGCTGGTGGTCGGTGTCGGCGTCGCCCTGCTGCTCGGTGCGCTCGAACGGCGCCTGTGGTCACGACGTGGGGCGATGGAAGCGTTCGGGGTCCCCGTGGTGGCCGAGATCCCCCGCGCGCGGCACCTGGTGCGTCGCCCTCGTCGAAGCGCGGAGGCCGGGGAGGCGCTCGACCTGGTCGGTCGGCCGCTGTCGGCGGGCGCCGAGGCCTACCGGATGCTGCATGCCGCGGTGGTCGTCGAGCCCCTGGCCATCGAGCCGCCGTCGGGCAGGCACCGCCGCACGATGGTCCCGCTGGGATCGGCCGACACGGCGTCGAACTTCTTCGGCGGATGGTCGACGTGGCCGTCGGGCAGCGGGCAGCGATCGACACGGCGGCCCCGCCACGGTGCCGGCGACGACCGCCAGGTGGTGCTCGTCGTGTCGTGCGGGCCGGCGTGCACCCGGGGTGTCGTGGTGCGCAACCTGGCCGCCGCCTACGCCGAGTCCGGGCTGCCCCCCTGGTGGTGACCACCGAAGACCTGCGCCGACCCCGGCGCCCCGACGCGGTTCCGGCGACCGAACACGCCGCCGCAGCGGTCACGCCCCACGACGTCGTCGCCGCCATGACGGCCACTCCCGTGCCCGGCGTCTTGGGGCCTCGCCATCGAACGGCTCCTCGCCGCCCCCAGCCAGCTGGCCACGCGCGGCCTGTCGGTGGTGGCGGCCGCCCGGCAGGTGGCCCAGGCCGTGATCATCGAGGTGCCGCCCTTCCTCTTGGCCCACGACGGTGAGGTGCTCGCTCCTGCGGTCGACGTGGTCGTGGTGGTGGCCGAGTGCGGGCAGACGACGCTCGACGAGGCCATCCGAGCGTCCGAGTTGCTGCACCGTATCGGCGCGCCTGTGCTCGGGGTCGCCTTGACGGACGTGCGGCTGACGGCCAGGAAGCGAAAGGAGCTGCGCCAGATGGCGAAGGGCTGGGGGACGGGGGGCGCTCGGTCCAGCCCGCGGCGCCGGCCGTCGTGGCCTGCGGCGCCGGCCACGCCGCCCCTCCGTCCGGCGCGCCGAGCACGCGGCACGCGGGGTTGTCCGCACAAGCCGACACATCGGTCGCCCACGAGCATGACGACGCCCCCATGGCCGCGCTCGATGCCTCCGCCTTCGGTGCCTCCGCCTTCGGTGCCTCCGCCTTCGATGCCTCCGCCTTCGATGGGGCCGCCTCGCCGGGGACGGCGACGCTCGGGGGCGACCACGTCGGTTCCCCCCTCCACGTCGTGGGCGCGGTCCGCGACCTCGACCTCTAGCCCGCACCGCGTCCCTCCGGCTCGCCCCTCCTCGCCCCCGGCCTCGGGCGGCCCCGACACCGCTCGGCCTCGTCGTCCCTGGCAGAGGGGAGAACAGGCGGAGGCCTGGGGTGAGCGGAGTGTGAGGGCGGCGTCAGAAGCGCACGGGACACTCTGCGTGCGGGACCCGGTTCGACGGAAGACAGGCGGTGCCCCCCCGCCTGTCTCTCCGAGCCGGTCGAAGGGGTGAGCCCACCTGCGACGGCGGCGCACGTGTGCTGAGACGGCGACGACCCCGGCAGCGCCGGCGGTTCGCCGAAGGAGCTGCGGTGGACGGGTTCGACGTCGTGGTCGTGGGCTCCGGGTTCGGTGGGGCCGTGACGGCGTATCGCCTGGCGTCAGAAGGCAGGAGCGTCCTGGTCCTCGAGCGGGGCGCCGCCTACCCGCCGGCGTCGTTCCCCCGTACCCCGTACGGGTTCGGCCAGAACGTCTGGGACCCGCGCCGAGGAAGGTACGGGCTCTTCGATGTGTGGTCGTTCGACACCATGGACGCCGTCGTGGCCGCCGGGTTGGGCGGCGGGTCGCTCATCTACGCCAACGTCCTGATCCGCAAGGACGAGAACTGGTTCACCACCGAGGTCGACGGCACCAGCCGCTCGTGGCCCCTCACGCGTGCCGAGCTCGAGCCGCACTACGCGGCGGTCGAGGACATGCTCGGCGCCCAGGTGTTCCCGATGGCGGCGCCACTGTACGCGCAGGTGCGCAAGACGGCGGCGCTGCGAGATGCTGCCCTGGCCCTCGGCTACGAGGAGACGACCTGGGACAACGTCGACCCGGGTCGCAAGCAGTGGTACCTGCCGCAGCTGGCGGTCACGTTCTCCAACCGGGGCCGCGCGCCGGTGCCCGGGGAGGCCATCGAGGAAGCGGTCCGCAATCTGCATGACCGGGACCGCCAGACGTGCCGCCTGTGCGGCGAGTGCGACATCGGCTGCAATTACGGATCGAAGAACACCCTTGACTTCAACTATCTGACGCTCGCCCAGCGGGCGCAGGCCGAGCTGCGGACGCTCGCCGAGGTGACGACGATCGAGTCGCTGGCGGGGGACGAGGGCTACGTGGTCCACTACGTGCAGCACCCCGAGGGCGGACCGGGGACCGTGCAGGCCCGACACCTCGTGCTCAGCGCGGGGACGTTCGGCACCACCCGCCTCCTGCTCAAGAGCCGCTCGGCCCTGCCCGGGATCAGCCCGCTGCTCGGGCACCGGTTCACCGGCAACGGCGACCTGCTCACCTTCGCCCTGCACGCACGCCGGCGCGGTCCTGACGGCCCCGCCGGCCAGGTGCGGCTGGACCCGGCGCACGGGCCGGTGATCACGAGCACGCTGCGCCATCCCGACGAGCACGACGGCGCGGAGCGGGGAAGCCGCGGCCAGTATCTGCAGGACGCGGGATACCCCGCGTTCGTGGCCTGGCTCGCGCAGATGGGCTCGGTCCCGAGCGAGGCCGGGCACGTGGCGAAGTTCGTGGCGCGACGCCTGTGGGACCACGCCCGCCACGAGCACGTGCGCAACCATGCCGAGGTCGAGGACCTTGTGCACGACACGTCGCTGTCGGCGGGGTCGATGCCCCTGCTCGGGATGGGGCTCGACACCCCCGACGGGGTCTTTGACCTCGACGGTGATGGTGAGCTCACCCTCGACTGGCCCGAACGGCAGTCCACGGCCCTCTACACGCAGGCCGCAGCCCTCGGTCGCCAGGTGGCCCGCGAACTGGGTGCACAGTTCCTCGAAGACCCGTTGGTGACGCTGTTCCGGCACTTCGTCACCGTGCATCCGCTCGGTGGCTGCCCGATGGGACGCACATGGCAGGAGGGCGTCGTCGACCCGTGGGGACGTGTGCACGGACGCCCCAATCTCCACGTGGCCGACGGCTCGGTGATGCCCGGGCCGGTCGGCGCCAATCCGAGCCTGACGATCGCCGCTCTCGCCGACCGGTTCGCCGACGGGATGATCGATGACATGAAGGGACGGTGACGCGCATGAACACGCCGGCGATCCGATTCAGCGAACGGATGTCGGGGTACGTTTCAGATCCGCATCGTGTCCGGGGGGATTTCGAGTCGGCCTACGAGCTCGGCCGGGCACAGGGGACGTCGATCCAATTCGAGGTGACCACGACCCATCCCGACCTGCCGGCCCTGCTCGAGGACCCGTCGTCGGCGGCCACCATGGCGGGAACCGTCCTGGTGCCGATGATCTGCCCGAGTCCGCTCGACATCGTGCACGGCACGTTCATCCTGCTCGAACCGCACCCCGAGGCCGTCGAGCAGCAATGGATGCGGTACCGCATGCACCTGCGCTCGCGGGTGGACCCCACGCAGGAGTTCGTCCTCGAGGGCCACAAGGTCGTCCGTGTGGGCTCGATCCTGTCCGCCTGGAAGCACACGACGACGCTGTACGTCACGGTGTACGCCGGCACCACCCCGGGCGACGACGCCATCCGGGCGCTGGGCGTCATGCACATCAGCCTCGCCGCCGTCCACCATCTCCTCGCCGAGGCGGAGGTCACCGGTGTCGACCGGGAGCGACGCGACCGGTACCTCGTGCGGTTCGGCGCCATGTTCGTCCGCTCACTGTGGCCGTTCTACGGAGGAGCGCTCCACGAGCTCGGACGCTTCGCGGCCTCGGCCAACGGGGGCTGCGCGGCCATCTCGGCCGCTCCGGCGCCCCGCCACGGCGCCGGGGAAAGCCCCACGATTCGGCTGTGCGACCCCTCGGGGACCTGGCATCCCGGCGACGAGGCGGTGCCCGACGCGTGCTCCCGGCTCGTCCGGTACGAGGGAGGAGAGAAGGGGCCGGTGCTGCTGGCATCAGGGTTCGCCATGTCCGCCCGGTCGTTCCTCGCCCACACCGACCACCCGAGCCTCGTGGAGTTCCTCTGGGACGCGGGCTACGACACCTGGCTCTTCGACTATCGCGGCGGCATCGACCTCCCGTCGGCGCACACCGAATTCACCATTGACGACGTCGCCCACACCGACTGGCCGAGGGCGGTGGACGAGGTCCTGCGGATCACCGGAGCCAGAGACGTGCAGGTCTTCGGGCACTGCGTGGGATCCGTCTCGCTGCTCATGGCACTGCTCGACGGGACCAACGACATCAAGGGCAAGGTCCGCTCCGCCGTGTGCGCCCAGTTCTCACTGCATCCCGCCACGTCGAGACTCAAGATCCTCGAGTCCGACCTGCACCTCGGGAACCTGCTCGAAGCGGCGGGGGTTCGCCACCTGCACCCGGATACCACCCCGACGGCCGGCCACCTGGCGCTCGACCTGGCGCTGCGCGCCGTACCCCTACCGTCGAAGGACGAGGAGTGCGGGCTCCCGGTCTGCCGGTGGGTCAACGCCGTGTTCGGGCTCACGCACCGCCACGCCCAACTCGACGACCGCACCCACCAGGCGCTCCCCGACATGTTCGGCATCGCCAACATCCGATCCTTGGAGCACCTCGGGCTGATGATGCAGAAGGGGAGGGCGGTCGACGCCCGCGGCCGCGATCGGTACCTCCGGCGCCCCGACCTCCTGCAGGGCGTCCCCATCCATCTGATCGCCGGCGAGCACAACTACATCTTCCATCCCGATGGCACGCGCAAGACGCTGCGATGGCTCCAGGAGCGCAACAACCCCAGTGACTACACCTTGCGCGTGCTGCCCGAGTACGCCCACCTCGACGCCATCATCGGCCGCAACGCGGCTGTCGACGTGTTCCCCGACATCGTCCGCCATCTCGACCGTCATCAGGCCGGGCTGCTCAGCGCGTAGGACCCCGGTGGCTCAGGGCGCGACCCGCGCGACGGCGCGGGGCACGCCCAGGGCAGCGGACGTCGCCTCCGCGTCGGCGCGCAGCTCCCGGGCGCGAGGGACGTCCTCGGGACGGCCGCGGGCAGCGAGGGCATCGGCGAGCACGGACTGGGTCAACGCTGTGAACGGGCGGGCGCGCATCGACAGATGGCGCGCCACTGCCTCCTCGAGGTGTCCGACCGCCTCGTCGTGGCGGCCGAGAAGGCCGGCGAGCATCCCGAGGTGCAGCCGCGCCGCCCCCAGGAACGTCGCCTGCCCGGCCCGGCAGTTGTGGTCGGCGAAGGGGAGCACCATGTCGTAGAGGATCGGCGCCCAGCGGGTGTCGGCCAGGTTGTACGAGGTCTGCGTCAGACCCGCCATGACGAACCACCATGGGAAGTTGCGCTCGCCGTCGGTGACCTCGTCAGGCCGCAGCGAGCGCAAGAGCGCGCGTGCCGTGTCGGGCTCGTCGATCTCGCTCGCCACCCAGGCCATCATGGCCGTCTCGCCCAGCGACGCCCGCCCGGTCCTTCCGAGCTCGAGGAGGATGCGCAGCTCCTTCATGCGCCCCTGGAGCCACCGCCAGGGCAGGGCGAGGCCGAACTGAATGGCCACCGCCTGGGAGTGGCCGGCCCGATCGAAGATGGCGAAGACCTCCTCGGCCCGGGACTCGGCGTCCTCGAAGCGCCCCTCGATGCCCGCCACGAGGCTGTCCCACATGCACACCAGGCGCAGGTACTCGGGTTGCTGGATCTCCCGGGCGACCTGGCCGAGCGCCTCCGCCACCCGCTGCGAACCTGCGAAGTCGCCGAGCTCGAACCGGGAGTGCAGCTCACACTTGAGCCCGTGGAGCACGATCTCCCGGTCGCCGACGAGCTCGCCGAGGCGTCGGATCTCGCCTGCTGCCGCCACCTGCCGGTCGATGTCGTCGGGGCCGCTCAACGCCCAGTACCGGTAGGCGAGCACGGCCGCCAGCGTCGTCGGCGACCCCAGCCGGCGGGCGACATCGACGGCGTCGTCGGCCAGTCGGCGACGCTCGTCCAGCGGGAGGTCGTAGTGCCCCCACTGGGCGAGGCGCCCAAGGGCCAGCGCCCGCGCCTTGCTGTCGTGGGGGCCGAGCTGGTCGAGGGCGGTCTCGAGCAGGGCGCGCGCCTGGGCGTCGGGCTCGGCCCCCGCCGGGAGCACGCCGCCGAACCCGAGTGCCGCCTCGGCCAGGAGGTCGGTGCGATTGCCCACGCGTGCCAGGGCGAACGCGTCGAGGAAGCGGTCGTTGGCGTCGGCCAGGCGCCCCGCCTTGACGCACGCCTTGGCCATGTCGAGCAGGAACTCGCAGCGCAAGAGGTCCTGCGACGGGAGGTGCCGGGCGACGAGTTCGAGCGCCCGGGTCAGGTGCTCGACGGCCGCCTCGTACGCCACGTGGCGCACGGCGGCGTCCGCCGCCAGGCGCAGGAACCCAAGCGCCTCCTCGACACCCCCGGCGTCGGCGCCCAGGTAGAAGTGGCGGGCCAGCTCCGCCGCGTGGTGCGGGGCCTCGGGTCCGTAGCGGCCCTGCAGGGTCGTCCCCAGCCGGCGGTGCAACCGCACCCGCCGGGCCGCCCCCAGGTCGTCATAGAGCGCCTGGCGCACCACGGCGTGCGCGAAGCGGTGCCCGTCGGGACGGTCGTAGCTCTGGAAGATCACTCCGGCGAGCCGTGCCTCGTCGACGAGCCGCAACAGCTCGTCGTCGTCGCACCCGAGGGCCGCGCCCACGATGGCGGTGTCGAACTCCTCGCCCATGGCCGAGGCGGTGCCGAGCAGCTTCATGCACGCCGGGGAGAGCTCGCGCAGGCGCCAGTGCACGACGTCGCGCAGGCGTTCGGGCACGGGCAGGGCGTCGGGTGCCGCCGCCGCCCAGGCCTCGAGGGCGTCGCCCGCCTCGTCGAGGTCACGCACCACCTCCTGTAAGAAGAAGGGGTTCCCCCCGGTGTGGTCCCGCAGGTTGACGGCGCCGTGGGATTCCTGCTCGCTCAGCGTACGGCCCACGGCCGCCTCGAGGAGCTCCTGCGCCTCGGCGGCCGACAGGCCGGCCAGGGGGATCCGTTCCACCTCGGCCGTCCGGCGCATGCCGACGAGCGACTGGGCGAGCCATTCCGTCACCCCGGCGTCCGTCTGGCGGTACGTGGCGACGATCAGCGCCGGCACGGGGGGTGTGGCGCGCAGCACGTACTCGAGCAGGCGCAGGGACGGCGGATCCGCCCAGTGGAGGTCATCGAGGACGAGAACGAGTCGTCGCCGACCGGCCACGCGCCCGAGCCAGCGGTGGACCGCCTCGAACACCCGGTACCGCTCGCCTTCGGGTTCGACGCGCGCCGCCTTCTCCACCACCGCCAGGCGGTCGAGCAGCTCGGGGACGATCTTGCCCAGGACTTCGACGTCGGGGCCCGTATCGGCCCGGACGAGCACCTCGGGGGCCCGCTGCACGTACCGACCGAGCGCTTCCCGGAAGGCCTGGTACGGGCACAGCACCTCCTCGTCCCAGCGGCCATGCAGGACCAGATCACCGTCGGCGTCGGCCTGGCGTGCGACCTCGGCGGTGAGGCGCGTCTTGCCGATCCCCGGTTCCCCGGTCACGAGGAGCAACAGCTGCTCGCCCCCCGCCACCACCGCCCGGGCCCGCCGGGCGATGCGCAGCTCCCGGCGGCGACCCACGAACGTCGCCGTGGCGTCGTGGGCGAACCACGACAGGTCCGAGGGGTCGGCGTCGCCAGCCGCGCCCCGCTCGACTGAGGCCGCGGGACCGGGTCCGGGATCCGCAGTGGAGCGGTCGAGATCGGGGTCCTGGCGGAGGATGGCCTGCTCGAGGGCGGCCACGACGGGGCTGGGCACGATGCCCATCTCCTCGGCCAGCATTCGGCGCAACCTCGAGCAGCACCGCAGGGCGTCGGACTGCGACCCCGAGCGGTACAGCGCCAGCATGAGCTGTGCCCAGAAGCGCTCCTGGTAGGGGTGCTCGGCCACCAGGCTCTCGAGCTCGGCCACCAGTTCGACGTGCCGGCCGATGGCCAGGTCCGCGTCCACCCGGTCCCCGAGGGCCGCTAGGCGAGCCGCTGTCAGGCTCGTGGCATGTGCCTCGGCGAACGGCACCCGCTCCAGCCCGCCGAAGGGCGGGCCCCGCCAGAGGTCGAGTGCAGCGCGCAGAAGCGCGGCCTGCTCGTGCAGTTCTCCCCGCGCCCGCGCCGTGCGGGACCGGCCTACCAGATCACTGAAGCAGCGGGTGTCGACCTGGGCGGGGTCGATCTCGAGGGCGTAGCCACTCCCACCCGGGTGACGGCGACGCCGCCCTCGACGCCCAGGCTGCGTCGGAGGCGGTAGACGAGGGTCTGGAGGCTGGCCGGGGCGTTGTTCGGGAGGTCGTCACCCCACAGGTCGTCGATGAGCCGCTGGGCCGACAAAGGCTGGCCGGGGTCCAGGGCCAGGCGCGCCACGAGGGCCCGTTCGAGCATGCGGGAGAGGGCGACGCCGCGCCCCCTGACGTCGACCTCCACGGGACCGAGCAGTCGAACAGAGAGCAGCCCCACCGCACCCCCTTTCGACGAATTGTAGGCGTGGCCGCCGGAGGACGACGCCGACGGACCGTGGGCTGCGCCGGCCCGCCGCACTCCCGCCCGGCTGACCTGCGGTGCGGGGCCCGAGGCGGGCGCCGGACGTGTGAGCCCGGTGTGGCCCCCGTGTGAGCACCCGTCGACACACTGGGCCATCGGGTTCCGTGTCGCGGCCAGCGAGCCCCCGTTTCGCGCCGCAGACCCGGCCAGGCGAGGCGCAGTGGGTCATCGATGGTCGGCCCACTCGCCTTCTGCCTGGTCGTGGGGCTGCCTGGTCGTCGGCTACCCTGTTCGTCGGGCACCCGCCGCGGTCCGCCGTCTGCACGCCCGCACGCGGCGCACGGGACTCGGGGCCACGCCGATGCACGATCCCCCGGGTTTGGAGCGCGGGCCCGCACCGCACCATGATCTGGCGACGCGGGTCCGACGGTCCCGCCGGGCGCCGCTGCCGCCCCGGATCTCCTCCAGGATGAACTGTCATGGCGAGCGATGCCCTGCGTGTCGATCGACTGCTCGAGGTCGTGAGCGCCGAGACCGGCCTGAGCGACCTCGGGGAGCCGACGTGGTGCGACGGTGCCGGACGATTGGCGCAGGAGCTCGACACCGGGGCATCGCTGCACGAGCTCGGCGTGGCCGTCGCCTCGGCTGAGATCGCCGACTATCTCCGCAACCGGCTGTACGTGACGCACTGGCTGAACACCCACCCGCAGATCACCGAGCAGCCGGTGGTGCCACCGATCGTGATCCTGGGCCAGCCGAGGACCGGGACCACCGTCTTGTTCGAGGTGCTGGCACAGGACCCCGACAACCGCGTGCCCATGACGTGGGAAGTGGACCGGCCGTGGCCCCCGCCGGCGTCGGCGACGTATGACACCGACCCGCGCATCGGCGAGGTCCAGGCGAGGTTGGAGGCCACGGAGCTGCTCATCCCGGGCTTCCTCGGCATGCATGCCCTGGGCGCCCGTCTGGCCCAGGAATGTGTGCGGATCACGGGCGGCGAGTTCCGCAGCATGATCTTCTCCACCCAGTACAAGGTGCCGGCGTACCAGCAATGGCTGCTGCACGAGGCGGATATGGCACCGGCGTACCGGTACCACCGACGGTTCCTGCAGTACCTGCAATCGGCGCACCCGGGCAAGCGGTGGGTGGTGAAGTCCCCGGCGCACCTGTGGTCCCTCGGTGCCCTCATCCAGGAGTACCCCGACGCCCTGATCGTCCACACTCACCGGGACCCGCTGCGCGTCGTGTGCTCGCTGGCGTCGCTCGTCGACCTCCTGCGTCGCCTGGCCAGCGACGACGTGGCCATCGCCGACGTCGCCCGGGAGTGGGTGGGCGACATCGTCGAAGGGCTCGACCGAGCGGTCGAGGCCCGCCGTGACGGCACCGTGTCCCCGGAGCGGGCCGTCGATGTGCAGTTCCACGAGTTCCTCGCCGACCCCATGTCCGTGGTTCGGCGGATCTACGAGCGCCTCGACCTCGAGCTCAGCGCCGAGGCCGAACGGCGCATGCGGCGCTTCGTGGCAGAGAACCCCAGGGAGAAGCACGGGGGCCACGCCTACAGTTTCGCCGACACGGGCCTCGACGCCGCCATGCTGCGCGAGCGCACCCTGGGCTACCGCGAGTATTTCGACGTGGCGGAGGAGCCCGAGCCCTGAGTGGCGCCCTCGGCGGCGGGGCCGGGCTCCGGCCGAAGCGCCGGCCAGGACCCGTGCTCGCGCCTATCCGTGCGCGGCCGGCTCGTCGCGCACGGCGAACACCGCCACCGGGTCCTCGAATCCCTTGAGCTGGCGGCGCCCCGCGGGGTCGAAGGCGATCCCCGCACCGGCGGTCGCCCGACGAAGCTCGTCGTCGGCCAGGACCTCACCGGGGATGGCCAGGTCGCTCAAGCGCGACGCGAGGTTGACGACCTCGCCGTAGTAGTCGCCCTGGCGGGTCACGACGTCACCGAAGGCGAGACCCCCGCGCGGCTGGATCCCTTCTCCGGCGAATCCCTTCATCAACCCCAGGGCGAGGCGACACGCGGCGGGGGCCTCGAGCGCCACGAACATGACTTCGTCCCCGATGTGCTTGACGATGCGGCCGCCGTGCTCCGAGGCGATCTTGAACGCCTGGTTCTCGAATTGGATCACGAACGCGCTCAGCTCGCGCGAAGCCATCCGGTGGGAGAGGGGGGTGAACCCGACGAGGTCGACGAATCCCACCGCCACCCGGGACAGCGCCCGGTCGCTGACATGCGCCTGGGCGCGTCGCTGACGCTCGATGGCGTCACGGAGGATGTGGGTGAAGACCGCTCCCAGCCCGGCGCCCAGATCGAGCGCCTTGGTCGCCGCCATGGCACTCTTGCGGGCGAGCTGGCTCAGCCCGGCTCCGCTGTCGGCCAGATCGGACTCCACGCTCTGGACGTAGAAGGCGACCGCGGCGTCGGCGACGCGGGCCAGCGCGCTGCCCACCACGCGTAGCAGCTCGTCCCCCTCGGCGTGCTCGAGGAGGTCGATCGAGCACAAGGCGCGGACCAGCTCGACGTCGTCGGTCGAGAACATCGGCACGTCGGGACCCGGGACGGCGACGCCCAGGGTCGTCCAGAATTCGAGGACCTGTGTCAGCGCAAGGCCGGACCCGGCGGCCACGTCGCGCACCGTCAGCGCGTCGGCGGCGCTGAGCACCACGTCGGCGCCCAGCTGCACCAGGCTGCAGCGGGCCTCGGCGTCGGCGATCTGCTCGGGAGTCGCCCCCAGTTCGCGCAAGAAGGCGAGCAGATCGGCCTTGTCGAGCTCCGGGGACAGCGCGGGCTGCTCTCCTTGGACGACCATGGTGCCCGCAGTCTACGCGGGCGCCCCACGGAAACCGCCGTCCGGCGGTGCCCCGGTCCGGCGATCGCCGGCGCCGACCTCAGCAGGAGGGGCGTCAGCAGTAGGGGCGGGCGAGGGTGAGGAGGAATTCCTCGTCCTCGCCCGACCACATGGCGTCGACCACGAAGCCCGCGCCGTAGAGCTCCTCCTCGACACCCTGGCGGGTGAACTTGGCGCTGATCTCGGTCAGGAGGTCCTCTCCGGCCTCGAAGTGCACGTCGATCCCGAGGTCGGCGACGGTGACCACCTGGTCCTCGACGGACCGCAGCCGCATCTCGATCCAGCGTTGCTCCTCGTTCCACAACGCCACGTGCCGGAACCGCTCGGCCTCGAACGTCGCGTGCAGTTCACGGTTCAAGACCAGCAGAACGTTTCGGTTGAACTCGGCGGTCACGCCGGCGGCGTCGTCGTAGGCGGCGACGAGGCGCCCGGGGTCCTTCACCAGGTCCGCACCCAGCAGGAGCGTGTCCTCGTGGGAGGTCGAACAGTCGAGATCGAACAGGAAGCGGCGTCGTTGCGGCTGGGTGAGGTTGCCGATGGTGCTCCCGAGGAAGGCCACCATCCGCTTCCCGTCCACGGGGAGCCGGTCGATGTGGCGGTGGAAGTCGCCCACCACGGCATGCACGTCGAGGCCCGGGTACTCTTCCGCCACGGCGGTGGCGGCGGCCCACAGCGTGGTGTCGCTGACATCGAGTGGAATGTAGCGTCGCAAGGTCCCGCTGGCCTCGAGCGCGTCGAGCAGGACCCGGGACTTGTCGCACGTCCCGGCCCCGAGCTCAACCAGCGTGTCCGCACCGGCACGGCGGGCGATGTCCGGGGCGTGGTCCTCGAGCAGCCGGCGCTCGGCACGCGTGGCGTAGTACTCGGGCAGCCGGGTGATGTCGTCGAAGAGCTGGCTGCCGCGTTCGTCGTAGAACCACACGGGCGGCAGCCATTTCTCCTCGGCCTGCAGGCCGGCGCGCACGTCGCTTTCCAAGGCGCTGCGCAGGTCCTGCGAGCTCAGGTGCACGTCGATCGACGGCGCGGCGGTGGTCACGCCGGGTCCCCCAGGTCCCGGGCGAGACGCAGCCCGGTGAAGGGCCAGCGCGCCGAGGGTGGGAAGAAGTTCCGGTAGGTGGTGCGGATGTGATCGGCCGGGGTGACGCAGCTCCCACCCCGCAACACGTACTGGTTCACCATGAACTTCCCGTTGTACTCACCGACGGCGCCCTCGGCCGGTCGGAAGCCGGGGTACGGGCTGTAGGCGCTGGACGTCCACTGCCAGACGTCGCCGAAGAAGGACTCGGGGTGGGCGCTGGGACGGGGGTGAAGGGCGCTGGGGTCGAAGAAGTTCCCCCTCGGCGAGCGGGTGGCGGCGACGGTCTCCCACTCGGATTCCGTGGGGAGCCGTGCCCCGGCCCATCGGGCAAAGGCATCGGCCTCGTAGTAGCTGACGTGGCACACGGGCTCGGTGGGGTCCACGAGTTGTGGGCCCCCCAACGTGAACAGCCACCAGTCGTCGACCACGCGGAACCAGTAGAGAGGCGCGTCCCAGCCCTCGCCGTGCGCCGTCGCCCAGCCGTCGGACAGCCACAGGTCCGGACGCTCGTAGCCGCCGTCCTCGATGAACTGCGCCCACTCCCCGCACGTCACCGGTTGGCTTGCCAGCGAGAAAGGCTCCAGGTGCACGGCATGGCGGGGAAGCTCGTTGTCGAAGGCGAAGCCGTATCCCGGGTGGCCGACCTCGACCAGGCCGCCGGGGTGCTCGACCCAGGCCCTGGGACGCACGGCGGTGGGGGCGCTCACCGTGGCGGTGGTGTAGGCGGGCTGGAGGGGATTGCACGAGAGCACGTGCTTGATGTCCATGAGCATCAGCTCCTGGTGCTGTTGCTCGTGGTGGAGCCCGAGGTCGACCAGGTCCAGCTCGGCGGGCTGGCGCGTCTGGGCCAACAGGCGGGTCATGGCGTCGTCGACGTGCTCGCGGTACTGCCGGACCTCCGCCACACCCGGGCGCGAGACGACGCCGCGGCGCGGGCGCGGGTAGCGGGCCCCGACACCCTCGTAGTACGAGTTGAAGAGATAGGCGTACGCCGGGTGGAACGATCGGTAGTCGCGCAGTCGAGGCTCGAGGAGGAAGGTCTCGAAGAACCACGACGTATGGGCTCGGTGCCATTTGGTCGGGCTGACGTCGGGCATCGACTGCACCGTCTGGTCCTCGGCTGACAGCGGGGCCGCCAGCTTCTCGGTCATCTTTCGGACGTGGCGGTAGCGCGACGCCGTCGCGGACGGTGAGGTGGCGCTGATCAGGTGGGTCATGGCACGTCCTTGTGAACCTGTCGTCGACCTGCGCTGCGCGAGGCCTGGCGTGCTTCGTGCGCCGAGCCCTGCCGTGAGAACCCCGGACCCGAGCGCCGCCCCGGGGGAACCGTCCCGACATCCTTTCCCGTTGTCGTCCCACTTTTCACGCGGGCACGTCGGGAACCTACCGGGGATCGAGGGTGCCGTTGTCCTGCGCACGAGCGGCTCGTCCTCGGTCATGGGTCCGCGCGGGCTCGGGCGCGTCTCGTCGTGTCCCGGCGCCCCCCGGACACGGCTGCCTCCCCCGTACGGATTCGGCCTGGCAGCCTCCCCGCCAACATGTTAGTGTCCGCTAACATGTTGCCATGCCGGACCTGGTGGCCGTCCTCGCCGAGCCGAACCGGCGACGGCTGCTCGAGCTGCTGTCGTCGGGGGAGCAGACCGCCGGCGCGCTGGCGGCACACTTCGGCGTCACCCGCTCGGCGGTCTCGCAGCACCTGGGGGTGCTGGCGGCCGCCGGACTGGTCGAGGGCCGTCGCGAGGGGCGCTACCGCTACTACCGCCTCGTGCCCGAAGGCATGGCCGCCCTGCGCGCCGCGCTGGACGTCTTCTGGAACAACGAGCTCGCCGCCCTGGCATCAGCCCGACCACCGAACCGTGGAGCGACCCCGATGAGCGCAGAGAAGTCCGTCCTCGTCCCCCTGAGCGCCGACGACACGTTCGCGTTGCTCACCGAACCCGAGCGGCTCCGGCGCTGGCACGCGGTCACGGCCCGCATCGACGTGCGCGCCGGGGGCGACTACCGGTGGACGATCGTGCCCGGGCACACCGCGGCGGGCACGGTGACCGAGGTCGAGCCGGGGCGGCGCCTGGTGATCACGTGGGGCTGGGAGGGATCCGACGACCTGCCGCCGGGAGCCTCGACGGTGACCATCACCCTGGAGCCCGCCGACGGGGGCACGACGGTCCGCCTCGTGCACGAAGGCCTGACCGCAGAGCAGGCCGCCGGCCACCTGCGCGGGTGGACCCATTACCTCGAACGACTGGTTCGTGCCGCGCAACGCGGGGACGCCGGAGCCGACGAGTGGGCATCGCTGCCCGACCCCCTCGACCGGCTGGGTGCCGCGGAGGCCACGCTCGCCGTCTGCCAGCGGGTGCTGCTCGGCCTCCAGCCGGCGGACGCGACCGCCGCCACCCCGTGCCCGAAGTACACGGTGGACGATCTGGTCGAGCACCTGCTGCAGTCGATCGTGCACCTGGGAGCTGCCGCCGGCGCGTCGGTGCCCGTGGCCGACGACGCGACGCCCGAGGCCCGGGTCGCCGCAGCGGCGCAGGTGGCGCTCGAGGCATGGCGCACGCGCGGGCTGGACGGTGCCGTGCACCTCGGACCGGGCGAGTTCCCGGCCACCGTCGCCGCCAACATCCTGTCCGTCGAGTTCCTCGTCCACGCATGGGACCTCGCGCAGGCGAGCGGGCAACAGGTGGTCGTGAGCGACGAGGTGGCCGCGTACGTCCTGGATCTGGCGCACGAGCTGATCGCGCCGGCGCTGCGAGACGGCGACCGTTTCGGGCCCGAGGTCGAGGCCGGTCCTGATGCCGACAATCTCGAGCGCCTGGCCGCCTTCACGGGCCGGGCGGTGTAGGGCGCCCCCCGGGGCGAGGCGTCGCCCGGGCGGGCCGACCGACGCGCCCCCCGGCATGGGCCGACGGGGAATCAATCGATCGAGGAAAGAGGGGCAGATGGACACGTGGGCGATGATCGGAGCGGAGCGGGCGGCGTTGGTCGAGGCGCTCGAGACGCTCGCACCCGAGGACTGGGACCAGCCGACGCTGTGCGCCGGCTGGAGCGTGCGGGACCTCGTGGCCCACATCGACGTCGCCGCCTGTCAGACGCCGGCCAGATTCCTGAAGGGCATGGCGGTGAGCGGCTTCCGCTTCAACACCATGGTCGAGAAGGACATCCGCACGATGTCGTCCGGAAAGGCGCCCGCCGACCTGGTGGATGTGCTGCGGTCCCGGGTCGCCACCCGCAACGGGCCGCCGGGCCCCGAACTGGCCATGCTCGGGGAGGTGGTGGTCCACGGCGAGGACATCTTCCGCTCGCTCGGCTCCTATCGCCACCACCCAGTGGCGCACGTGGTCGCCGTGGCCGACTTCTACAAGGGGAGCAACCTCCTGACGGGGACGAAGAAGCGCATCTCGGGGCTCACCCTCCGGGCCACCGACGCCGACTGGAGCCACGGAATCGGACCCGAGGTGACCGGCCCGATGATCGCGCTCGTCCTCGCCATGAGCGGACGCCGCCTGCCCCTCGACGACCTGAAGGGCGACGGCGTGGCCATCATGGGCCAGCGCGGCTGACACCCGCCGGTCCCCGGCCACGCTCGGCGCCGTTGGACGTCTCGGGCACGGGCCGGCGCCGTCCGGCGAACCAGCGACGCCCGGGGCCGCCAGCACCGCAGGCCTCGGTCGGGGGTGCCCGTGCCATCATGGTTGGGCCGGCGCGCCATGCCGCCGCCGGAGGACCCACATGAGCAATCACAGCCACGTGAGCAATGACGGGACGACGGCCATGACGAGGACGACTCGATGACCAGGATCACGGCGCCGGTCCGGGAGTGGGCGAGCGACTTCGACGTCCTCGACCCCGCGTACCTCGCGGACCCCTACCGCATCTGGGACGAGCTGCGTGGCACCTGCCCCATCGCCCACAGCGACCGGCGCGGGAGCAATTGGCTGCCCACCCGGTACGACGACATCACGGCCATCGCCCACGACATCGAGCACTTCAGCTCGCTCGAGGTGGCCGTGATCCCCTTCGAGGGGGAGGAGCCCGACGACCCCATCCTGCCCTACGGCCTGCCACCGATCTCCGCCGACCCGCCGCTGCACACGTGGACGCGCCGGTTGCTGCTGCCGTGGTTCTCCCACCGTCGCGTCGAGGGCTACGAGCGCCTCACCCGGGACCTGTGCACCGGGCTCGTCGACGGCTTCCTCGGCGACGGGCGGGCCGACGGGGCGGCCGACTACGCCCAGCAGATCCCGGTCCGGGTCATCGCCCATATCCTGGGCGTGCCGAGCGACCTGGCGGACACCTTCACCGGCTGGGTGCGCGACGTGCTCGAGTTCGCCGACGACCCCGAGCGCCGGGCGCGCGGGGTGACGGGGCTCATCGAGTACTTCGTGGCCGAGGTGGCCGAGCGCCGGGCACACCCGGGTGACGACCTGCTGAGCGAGCTGCTGCACAGCGAAGTCGACGGCGTCCCGGTGGAGGACAGCATCGTCCTCGGTGCCGCCGCCCTCGTCCTCATCGCCGGCGTCGACACGACGTGGAGCGCGATCGGGTCGTCGCTGTGGCACCTGGCCACCCATCCCGACGACCGGCGAAGGCTGGCGTCGGACCCCGCCCTCATGCCGCTCGCCGTCGAGGAGCTGCTCCGGGCGTACGCGCCGGTGACGATGGCCCGCCTTGTTACCAAGGACGTGGAGTTCGCCGGCTGCCCCATGAGGGCGGGGGACCGGGTGCTCATGAACTTCCCCGCGGCCAACCGCGACCCGGAGGTCTTCGACGACGCCGACCACGTGGTGTTGGACCGAGCCCACAACCGCCACGTGGCGTTCGGCTCGGGGATCCACCGCTGCGCCGGGTCCAACCTGGCCCGCATGGAGCTGCGCGTGGCGCTCGAGGAGTGGCTGCGACGGATACCGGAGTTCCGGGTGGCCGGGGGTGCGGAGGTGGCCTGGGCCGGTGGCCAGGTTCGTGGTCCGCGCGTCCTCCCCGTGGAATTCCCGTGAGGATCCGCGTGGACCCCGACAAGTGCCAGGGCCATGCCCGCTGCTACGCGCTCGCCCCCGAGCTGTTCAGCGTCGACGACTACGGGCTGTCGACGGTGATCGGCGACGGCAGCGTCGCCCCCGACCTCGAGGACAAGGCCCGGCTGGCCATCGCCAATTGCCCGGAGTTCGCCATCGACGAGATCGGCTGAAGCGAAGCTCCGGACGGCCGGTGTGGCCGTTCGCCCCGGGGCCCAGGACGCGCACATCGCCTGGGTGCCGGAGGATCGCTGGCGGCGTGTGCCCCGGTGCAGCCGCCGCCGGGCACGGCGGGGTGGGGTGCCACAGACGCCGACGTGACGGTCGGACCCGCAAACCGTGGTCCGACGCCGGAGCAGGGCGGTGACCATCGCTATGGCAGGAATCGTCATGTATTTGGCATTGCTGCCATCAAGGAGATGCCGCATCATCGGGGCATGCCCCGGCGCGTGGTGATCGTGGTCTTCGACGGGTTCCAGATCCTCGACCTCACCGGGCCGATGGAGGTCTTCTCGGCGGCCGGCCGCGGCGGCTGGGCGCGCCACGGCTACGCCGTCGAGGTGGTGAGCAGCGCCGGAGCGCGGGCGCGGGCGTCGTGCGGCCTCGCCGTCGCCGTCGACCGCCGTCTCTCGGAGTGTCGGGGGGCGATCGACACCCTCGTCGTCGTGGGTGGCGACGGCACGGCGGCCGCCGTGCAGGACGTCGCCCTCGTCCGCTTCGTCGCGGCCGCCGCCCGACGCACGCGGCGGGTCACCTCGGTGTGCTCCGGCGCCTTCGTGCTGGCGCGTGCCGGGCTGCTCGACGGGAAGCGGGCGACGACGCACTGGTCGCAGTGCGACCGCCTGGCCACCGCCTTCCCCGACGTGCACGTCGAGCGCGACCCGATCTTCGTGCACGACGGGTCGGTGTGGACGTCTGCCGGCGTGACGGCGGGGATGGACCTGGCGCTCAAGCTCGTCGAGGACGACCACGGCGCCGACGCCGCCCGGTCGGTGGCGCGCTGGCTCGTGCTGTTCGTCCAACGGCCCGGCGGCCAGGCGCAGTTCAGCGTGCAACTGGCGTCACAACCCGCTGCCCGGGCGCCGCTGCGGGAGCTCGAGGCGTGGATCCCCGACCACCTCGACGAGGATCTCTCCGTGGCCGCGCTGGCGGCCCGCAGCGCCATGAGCGAACGCAACTTCGCCCGGGCGTTCCGCGCCGAACTGGGGATCACGCCCGGCGCCTACGTCGAGGCCATGCGCGTGGAGGCGGCCCGCCGGCTCCTCGAGTCCACGCCGGCCGGGGTGGCGGCCGTCGCCGCGTCCTGCGGGTTCGGGACGATCGAGACCATGCACCGCAGCTTCAAGCGCACGCTCGGGGTCACGCCCGGGCAGTACCGCCGTCACTTCGGCCCAGCGGCATCGGCCTGAGCGATCAGGGGCCTGGGCCCTGAGCAAAGGAGTCCATCGTGCGCGTCGTCATCCCGATCTACGACCGTTTCACCGCCCTCGACGCCGTGGGCCCCTACGAGGTGCTCTCGCGCATCCCGGGCGCCGAGGTCCTCTTCGCCGCCGAGCGCCCCGGCCCGGTGCGCACCGACACCGGGAGTCTGGCCATCGTGGCCGATGCGGCCCTGGCCGAGGTCGAGGCGTGCGACGTCCTGGTGGTCCCCGGTGGCACCGGGTCGCGGGTGGCGGCCTCCGACGAGCGGCTCGTGGACTGGGTCCGCGTCCGGCACGACACCACGTCGTGGACGACCTCGGTGTGCACCGGATCGGAGCTCCTCGGCGCGGCCGGCCTGCTTGCCGGGATCGAGGCCACCACCCACTGGTCCGCCGTCGAGCGGCTCGAGTCCTACGGCGCCACGTACCGACCGCGCCGGTTCGTGGTCCAGGGCAAGATCATCACGGCCGCCGGTGTCTCGGCCGGCATCGACATGGCGCTGGCCCTGGCCGCCCGCATCAGCGGGGAGGACGTGGCCCGGGCCATCCAGCTCGGTATCGAGTACGACCCCGACCCGCCGTTCGCGGCGGGCTCGGTGGAAAGCGCCGGGCCGGCGACCGTCGCGCTCGTCATGGGGGTGCTCCGGGCGCGCTCGGCGTGACTGGCCCAGCCCAACGCCGCTCCTGGGGGCAGCCGCTCCTGGGGCAGCCGCTACTGGGAGCAGCCGCGGGCCGTCACCGCCACCACGTCGACCAGCACGTCCCCGCGCACGAAGTGCAGCAGGTCGTAGCGGTCGACGGTCGGGTCACAGTGCGGCGGGATCAGCTCGACACGCTGGCCGACGGCCACGGAGCCGTCCGCGGGCCGCACGAGCAGCCCGTGCTCGTCGCCGAACCATGACCACGCGCAGCGGGCGAACGCGCCCGTGGGCACGGGCGGCCCGGCGTCGGTGGCCAGGGCCTTCAGCCCGGCGTCGACCGTCACCCAGGCCGGTTGGTTGGCGCTCACCACCGTGGCCTGGACGAAGAGGCTCTGCTCGTAGGCCCCCTCGACATCGGCGCCGAGCGCCGAGCGGTACTGGTCGTCCATGAAGACGTACGAGCCCGGTTGCACGTCGTTCAGCACCCCGAGATCGACGTCGGCCGACCACGTGCCCGTGCCCCCCCCGGTGCGCAGCTCGACCCGGTGTCCGGCGTCCTCCAGCGCACCCACGGTGGCCGCCACGCCGGCCATCGCCTTCGCGACCTGCTCGAGCCGGGTGGACGCGCCGGGGACGTGCTGCCAGTGGCCGCCGTAGGCCTGCACCCCGCACAGCGCCAGACCCGGGGCGCGGGCGACGTCGTCGGCTAGGCGCAGGGCGTCGTCGGCGTTGGCGCTGCCCGTGCGCCCGAGCCCCACGTCGAGGTCGATGAGTACGTCGAGCGCGCCGCCGTGGCGCCGTGCCGCCTCGTCGAGCACCCGCACCCCCGCACCGTGGTCGACCACGACGGCGAACTCGTCGAGGCGGGCGCGCAGCGCCGCCGCCCGCTCGGCGCCCAGGGTGCTCACCACGGGGGAGGTCACGAGGATGCGCGGCACACCGGCGTCCGCCAGGGCCTCGGCCTCGGCGAGCTTGGCGCAGCAGATCCCCGCCGCCCCCGCCGCCAGTTGCCGGTGCGCGATGGCGGCGGACTTGTGGGACTTGGCGTGAGGGCGCAGGCCGACGGCCGCCGCCGCGCACCGCCGGCTCATCAGGGCGATGTTGCGCTCCAGGGCGCCCACGTCGACCACGGCGGCCGGGGTGGCGATCTCGAAGCGCGAGCCGGGGCGGCCGAGCACGGACAGGGCGGCCCGCACGTGCGGCCGGGTCGCCAGCGTGCCGAGGCGGCGTTCGACCGCTTCGGCGTCCGGATCGCCCGCCACGCCCCGGGCACCGTCCTGCGCGGCCATGGAAACACCGTAGCCAGGGGCGGCACCGGGGGGCCGACCTGCGCAGCGCAGTGCCCGACAAGGCCAGTACGAGGTGGGCGCCGTGGAGGCCCGGCGCATCAGGCACGCCGTGGCGTGGACCCGCCGGGCGCCCGGGCCTCGCCGCGCGCCATCGCCGGGACGGAATTTCTGATCTGGCCCACAGGAGAAGGACAGCCGGGCGCAAGCATGGCCACCGAGCATGCGTCCCATGAGCACCGTCCTGGCCGACCAGACCGACCACGACCGCCATGCCGAGGCGCGACCGCCGCTGGTCGAGGTGGTCCTTCCCGTCTACAACGAGGAGCGGGACCTCGAGGCGAGCGTGCGACGCCTGCGCCGGTATCTCGACCACGACTTCCCCTTCGCCGCCCTCGTCACCATCGCCGACAACGGGAGCACGGACGCCACCCCCAAGGTGGCCGCCATGCTCGCCGCCTCGCTGCGGGGCGTCCGTGTCGTGGCCCTCGACCAGAAAGGTCGGGGGCGGGCGTTGCGGGCCGTGTGGTCGACGAGCGCGGCGCCCGTCGTCGGATACATGGACGTCGACCTGTCGACCTCACTCGACGCGTTGCTGCCGCTGGTGGCCCCCCTGCTGTCCGGGCACAGCGACCTGGCCATCGGCAGCCGCCTGGCACCGGGCGCTCGCGTGCTGCGCGGCCCGCGGCGCGAGCTGATCTCCCGGTCGTACAACCTGCTGCTCAGGGCCGTGCTCCACAGCCGCTTCTCCGATGCCCAGTGCGGGTTCAAGGCGATCCGCACCGACGTGGCGCGCGCCTTGCTGCCCGACGTGAGCGACGACGAATGGTTCTTCGACACCGAGCTGCTGGCGCTGGCCGAACGCCGCGGGTTGCGCATTCACGAGGTGGCCGTCGACTGGGTCGACGACCCCGACTCGCGCGTGGAGATCCTGCACACCGCGTGGTGCGACCTGCGTGGCCTCGGACGCGTGGCGTGGGGGCGCTGCCGGACGGGCCCGGGCGGCGGCCCGCCGGTGGCCCCCGACCGGCCGTGGCCCGACGTCGCCCTCGCCGGCTTCGCCCGCGTGGGGGTGCTCAGCACCGCCGCTTACCTGCTGCTGTTCATGGGGCTGCGACCGTGGTGGGGGGCGTTGACCGCCAACGCCGGGGCGCTGGCGCTGTGCACGATCGGCAACACGGTGGCCCACGGACGGGTCACGTTCGCCCCCCGCCGTCCCTTCCGTCCCCGGGACCAGGTGCTCGGCACCCTGGTGGCCCTGGCCACCAGCCTGGTGTGCACCAGCGCGGCGTTGACCGTGCTCGCCCGGCTCGGCGCCGGGTCCCTCGGGGCACAGGTGGCGGCGCTCGTCCTCGCCACGGCCGTGGCCGCGCTGGTGCGCTTCGTCTTGTTCGGCGCCTGGGTGTTTCGCCACCGTGGCGTGGTGGACGCGTCGGGGCCCAAGGGACCCGGCACCGGCTCCGGTGTTGACGCCGGTCCCGGCGTGGTGCGGGGGATCGCCCGATGACCGCGCTGGTGCCTCCCGACGAGCTCGCTGTCGTCGGGGCACACCCGGTCCCCGAGAGGCCCGCTCCCGCCGGGCGGGCACGACGGCTGATCCGGGGACGGCCCGCCGACCCGGCGTGGGTGCGGCCTGTGCTGCTCACCGTGCTCCTCGGGACGGCCGTGCTCTACCTGTGGGGACTCGGCGCGTCCGGCTGGGCGAACTCGTTCTACTCGGCCGCCGTGCAGGCCGGCACCAAGAGCTGGAAGGCCTTCTTCTTCGGGTCCTCGGACGCGTCGAACTTCATCACGGTCGACAAGCCGCCGGTGTCGTTGTGGGTGATGGAGCTCTCGGCGCGCCTGTTCGGCGTGAACGCCTGGAGCATCCTTGTCCCCCAGGCGCTCGAGGGTGTCGCCGCCGTCGCCCTGCTGTATGTCACCGTCCGCCGCTGGTTCGCCCCGGCGGCGGCGCTGCTCGCCGCCGCCGTGCTGGCCCTGACACCGGTGGCGGTCCTGATGTTCCGCTACAACAACCCCGATGCCCTCTTGACCCTGCTGCTCGTGGGCGCCGCCTACGCCATGGTCCGCGCCCTTGAAGGCGGCCGGACTCGCTGGCTCCTCCTGGCCGCCGCGCTCATCGGCACCGGGTTCCTGACCAAGATGCTCCAGGCGTTCCTCGTCGTGCCCGGATTCGCCCTCGTGTACCTGGTCACCGCTCCCGGGCGCCTGGCGCGTCGGGCGGGCCGGCTGGCGGTGGCGGCCGGTGTGGTCGTGGTCTCGGCCGGGTGGTGGGTGGCCGTCGTCGAGCTGTGGCCGGCGTCCAGCCGGCCCTACATCGGCGGCTCGCAGGACAACAGCATCGTCGACCTCATCTTCGGCTACAACGGCCTCGGCCGCATCTCGGGCAACGAGACCGGCAGCGTGGGTGGCCCGGGCACCGCTGGCTCGATGTGGGGCCCGACGGGGCTGACCCGCCTGTTCAGCAGCACGATGGGCGGCCAGATCTCGTGGCTCCTCCCCGCCGCCTTGGTCCTGCTGGGGGCCGGGTTGTGGTTCTCGCGCCGGCGCCCGCGCACCGACAGGACGCGGGCGGCCCTGCTGCTGTGGGGCAGCTGGTTGGTCGTCAGCGGCCTGGTGTTCAGCTACGCCCAGGGCATCATCCACCCCTACTACAACGTGGCTCTGGCCCCCGCCGTCGCCGCTCTCGTCGGCATCGGCTCGGTCACGGCATGGCAGCACCGCCGGTCCCGGGCGGCACGCGCCGTGCTGGCCACGGCCGTGGCGCTGACCGCCGTGTGGTCGTACGCGCTGTTGCACCGGACGCCGAGCTGGATGGCGTGGCTCGCCGTGGCCGTGCTCGTGGTGGGCCTGCTGGCCGCACTCGCCCTCACCGGGGTCTTCGGCCACGCCCGGCGCGCGGCCGCGCTGGTGGCGCTCGTCGCCGTGGCGGTGTCACTGGCCGGACCGGCCGCGTACGCCCTCGACACGGCGGCCACGCCCCACGCCGGGGCCATCCCGTCGGCCGGGCCCGCGGTCGTCGGGCCCACCGGGTTCGGGGGCCGCCCGCCCGGTGCCCCGGGCGCCGGCCCCCTGGGGTCGACGCCCGGCGCCTCGGGGCGCGGGTCCGCCCCCTCGTTCGGCGCCGGCGGCCGGGGCGCGACCCCCCGGGGCACGCCGCCGACATTCGGGTCCGGCGGGTTCCCGGGCGCGGGTGGCGGCGCGGTGCCACCGGGCTTGGCGGCGGGCGGGGTGCCCACGGGCGCCCCGGGTGGCCGCAGCGGTGCGGGCGGGCTCCTCGACGCCGGCACGCCGGGCCGCCAATTGGTGACGGCTCTCGAAGGGCACGCCCACCGCTACCGGTGGGTGGCCGCCGTGGTGGGCTCGAACAGCGCCGCCGGCTACCAGCTGGCCACGGGGGACCCGGTCATGGCCGTGGGCGGGTTCAACGGCACGGACCCGGCACCGACCCTCTCGCAGTTCGAGGCGGACGTGCGCCACGGCGAGATCCACTACTTCCTCGCCGGGGGCGGCGCGCCCGGCGGCGGGGGCGGCGCCCGCCGGGGGACGTCGTCGGCGATCACCTCGTGGGTGGAGCAGCATTACCGTGCCACCACCATCGACGGGGTCACGGTGTACGACCTGACCGCGTGAGATGGCCGCCGCCCAAGCACGCCGAGGTCGCACCATGCACCATGCACCATGCACCATGCACCACCACACCATGCACAACCCTTTCGAGCTCCTGGTCGAGGACGACCCCGACCCCGACCACGTGGGCCAGCTCGTCGCCGGACTGACGGCCTTCAGCGCCAGCCGGGCCGACGCCGAGGACCGACGGCCCCTGGGTGTGTTCTGCCGCCAGGGGGACCGGGATCGTCGGGGGTGCCGACGGCCACACGCACTGGGGGTGGCTCCGTGTCAGCCACCTGTGGGTGGCCGAATCGCTGTGCGGGGGCGGCCTGGGGCGCCGGCTCATGCACGCCATCGAGGACGCCGGCCGCGGGCGGGGCTGTCGTGGCGCCTGGCTCGACACCTTCAGCTTCCAGGCCCCCGGCTTCTACGCGGCGATCGGCTACCGCCCGTTCGGCGACCTCGGCGACTACCCTCCCGGCCACACGCGCCACTACCTGTGCAAGCCCCTGGACCCGGTCACGCCGTGAACTGCCGCACGACGCCGCGCCGCGAGGCCGGTGTCAGCGATCGGCCAGGTCCTCGAGCACGGCCATGGCCGCGTTGCGCCCGTTCACGGCGATGACGCTGCCGCCGGGATGGGTGGCCGCCCCGCACAGGTACACGCCGGCGATGGGGGTGCGCGGCGCGAACCGGTTGGCCCACATCTGCTCGGGCAGGCATTCGCCCTGGAAGATGTGGCCCCCCGTGAGCCCCATGCGCCGCTCGATGTCGGGGGGACCGAGGACCTGGCGGTGCTCGATGGTGTGCGCCACGTCGGGCGCGAACCGGGCGATGTGGGCGATGGCGGCGTCCCCGATCTCCTCTCGACGGCCGTCCCAGTCCCCGTCGGCGAGCTCGTAGGGGACGTACTGGGCGAACACGCTCATGGCGTGGCGCCCCGCGGGGGCGACCGACGGGTCATAGGCGGTGTGGAAGTACAGCTCGCACCACGCCGGCGCCGGCTCGCCTCCCCGGCTGGCCACGTATGCCGCCTGGGTGGCGTCGGTCCCGCGGCTGATGGTGACCATGCCCCGGCACGGGGAGACGTCGTCGGTGGCGGCGCTGAAGGTGGGCAGGCGCGCCAGGCCGCAGTTGATCTTCAGCACGGGGCTCTCGGTCTTCCATCCGTCGACCCGGGCGCGAAAGGCGCCGGGGACGCCGTCGCCGCACAGGCTCACGGTGCGCTTCGGGTCGGCGTTGGACACGACCACCCGGGCGCGCACCGTCTCGCCGCCCTCCAGGCGGACGCCCTCCCCGGGGATGATGGCGGCGACGGGCACGCCCGTGGCGAGGGCGGCGCCCGCCTCGATGGCGGCGTCGGCCAGCGCGAACGACACGCGTCCCATGCCGCCGTGCACGAAGCCCCACGCGCCGGGGTTGCCCTCGAGGCTCCCCGATGCGTGCATCAGGTGGACGGCCGCCGTCCCCGGCTCGCGGGGTCCTGCGTAGGTTCCGATGATGCCCTGGCCGTGCAGGGCGGTGCGCAGGCGTTCGTCGCGCACGAACCGCTCCACGACGTCGGCGATGGACGCGTCGAAGACGATTTCGAGCGCCTCGGGGTCCCCGGCCAGGAGCTCCTCGAGCGCCGGCCGATCCGGCGCGGCCCCCACCCACGTGTCGCGCTCGCCGTCGCGCAGCGTGCGGCGGATTCGGGCGAACAGCGCGCTGTAGGCCAGGTAGCCCTCGACGTCCGCCGGGGCGAGGGCGGCGACGGCGGCCGCACTGCGATCGGTGTCGTCCCACAGGGCGATGGAGGTGCCGTCTTCGAAGGGGCACCACAGGTGGGGGTCCACCACGTGCACCTGGTAGCCGCGCCGGTGCAGCCCGAGCTCCTCCACGACGAGCGGGTGCAGCAGGCCGACGGCGTAGGCGCACGGGCTCACCAGCCACTCGGGGTCGGGGAAGGGCTGGTCGACGGTGCACGCCCCGCCGACGCGGTCGCGGCCTTCGAGCACGAGGACGCGCCGACCGGCGCGCGCCAGGTAGGCGGCCGCCGTCAAGCCGTTGTGGCCCGCCCCCACCACGACCGCGTCCCACTGCCGGGCGCTGAGCTCGGGCAGTGGCGCCGGGAGGCCGAGCCGACCGAGCTGGGCCTGGGTGGTCATGCGGTCATGCTCGCAGGTCCGTCGCCGCGGCGGGGCGGCCGGGCCCCGGCACTCGCCTGGGGTCAGGAGGCCTCGTCGAGTGCCAGGAACGTGCTCGGCACGATCGACAGCAGTCGTCCCTGGCGCTCGAGGGGCCAGCCCTCGAACGCGTCGACGCCGTCCTCGTCGAACGCGCCGTCGACGCTGGCTACGTCGGTGCCGTGTCGGAGCCCCAGGACGTCGTCGAGGGTCAAGCCCGCGTCTCGCGCCCGGAAGAGGGCGGCGATGGCCGCCAGGGAGAAGCCCTGGTGCTGCAGGCGCAGCACGGCGCGCAGCCGGTCCCGGTGGTCCTCGTCGTAGTACCCCGTCCGGCCGACCAGGGAGGGTGGCGGCAGCAGTCCCTGGGTCTGCAGGGCACGCACGTGGCGCGTGGTGGTCCCGGTCGCCCGGGCCAGCTGGTCGACGGTGAAGGCGGGCGGTCCGGGCGGCCGGCCTCCGGGTGACGGACGATTCATGGTTTGATCGTAACATAGTTTCGTGTTACATATATCGATAACGGAGCTCGGAACGGAGGACGCCATGCCCATCAACCCCGACGCCGTGGGCCGCACCTCGGAGGCCGTCGAGCGCTCGTGGACCTCCGACGACTGCCTGCTGTACGCCCTGGGCGTGGGCGCCGGCTCCCTGGCGCCGGACTTCGAGCTCGAGTACACGACGGAGAACTCGGCGGGCGTCGTGCACAAGGTCCTGCCGACCTTCGCCGCCGTCGTCGGTGGCGGCGGGCCGCCCCGGACCTCGCTCGGGACCTTCGACCCGGCGATGCTCGTCCACGGTGAGCAATCCGTCGAGCTGTTCCGGCCCCTGCCGGTCGACGGCGCCGTGCGCACCACCAGCACGGTGGTCGGCGTCTACGACAAGGGATCCGGGGCCCTCGTGGTGAGCCGGTCCACCTCGGTGGACGCCTTCGACGGGGAGCCGCGCTTTGCCACGACGACGGCGTTGTTCATCCGGGGCGAAGGCGGCTTCGGCGGGCCGCGGGGCCCGGCCTTCGCCCCGCCCGCCCTCCCCGACACGGCACCGGACGACGTCGTCACGTACGCCACGAGGCCCGATCAGGCACTGCTCTACCGCTTGTCGGGCGACCGCAACCCGCTGCACTCGGATCCCACCTTCGCCAAGGGGGCGGGCTTCGACCGGCCCATCCTGCACGGCCTGTGCACCTACGGGTTCACGGGGCGGGCGTTGCTGCACACCCTGTGCGGTTCGGACTCGGACCGGTTCCGCTCCATGCACGGACGGTTCTCCCGGCCCACGCTGCCGGGCGACAGCCTCACCATCTCCGTGTGGGTCGACGGCGACACGGCGCGCTTCCGGACGGCGAACCAGCGCGGTGAGACGGTGATCGACGGCGGCACCTTCACGTTCGCGTGAGCGAGCGCGGCTCCGAGCGGTGGGGGCGCGCCCTGCCCCGGCGCGCCGCTCAGGCCGTCAACTCCGACCACCGGCGGGCGACCGAGCCGACCAGCGCGTCCTCGGCGATGACGCTCGCCTCGTCGTGTCCCCGGGCCTTGACCTCGATGCCGCCGGCGTCGAGCGAGCGCCTGCTCACCGTGAGTCGTAGGGGCACGCCGATCAGGTCGGCGTCGGCGAACTGCACACCCGGTCGCTCCCCGCGGTCGTCGAAGAGCACGTCGATCCCCGAGGCCTCGAGCTCCCGGTACGCCCGCTCGGCCACCGCCCGGGCCGGCGAGTCGGGGTCCACGAGCGTGGTGAGGTGCACATGGAACGGGGAGACGGCCGCCGGCCACCGCAGGCCGCGCGTGTCGTGGTGGGCTTCGGCCACGCAGGCGAGCAGCCTGCTCACCCCGATCCCGTAGGAGCCCATCACCACCGGCCGCGTGGCGCCGTCGGGGTCGAGGTAGCGGGCGCCGAGCGCGTCGGCGTACCGGGTGCCGAGCTTGAACGTGTTCGCCACCTCCACGCCCCGTGCCGTGCGCAGCGGCGACCCGCACGTCGCGCAGCCGTCTCCCGCGTCGGCGTTGACGACGTCGCCGGCGACCGCCGGTCGCCAGTCCCGACCGATGTTGACGTTCGCCAGGTGGGCGTCGGGCTCGTTGGCCCCGGCCACGAGGTTCGGTGCCTCCAGCACGAGCGCATCGGCCACGATGCGGACGCCGGTGAGCCCCACCGGCGACGCGTACCCCGCCACGGCGCCGGCGGCCGTGACCTCCTCGCCCGTCATGGGGGTGAAGGCCGCCCCGCCGACGAGGGCGGCGAGCTTGGCCTCGTTGAGGGTGGTGTCCCCGCGCAGGACCACCACCACCGGCTCGTTGTGCGTCGTGCCCCCGGGCCGGTGGTGGTGGGCGGTGAGGAGGATCGTCTTCGCCGTGCGCCACGCCGGCACCCCGAGCGATGCACAGAGCTGCTCGATGGTGCTGGCGCCCGGCGTCGACAGCCGGGCCACCGCACGTGGCGGCTCCTCGGGCGACGGGGCCTTGCGCGACGCCGCCACCTGGCGGTTGCGGGCATAGCCGCACCCGTCGCACAGCACGACGGTGTCCTCGCCGACGTCGGCCAGGTACATGTACTCGTGGGATTCCGTGCCGCCCATCATGCCGGCGTCGGACCCGACGACCACGACGGGCAGCCCGCAGCGCCGGAAGACGGTGGCGTACGCCGCGGCGTGCGCCCGGTACTGCGCATCGAGCCCGGCGTCGTCGGCGTCGAGGCTGTAGGAGTCCTCCATCGTGAACTCCCGGGTGCGGATGAGCCCGGCGCGCGGCCGAGGGTCGTCGCGCCACTTCGTCTGGATCTGGAAGACGAGCTTCGGGAGCTGGCGGTGCGAGGTGATCTCCGTGGCCGCCAGCGTGGCGACCACCTCCTCGTGCGTCATGGCCAGCACGAGCGCCCGGTCGCGCCGATCGCGCAGCCGGGTGAGCTCGGGGCCCACCGAGTCGTAGCGCCCGGTTCGCTCCCAGATCTCCGCCGGCTGCACCACGGGCATCGAGATCTCGACGCCCCCGATGGCGGTCATCTCCGCTCGCAGGATGCCCTCGATGCGCTGCATGGTCCGCTGTCCGAGCGCCAGGTACGAGAAGATCCCCTGCGCCAGCTGCCGGACGTACCCGGCGCGCAACAGCCACTGGTGACCCGCCGACTCGACCCCCGCCGGCGGGTCGCGCAGGGTCTCGCCCAACATGGCCGACATCCGCACCCCGCCACCCCCGTCGTCGCGCCGGTCGTCTTGACGCCCAGACCGTAATTGGTGCCGGTGACGCCCCGCTGCGCTCCCAACGCCCGGTCGAGCGCCGTGGTTCAGGCCCAGGCGCCTCCGGGCTCGGCGGCGGCCCGCGCCCGGGCCACCGAGGCCGTCGCCGCCGCGAGCAGGGTGCGGGCCAGCGCCGGACGCGGGTCGTCGGCCCCGGCCAGGTCGATGGCGACCAACGCGCCGGCGGCCTCGACGCCCGCCCGGGCCAGCACCGCGCCGGTCAGCGCGTCGCCCCGCAGCGCCGGGTTGCCGTCTCGGGCGAGATCGCCGGCCAGCCGGGCGACGCGCTCGCCGATCTCGGCCACCGCCAGCGCCACGTCGGCGGCGCCCGACAGCGTGTCGGCCAGGGCCCCCCCGTGCCCCTCGCCGTCGGGTCCGGCGCCGGCGCCCGGTGCCGCGGCGCGCGCCGCCAGCACGCGCCCGTAGGCGGCGGCGTCCTCGCCCCCCAGGAGCACCGCCCGGGAACTCAGGGCATCGGCTTCCTGGGCCACGGCGCCTGCGTCGGGGACGTGGCGCGGCGAGGCGCGCGCCGCCATGGCGCACAGTGCGGCGCCGAGGGCCACGGCCACGGCCGCCGCCGCGCCGCCCCCGGGGGCAGCACGGCGCGAGGCGAGCGCCTCGAGGAACGCGGCGAGCCGCAGCGCGCCGTAGTCGGGAGCGTCCGCGGTCATCGACGGAGTTCCCTCCCGAGAGCCGGCGCACTCACGAGAGGCCGACCACCTCGCCGTCGTCGTCGATGTCGATGTGCTCGGCCGCCGGATGCGAGGGGAGGCCCGGCATGGTCCGCATGTCCCCGCAGATGGGGTACACGAACCCCGCACCCACCGACGCCCGCACCTCGCGCACCGGCAGCCGCCATTTTGTCGGGGCACCGCGCAGGCCCGGGTCCGACGAGATCGACAGGTGGGTCTTGGCGATGCACACGGGGAGGCCGCCGAAGCCCAGCGCCTCGTAGGTGTCGAGCTGGCGGGCCGCGGCCGAGGAGTAGTCGACGCCCTCGGCCCCGTAGACCTGGGTGGCCACCGTCTCGATCTTCTGTCTGAGCGACGCCTCGAGCGGGTACAGGAAGCGGAACTCGCTCGGCTCGTCGGCTGCTTCCACGACGGCCTCAGCCAATTCCGCCGCACCCTTGCCGCCGTCGGTGAAGTGGGTGCACACCGCGGCGCGCACGCCCATGGCGTCGGCGATCTCGCGGATGGCCGCGTGCTCCGAGGGGAAGTCCTCGGGGAAGGCGTTGATGGCCACGACCGGGGTCACGCCGTGGAGCCGGACGTTCTCGAGCTGCTTGCGCAGGTTCGCCCCGCCGAGGTGGACCTCGTCGGGGCGTTCGGTCAGGAGGTCGGGGGGAAGCGGTCTGCCCGCCACGACGTGGTGGGCGCCGGCGTGGACCTTGAGCGCCCGCACCGTGGCCACGACCACGGCGGCGTCGGGGCGCAGTCCCGACGTCCGGCACTTGATGTTGAAGAAGCGCTCGGCCCCCATGTCGGCGCCGAACCCCGCCTCGGTGACGAGGACGTCGCCGGTGTGGATGCCGATGAGGTCCGCCACCACCGACGAGTTGCCGTGGGCGATGTTCCCGAAGGGGCCGGCGTGGACCAGCACCGGGGTGTGTTCCAGGGTCTGGAGGAGGTTCGGCTTGATGGCGTCGCGCATGATGACCGCCATGGCGCCCGCGCCGTGCAGCTGCTCGGCGGTGACGGGGTCCCCGGCGCGGGTGTAGCCCACCACGATCCGCCCGAGGCGTGCCCGCATGTCGCGCAGCGATGTGGACAGGGCGAGGATGGCCATCACCTCGGATGCGGCGGTGATGTCGAAGCCCCCCTCACGCGGCACGCCGTCGTCCTTCGCGCCCAGTCCCATCACGATGTTGCGCAGGGCACGGTCGTTCACGTCGAGGACCCGTCGCCAGGTGACGGCGTGCGGGTCGACCCCGAGCGGGTTGCCGTGGTGCAGGTGGTTGTCGACCATGGCAGCCAGCGTGTTGTGCGCGGCGGACACGGCGTGCATGTCCCCGGTCAGGTGGAGGTTGAGCCGCTCGAAGGGGACGGCCTGGCTGTAGCCCCCGCCCGCCGCCCCGCCCTTGATGCCGAAGGTCGGGCCCATGGAGGCCTGGCGGATGGCGATGGTGGCGCGCTTGTGGACGTGGCGCATCCCCATGCCCAGGCCGATCGTGGTGGTCGTCTTGCCCTCGCCGAGCGGGGTGGGCGTGATGGCGGTGACGACCACGTAGCGGGCGCGCGGGCGATCGGCCAGCGCGCCCACGGCGTCGAGGCTGATCTTGGCCACGTGCTCGCCGTAGGGCTCGAGGAGATCCGGGGGGATGCCGGCGTCCACGGCGATCGATGCCACCGGTTTGAGCTGCGCCCTCCTGGCGATCTCGAGTGCCGTGGGCGTCGTCATGTCGGTGCTCCCTTTCCCCACCGCCCCGGCGCGCGGCTCGGGCCGTGCGCCGAGCCCGGCTCCCCGGTGTTCCCTGTGCCACTGGCGTGGCGCCGCTGGTGGCGCACGGCCCTCCCCTCGCCTCTGCCTTCTCTCGTCGAGCGCCCGGGCCGCCACCGAAGGCGCCGGGCGCCGCCTCCCGGGTCCTCGCCGCCCCCCGGCGGGGTCAGCCCGTGAAGCGGACCGCCTCGTCGGATCCCCCGGTGGTGTCGCCCGCGCTGTAGGAGTGCGCACCGGCGCCGGCCAGCCGGCCCCCGTCGACGATGAGGTACTCCTCGCGGATGGGCCTGCCCTCGAAGAAGCATTCGAGGATCTCGCGGGTGCCCGCCGCGTACCGCGCCTGGGCGGACAGCGACGTCCCCGAGATGTGCGGCGTCATCCCGTGGTGCGGCATCGTGCGCCACGGGTGGTCCTTCGGCGCCGGCTGGGGGAACCACACGTCCCCGGCGTACCCGGCGAGGTGCCCGGACTCGAGGGCGCGCACGATGGCGTCGCGATCGCAGATCTTGCCCCGAGCGGTGTTCACGACGTAGGCGCCGCGCTTCATCCGGCTGATGAGCGCCTCGTCGAACAATCCCTCGGTCTCGGGGTGCAGGGGGGTGTTGATGGTGACCACGTCGCACACCTCGACGAGCGAGGCGGCGCTCGGGTGGAACGTGAGCCCGAGCTCGCGCTCGACGTCCTCGGGCAGCCGGTGGCGATCGGTGTAGTGGAGGCGCACGTCGAAGGGCTTGAGCCGCCGCAGGACGGCGGACCCGATGCGGCCCGCCCCCACCGTGCCGACGATCATGCCCTCGACGTCGTAGGAGCGCGCCGCACAGTCGGCGATGTTCCAGCCCCCCCGCACCACCCACTGGTAGGACGGGATGTAGTTGCGCACCAGCGACAGGATCATCATGACGACGTGCTCGGCCACGCTGATGC
>Ga0209415_10001844_pt1 | contig 39964 bp, 30 predicted proteins | sample PeaSoiSIISIP2007_FD_187696 | JGI IMG/M metagenome (GOLD analysis project Ga0209415, IMG submission 187696) | Peat soil microbial communities from Weissenstadt, Germany - SII-SIP-2007 (SPAdes) (version 2) | ecosystem: Environmental > Terrestrial > Soil > Wetlands > Peat | place: Germany...
CGGGAGAGGGGTGCCGAAGGCGGGGTGAGGGCCATCTAACCCAGGGCTTACGCCCTGGGCTACTCTATGCCGCCCCTAACGGGGCTCTAAAGAACGGTCGAGCATAGAAGGAGTTTGTTAACGAACTTCTGACCCAGAATACTATTTGAATTGGCCTTTTTGACGGAGGAACCGATGGGTCTAATACCTCGTTATGCACGCACGGTAGTCCGTGCCGTCATAGCACTTCTACTTGGTGTTGCCGCCGCAACTGCGCAAACCAAAACTGACGCGCTCAGGAGCGGATTCGAGAATCCGCCCGAGGGCGCGCGTCCCCGCGTGTGGTGGCATTGGATGAACGGCAACATCAGCAAAGAAGGCATCAAGCTTGACCTGGAGTGGATGCACCGGGTGGGGTTGGGGGGCTACCAGAATTTCGATGCCGCGCTCTCGACGCCGCAGGTGGTGCCCAAGCGCCTGGTCTACATGACGCCGGAATGGAAAGACGCTTTCAAGTACGCTGTGGTCCTCGGGGATCAACTGGGATTAGAAGAGGCCATCGCGGGTTCGCCAGGCTGGAGCGAATCGGGCGGCCCATGGGTTCCCGCGTCACAGGGGATGAAGAAATATGTTTGGAGCGAGACGCCGGTCGAACGCGGCCAGGCCTTCACGGGCACAGTAGCGCATCCTCCCTCCAACACCGGAGCGTTTCAGAACCTCTCGATTCAGGACCTTCTCGAGCGGCCCGCGGGCTCGAAGCCGGTTCCGGAGTTTTACGCGGACGTCGCAGTCGTCGCCTATCGCGCGCCGGCAAGTGATGTGCCGCTCGAATCCGTGCACCCCAAGGTGACCGCGAGCGGAGGCAACATTGACGTGGCCATGCTAAGCGACGGGGACCTCGAAAAAACCACCAAGCTTCCCATCCCGGCCGCCGGTCAAACTTCCTGGATCCAATACGAATTCGCCGAGCCCCAGACCATTCACGCCGTCAGCATTGTGACGAAGAACCCCGGTCGAATTGCCGCGATGCTGGCTGGCATCGGCAGTCCGGAAAAATCCCTCGAGGCGAGCGACGACGGGCAAGATTTCCGGGCCGTGGTGAAGCTTCCTGACGATGGAGCGCCGGAGCACACCGTCTCTTTTCCAGCGGTGAAGGCGAAGTTCTTCCGCGTCGTTTTTAGGCGCACCCCTCCTCCTCCTTTGCCCGCTTGGGCGAGCGGCATCGACCCTGCGTCTCTCGGGATCAGAGTTGGCCAACCGCCCACGGATTATGAAATTGCCGAACTGGTGCTGCACCCGGGAGCGCGTGTCAGCCGGTTCGAAGACAAGGCGGCTTTCAGTTCGCCAGATGACCTGTATGAGTTCGCGACACCCTCGGTCGATTCCGCGGATGCCATCTCCAAGTCCGATGTCATCGACCTGACATCGAAGATGAGTGCGGACGGGAAGCTCGACTGGACGCCGCCCGAGGGCCATTGGGTCGTCCTCCGTTTCGGCTACTCGCTCTTGGGGATTACCAACCATCCCGCGACCGCCGAGGCCACGGGCCTCGAAGTCGACAAGCTGAATCGCACCTACGTGAAGAACTACATGGAGACTTATCTGGACAGCTACAAGCAGACCGTGGGCGCGGATTATATGGGCAAACGCGGCATCCGTTACGTGATTAACGATAGCTGGGAGGCGGGTTCGCAGAACTGGACGGACAACATGCTTGCCCAGTTCAAAAAGCTGCGCGGCTACGATCCAACGCCCTGGCTGCCGATTCTCGCCGGGCGGGTTGTCGAGAGCGCCGAGGCCAGCGACCGTTTTCTTTGGGACCTCCGCAAGACCATCAGCGATTTGATTGCCAACGAGCATTACGGCCAACTCGAGGCCACGCTGCACGAGTGGCACATGGGCCACTACGGCGAGTCTCACGAGAGCGGGCGCGCCTTCGTGGCGGATGGCATGGAAGTGAAAAAGTTCAACGAAGTGCCCATGAGCGCCATGTGGACGCAGACCCCGGGAGTCAACAAGGAGCAATACGGCTATAACGCCGATGATCGTGAATCGGCATCGGTCGCTCATATTTACGGCCAAAACCTGGCAGCGGCCGAGTCGATGACCGCTGCCGCCGCACCCTGGGCGTGGCCGCCGGCCACGCTGAAGCCGACGGCCGACCAGGAATTCCTCAACGGCATCAACCGCTTCGTGATTCACGAGTCGGCGCACCAGCCCTTGGTGGGAAAAGCGCCGGGAATGACGCTGGGACCTTTCGGGCAGTGGTTCAACCGCAACGAAACTTGGGCGGAAGAGGCAGGCCCGTGGATTAAATACCTTGCGCGTTCGAGTTATCTGCTTCAGCAAGGGCACTTCGGCGCCGACGTGCTCTATTTCTACGGCGAAGATTCCAATCTGACGGCGATCTTCAGAGACAAGTCGCCGGATGTGCCGGCAGGCTATGGCTTCGATTACGTCAATGCCGACGCCCTGATTCATATGTTCAGCGCGGCTCGGGGACTGATTACCACCAAGAGCGGGATGGAGTACCGATTGCTCGCGCTTGATCCCTACAGCCGGCACATGTCGTTGCCGGTGCTGCGCGCGATTCACAAACTTGTGGAGGATGGCGCGGTCGTGGCCGGCCAGAAGCCGATCGACGATCCCAGCCTTGCCGACGATCAGGCGGAGTTCCAGCGGTTGAACGATGAGCTATTCGGCGATGGCACGGGCGTGCATACGGTGGGCCAGGGCAAGGTCTACGCCGGGCAGAACGCCGAGGCCGCGCTAACCGCCATGAACCTTGCGCCGGATTTCGACCACACCAAGCCGGAGAGCGACACGCGCATTCTGTTCGTGCATCGTAAGGTAGCGGACGGCGATCTCTACTTCGTGGATAATCGCAATGACCGCGACGAAACAGTGGACGCGACTTTCCGCCTCGCCGGCAAGGCGGCGGAACTTTGGCATCCCGATTCCGGCCTGAGAGAGCCTGCGTCGTTCAGCATCGCCGACGGGCGCACCACCGTGCCGTTGCACCTCGAGCCTTGGGGCACAGTGTTCGTGGTGTTCCGCAAGCCCACGAAGGAAACTTCGCGCGCGCTGCCCAAAATCGAGATGACGGACTTGGAAACGATCGAAGGCCCCTGGAATGTGGCCTTCCAACCGGGCCGCGGCGCGCCGGCGTCCGTCACGCTGGATAAACTGATTTCGTGGCCTGAAAGCACGGACCCGGGCGTGAAGTACTTCTCGGGCGCGGGAACCCACACCAAGACCGTTCAGGCCTCGCCGGAATGGTTCAAGAAGGGCGCGAAGCTTTGGATTGACCTGGGCGACGTAAAGAACTTGGCCGAGGTGAAAGTGAATGGCAAGTCGCTAGGTATCGTTTGGCACACGCCGTATCGAGTGGATGCCACGAGCGCGCTTAAGCCGGGCGCGAACGAAGTGACCATCAAGGTGATCAATGCCTGGGTGAACCGTCTGATCGGCGATCAGCAACCCGGCGCGACAAAGTACACCTTCGCGGACGTGAAGCCGTACAAAGCGAACTCGCCGTTGCTGCCGTCTGGGCTGCTCGGGCCCGTCCGTGTTTATTCAGAGGCCACACAGTGACCCACCGACAGTAACCCTCTCCCCCTTGGGGGAGAGGCCTGGCCCGCAGCCGGCGTTTTCATCAGTCCGTCAGCTGACGGAGCCGGGTGAGGGGGCAGTCCCGACAGGCGCATACATGCCGATAAAAAGCATCGACACGTATGATGCCACCCTTGTTGCCACGGGGGCATGCTCTTGCAATTCGTTATTGAACCCATGCAACGCGGTGATTGGGACGAGGTCCGCACCATTTACCTCGCAGGGATCGCTACACGCAATGCAACGTTCGAGACTGACGCGCCGGATTGGCAGCGCTGGGACGCGGCGCATCTTTCTGTCGGCCGGTTGGTGGCCCGGGCCGGCAGCACTTTGCTCGGCTGGGGCGCGCTCAGTCCGGTCTCGAACCGGTGCTGCTATTCGGGCCTGGCGGAAGCCAGCGTTTACGTGGGACTGGACCACCGGGGGCGCGGAGTCGGCCAGGCGCTGCTTCTGGGCCTTATTGATCTCTCGGAAAAGCAGGGCATCTGGACGCTGCAGGCCGGGATTTTTCCGGAGAATCGGGCAAGCCTCGCGCTCGTGAGAAAATGCGGCTTCCGCGAAGTCGGCAGACGTGAACGACTCGGCAAGCTGGACTGCCAGTGGCGAGACGTTCTGCTGCTCGAGCGCCGCAGTCAGATCGTGGGAGTCTGAGACTACCAACTGACCGCGATGATCGCGTAGGTCTTCATTTCCGGAACCGTGAACTTCGCTGACGATGGACCCGGCGTGAAGTTAAGTGGCAGCGGCGACTCGGCGCCGACCTCGTACATCTTCACGTCTTTCACCGTTTTCCCGCTGGGGATTTGAATAGTGCATGACAGCGCGGAGAGGGTTGCTGTCTTCGCCGAGTCGTAGTTAACCAAGTGGAGAAGCCGTCGCTGCAGTGTGTCTTGCTCGACAAGGTTGGCGACCAGGAAATCCGGTCCCGAGACCTCAAAGGGTAAATCCGCATTGGCTGCCCAGTGGATCGCGGCGACGAGTTCCTCCCAGTTGCGCGGGCGCTTCCAAAACCGGTTGCTGATGTTGAAATAGGGCTCAGCTTCCGGGAGGTGGCCGTCGAATTCGACTGCGGGCAGGTAAACCACCCGGCCCTTTCCGAAGATCTTCCGCCTGGATTTGCCTGACGCGGCGGCTTCCTGGACCTCTTCCTCGTAGTCGTGGGCGCGCGCCTGGCCATCGACCAGTCCTTTCAAGCCCGACTCTGGACGCAATCGCCTCCATTCGTCGTAAAGCCCCGCCTGCCCAATGGCCACCAGGCCGCCGCCCTGTTCGACAAAACTGCGAATTCGCGCCAATTGCTCATCCGAGAGGCATTCCGAATCCGGCAACACCAGCACCTGGAGATTCGAAGGCTCTCCCACCCCTGATTCTCCTACCCGAGCGGGGAAGGGATTAAGGGGCGGGGTGTTGTCGAAAACAAGCTTGAAAGGAATTCGTGATTGAATGAGGGCCTGCTCAACCAGAATTGCACTGAGCTGGGCGCGCGCGTGGTGATAGGTGATCGACGCAAAGGACCGCAGCACGCCGACCCCGGCGACATCTTTCGTGCCCAGGTAGAGTTCGCGGTTCTTGCGGTAGAACGTCACGTGTTCGAGCATCGCGGATGGTAAGGGCGCCGTCCCGGCGAAGCCCAGCGTTTGATTGAAAGCCAGGCTCTCGGCCATGGCGACAGGGCTGTCCTCGATATAAGCCAGCAGGATGTTGTTGTAAGCGCGCGCCAGTTTGTAGCTTCGGATCTTCGAGATCAGGCGGCCGTCTGGAAGGTACACGCACGGATTTTCTTCCTCCGTCCAGAAAACGTCCGTCGAGGTCAGCAGACGAGAGTGGTCAATGCCGTTTTCCCACGCGCGGTTCCCGCCCGTGATGCCGTGCGGGTTGATTTCGACCGCCACCTCGGGATTGAGCGACCGGACGTACTCCGCCATCTGCCGCAACGCGTCGGCCATGACCTGGCAGCGGAAATCAATCCATTCCTGGATGGCAGGGTCGAAGATGATGGCCATCTTCTCGGGCCGGTTCTGTCGGTTCCACTGCGGGGGATTCACGTAGTCGACGTTCTCGAAGCCGAACCGCTCCCGCCGCTTTCGAGGCGAGTACTTGGCCCGCAGGAAAGCGCGGAATCCCTCCACGCACGCCGGGCAGTGGCAGGAATCGGGCTCTGGGTTAAGATCGAAGTTATCAAAGTGGATGAAGTCCGTCTTCACCTCTTCGACGGCGTAGCGGACGATCTGCTTCAGGTAATCCAGGTACTCCTGGTGAGTGAAGCAAGGGCGGTAACGATAGGATTGCTGGAAGCCGTAGACCAGCAGGATCGGCAGGCCGCTCACATCGAGCTGGATCCACTCCTTGGCGCGCGGCTCCTCAGCAAAGAAGGTCTCATACATCATGGTATTCCATTGAATGTAACTATCCACTTTCATACCATAACGATGGGCAATCGCGGCGGCGCGGCGAGTGTCTTCCATTTCCGGCTTTTCCGCCGCCATGCCAAACCCCTTGTAGAGGTGAGTGTGGAATACCTCGATGCCCTGGCCGTGTAGCGTGCGAATAAGTTCCTCGCTTTGATTCCACTCGTAGTCTTTGCGCGCGTCGAGCCGCTCGCCGCCGCGGCGCACGACGAAGATGTAGGGCTCATGGCTGCCGCCGGCGTCAATCAGGCCATTCTCGAGCCATTTGGCGTGGGGCAGGGGCGAGCGAACACTTTCCCCAATAGGCACCGGCATCTTCAGAATCTGCCCCACCGCCGCAGTCGCGGCCATGCCTCCTAGAAAATCTCGGCGGTTCATGATGTTGTCCTTTCAGCTTCGTAGGGGCGACCTTTGTGGTTGCCCGAGGGCGGCCACTAGGGCCGCCCCTACAACGAGGGTATTCGGTCCCGCCATGGGCCGACTAGCGCGGCGCCCGGGACGCCAAAGACTATACACCAATTCGCACCGCTTTCTTCAGGGCGCCCCACCCCCCGGCTTAAAGCCGTACGGTGGCGGCCGGGGGGCGGGCCTTTGCGAAAACTACGCGGTCGGAAAGAACAAAATTGGCGAGCGAGCCGATCGCGATGGAGGCCATGCTGGAAACAACCGGATCGATCAGCCATATTCCCGTCAAAAGGTAGGCTGAGACCAGGCTTGCAGTGATCGATACAAGGCCGTTCGTCAAATTGAAGCGTGCGAGCGCCGCGACTGCAGGACTTGATCTGTTGCGCCGGTCGTTCCAGGTCCAGCGCCAGTGCCAGACGAAGTTGTGAAGGATCGCCGCCTCCACTGAAAGGGCCGTAGCCAGCAGATAGTGCATCCCCACGACGTGGACGAACAAGGCCAGCACGGCACACTGCACCGCTGCTCCCATAGCTCCAACCGCATTGAATTTCAGCCAGCGCATTCGGGTCTTTCCAACCGGTAAAGCGCTATCGTGTTGTGCACGACAGAAACCGCCAGCACGGCCCCCATCGCGGCGATTGCGACCACACCAGAGACGTCGAAAAACCGCGGGTGCGTCGGGAACAGACGAACCGTTGGCCGGAAGAAGGCCACAGTGTTGCCCAGGGCCAACAGAATACGGATCTCAGTGGGGCTGAATTTCCAGTAAGAAAGGCGGAAAGTACCGAGCGCGTAAGTGGCGAGATATGCGTTGATGGAGAGAAGATAGAAGCTCAGTAGCAGCCCCGCAGCCGCCCACCAATTCATATAGCCTGAGAATCCCAGCCCGGCTATCACAAACAGTGCGCCGAGAGAATCCACCATGTGGTCGACGTAGAAACCGTACCGCGGCCTCTGGCACTGGCGCTCTCTCGCAAGCGTTCCGTCCAGGCTGTCGCCGAACCAGTTGACCGCCAGCCAGATATTGACAACCAGGAGCGAGGGCGCCCAAAGGCAGGCCAGAGCGTAAGAAGCGCCGGCCAGGATCATCGACACAAAACCCAGCGCCGTGAGATGGTCCGGTTTGACCCAGGCGGGCAGGCGGCGCGCTAACCAGACCAGGCATCGCTTTTCGACGGTGGCAAGCAGGCTTTGCTGAACGCGTGCCGCGTCCCGGAATCCTTGCAAAATCTGTGGGATAGACTCCCGCTTTCGAGGTGATGATTGCGGGTTGGGAAGGGATGTGGTGACGTTACTCATGCGATTGTCCTCCTTATTGGGTTCATACAGTCTGCGTTCCGGGGCCATGTTGCGGCAGGCGAGAAAAGTCATCAATGCACTGCGGGTAATCTCGGCCTAAACTCTTTCTGAATTCTCTCTGAAGCGGTAACTCGCTCAAAGGACTGGAAGTTATGGGGCATCTGAACTGTTTTGCGGGGGGCCGGACTTCGAAGGCACGATGGTATAATAGCCGCGAAGTTTGACTTGCCGGGCATACGGGTACACATGCCTCCACCAGAGCGCCACGCGCGAATCCGCTTTGAGTCCTTTGAGCTGGACCTTCAGACACGAGAGCTTCGCAAGAACGGCCGGGTGATCAAGCTTCAGGACCAGCCTGGAAAACTTCTGGCTCTCTTGGCCTGCCGCGCCGGTGAACTGGTAACCCGGGAAGAAATCGAGAAAGCGCTGTGGCGCGAAGACGAGTTCGTGGAGTTCGAGCACGCCGTCAATACAGCTATGCGCAAGATTCGAGTGGCACTCGGAGATGATCTGGAAAGACCGCGGTTCATTGAAACCCTTCCACGCAAAGGCTACCGCTTCATCTCCGTCGTGGAGACTCTTGATGTAACGGCGCCGCAAAACCGTGCCGACACCGACATCAGCCCTCCTCGCGGGGGCCTTCCAAATGAAACTCCAGCGCATCGCCGTCCGACCGATCAAGCGACGGAGATACCTGCTGGGCTGGAGAATGCGCTCGCAAAGGAACCACGTATGGAAGTCGCCGCATCCCAGGAGGAGACCTCGCGGGTGCGGGCTGCTTCAGCCGGAGAAACCGAGTTTCGCCTGCCGAAGCCGCTGGCACGTTTCCTATTCCTGGCGGTGCAAGCCGGGTACCTGGCAATGTATTGCGCCGCACTTTACAAAGCCGAGGCTGTAAAGGACGTTCTTGCGGGAGTGTTCGGAGCGCCTTCGGCGATACTTGCTCCGTTAGTTCTCATTCTCGCCATGTGCGGCATTGCCGTCCGCCTGTACTTGCTTTCCTCTGTCGGACTCAATCACCCGGCTGCGGGGGCGAAGTTCCGACGGTTATTTCCGGCTCTGTTCTTTCTCGACACGCTCTGGGCTGTATCGCCGCTGTTATTGGTCGAGAAGATAGGATACGGCTTGGCACTGGGCGCGATTGCACCGCTGGCATATCTGCCCTTTTCGCAGCGCACGCTTGTAAAGAGCATTTACCGGATGGGGAATCGGCACGTAGGAGCAGGGGCCGGGGTACTGGGAGAATAAATCCGGGATAGGAGATTTGAGATAGCTCCCGCTGATTTGCGCGGGTATTCTTTGGACGCTGCTCGGCCCTGTTTCGCCCTTATCTCGCGGGGTGGATTTTGGCCCGGCTTCATGACAGGTCACTTATGCTGCAAGTCTTGTATGTTTTGTTCTTCTTTTCAGGTGTATCGAGCCTCATCTTTGAAACCGTCTTCACGCGCCTGCTGACTTACACCTTTGGGAATACGGCCTATGCGGTGAGCACCGTGCTCGCGGCTTTTCTGGGAGGATTGGCGCTCGGCGCCCTTCTGATCGGCCGATGGGTGGACCGTCGGCCCCCTTCACTCTTGGTTTATGGCGGGCTCGAATTGCTGGTCGGCGTTTATTGTCTCTTCATCCCAACGCTCTTTGGTTTGATGACCGAATCTTATGTTTTCCTTTTTCATCGTTTCCAACTTGGCGTCGGCGCGTTGACCATGGTGCGGTTCGGCCTGGCAACTCTCGTCATGCTTTTTCCCACCATGCTGATGGGCGGCACCTTGCCTGCGCTCGCCCGGTATGTGTCCTCAGAATGCCCAGAATTCCAAGTCGAGGTGGATCGACTTTATGCTTGGAACACGTCGGGGGCCGCGCTCGGTGTACTTGCGTCTACCTTTGTGCTGACGCCGCTCTGGGGCGTCGCGTGGACCATCCGCATCGCCTGCGCGATCAACTTCCTGATTTTCGCTTCCGTTGTTTCTCGCAGGAAGCGCGCGCTGGAACTTGCTCCCGCTGCACCGGAACTGAACGTCGATTTGTCAATAGAAGAGACGCCTGCCTCCAGCCAAGTCGCTGCCGTATTGCTGTTCGGCTCGTTTGTGACTGGGGCAGTCGCGCTGGGATATGAGGTCCTCTGGACGCACGTCTTGGCGTTCACCGTCGGGAACAGCGTCTACGCCTTTGGGACGATGTTGTTCGCGATGCTGTGTGGGTTGGCGTGGGGCGCGAAGATTGTCTCTCGCCATTTTAATCGCCCGCAGGTGTGGGGGCGGGCGCTGGCCATTTCACAAGCTGCAGCGGGGATTGCAGTCTTCGTCACGGTTCGATTCTGGGACCGCGTTCCTGACTTTTTTAGACTGGGGCTTTGGAGAGCAGCCCCCATCAGCCTCGTTTTTCTTGTAGTGCTGAGAATCACTCTAGTGATGTGGAGAAATCGTCATCGACCTGCACCCGCTGCTTTCCGTTGGCTTCGCGCCAACGAACCACTTATCGACTGCATACTGTTCGGCGTACTGGCGCTCGGAAGCCACTGGCTTTGGAAGTACGACGCAACTTATTTTGTGGCCGAAGAACTGGCCCGCTTTGCCTGCGCTTTCTTCCTGTTGATTTGTCCAGCCGTGCTTTTGGGCTTGAGCTTTCCGCTCATACTCAACCTTTACAGTCGTAAAATGCGGCACGCGGGGAAGAGCGTGGGAGGCATCTATTCCGCCAACACCGTCGGCGCCATTTTTGGCTCGTTGCTCACGGGTTTCGTCCTGTTGCCGCGGCTGGGTTCGCTGGCCTCGCTTCGTTGCGCCGCCAGCGTCAACTTGCTCCTGGCGGTCCTTTTCGGCCTTGTCCTGGTTCCCCTGAAATCAGGCAGAAAACTGGCACTCGCGGCGGCAACCGCCACCATCGCCGTAATGCTTTGGATTGTTCCCGGGCACTGGGATGCTCGCCGCATGTCTCGCGGTTCGTACGTTTATTTCGGCGGCGGTTTTCCGGCCGACCAGGTGCTCTACCTGCGCGAGGATGTCCAAGGCGGTTTGACTTCCGTGGCGCGTATCGGTTCGGAGAAGATCCTCCTCTCCAACGGTAAATTTCAGGGTAATAACAGCAGTGAAGTCCAGGCGCAGGTTCGTTTCGCTCTTGTGCCTATGCTTTTTACGGGGGAATTCAAGAGCGCGATGGTGATCGGATTGGGAACCGGCAGCACCTTGCGGACGATCGCGCTCTTCCCCTTCCAGCACATCGACGTCGCGGAACTGGCCCCCAGCATCGTAGATGCGTCACGGCGCTGGTTTAAAGACGTCAATGATAGCGTGTTTGACCATGACCCTCGCGTCCGCCTTTCCATCGCCGATGGGCGCAATTCTCTCCTGCTGTCTCGCGATAACTATGATCTGATCACAATTGAAATCACTTCGATCTGGATCGCCGGCGAAGCCGATCTGTACAACAAAGAGTTTTACGAGCTTTGCCGCGCGCACCTTGGGGAGCACGGCGTTCTGCAACAATGGGTACAGATCCACCACATGCGAACTCAGGATCTGTTGATAATTCTGAACACCGCGGCCCGGGTCTTTCCGCATGTAGCGTTTTTCCAGGGACCGGAGCAGGGTGTGCTTGTTGCGTCAGCCTCGCCGCTCGTGTGTGATTACCATCGAATCGAAGACTTCGATAATGACTTCAGGATTCGGCAGGACTTGGCTTCGATCGGCGTCCCGAGCATGACTTCTCTGTTGGGCGAACTTGCGCTTTACGGCGACTCCATGAACAAAGCCTTGGCTTGCCTGCCGGCGCTGAGCGGCCGCCCCGCTGATTTCGCTTCGACGGATTTCTATCCTTACCTGGAATACCAAACGCCCAAGGGCAATGTCCTCCCCTACGATACTGTGCCGCTGAATCTCGGTTTCCTGCGGCGGTTCAGGCCTTCGTTGCTGCCGCCCGATCTAGCCATAGAGAATCTGCCTTCTCAAAACGAAAGGAACTTGGTGCTAGGGTACATTGCCGAACGACGCGGGGATCGTGGCGCGGCGCTCGGTTATTTCCGCCAGGTCGGGGGCGCCTCCGAGCCTCTTGCGGAATTGGAAATCATGCGGATTCAGCCCAAGGCTGTCCCGGATTTCAAAGATCGAAAACGGATTTCAAAGTGGGCCGGCTCGCAAGTATGAACGGCAATGACTGAGGCTGGACGCGTGCGCTGTAGGGGTAGGGCTTGCCCTACCCTCGTCGGGGCCAGCAGAATTGCGGGGACGGCAAGCCGTCCCCCTACGGCGGGGCGGTTATCGACGGATTGCGGCCGCCGCGGTCGGGGTTGCCGTGGAAAGGCGGCGGGGATTATGATTTTAGTTCTTCCTGCCATTCGAAGCTGATGGGACAGTTACCTTGCGCAGAGGAGCATGCTGATGAATTCCGTTCGCACTCGAATTTTGATCTTTCTGTTCGCAACAGTGGTTCTGTCGACTACGGTCCTGTCTGCGCAGACTGGACTGGCGATCGCCCTCACAGTCGATGCGACGCAAGCCCCGGAGAAGATTCTTCACACGCGCATGGTGATGCCCGTGCAGCCAGGGCTGCTCACGTTTTACTATCCCAAATGGATTCCGGGGGAGCACGATCCGTCGGGGCCCATCGGAAGTGTGGCGGGGCTGAAATTCATGGTTGACGGTAAGGGAGTTCCGTGGCGTCGCGATCTGGGGGACGTATTCACTTTCCATGTGCAGGCCCCTCAAGGCGCGCAAAGCCTCGAGATCGATTTTGACTACATCGACTCCGGCGGAGCCTTCGGCGGGTCCGCAACAGACAAGCTGGTGGTTGTGAGCTGGAATCAAAACGTATTCTATCCCGCGGGCCTCCCGGCCGCGCAGATAACTTATCATCCGACCCTGCGCTTGCCGGATGGGTGGAAATACGGGACCGCTCTCGCGCAAGAAAGCTCCAAAAACAACGAGGTGACCTTCGGTCCGGTGGCGCTTGACCGGCTGGTCGATTCCCCGGTGATCGCGGGAGAATACTATCGCGCCGTGGACCTGACACCGCCCGGCGAAGCAATTCATCACGAGATCGACATGGCAGCGGACAGCGCGGCGGCGCTTGAAATGCGCCCGGAAATACAGAAGGGCCTCACGAATCTGGTGGCGGAGGCCGGCAAGCTCTTTGGCACGCGGCACTATCACGGCTATCATTTCCTGCTCACCCTGAGCAACCATGTGGCGCATTTCGGGCTCGAGCACCACGAGTCGAACGACAGCCGGGCGGAGGAACGGGGCGTAGTTTCGCCACAGGGAATGCGCGGAGTGGGTGGCCTGCTCTCGCACGAATTCGTCCACTCCTGGAACGGCAAGTTTCGCCGCCCTGCTGACCTGAGCACCCCCGATTTCGAGATACCGATGAGGGACGATCTGCTCTGGGTGTACGAAGGCCTCACCGACTTCCTGGGCAATCTCCTGGCCACCCGCAGTGGACTCTGGACTGTCGATCAGTACCATGAAAACCTTGCCACCACGGCCGCAGAACTTGGTCCGGGCCGGCCTGGACGCACCTGGCGGCCGCTGCAGGACACTGCCGACGCGGTTTTCGGCGTGCCTTTTGGCCGGGGCGGTTGGCTCAACTGGCGGCGGGGCGAGGACTATTACGAGGAAGGCGACCTCGTGTGGCTCGAAGTTGCTACTCTCATCCACGACCAAAGCCACGGCCAGAAATCTCTGGAGGATTTTTGCCGTCTCTTCTACGGCGGCCCCAACAGCGGCCCTGAACTTAAGACTTACACGTTTCAAGAACTGGTCAGCGCGCTGAACCAAGTTGTGCCTTACGACTGGGCCGGTTTCTTCCATAACCGCATGACTTCCACCTCTCCGGTGCCGCCCATGGGCGGAATCGAAGCCGGTGGATGGCGGCTCGACTATTCCGAGAAGCCACCGGAAGACGCCGGCCGCGGCCCATCGGGGGGCGCGATGGGCGCTGTGTACTCGCTTGGCCTGCGCCTCGGCAATGACGGCGCGGTCGAGGACTCGATGGTCGGCGGCCTCGCCTATCAGGCCGGGATCACCTCGGGAATGCGCGTGGTGGCGGTGAACGATCGCGCCTTCACACCCGAACTGTTGCATGACGCCCTGACGGCGGCCAGGAATAACTCTCAGTCAATCCGTTTGCTGGTGCTGAATGACGATTACTACAAGACCTGTACGGTTGATTATCACGGCGGAGAACGCTATCCGCATCTCGTCCGCCAGGAGGGCAAACCTGACCTGCTCGACGACCTCGCCAAGCCTCTGGCGGGGAATAGATAAGTGCAAGCGGATTATCCCTAATTCCGAAGTCGAATTTGGGGCTACCAGGCCAACTCGTTTAATCTGAATTGCCTGCCTCGATAACCTTGAGAACGGAATGGGTGTTTGGATTCTCCGGAAGTAACCCCTCACCCGTCCCCGTCAGCTGACGGGCTGATGAAAACGCCGGCTGCGGGGCACCCTCTCCCCAAGGGAGAGGGCCGTCAACGATGTTTGATTTCAGCCCTCTCCCTTGGGGAGAGGGTGGCGAGAGTAGCGAGCCGGGTGAGGGGTTTCTTCCCGCAGAGCCTCGCAACTTCGGAATTTGGGATTATTCACCGCGCAGACGCTGAGCCTACTTCTTCGCCAGCTTCTTTTCCAGTTGGCGGGCTTGAGCGCTCAGTTCGCTCAACTGGCGAAGGTCATCATCAGCGGAAGAGACGGCGCTTTGGATGCGCGTAAGCGCGGCGTCGGTGAAGGGGTTGCTGGTGTTTGACTCGCGGTTCGAGCCGAGTTGGCCGCTCATGCCGCGGAATTGGCTCGTAATGTCACGGTAGCGTCGCAAGATGGAAGTCAGGAGGGCATCGCGGCGGCTATCCAGGTCCTGGAGTTGCACGATGACCCGCGCGAGGTCGACGGCTCGCGCGGAGGCTGCATTGTTGGTATTATTCAGCTTGGCGTTATCCGCTTCTATAGCAGCCAGACGCTGGCGGGAGGCTTGTGCGTCGGCCTGGGCCGATTCGAGATCCTGTTTCAAACCGTCGAGCTGGGCCTGCCAATCCCCCTTTTCCTTTTGCAGCAGTTCGCTCGCGCCCGCGACCGCCTTCTCGCGTTCCTCGTTGGAACTTGAGAGCTCCGCCTGGAGGTTCATGATGCTGGCCTGGGCATCGCTCAATTGGCGATCGAGCCGCTCGATCGTAGCGTTCCGAGTGGCGAGCGCGGCTTCACAATTACCTGCCGGAACCGGGCTTTCGATTTCAGCAGGAGGTTTTTCAAAATCGCGCTGACGAGCTGCGTCAAGCAGTCGATGCAGTGAGCGCAGGTCCGTCTCTTGCTGCTGTTCGAGGATCGCAAGCCGCCGCGACTGCCGAACCAGCAGGCCCAGCGCGATAACCAGCGCCACTGACAGCGTCAGCACTACAGCGAATTGTAGATGTTCCCGCCGCATGCTTTCATCCCTCCTTTGGGCGCAAGTGCGTTCGCCACGAAATTCGCAGGTCTTCATCGCCGCACGGAGCGCTCAAGTGGATCTGGATGTTGTAATGAATCCTGGTGGGAAGCGCCAGAGTAAGCCTCCAGGCGTTCGAAATGCGCGCAAACATGGCGGAGACGGCTTCCGGAATCTCCGCTTCCGAGCGGCAAATGTCGCCCTTGCCGCCGGTCGCGTCGGCGAGCGTCTCGAGGCCGTTTTGATACGCGATGTTCAGCCGATCGCGCCGGTAATTCAGATGGACCGCGAAAAGCGGCGCCTGGAGTGAACTCGCGGCCTCGACCAGCTTGGAAATCTTGGCGTTGATGAGCGCCTCGGGGAAGCGCCGGCTGAGATCGTGTGGATCGCTTTCATTGATCACGGGATTTGTGTAGTCGTCGCGGTAGCTGTAAATGCTGCCATCGGTGATGTAGAGGACGGAAACGCGCACGGGAGAGCGTCGCATGATGCCATCCGCCAAAGTGAGCGCCGCCTGCACGGTTTCAAGCAAGTCCGGCTCGGTGCTGTTGGACAAAGAGCGGATCGCATCGATCAGGGATTCGCGGCTCGCGCCCGGATCGGCTAACACCTGCAGCCCGTCCTGGGTACGCAAGAGGCCCACCCAGGCGTTGGGAGCAAGTTTGGAGACTTCAGCAATCAGCGCCTGTTTGGCGGCCTCGACGAGCGTGAGATCCCCAGTCAGATCCAACACGACCAGAATTATCTGATCGCTGCCGGGGCCCAACTGCGCCCTGACGGGCACCGCCTTGCCGTTGAGCGCGGCTTCGAACTTGGGAGGCAAGGAGCAGTCGTTCGCCTCAATCCAGGCGGGAATCGAGACGTTGGCTGTTTGCGCGTGAAGCGTGCCAACCGCCCACACGGCGAGAAGGATGGTCTCTAGTATGACAAGGGTCGATGACCGCAAGGGTCTGGCCCGCCAACGCAAGGCAAAGAATCCACCACAGAGAACACAGAGAGCACTGAGCCGGTGCTTCGGTCCCTCTCTGTGATCTCTGTGCCCTCTGTGGTGAGTCATTGTTTTCGGCATCAGAAACTGAACTTCAGACCGATCTGGACTACGCGCCCGCCGTGGGAGCCGATGATCTTGCCGGCATCCACATTGGGCGCGCTGGCCGGGCCGATGCTTGGATCGGGATAATTCCAGTTCGCGTGATTGAGCATATTGATCGCGGTGGCGCTGAACTCGAGGGCTCGTTCGCCTCCCATGGGGATGCGCTTGGTGACGCTCAGGTCCATGGAATTGTAACCCGGGCCCAGCAGGTCGGGCTCGGTGCGCGGCCCGTTCCCGGGGGTGAAGTCCGCCGGCTGATCGAAGGCCGCCGGGTTGTACCACAGGGACGGCCCCGGATGGGCAACATGCGGATCGACGCCGGGCGCCAGATTGACGTTGAGCGTGGGAAGCACGCCTCCCGTATTGTTGAATTCGGGATGAAGCGACAAAGGCGTTCCGTCGTTCCAGTAGGCCGTTCCGCTCACCGACCAGCCGCTCACGAGCGGCCTCCCCCAGTTTAAGAACGGCAACGGAGGCTCGCCGGACCCGAAAGGCAGGTCATAAACGTAGCTGAGCTGCAAATATTGCGGCGTATTGTAAGAGCAGAGCCCCCAATCGTTGCGCCAGTTAAAAAAGTCCTGGTTCCCGTAGGGTCCTGAGTAATCGTCGAGCTGTTTCGAGAACTCGTAATAGGCCGTGAAGGCGAGGCCAAAGGAGACGTGCTTCTCCACTCGCACAAAGCCGGAGGTCCGGTCGTAGCGCCCCCAGGGGTAGTGGCCGTAAAGCTCGAATCCTTGAAATTGCGGATAGGGTTGCAAGGAGTCGCGGAATGAAAGATCGTAAAGCGCGTCGCCGTAGCTCAGCGCGGAGGGGTTGATGGCGTTAGGATTGGCACTCGCGTCGCCTACCAGGAGATCCCGTCCGTTGCTGTAACTCGTTCCGACAGAAACCACCATCGAGAGTGGCACTTGGCGCTCGACAGAAAGCGAAGCCGATTGATAGAGGGGCTCGCGTCCGCTGAGGTCAACGAAATCCGCCACCGTATTATCAGCCGCCGACGGGCTAAGATCAGGAAGCGTAGTAGTAAAGGGCGGGATGCCTCCGGTCAAGTCCAGGGCCGGACTGAGTTGTGTGTTTGGCGAGATGAACGTCTGACGCGCGTAAAACCCCTGCGTGCCCCACTGGCCGTTATAGATCGGAATCACCCCGTGCGAGCGGCCATAAGAGGCGCGGACTACGGTGTTGGCATTTCCGCGCGGGTTCCAGGCAAGGCCCGCGCTCCCGTCGAGATCGACATTGGCGGGGCGCATCCCGGGCGGAACGTGGTTGAGGCCGGCAAACACGAGGGCACCCATCATCCAGCAGGAAGGGTCGATGGCAGAAGGTTCAACCGTGCTCTGGTGATTATATTTTTCCACCCGCGGCGTACGCCGGCTGTAATTGAGGTTGAGGGTGAAAGTCAGGTTTTTCGAGAGCTCATATTTATCACGGCCTGAGAGGGATTGGTAAGAGCCGCGAAAATAGGAGGGCGACTCCGTGATGGTGCGTTCCGCGTAGGCCGGCAGACCGAGGAGGAAGCTAGCGAACGGGTCGCCGGTATCGATAATCCCCGGCAGGCTGGTGATATCCGTAGAAAACTGGAAATAGCCGGAGGGATAAGCCGGATTGAATGAATTCACCTGGTAGTCGTCTGCCTGAAACGTCAGGCCGAAGGAATGCTTGTTCTTGCGGGCCGAGAGCGCGTCCTGCACTTCGAAAGTGTTACGGGCGTCCCGGGTACTCGGGTAATCGGTGCCCATCGAGAGATAGTTGCTGACGAATTGATAGCTCGGGAAGGGCGACTGCGAGGGATTACCTGCCAGCGCCGTGTCCGAAACAGCGGTGAAGCTGAGCGAGTTGACAGTGTTGGGATTGGCAGTAAAGACGTAGTCGAGTTCCGTGCGGCGGTTCGAGAAATGCTGCTCCGGCGCTGTCGGGCTGGCAATGTTCGGAAAGTATTTCGTGGAGCTGAGAAAGCCGCTCGAGAGGGTGCTTGCCCATGTGGCTCTGTGCCGTTCGCCGAACTGATGCTCGAGCTTGGCGATGATCCCATCCGCGTTGTCCGTGGCCGGGGCATTGACGAAATAGTTGTTCTGAAAAAACGGGCCGATGTTGGTATTCGGCAGCGGGTAAAGGCTCAGGGCTTGTTGCACGGCTGGCGCCAGGCGCGGCGCGGGGATGCGGTTTCCGGGAAAGGTGGAACGCAGATACTGAAGATTGCTTGTCGATACGGGCTGGCTGGGATCGTAAGCGGCGTTGGGGACCGTCGCCGAGGGATCGTAGATGGGCAGCAGATTGCCCGCTTCGTCCACCGTTTGGGAGAAGTCGCCTACGCGCTGTGCGGCCGTGGGCACCGTGTGCAGCGAAGCATGGAAGACGAGCTCACGAACGCCCTCATAGGACATCGTAAAGAACGTGTTTTTGGAATTCTTGAGCAGATGCGGAATGATGACCGGCCCCGCCACATTGAACCCGAACTGATTGCGCCGCAGCGGGGACTTGCTCTCGCCGTTCTGCCGTACCTGGTGCGGTATGGCATCGAGAATGTCGTTTCGGAAGTTCTCATAGACGCGCCCGTGCCAGAGCATCTTCGCCCCATGATTCTTTTGCGCAGCCACTGGGCTGCCTGGCCGCATGCCCATATCTCGGGTCAGGACCTTGAACTCGTCAGCGGCGCGGGTAAGTGGAGGGGCCTGTTGTGAGGACAATTTGCCCTCCTGAGAGGCGACAGCGGGGGCACCTGCGGCGAGCACAGCAAGACAAAGGGACAAAAGTGCGCAGATGTACGTCTTCATTTCCGAATGACCGCACGTCAGGATATAAGAATATATACCCCGACTTATTACTTAGCAACCTTGGTGCCAACGGCCCCAGGCGCGCCGTCCAAAGCGACGTCATTCCCTCGAAAGCGGGAATCCATTGGCCCTAGGACTGACCATGGACCCCCGCTTTCGCGGGGGTGACTCGCGCCGACTTTCATTTCCCTGGGTGGGTCGCAGGCCCATGACCACTCAGGACAGCAACCAGGACGAGTTCCTCTCCCGCCTTTCATGCAGGGTCCGAGGCGAATCCCAGAGTTGTCTAGCCGACTATGTGTCGTGTTTTCGGCCTCGCCACAGGACTCGCACGCCCTGGCTTGTTTCCTCAAACGGTGACGCTTTTGCTTCATTTGGGCTCAAATTGCCGCTGATTCGCGCTCGAAATGCGCATAATTTGCAGCATTAAAAAAAGTTAAATCCTGTGTTTTCACGTACTTCTTAGCTTCGTTCCCACTATTCTTCATTCTTCATAGTGTTTGGCGTTTCCCTCACGCCGAGGATCATTCCATCTTGAGCCGCGCCTCGGCGTCCCGAGGTCTTGCCTACGATAATATGTCCGCGATCTGACCACAATTATAGGCTATCATGGAGAGGTAGACCTGTCAAGCGGAAAACGTGAGTGGAGGTCGAATTGCCCCAATCTTATCCGCTGTGTCCGGCCGGAGCTCGTCACACCGGCATCCGGCACTGGTTGAGGCTGCGGCTTTGCCTCCCCGCCGTGTGGAAAGGCTGCGAAGCTGTGGAAAAAACCAAATGCCTGTCATCCTGAGCGAAGCGAAGGCTCTCAGCAGTTTCCTGTGGTTCTTACCACTCACGGACAACTGCAGGGATCCTTCACTTCTCTCAGGATGACGTGTTTCAAAGTCCGCGTGGCAGGGCAGTCGTTATTGCCCGGAGTAATATCCGTCCCTTGCCTGCACGATCAGGTCTTTTTGTTTGGTTGTCAGGTGGATCTTGTGGTAGCCCGCTCCGGCGTCCGGTGGGTTAGGGGTGTAGCCAAGGTTGTACTGATTGCGCAATTCGTCTTGAATCTGGCTGTAAATCTGCTCGATCGGCAGCTTTTTCGAGACTTCGAAGAGGCGGCCGCCCGTCTGCTTGGAAATCTGATCGAGGATCTTCTTGCCGTCGGGGCGCTCCTCGCGCGGGTATCGGCTGGGCCAACCGCCCCCGCGCCGGCCCATCCCGCCCATGCCGCGGCCGCCGTAACCACCCCCATAAGGGTGCTCGTCCGCAAAGAGAATCGAATAGACCAGGGTATTGGCGCGCTGGGCCGCCTCGGCGGCGCTGGCCAGGGTTTCCTTGCTGCCGCGATCGACTCCGTCTGAGAGCACAATAAGCGCCTTGCGGCCTTGCTGTTTTCCCATTAATTCGTTCGACGCCAGGTAGACCGCGTCGTAGAGGTGGGTGCCCCCTCCCCCGCCGCCGCCATGCCTGCCGGAGCCTGGGGATGAGCCGGGCGAGTTCCCCGAATCGCCGCCGCCCTCCTGGTCAGAGCGGTGAAGCTGCGGAGACTGAATCAAGGCCAGCGCCGCCTCCAACTTCTGGCGGGAAGAAGTGAGATCCTGGAGGAGTTCGACCTCGCGGTCGAAGTGGATCAGGAAAGCCCTGTCCTTGTCGACGCGCAGCACCTGGTCAAGGAAAGTCGAGCTGGCGCTGCGCTCCTGGTCGAGCACGCGCCTTTGGCTACCGCTGGTATCCACGAGCAAGCCGAGCGTCAGAGGAAGGTCAGATTCACGCGAAAAATAGCTGATCGTCTGAGGGCGGCCGTCTTCCTCCAACTCGAAATCATCCTTGGTCAGGTTGCGCACGATTTCTCCGTGTTTGTTGCGTACGCTGCCGAGAACGTTGACCACCTTGACGTTGACTGAAATCTTGGGCGGAGCCGGGTTTTGTTGCTGGCTGGGCTCCTGGCCTTGCGGCTGAGTCTGTTGTGGCTGGTGGGTCCAATTTGGCGTCGTCAGGCACGCCAGGAAGAGGAGAAGGCAGAACCCACGCCCGGCGCACGCTCCGATGCGTGCGACAACGCTACGAGCTTGCTCCGTCCGTCTGTCCCAGTTCGCAATGCCCTTCACGAGTGGCTTAGTGACCCCCTTCAATAGTATTCCCCCGCCATGGAGAAAGGTTCCCATTTCTTCGTGCAGGTTTGAGCTGGGCCTCAACCGGCGAGGCGCAGCCTCGCCGAAAAACCGTGCGATTGGGGGCACGTGCCTGGAAAGGCGAAGCCTTTCCGCAAGACAGGGCGGCAAGGCCGCACAAGCGGATGTGTGAAACCTCGCAGTAAGGAAGTGTGGCAGCGCTCTGACCTGACGTCGAACACGTCAAAACCTGTTGGAGGCCCGGAGCATAGCGAGTTACCGATTTTGTTTCTACGACTTAACGGAAATCAGCTTCTCGTGGATGTGGTGCAGACCAGTTGAGAAATACCAGCTCAAGGGCGACGGCCGCGCCGTGGTAGGCGATCGCTTTCGCCCCGACACAATCTGGATGCCCTTCCACTTCGTCGAAGAATCCGCCAACGCCATCACCAACGATGTTTTCGACCCCATCACCGCCACTGCTGAAGACAAGTGCTGCGCTGCTGCGCTGGAGAAGTTGCGCTCAGATTGATGCTCGCAGCTGACGATCGATACTCGGGGAACACAATCGATACACCAATAATCTGGTTCTTAGTGTATAATTCGTTTGTGAGTCGGACTAACATCGAAATCGACGACACTCTCATCCGGAAGGCCCGAAGGCTCACCAGGCTTAGGACCAAACGGGCCATTGTGGACCGGGCCCTGGAACTCCTGGTGCGCACCGAGACCCGCAAAGGAATGTTGGGCTATTACGGCAGCGGCATCTGGCAAGGCGATCTGAAGGCGGGCCGCAGGAACCGCGTTTGAAACTGGTTGACAGCTCAGTCTGGATCGATTACCTCAGCTCGTTACCGGGCCCCGCAGGAGCGGAATTGCGTCGATTGATTGTCGAGGGCGAACCCGTTGCACTCACCGGCATTATCGTGAGTGAGGTCTTGCAAGGTCTTACGCGCGAAATAGAAGTAGTGGAGCACTTCCTGGCTATGTGGGAGGTGATCGAGCCACGTGGGTTGTCTACTTATCGCGCCGCCGCTGGCATTTTCCGCCTCGCCCGTAGGCGCGGCGTCAGCCTGACCACCATCGACTCTCTCATTGCAGCAATCGCCTTGGAACAGAACATGGAGCTGTTCTCCCTCGATAAGGATTTTGCCCATATCTCCAAACTGACCCCTCTGCGCTTGTACCGAATTCCACAATAGAGACAGCCCGTGTGCAGATTCTACGCGCCCGGCTCAATTGCCCTCAATATTTCGCCTACCGCCGCCAGAAGACCGGGATCTTGAACCGGCAATCCGCGGCTCGGGCCACATCCACCATGCAGGTGTCTTCATCCATGATGACCCTCGGTCTGAGTTGACATTCATCTTTGATGGTGTAACATGTGCACGGAGCGATGAGGGAGGTCCAAATCCGATGAATAGTCGACGAGAATTTCTGAAATCATCCGCGGGACTTGCGGCCGCTGTTGCGGCGGGGCCTTTTTCGGGCGGCGCGCAGGAGACTGCAACTCCCGTCCTTCCCAGGGTCCATTTCGGCCGGTACCAGATCAGCCGCTTGCTGGTTGGCTGCAACCAATTCTATGGCTACTCCCATTTCAACTCGTTGCTTGACCAACTCATGCGCGAGTGGAATACCCCGGAGCGCGTTTGCGAGACACTCCGCCAGTGCGAACTGAACGGCATCAATGCGTACCAATACGGCCACAACGATCGGGCGCTTTCCGATCTGCAGAAACATCGTGCGAGCGGAGGCGAGATGCTTCTGGTCGCCACCGAGACCACAACCGATCCCGTGGAAGAATCCGTGAAGCGCATTCAGCCCATCGCCCTCTACCACCATGGCGAAAGGACGGACGTTCTTTTTCGCGCGGGAAAGATGGATCAGGTGCGCGAGTACACGAAGAAAGTGCGCCAGACGGGAGTGCTGGTGGGGATTGGAACCCACAAGTCAGAGGTTGTCGAATACGTTGAAGAACGTGGGTGGGATGTCGACTTCTACATGCTCTGCGCCTACAACCGCACTCGAACCCCCGAGGAACTTCGCAAGCTGCTGGGCGTTGTGCCGGAGCCTTCCTCGGAAGTGTATCTCGAATCCGATCCACCCGTGGCGTACCGCGTCGCCCGACAGACCTCAAAAACCTGCTTCCTGTTTAAGATTCTGGCTGCCGGCCGCCGGACGCGCTCGCCGCAAAGCATCGATGAAGCGTTCGCAACCGCATTGGCAAACATCAAACCTCAAGACTGCATCGTGGTTGGAATGTACCCCCGCTATAAAGACGAGGTGAAGGAGAATTGCGACCGCGTGCGGCAGATACTGAGCTCGAGCCTGCCGGCAAGCCTGCCACAAGCCGCATGACGCAAATCGCGGCAGTCCCGGCAGTGGAAGGGAATTCAAAACAATTCACGCCAAGACGCCAAGGCGCAAAGAAGCGCGAAGGAGATGTCCTTGCTTTCCTTTGCCGATCTATCGGCCGGAAATTGTAAGGGCCTAGGCATGCTCCGAAGTTGCCGACGCCGCGGCGGGCTTGAGGATCGGAGCCGGCGCAGGCACGGGTTTGAGCCCGCCCTCGAAGATCGCATATCGGCCGAAGACCTTGCCGTTGATCTCATAAGGCTTGTTGTCTGAGGCGTTCCCGCCCGCCAGGTTTGGGTAGGCTTTGGTAAAGAGATAGATGATAGCCTCACGCAGCTTTTCGGTCGAAAGTTTGTAGGTGCCGAAGTTCGGTTCGAACAGGTGATAGTCCCCTCCCTGGTTCTGGCGCAGAATGGCAACGGCGTGCCCTACGGCACCCGCAATAGGCGGGTCGATGTTCAGGTAAGCCGCGCAGTTACCCTTGAACGTCGGTTCGCTCAGAAGAGTAGCGACGAGCGCCGCAACACCGCCGAACTCAGTCGTGTCCACCGACTTCAGCACGGACAAGTCGGAGAACCTGCGCTTCACCGGATTGCCCGACTTCGATTTGAGTTTTGCCAGGACCTCGTCCATCTCGCGCGCAAACGTGGCCCAGTATTTCTCCATCTCCGACTTTCTTTGCCAGGCATTCCCCTTGTCCTTGGCAGCCTTAATCGCCGCATCTCTTTCGGCTCTGATTCTTTCGATCGCTTTGTCGTAATTCGCCTGAGCTTTGTCACATGCGGCTTCCTTTTCCGCCCGGCTCATGTCTTTTGCCGTTTTGACCTTCTCAAAGACCAAGTTCGTCTTTTCCAGGGCTTGTTTTTCCCTCAGGTCCGATTCCGCCCAGGCGGTATCCGACACTGTCCCGAGCGCGGCGTCCATCTTCCTTTTCGTTGCGTCCAGGAAGGCCTGCTTCACGCCCTTGGCCTGTTTGGTTTGGGCCGTGGCCACCCGCGTCAGCTGCTGGACTTTTTCCTGGTCATAGGCCAGCTTTGGGTCAGGACCAAGTGCGCGGCGGATCCAGTCGAGCACGGCGCCACTGCAAAACCCTCCATTCACCAAGGGCTTCAGTTTGGGGTCACGAAGTGCGTCGATTCCCTTACTCTGGTTAAACTTCCCAAGTTCTGTGCCCCACGAACCCAGCTGCTCGTGCACTTGTGCGCTCAATATCTTGACAGTATATTTGTGCCCTTTCGGGCAGGAGAACTCCCTGCCGCCCAGAGATCCTGCGGGAGTGGGAAGGAACGTCTTTTCTGGTTTTGAGGGGGGATCACACGTCGGGCAGTATAACTGAATGATCGTGGTCGTGCCGCAGTCGCAGGTGTAAGGTGTTCCTCCCAGGGAATACTTCTCTTCGAGGGTCCACCCCGCCTGGCATTTCGGACACTTGAATCTCATGATGAGCCTCCAACCCGCCTAAGCGCTTCGTCGTTTCGGCGCAATTACGGGGTGAGCGAACGGACATCGCATTGCTCCCAGTGGAGAGCGCCTTCACTCAGTAAAGTCGAAGTATGGTTTCAGACCCGGAGATTTGCCTCAAATACTATACCCGACGACAGGGTCATTTTGTCAATGATTTCTGGGAACCCCGGTCACGTTTCCCACGAAGAGAAGAACGGCGGAGGAGGAGCGCAGAGGTATCCGCCAGCCGACGGATTCCTCTGCGGCTCTTTGGCGCGTTCAGTGGTCCTTGGCCGATACCATAGAAGAACCGCGGAGGAGGGCTAACTGCGCCCACCTCCGCGCTACCCACCGGTCGCAGGTGGCCGATCTTGCGCGTCGCGGGCGCCCTCGCCACCCTTCCCTATTCTTCCCGCGAGTGATATTCTCGTCACCTTTAATTTGGGAGGAGGAACCGCTGATGCATCCTCGACCTTCAGGGAGTAATTCGCACATGAACAGGCTCGGTTTCGCACTCACACTGATTTCCTTTATCGCCGGCGGCAATGCCGCGTGGGCTCAGTCGGCTTCAGCGCCGGCCTCCGGCGGCCCGCTGTTTCTCAGGGATGGCTGGGCGATTCAATCCTCGGCCGTGGTTTCGGCTCCGGCTGAAGTGGTCTCGACGCACGCCTATACGCCATCCGGTTGGTACAGGGCGAGCGTGCCCTCGACGGTCGTTGCGGCGCTCGTCCGCCAGCACGTTTTCGAAGACCCGTACGTGGGGGAAAACCTGCGAAAGATTCCGGGAACCACCTATCCCATGGGCACGAATTTCTCGAACGTCGCCATGCCGCCCGGTAGTCCTTTCCTCGTCCCCTGGTGGTTCCGCACTGAGTTTCAGGTGCCCCAGGAGTTTGCCGGAAAGACTGTCTGGCTGCATTTCAGCGGCATCAACTACCGCGCCGGCGTGTGGCTGAACGGTCAGCAGATCGCCTCGCCGGACAAGATGGTCGGGGCGTGGCGCGTCTTTGAATTTGACGTCACCCGCTACGTCACTCCCGGCCAGACGGCGACGCTTGCCGTGGAAGTTTCCCCGCCTCAGCCGGACGACCTCGCGATCACATTCGTAGATTGGAACCCGTTGCCCGCCGACAAGGACATGGGAATCTGGCGCGAAGTGTATCTCGCCGCGAGCGGCCCCGTAAGCGTGCGCTACCCGCAGGTGATCTCGAAGTTGAATCTGCCCTCGCTCGACAAGGCGCAACTGACCGTAACTGCGGAGCTACATAACGCCTCGGAGCAGCCAGTCGAGGGCACGCTGAAAGGTAAGATCGAGAGCCTGGAATTCTCAACGCCCGTCTCGCTTGAGCCCAAAGAGTCCAAGGTGGTGAGCTTCTCACCTGACCGCTTCCCGCAATTGGCCGTCGAGCACCCGCGGATCTGGTGGCCATACAATCTGGGGCCGCAAAACCTTTACCAACTCGACCTCAGTTTCGAAACCAGTGGCCAGGTTTCCGATGCCCGGTCGCTAACGTTCGGCATCCGGGAATTCACCGCCGACCTCGATTCCCAGGATCACCGCCTTTTCAAAATCAACGGCAAGAATATTCTGATTCGCGGCGCGGGCTACACCTTTGACATGCTGCTGCGCGCCGACCCGGCGCACCAGAAGGCGGAATTGCAATACGTCAAAGACATGCATCTGAACACGGTGCGCCTCGAAGGCAAGCTCGAAGACGAGAACTTTCTCGACATCTGCGACCGCGAGGGCATCCTGGTTCTGGCCGGCTGGTGTTGCTGCGACCATTGGGAGCGTTGGCGCGACTGGAAGAGTGAGGACTTCGTGGTCTCCGCCGAATCTCTGAAAGACCAGATTCGCCGCCTGCGCAGCCATGCGTGCCTGCTCGACTGGCTGAATGGCAGCGACAACCCGCCCGTGGAAAAAGTCGAGCAGACCTACATCCAGATTCTGAAAGAGTACAACTGGCCGAATCCCTACCAGTCTTCCGCCACGGCCAAACCCACCAGCGTGAGCGGCAAGACCGGTCTCAAGATGACCGGGCCTTATGAATACGTCGCGCCCTCCTACTGGCTGCTTGATAAGGAACGCGGCGGCGCGCATGGATTCAACACCGAGACCAGCCCGGGACCCGCGGTTCCCCCGGTTGAGAGCTTGAAGCGCATGCTGCCCTCGGATTCCCTCTGGCCCATCAACAGCACCTGGGGCTTCCATGCCGGCGGCGGAGCGTTCCGCGACGTACATGTGTTCACGGAGGCCCTCAATAACCGCTACGGAAAAGCCACCGGCCTCGAAGATTACGCAATGAAAGCCCAAGCGCTGGCCTACGAGGGTGAGCGAGCCATGTTCGAAGCCTATGGCCGCAACAAGTACACCTCGACGGGCGTCATCCAGTGGATGCTCGACAATTCCTGGCCTTCCTTGATTTGGCACCTGTACGACTACTACCTGCGGCCCGGCGGCTCCTACTTCGGCGCGAAGAAGGGTTGCGAATACCTTCACGTTCAATACTCGTACGACAACCAGTCGATTGTGGTGGTGAATTCCTACTATCAGGCCTTCCCGGGGATGAAAGTTTCCGCCAAGGTCTACAACCTGGATATGTCGACGAAGTTCTCGAAGGACGCGACCATCGACGTTCAACCGGACAGCACCAACAAAGTGTTTATCCTTCCAGCCATCGCGGACCTTTCGAAGACTTACTTCCTGCGCCTCGATTTGCACGACGCGTCGGGCAAGAACGTCAGCAGCAACTTCTACTGGCTTTCGACTCAGCCGGACGTGCTCGACTGGGACCGTTCGACTTGGTATTACACTCCCACCAAGACGTTCGCCGACTTGACCGCGCTTGAGGGGTTGCCTAAAGTCGATGTGCAAGCGACGGCGCAGTCCGAAATGAACGGCGAAGAAGGCGTCACGCGGATCAGCGTCGAGAACCCCAGTCACGACCTGGCGTTCTTCGTTCACTTCAAAGTCGTCGCCGAGGGCGCACGCTTCGGCTTCGAGGAAGAGGGCGGGCGCGGTGATGACGAAGTCCTGCCCATTCTGTGGTCGGACAACTATATATCGCTCGTGCCCGGTGAGAAGTGCGAGATCACCGCATCCTACGCCAAGCGCCGCCTGCGCTCCGGCAAGCCGGTGGTGAAGATCGACGGCTGGAACGTTCTGGCCAAAACGCTTTAACCACCGGTCGCTATTTGGGGATGGTGAAGAGTGAATGGTGAATTATAAATTCTAAATTATGAAATCGGGCACATCGAAATCTATTTGCTGTTGCTATATCTACTATCTCATAATTCGTGATTTATAATTTACAATCTTCTCATTTTGGCTCTGCAGGCAACTGCGCTCCATGCCAGCAGGACACGACCCAGACTGTCGCGCCCTCGCGACGGTAGAAGAAGCGATACGGGGAAACTATTACTTCACGAAAGGGGAGATCTGGAAACTCCGGAATCAGGCGGCCGGAATCTGGAAATTTCGATAGCCGGCGCAGCACGCGCTCCGCTTTCTTACGAAACCGAAGGGCCGCCTGGGGATTGTCCCCCGCGATATAAGCTATGGCGCTGAGGAGTTGGATTCGTCCGGCGGGTGTAAAGCGGACTTTCACCTTGGGCCGCCGGCGAGCAGGTCATCTGCTTCCGCCAGCACTTCGTCGAGGTCGAAGCCCGTGCCGGCCTTAATTTCTTGCTCGCCTCGAGCCAGAAGGTGCAGGATTTGGCGCTCCTGCTCGCTGCGCTCGTAAGCCTCCAGGCTTAGAAGAACCGCCGCAGCCCTGCCCCGCTGGGTGATGACGACAGGCTGACGTGAAGATTTAACGCGCTCCAAAGCCGCAGCGGCGTCTTGTCGCAAGTCGGTGATCGGAATGATGTCCGGCACACTGGCCATAGAAAGAACCTCCAAACGTACTCTTAAACGTACACCTAATCATTCTCTCGTGTCAACAGTGTTGGCGCACGGGCGTTCAGGGTTCAGACACCGCACTCGCTCTCCGTGTTGCAATGGCCCGTTAGTTTGGACTACACAACAGCACGCGCGGAGTTTGACGATCCACTGTTGGAATGCTAGTGTAGTATCTGGAATGGGGGGCGGTGCCTGCTGCCCCAGTGTAGTACTCTTTCAGCGAGCACCGGGGTCGAACGCCACGCGGATCGGCTAGCAGCCAATTATGGCAAACGATCAGAATCATTTCGAATTCACCGGCCTGATCTTCAAGGATGGCAATTCTTTTGTGTCACTCTGCCTGGAGGTCGACGTCGCTTCGCAGGGACGAACCGTACGCGAAGCGAAGAAGATGCTGGCGGAGGCTGTGTCCCTGTACCTCGAAACTTGTTTCGAGAACGGCATTCCTCATTTGCGTCCAGTGCCCCGTGAAGAGGACCCGCGCGTGGGTCAACCGGAAAGCTTGGTCGAGCATTTCCCTCTCAAGGTAGATTTTAAGGTCCACGCCTTTGCCTGAGCTGCCCGCCATTCGACCGAAAAGACTCGTCGCCGCGCTCAAGAGGCTGGGTTTCTACGAGGTGCGCCAAAAAGGAAGCCACCTGCAACTAAAACGTGGGAACCTGCTGGTTACAGTCCCCATCCACACCTCTGACCTCAGCCGTCCAGTACTTCGCTCAATCCTCCGCCAAGCACGGATCACAGTAGAAGATCTGCGTGCTGTCCTTTGAGCCGTGGTGTCCTCTCGGGCGCCGCAATCGGACTCAAATCAATGTGCCTAAAGGGTGTAAGATGACCATTGGTGGACTCAATCGTTCAGTAGCAGTTTCAGGGTCTGGGAATCAGGGACAAAGCATAAACACGAGTTGCGCGCCCTGAATCCTGACTCCTGACTCCTGAATCCTCACTGGAGGTGCGGGCTTGGCAGAAACGGCAAAGTACGACATTGTGATTATTGGCAGCGGGCCGGGCGGCTATGTGGCCGCGATTCGCGCCGGGCAATTGGGGCTCAAGACCCTGGTAGTCGAGAAGGACGACAAACTGGGCGGAACGTGTTTGCACGTGGGCTGCATTCCGACCAAAGACCTTCTCCTCAATGCCGACGTTTATGATTACTTTAAGAACGGCAAGGAGTTTGGAATCGTTGCGAAGGAATTCTCGATTGACTGGGCGGCTATCCAGGCGCGCAAAACGAAGATAGTGACGAAGCTTTCGAAGGGCATCGAGTATCTCTTCAAGAAGAACAAAGTGGAGACCGTGCAAGGTTACGGCCGTCTTGCCGGACCGGGGCGAATCACGGTGACCGACGCCAAAGGGCAGAAGCGGGAGATCCAGGCGGCGAAAGTTGTGCTGGCCACGGGCTCCGAGGCCAAAACCTTTCCGGGATTCGAGCCGGACGGGAAGACGATCCTGACCAACAAGGAAATCCTGGCGCTGAATGCGCTGCCCAAGTCGATGGTGATCATGGGAGCCGGGGCCGTGGGGGTGGAGTTCGCATCCATCTTCCAACGCTTCGGGGTCAAGGTCACGATTCTGGAAATGCTGCCGCGCGCCGTTCCGCTCGAGGATGAGGAGATCTCCGCCGAACTGGAGAAGTCATTCCGCCACCAGGGCATCGGGCTCGAGACGCAGGCCAAGGTTGAGAAAGCCGCCAAAACGGCAAACGGCGTGTCCGTCTCCTACACCCGAGCTGACGGGAAGTCGCAGACCATCGACGCTGAAACCCTGTTGGTGGCCGTGGGGCGCTCGCCCAATACCCAGAACGTTGGCCTGGAGGGAACCCGGGCGAAGCTGGATCGGGGGTTTGTGAAAGTCGATCCCTACATGCAAACCGATGAGCCGGGGGTCTACGCCATTGGCGACCTCGTGGCTAATAGCCCCTTGCTCGCGCACGTGGCCTCGCGGGAAGGAATCGTCGCAGTCACGCACGCGGCGGGAAAGCCAGTCGAGCCTGTCAACTACGGCCAGATTCCCAATTGCACCTATTGTGAGCCCGAGGTCAGCAGCGTGGGGATGACGGAACGCCAGGCGCGCGAGAAGGGCCACAAGGTTCGCATCGGCAAGTTCCCCTTTGCGGGCAACAGTAAGGCCACGATCCTGGGCGCTCGCGAGGGCTTTGTAAAAATCGTCAGCGATGAGAAGTACGGCGAAATCCTGGGCGTCCACATGATCGGGCCGCGCGTGACGGAGATGATCGCCGAAGCCGTGGTAGCCATGCGCCTCGAGGGCACCGTCGAGGATCTCGCTTATGCCATCCACCCGCATCCCACGCTCACCGAGGCCGTGATGGAAGCCGCCCACGCCGCGCACGACTGGCCGATCCATATTTGAAGGGACTAGGGGCTAGGTATTAGAGGCTAGGGACTAGGGGATGGGAACTGGAGGCTGGAGACTACGAGCGAGGGGCTGGACATTCGATCGAAGCCCTCTCCTCCTTGGGGGAGAGGGTGGCTCGCAGCCGACGTTTTCGCGAGGCGCGGCGGGCCGGGTGAGGGGGTCGCAGCGCCGCTTGAAAGCCCACGAATAGGGCCCCGAACACACAATGACCTGCCACATCGAACAGCTCGGCTTAGTCGACTACGCTGACGGCCTGTCTCTTCAGCGCGAGCGTGTGGCGGCGCGCAAGGCTGGCGTGATTCCGGACACGCTCCTGCTCCTGGAGCATCCCCACGTTTACACGCTGGGGCGGAATGCCAGGAAGGACAACATCCTCCTCTCAACCGAGCAGCTCGCTGCGCGCGGTGCACAAGTCTTCGAGATCGATCGCGGCGGCGACGTGACTTACCATGGGCCCGGGCAGTTGGTGGGCTATCCGATCCTAGACCTTACGCAGCATCGCCGGGATATTGCTTGGTACATGCGATCCCTTGAGGAAGTCTTGATCGGTGCGGCGCGGGACTACGGAATCGAGGCCGGACGCCTTGCCGGCGCTCCCGGAGTCTGGGTGGGAAACGACAAGCTTGCAGCCATCGGTGTCCACATTTCCCGCTGGGTCACTTCCCACGGCTTCGCGTTCAATGTCAATACCGACTTGCGCTACTTCGAGTGGATCGTTCCCTGCGGACTGCGCGATAAAGGCGTCACCTCGCTCCGGAAGTTGTTGGGCCGGCGGGTGGACATCGACGAAGTTGCCGAAAAAGTGGTCCACCACTTTGGCAAGGTTTTCGAGTTGGAAATGGTCGTAGAAGTTGAGAGTCGAGAGTCGAAAGTCGAAAGGTGAAAAGATCTTCTCGTCTATCGCGTGCTCGCTGTCCGTGTGTCGATACCGTCAGTCGCGACTCAGGCCCCGATGGGGCCTGACCTGAGTAGCCGCAGGTTTCAACCTGCGGGTAGTATGCCAGTGAATCGTGACAACCCCAACGGGGTTGACCTGTGCGGAGTTAGCCTATGTCAACGCACACGCAGATCTGTTATCACGTCGTCTTCTCCACCAAGGACCGCGAGCCCGTCCTCCGGGCGGAGCCTCGTGAAGACCTTTTCCGATATATCTGGGGCATACTGAAGAACCGCGACAGCCATTTGTACCGTATCAACGGGACGGAGGACCACGTCCATATCCTAAGCAGCCTCTACCCGTCGGTCAGCCTGGCGGACCTCATAAAAGACATCAAGACAGGTTCGTCTTTATGGATAAAGAGAGAAGGCATATTCCGTATGTTTTCACATTGGCAGGATGGCTATGCGGCGTTTACCCATTCGAAGCGCGATATTGATGGTCTGATTGAATATATCAAAGGGCAAGCGGAGCATCACCGGCGGACCAGCTTCGCAGAGGAATATAGTAGGCTGCTGGGAGAGGCCGGGATTGAATTCGACGAGCGGTACATGTTGTAGCGTGGCAGCAGTACGGCCCCTCCAGGGCCGTAGGGACTTTCCGGCATTCCTTCCGTGGGTTTCACCCACGGCTACTCATGGTTCGCCCCTTCGGGGCGATTAGAAGCCTGGCGGATCTGTACCAGCGATGCCCAAAACGAAGACGATCAGAAGTGGCAGCGAACAAACAGGGATTCCTCCCGCCGCCCTCGAGCGGATGCTGTATTACCTCAAGCTGACGCGCGAGGCGGAGTCGAGGATCGAGCAGGTGCTCTATCGCCAGGGCAAGATCGTGGGAGGGGTTTACATCGGGCGCGGGCAGGAAGCCATTGGCGTCGGGTCGGCTTTGCAGTTGATCGAGGGCGACGTAGTGCTGCCCAGCCACCGGGATTTCTCTTCTTTCCTGATTCGCGGCTTCTCGTTGGCTGACATGTTTGCCAACTGGATGGGGCGCGCCGACACACCCACTCGGGGCCGCGACAATACCCTGCACATTGGCAATATGAAATTAGGTATTATCCCCATCATTTCGCCGTTGGGCGGAACCTGTCCGGTGGCTTGTGGGGTGGCGATGGTGCTGAAATGGCGCAAGCAGGGCAACGTCGCGCTGGTTCATCTCGGCGAGGGCACGACCAGCGTGGGACAGGTCCATGAAGCCATGAACATGGCCGGGGTGATGAAGCTGCCCGTGATCTTCATCGTCAATAACAACGGCTACGCCTTCTCGACGCCCGTGGAGAAACAGTTCCCGGTGAAAAACTTGTCTGCACGCGGGCCCGCCTATGGCATGCCGGGCAAGACCATCGACGGAAACGATGTGCTGGTTGTTTATCGCGCCGTGGGGCAAGCCATCGCGCGGGCGCGGCGGGGTGAGGGGCCGAGTTTCCTCGAGTGCAAGACGTTCCGCATGACCGGACATTCCGCCCACGACGCCGCGGAATATGTACCGGCTCGCCTTTTGGAGTCATGGGCAAAGAAAGATCCCGTCCAAAGGCTTGAAAAACACCTCCTCTCAAAAAGGATCATGACAAGACAGGGGATTGCCGATCTCGATCGCCGCATCCAGGTAGAGATCGATGCAGCCGTCGCCGATGCCGAGGCGCGCCCGTTGCCGCAAGGTGAATCGGCCTTGGAGGGCGTGTACTGCGAGCCGGAATGTTGGTGGGGGAACCACAGGAGTCAGGAGCGGGTAGCGCAGACTCGCTGCGGTTGCGAGTCTGCGGCTTTTGATGTTAAGTAATCTCCTTATTGTTGATATGTGGAGAAGAACCGCAGAGTCTCAACACCAGAGACTCCGCGCTACCAGTTCGAAACGCCGGGAGTGCGGATGGCGGTTCTAACCTACCTCGAAGCAATTCGCCAGGGCATTTGGGAGGAGATGGAGCGCGATCCTTCCGTGTTCCTGCTGGGAGAGGACATCGGTGTCTTGGGCGGCGCGTTCAAAGTCACGGCCGGGATGCTCGAGAAATTCGGGGCGGAGCGCGTGATCGACACACCCATTTCCGAATCGGCCATTGCGGGCGCGGCGATCGGGGCGGCGCTTATGGGGATGCGCCCCGTGGCCGAAATGCAGTTCATGGATTTCATCGCCTGCGGGTTTGACCAGATTGTAAACATGGCGGCGAAGATGCATTACCGCTGGGGGCCGGCAGTGCCCATTGTGATCCGCGGGCCCTCGGGTGCAGGAGTTCACGGCGGCCCCTACCATTCCCAGTCGAACGAAATGTGGTTCGTCCACACTCCGGGCCTGAAAGTGGTGATGCCCGCGACGGCTTATGACGCCAAGGGATTGATCAAATCCGCCATTCGCGATGACAATCCCGTAATCTTCTATGAACACAAGTTTCTCTATCGGCGAATCAAAGAAGAAGTCCCGGAAGGCGATTACGTGGTTCCGCTTGGCAAGGCAGCGGTGAGACGCGAAGGCAACGATGTGGCGGTCATCACGTACGGGGCCATGGTCTGGACCGCGCTCGAGGCGGCGGAGTTACTCGATCAAGAAGGCATTTCCCTGGAAGTCGTTGACCTGCGCACGCTGCTGCCCTACGATGAAGAAGCGGTGCTGGGCAGCGTGCGAAAGTGCAATAAGGTTATCCTGCTCCATGAGGACACGCGGACGGGAGGCATGGCCGGCGAACTCGCCGCCTTGATTGCCGAGCGGGCGTTCGAGGACCTGGACGGGCCTATCGTACGCATTACCGGGCCCGATACGCCGGTCCCTTTTTCGCCACCCCTCGAGGAGTACTTTCTGCCCAACGCCCGGAAAGTGATCGACGCAGCAAGGAAACTGGCGAAGTACTAGTGTCCTGAGCAAAAGTTCGTTGAGAAAGTCTTTCTCAGGCGCGACCGTTCTTTAGAGCCCCGTCAGGGGCAGAATAGAGTAGCCCAGGGCGTAAGCCCTGGGTTAGACGCCCCTCACCCCGCCTTCGGCACCCCTCTCCCGCCGGGCGGGAGAGGGGACGGAGGTGAGGGTGGGTATTCGCGACCCGCGGCTTGCGCCGTGGGCTACAGTCTGCCGCCCGTCAGCTGACGGGCTGAATTCTTCAACGAACTTCGGACTCAGGACACTAGGATTGATTCAATGAGCCAATTCTGTGGGGGTTGCAATGTCGACGAACGTGATCATGCCCCAGATGGGCGAGAGTGTTGCCGAGGGAACGATTACAAAATGGTTTAGGAAGGTCGGCGAACCGATCGGCAGGGACGAACCTCTCTTTGAGATTTCGACCGACAAAGTGGACGCTGAAATACCCTCGCCGGCCGCCGGGATTCTCTCCCAAATCCTGGTGAAAGAAAACGAGACCGTGGCGGTGAACACGGTTGTGGCCGTGATCGATGGCGAAGGCGCCGCCACCAGCGCACCCGCGAAAGAGGTGCAGGCTTCGGCGCCTCCGGCAACTCCTGTGGCTCCCGAACCCGCATCGCCCGCCGCCGCAGAAGGCGCTGAAATCGAGGCCGAACGCACGTCCACTGCGCCTGAATCGGAAGAAGTGCGTTCGTCGCCACTCGTCAGGCGCATCGCCCGGGAATATCAGGTTGACCTGACGCAGGTGAGGGGCACGGGTTCGGGCGGCAGAATCAGCAAGAAAGACATTCTGGATTACGTGGAGCAACGCCAGTCTGCGGCCGCAAGCCGAACTGCCGCAGCCCACCCTCCGTCCGTGCCGGCGCCCTCCATTTCCACGCCCGCCGCAGCTCTTCCCTCGCCAACAGCCGCGACGGCTCAACCTGCTTCCGCGCCCGCCGCTTTCGCCGGCCCGGCGCAAGTGGTCCAGATGACGCCGATGCGGCGCCAGATTGCCGAACACATGGTGGCAAGCAAGAGGACCTCTGCCCACGTCTACACGGTATTCGAAGTTGAGATGACCAAAGTGGTGTCCGCAAGGGAGCAGCAACGGGATGAGTTTGAGCGGAGAAACGGCTTCAAGCTGACTTACACGCCCTTCTTTGTTCGCGCTGCGGTCGAAGCCATTAGAGACATTCCTGTGATTAATTCCTCTATTGACGGGACCAATATTATCTACAAGCGCGATGTCAACGTAGGGATTGCCGTGGCGCTGGAGGCGGGGCTGATCGTGCCCGTCATCAAGCGCGCGGATGAAAAGAACTTCCTGGGCATCGCGCGAGCCGTTCAGGACCTCGCGGAGCGCGCGCGAACCAAGCGTTTAAGCGTGGATGACGTGCAAGGAGGGACTTTCACGATTACCAATCCCGGAAGTTTTGGCGGTTTGTTCGGTCTGCCGATTATCAACCAGCCTCAGGTGGCTATCCTGGGCGTGGGCGCCATCGAAAAACGCCCGGTGGTGCGCGACGATGCCATCGCCATCCGCTTCATGGCGTATCTCTCTCTTTCTTACGATCACCGCGTGATCGACGGCGCGGTGGCCGAGAAATTCCTGGGGCGGATTAAGCAAATCCTCGAGAATTGGAGCGAGCCTGTGCTGTAAAGGCAAGAGGCTGGCGCCCGATACGCTACATAATGAATGGAAATGCTCATTTCATGAGCTTTCTTTGGTGTGTTTGTGGCTTGGTGGTGAATGCTATCGGGCGGCAAACGGTGTGGGGACGAAGGTGAGAAGGAATATTAAGGTCGCGACCAAGGCAAGGATTCTTCTGCCTTTGCCCAGCGGCTCGGAAGGAATCATGACCACGGGGTGACGCAGGCCGACGACCAGCAGAACGACTGCCCAAACCATCCAGCCGGCCCAGCAGAAAACTCCTAGCGGGACCAACGCGAGAAACAGGCCCCGGGAAATCATCCGGTGCTTGTCGCCCAGAACGGCATAGAGGATGTGGCCGCCGTCGAGTTGACCCACGGGTAACAGATTAAGAGCGGTGGCAAACAGTCCCACCCAGGCTGCGCAACCTACCGGCTGCAATGATATGCTCAGGGGGTGCAAGCCGGGGCGCAGGACCTTCGCCAGGAATGTAATCGCAAGCGGGTTCCCCAAAGTAATCGTGTCGGGAAGACTTCTCGGAATCACGGGCTGACAATTCAGTGTGGCCGCGATCAGGGCTGGAATCGCCACCAGAAATCCCGCCAGCGGCCCGGAAATCCCCACGTCGAAGAGCGCTTTGCGGGTAGTGATGGGTGTCTTGATCCGAATGAACGCCCCCATGGTTCCGATCAAGGTCGGAGCGGGGATGAAATAAGGGTAGCTCGCGTCGATTCCGTAATAGCGGCAGGTGAAATAATGTCCCAGTTCGTGCGCCAGCAGGATGCTGAGCAGCGTAAATGAAAACGGAATCCCCTGCGCCAGGGTCGCGGGGTTCTGGATAATGCCCGTAAAGAACGCCCGCGAGATGTCCCAGTCGAAAGCCGGAAAGTTGTGCTCGCAGTTCTGCGCGATGTGGGTGCCTACGATGAGCGTGGTGACGCACGTCAGCAGGAACAGCAGGGCATGGAACGCCAGCGAATTAAGCCACCGCTGCCGAAGCCTCCGGAAGCGCTCCCGCGGCGTTTCGATGGGTGGCGCAAACAGGAGAAGAGGGGCCTCTCCAGCGCGGGGCCGAATGTAGAATCCATCACCCATGGCACAGGATGCGAAAAGTCTATTTTCGCCTGCTCGTCTGAGTCTGTAAATAGTTTAGGGAAGCGTTTGCAGTTCCTTGCCAGGTTTGAAGCGCACGGCCTTCCCAGGCGGAATACTCACTTCAGCGCCCGTCCTGGGGTTACGGCCGATACCGGTCTTGCGGGGCCTGACGTTAAAGACACCAAAGCCACGCAGTTCGATGCGGTCGCTTCCGGCGAGGGCTTTCTTCATGGAGTCGAAAACGGTCTCGACCGCGATTTCCGCTTTGGTTTTGGTGATGCCAGTGCGATTTACCACATCGTTAATGATATCCAGCTTTATCAAACAAACCTCCTGAAAACGCTCATCTTATCGTAAATTCTGGCGTCGTTATTGTCAAGAATTTTCTCCTGCACTATGATGAGGCGACGATGTAACTGGCTCCAAGGGGCTTTGGGCGCACTAAATGAGCGATGACGTCGAGCGTTTCGACCGCTGGTCGAAGACCTACGAAAGCTGTTGGGGTCAACGTTTTTTCGATCGCGTGCATGAGCTGATGCTTGACCTTGTGATCGCCGCGGCTCCCGCCTTCACGCCCGCCGCGATTCGTCCACGTATCCGTCGCTCGCAAGCCCGGGCAGGATTAGCGATGCTGGATTCGATTTAGAAGGACAATGTGAATCCAGGAGATTTATGAGGCACGGTCTACTGATCCTCACTCTCTGCCTCTTCGGTTTGCCGCTCCGTGCAAACGCTTGGCAGCAGCCCGATCTTTCCGCCGCCTCGCAATCTCCGGCAGCGACGCAGGCCAATACCAGCGCCAGTCAGAAATCGGCGGGATCGACAGCGGCAGAAGCCCATTACGTCCTGACGCCGGAGAAGCGCGCCAAGGCCATCGCTTTTTCGCGCGCCGAGTATCGATTATACTTCGCAGCCATCGGGCTAGCCCTTGCCCTATACGCATTCCTTTGGTGGAGCGGGTTCTCGGTCGGCTTGCGGGATTGGGTCAGACGCTTCTCAGCCCGGCGCCTGGTCGAGACAGCCATATTTGTCTCGATTTTCCTGATTGTGGTGAGGGCTCTCGAGTTCCCTCTGGATTACTATTGGGGCTTTGTGCTCGAGCATCGCTACGACCTCTCGACCCAAGGCTTTGGCTCCTGGATGGCGGACTGGGCGAAGGACCTGGGCCTCACGGTTGTGGTGGCGATCTTACTTGCCTGGGTCTTCTACTGGCTGGTGCGGCGCAGCCCGCGGCGCTGGTGGCTTTACTTCTGGTTCGCTTCCATTCCCATCACGCTGGCTTTCATTCTAGTTGAGCCTTACGTTGTGGAGCCGCTCTTTTACCGATTCACGCCCCTTGAAAAAACACAGCCCGGTTTGACCGACCGCATTGAGAAAATGCTGGGGCACGCCGGCCTTGCGATTCCGCGCGCGCGCATCTACGAAATGGATGCGAGCGCTAAAACCAGGATTGTGAACGCCTACGTCTCCGGCTGGGGCGCCAGCAAACGCCTGGTGGTGTGGGATACCACGCTCGAGAAGCTCAACTCCGACCAGACTCTTCTGGTGGTCGGGCACGAGGCCGGCCACTACGTGCTGCACCATATTCCCAAGGAATTCGCGCTGGATGAGCTGATTCTTCTGGTCCTGTTCTACGTGGGGTTTGTCCTCATCAACAGGATCGTTGCTGCGAGTTGTCGTTCCGAGTCCTTCACTCTCATTCCGAGCGAAGCGAGGAATCTCGCTCTGCCTTCAAGTCGAGGAGTCGAGGAGTCGGGTGCCGAGAAGTCTTTAACTCCTCGACTCTCGACTCTCGACTTCTCGACTGGGGTTGCGGATCTCGCCTCGCTTCCTATTGTCCTGGCGGTGCTGACGGTCGTTGTATTTCTAGCCTCTCCGGCCCTTAACGCCATCTCACGCCACTTCGAGCACCAGGCTGACCAATTCGGTTTAGAAGTGGCGTATGGCGTGGTGCCGGACCCCAACGCCTCCGACGTTCAGTCCTTCCAGATTATGGCGGAAGAAGACTTGGAAGATCCCGACCCCAGTCCCTTCATCCGCTTCTGGTTGTATACCCACCCCTCGACCGAAGAACGCATCCGCTTCGCCGCCACTTACAAACCCTGGGCGGAAGGTAAGCCGCTTGTCCTAATTCGAAGGTAGCGCCGACCTTTAGAGCCTGCCCTGAGTGAAGCGAAGGGTCGGCAGGTGCTGGCCTGAAGGCCAGCGCTACGAGGTAAGTTAGGACACCAACTGGGTCTGTCCCCATGGGCCTTCGGCCCGCGAAAGCTCATGAAAAAGGTGTTGGGTTATGATAGCAGCGGTCGAGAG
>Ga0209415_10001845_pt1 | contig 39963 bp, 35 predicted proteins | sample PeaSoiSIISIP2007_FD_187696 | JGI IMG/M metagenome (GOLD analysis project Ga0209415, IMG submission 187696) | Peat soil microbial communities from Weissenstadt, Germany - SII-SIP-2007 (SPAdes) (version 2) | ecosystem: Environmental > Terrestrial > Soil > Wetlands > Peat | place: Germany...
AACCAAAAAACTCAAACCCTCCTAAAAATAGGCAGAGATTGGCCGGTTAAGTCGGACTCTGAAAAGTTTCAAGGGATCAGTCCCGACAAACCGCGTTTAGGAAGCTTAGGCGACGGGACCCTTATCCGACATTATCGGCGTCCACTTGCGCGTGCATGGAGTTGCGCTGGAACCGGGTCGCGGCCTGGCTCCCACCGGACCTAGCGTGGTGCAACCGCGTATGGGCCAAAAACAGCGGTCCCAAACGCAGCAACACAGCCTCGGCCGGAACCGGAAGCGGCGTTTTGAAGGACCGGCGTGGCTGGCTACTTCCCTATGCGGTAGCTGCGCTCCCCGGCGGCGTCCGTTGACGATCCGCTTTCCTTTGGTGCCCCCGTTCGGTCGTCATCAGAAAATAGCGAAAAGCATTCCGTCGGCTGATTGTGTACATTTAGATCGATGCGCCGCCTCGTCTTGTTGGCGTTCGCCGCTGCGGCGTGGCACTGCCTCGCGCAATCGAGGCGTGAATCCCCGGGCTTCGAAAGACTGATCAAGCTGAACGTAGCCGCCATCGACCCCAGGGGCCGAGCCGGTTGCCGATCTTCGCTCGAGTGAAGTCTTCGTTCGGGAGGACAGCAAATCGCGTCACATCGCGTTCTTCCGCTTCGCCGGACGTAAGCGTCCTCTCCCCGCAACCGGAACTGGCGATTTCACCAGCCGGCCCGCCCCAACTCCTACTGTCGTCTTGCTGGACCGATGGGATGAAAAGATGATGACCACGGCAATGGCGTGGAACCAGCTAAGCCAGGAGCTCAGGTGACCCACGGTGTGCCCTTGGGGCGCTTCTGATTCCTTCCACCGATTGGGCCGATTTCACGCCTTAGGTGAAGGTCTTGAGCGCGGCCGCCGCGCAGGCCGGGATTGCGATTTACACCGTGCGGGAGTCGGGCGAAGGGGCGCGACGCCGGACCTGTTCCGTGCGACCCTTGAGATGGTTTCCAACCTTTCTGGCGGGCGATGGTATCCAAGCGACGATATCGACCGCGCCGCAGCCGCGGCTCGGGCGGACGAGCGCGGCGACTACACCATCGCGTATTTCGCCCCGATGCTTGAAAAGGACAAGAAATATCACAAAATCCGTGTGGACTCCACGCGGAAAGGGATTCGTTTTCAGACGCTGGAAGGCTACTATGGCGATAACCCTGAGCCGGACGCGGACGCCCTGGAAGAAGCCATTGTCAGCGCCGCTCGCCGCAGTCCCTTTGATGCTTCTGAGATTGGAATGCGCGCGCTAGTCTCGCTCGGCCCCGCACCCCAGATGGCGCAATTCAGGATTCTCGTCAATTTGTCTGACGTTCTCCTCATACCTTATAACGATCGCTCTCAAGGTCACTTGAGCGCTACCTTTGCGGCCTCCGCCGACGGCTTCGTAAGCGGAAAGACGACCAGAGTCCGCGTGGACATCGATTTCACAGAGGCGCAGTTTCGAAAAGCAGCCAAAGACGGTCTGGCGATCCTACAGAGTATACCCATACCGGAAAAAACGCAGACCGTTCGAGCCATGGTGTACGACCGTCTGCTTCGCTCAGTCGGGTCTGTGACCGTGCCCGTGACACTTCCCTGAGCAGATAATCCTCCGCGGCCTGCGGCGGTCGACGCTTTCCGCTCTCAGCAGGAATGCTCAGACCGCAACAAACTCAGGATACTGCAAGCGCATTGTCAAAAATACCGTAAGCGTGCGATTCTTCGCCCTGCAAGGAAAGGATACGCTCATTTCAGCAGGGGTTAAACTATGTACCCGGCGCGAAAACTCGACCTGGATCGTCGGTTAGATGCTTACTTCGCTGCCCTCCGTTCGTCAGCGATAAGAGACGTGCTGAAACGCGCGGGAAACTGGCAGGTCTATGCAGCGGTTAGCGGCTCGGCCATGGCCATGCTGACAAGTGCTTCCGCATCAATGATCGGCACCGGGATTCGGGATGTCGGCCGGGCGCCGATCGCCAGCGTCCGGTCCGCCAGACAACTTTTTGCAAGCTCCAAGAACCCGCCTTTGGTAAATGCCCTAAGGTTAGCCATGGCCGGGCAGAACTCGGGACAAGGATTTCCCAATAATAGTGTTGCTTCGGCGAAAATTGCCCAGGCGAGCCCGGCGCAGGCGCCCTCCATTTCTCCGGGTGGCGTGGTTCCGATTTACGGAACCGTCAACACTATCCAGCCGGGTGAATGGGTGTCGATTTACGGTAGCAATCTCGCCACACAAACCGCGTCCTGGAATGGCGATTTTCCCACTTCGCTGAGTGGAGTCACCGTGCGGATCAACAGCAAGGCTGCGTATCTTATGTACGTCAGCTCCGGAGTGATCAACCTGCAAGCGCCCGACGATACGGCAACGGGTCCTGTGTCTGTCGTGGTCACCACTGGCGGCGGTACGGCAACAGCATCCGTGACGCTGAGCCAGCTTGCGCCGTCGTTCAACCTGCTGGACAATTCAAAACACATCTCAGGAATTATTCTTAGGTCGGACGGATCGGGCGCGTATGATCACGGCAGCTATGACATCCTTGGTCCGACGGGAAACTCCCTAGGGTACCCAACCATGGCGGCGATGGCCGGCGACATGGTTGAGCTCTTCGCCGTCGGGTTCGGACCTACGACACCCACGGTTCGGGCGGGAACGGCTTTTTCGGGCTCCGCGCCTATCAATAGCAACATCAGCCTTTTTATCAATGACACTTTCATCCAGCCGACTTTCGTCGGGATGTCGAGCGCTGGTCTGTATCAGATCAACCTGACGGTTCCGGCCGGACTTGGCGAAGGAGACGTTCCAATTCAGGCATATGTGGACGGTACGCCAACCCAATTCGGTGTGCTGTTTCCGCTGCGGGGCGCAGTAGTCGTGTATCCGGGCGGCGGGACCGGAGGAGGAACCGGAGGCGGAACGGGCGGCGGGACCGGAGGAGGAACCGGGGGCGGGACCGGAGGCGGAACGGGTGGCGGGACCGGAGGTGGATCTTCAGGCGGCACTGGGAGCGGTGTGCCTGGCGCCACGGGTCCGGGTTCATACCAGCCGAAACTGAGGTTTCCGCCAAAGTAGGACGTCGGGGAGGACTAATTCGATGGTCTCCAAGGCAAGTTTATGGTTCGTCGCCGCGGGTGGGCTGTCGCTTGCGGCTTTTGGGCAAACCGTGCCGAGCATCGCGCCGGTGCCAAGCGATCCGCTCGAACTGGTCACCGGTCAAATCCAGACGGTGGATTCGGGCGAAGGGCAGGAAGCAGCGATGCAGCTTCTGGACCGCGCGCGCAACAGCTATGCATTGCGAAGCGCGGGCGTCGGCTACGACCTGAAGGTCACATTTTCGGTAAACTCCGGCGGTCTAACGAAATACGACGGCCCCTGGGAGATGGAGGATGTATTCGATCCCAAGCAAGGGCTACGCTGGACGGCGAGGGCTGGGGTCGCTTTCACGGCGACCCAGATCTCGCTACATGGGGTGTCCTACGGAGAGAGTAGTATCCCGCTGCGCTTGCATGAGGCGCGCGCGGCCCTGTTCGGGCCGATCCCGGCTTCGGCAAACGTTGCTCGCGATGTCATCCGAACCTCGACGGCGAGTTTCAACGGAGCACAGGTGACTTGCATTTTACTCTCCGGTGTTAAAGCTGCGCCGACATCTCCCGGTCGACGATGGGAGGAAACTGAGGAGTGTATCGATCCGCAGTCGGGTCTACTCCAGGTACATTCGCAGGTACCGGGGCGATACTACGCTTACGAGTACTCGAATGCTCCACAGCTCGCCGGTCACGTGCTGCCGCGAAAGGTGATCGTCACCGAGGCCGGCAAGACGGTATCCGAGATTTCTGTAGAAAGTCTAAGGGAACTTCCCGCCGCGGATCCTAGCCTGTTCGCTCCCTCCGAAGAGATGAAAGCGAGAGGACGGGCGGTCGCGATGTCGGGGGCGCAAAAAATCTCGCGAGCCGCCGCCCGGGTTCCGTTCACTTCAGCAGCGACCATCCGGCCGGTGTGTGTCTTTGGATTGATGACGTCGTCCGGGCAGCTGGTTGAAGCACATTCCTTACAGCCGTCCGATCCGAACAGCCAGGCCGCGGTGGAAGCCGCCAAGCAGATGACTTTTTCGACGCCGACGGGCGCACCGCCTGAGCAGCACTTTGTGTTTATCCTCGAAAAGTTCGTCTCTAATGAAAAGTGACGTTGGTCGAGCTCTCAAAGTGCCGGTGATTCTTGTACTCCACTTCCACGCGCCAGCGGTCGCCTGAGGAATACTGAACCAGGAAATTGGCGGCAACCGGAAGCAGATGGGACGCATTGCCGATTTTCACGTAGTCCCACGATATTTCCTCGTTCCTTTCGGCAAATTCAAACTCTACGGGAAATCCGCCGGCTTGTTCCTCCAACCGAATTACATTCCCGCCCGTGACGTCGATGAAGATATGACCGGATCGTGCGGGGTTGTAGCGTTGATATTCGAAATAGAAAGGGCGGAAGCATCCATCCGGCGGCGAACTGAACCGGTATTTGAATAGCTGCTTGCCGCGCACCTCCGCCGGCCCGTCGGCCTCCATCACGGTGGGACATTGCAAGTCGAACAGCGGTTTGATTTCGGTGCCGAACCCGCCGTACCATTTGAAACCCGGAAGCGCCTGAAAGGGCCGTTTCCAGGGCCTGCCGTTGTGGTGGATTTGCTCGCGGTCGGCACGATTTCCTTTGATCGTGATTTGAGTCTCGATGGTGTCGAGATAATGCCATGGCGGCGACGCGGCGCTGCTGGTGTATCGCCTGGCCGTTTCGTCCGCCACGAAATTGGGCAGATTCGCGGCGTATTCCAAATTGACTTTGCGCGCGTGTTCGAGCTGGTTGTCTGCAGGCGCCGTATTTGGAGGACTGGAAGCGTTCGCCGATTGGGGCAAGGTCGGAAATTCAAACAAATGGGTCAGTCCCGGCGGTCGCTCGAAAGGCTGAATCTTGGTTAGTTCCAGGAATTGATATCTGGACTCGCCTTCTTCCCACACCGGCCGGATCGACTTGCAGGTGATTTGCACCGGGTCTCCGATCTTGAACTGAGCGGCGATTTTCCCCGCTGACAGACGAGAGCCGTTCGGAAGCCGCGCATCGATCACCCTGCGATCGGGGAGCTTGATGGAGATCGAGTGTTGACCGACCCGTTCCAGGTTCCCCGAAAAAACCAAGTCGGCTGCGCGACTCGGCTGCCACAGGAACAGCGAAATGAGCAGCGCCCACCACGGGAGCATACAGTCCTATCTTACGATTAGGATAAGCCGTCGAAGTATAATTCAAGGTGCGTGGCCTCGCGTAGAGTTCTGCTGGTCGGATGGGATGCCGCCGACTGGAAGATCATTGATCCTCTTCTGGACGCGGGGAAGATGCCCAACGTCCAACGCCTGGTAGAAAACGGCGCCCGTGGACAGATCGCTACGCTGCATCCGCCGCTCTCGCCGATGCTGTGGACGTCCATTGCCACCGGAAAGCGGCCGTTCAAACACGGCATCCACGGCTTTTCCGAGCCGACTCCGGACGGAAACGGCGTGCAACCGGTGACGAATCTTTCGCGCACATCGAAGGCGCTGTGGAACATTCTCAATCAGAATGGTCTGCGCAGCGTGGTGATCGGCTGGTGGCCCAGCCATCCCGCCGAGCCGATCAACGGCGTCATGGTGTCCGACCATTACCATCGCGCCGGCGGATCGCTCGAAAAGGGTTGGCCGCTGCGCGCGAACGCAATTCATCCGCCGGAGCTGGCCAAAACGCTGGCCGATCTTCGCGTGCATCCCGACCATCTGACCCCGGAGATGGTCGAGCCGTTTATTCCGCTGGCCAATGAGATCGATCAGGACCATGACAAGCGGCTGGCTTGGTTCCTGCGGACGCTGGCGGAATGCATGAGCATTCAATCCACCGCGGTCTGGCTGGTGGAGAACCAGCCGTGGGATTTCTTCGCGGCCTATTTCGACTCCATCGATCATTTCTGCCACGGGTTCATGCGATACCATCCGCCGCGCCAATCCTGGGTCGCGGAACGCGACTTCGAGCTGTACCACAACGTGATTTCGATGGCGTATCAGCTCCACGATCGAATGCTGGGGACTCTGTTGCAGAAAGCCGGCGATGACGTCACCGTGATTCTGATGTCGGATCATGGCTTCCATCCGGATCACCTGCGTCCCGCCTCCATTCCCGACATTCCCGCCGGGCCCGCGATTGAACATCGCGATTTCGGCGTCTTCGCCATGGCCGGACCGGGAATCAAGCGAGGCGAATGGCTGCACGGATCCTCGCTGCTGGATGTCGCGCCCACGATCCTGACGCTTTACGGACTCCCGGTGGGCGAAGACATGGATGGCAAGGTGCTTACACAGGCCTTCGAGGAAACACCGAAGCTCGCGTTCCTTCCGAGTTGGGAAAAAGTTCCGGGCGCGGATGGATGCCATCCGCCGCACACGCAACTCGATCCAATGGCGGCACGCGAAGCGCTGGAACAGATGATCGCGCTGGGCTATATTGAACGGCCGGATCAGAATCGCGAATTAGCGGTCAACAAGACCATCCGCGAGCTGCGCTATAACCTGGGCGAGGCCTACCAGGACGCCGGCAGGCACGTGGAAGCGCGCGAAATTTTCACGAATCTCGTTGCGGCCGATCCCGAAGAGCAGCGGTTTGCCGTGCGGCTGTTCGTTTCCTGCCAGGCGCTGGGAATGCACGATGAGATGCGGCGCATCGTCGACGACCTGGATGGGCGTCGAAGGGCGCTGTTTGAAGAGGCGACAACGAAGATCGAGGAATTTCGCCAAATCGGCTATGAGCGCTCCAAGAGTGAGGCTGAGGCTGAACCGGAGTCTCTGCTCAGCGTAGACGAGGCGCGCGAGCTGGCACTCTGGCGCAATCTGGCGCGCTACCAGCCGCCGCTGGTCGATTATCTGAAAGCGCAAGTACTGATTGCGGAGAAACGCTATCCGGAAGCGCTGGATGCGATCGAACGTGTGACCGACGCACACCTGGTGCGGCCGGGCCTGTTCCTTCAGACCGCGGAGTTGTATCTGCGTCTGCACCGCTGGCGCGATGCGCAGGAAGTTTACGAACGGGCTCTGGAGATCGATCCCGACAACGGTCAGGCGTACATCGGCTTGTGCCGGATGGCTTTGAGGCGGCGGAAATTCAGCATTGCCGCCGACGCGGCTCTGAATGCGGTGCAGAGGATTTATCATGATCCGCAGGCCCATTTCCTGCTTGGCCTTGCGTTAGTTGGATTGAGGGAATATGACCGTGCGGCGGAGGGGTTCCGCGCGGCGATTTCATTCAATCCAAATTTTCCGGAGGCGCATGTTCGACTCGCCGCCGTGCTCGAAAAGCACCTAGGAGATCGCGAATCCGCGAAAGAGCATCGGCGTCTTGCGCGCCTGATGAAGACTCGCAGGACTGTGCCCACGCGTGAAAAAGTGGAAAGCGCTTCGACGCCAATGGATACTCCAGATATGCCTGAAACCAGAGAGATGCCGCCTCTGACCGAATCCCTGATCGTCGTAACCGGCTTGCCCCGCTCGGGTACGTCGATGCTGATGCAGATGCTGGCCGCAGGAGGGTTCCCTGTCCTCTCGGACGGTGTGCGCGAGGCGGATGAAGACAATCCGCGTGGTTATCTCGAATTTGAGCCGGTGAAGAAGCTGCTGACGGATTCGAAATGGCTGTTTGAGGCGCGAGGAAAGGCGGTCAAAATTGTCGCGCCTCTGCTGACGGCTTTGCCGCCGGATCTGGCGTGTCGAGTAATCCTGTGCGAGCGCGACCTGGATGAGGTGCTCGATTCGCAGGAGCGCATGCTGCAAAGACGCAGTCAGCCTCCTGCTACGACGCCGGCGAGGCGGCAGATGCTGAAGGACGAATACGCGCGCACGATTTCCCGGGTGAAAGCGATGCTGGCTCGCCGCCCAAGGACGCAACTGTTAATAATCGAGCACGGCGCTACGATTTCCGATTCGCGGGCGACGGCCGAGATGGTGAACAACTTTTTGGGCGGCGGACTGGATGTAACGAAGATGACTGACGTCATCGACCCTGTGCTCTATCGAAATCGCGTTATTGCTTCCAAATAAAGCTCAGGCGTCGAGAACACTCGGCTTATCGACCTATAAAGAAAACCTCGACCTGCGTTTTCTCACCACCGGAATGACGACTCGTCATGTGCGATGCCCCAGCGAGAAGAAGGACGCGCCCAAGAGAAGCCACACCTGGCCGAGCGCGCACCAGACATACAACTGTGGCCACTGCGGCCGAGCGCCCTCCAACTCGCCCGAGCAGGACGCCGGTGCGGGCGCGCGGGACCAGCGAGCATAGCTTTCATCAATGGCGCAAGCGGCTGGCCGAGCAGCTTCCGATGAAGTTCGCCCTGGCGGAGCCCCCGCAGCGCACCTGCCGCGCGGAGACCGATCCACCCAACGAACCTTGTGCAGGTCGTTTATCTATCAACCGAGTCTGATCGGATCACCTGACCTGTAATCCGCAGCTCTGCGACGGCGGGGGCACGATGCCGTTCATCTTAGTAGTGTACAGTGCGGGCTCAGCGTCAAGACTGCTGCGCGAGGACGGTCCAGCGCGGTTTTGCTTTTATGAGGACTTTCAAATCGCCAGGGGACGAAGCGTCACTTGTCGTGCCGCCGCACCCTCGCATGCTTGCCCCACCGCGTCCTTCGAAGGGCTTGCTAAACGGCGCTTTGCTCGGCAACGGCGGCACCGTCTCCATTTTGATTCCACAGTCGGGGCAGCATACCCGGTACACTTCTACCGCCACCGTCGTCCGGAATTCCATGTGCGGCAAATCGCGGACTTCGCGCTCGCTCACTTCGTGAGCTTTATCCAGCTTGCGCGCGCATCCGGAGCAAACCAGCTTCCGGTTGCCGCGCTTGCGCCGAATCCAAAGCTTCAGAGTCTTCGCCCGTTCGTTGATCTCGTGCCGGTAGACTCGGTAGCCCAGCAATTTCGTTAGGTCGCTGTCTCGCAAACCGCTGAGTGTACCGAAATCGGGCTCCTCGCTAGAGTCATCCCGCTCAAGTTGACGGAAAACGCCCGTTCCGCCGAAGTGACGCGGGACCGGAAGCCGATACGTCATAACGGGCGTGGGATTCCGGGCGGTCGTGCAACCCATCGGTTTTGCTGCCGAAGCAGGACGGCAGCGCCGCCGAAGATCAAATGTCCGAATTTCAGCCCGTAGCACCCAACGGTCAGATACGATTGCGGCGCGGCCGGATGCCTGACTGAGTTGATCGCGCCGTCTTGTTTGAGCCAGTGCGCCGTACGTGTACTCGATTCGTTAGGATATTCTGATTTTCGTGAACACCTCTCGCAAAAGGCGACGTGGAGATGGCTCGCGAAAGTCGCCCCAGCATAACGAGCCGGCAGCCCGGCCAATCGGCGCGGCACGGCGGCATCTCTGGCGCCTGCTCCTGCTCTGGGGACTCGTCTTCGCAGCGTATTCCAATTCCTTTGACACACGCCTGGTGTTCGATAGCTCTGAAGTGATTTCCCAGGACTCACGTCTCAGGACCGTTTCAACGCAGAATGTCGCGAGTATATTGACCAAAGAATATTGGCCCGACGGCATTGCAACAGGCCTGTATCGCCCGCTCACCACGTTCTCCTATCTGGTCAACTACGCGGTTCTGGGGAATGGACCGGAGCCGGCGGGCTATCACCGGGTCAATTTCGCGTTGCATGAAGCCAATGTCGCACTGGCATACGTGCTGGGATTGCTCGTATTTGAAGAAGTTCTACCGGCATTTGTTCTTGGCGCAACGTGGGGGTTGCATCCGCTGCTTACCGAATCCGTCACCAACGTCGTGGGACGGGCCGACCTTCTATCAGCCCTAGGTGTGTTGGCGGGTCTGTTGTGTTACATCCGGGCGACCGGCGCAGCGGGGCCACGCAAGCTCGCCTGGCTCGCCGGGGTCGCTGTCGCCCAGATGGTCGGGCTATTCTCGAAGGAGAATGCTGTGGTCCTTCCCGCGGTCATGCTGCTTTACGACCTGACGTGGATAGGGCGAGTGGAATGGCGTGCGCGAGCACCGGGGTATGTCGCGTTGGTCCTGCCGTTTGCTGTTTTCTTCTATTTGCGGGCTCGGTTGCACGCGCATCTCGGCATTCAATTCGTTGACAATCCTCTTATCAGCGCCGGTTTCTGGACGGCCCGTCTTACGGCGGTCAAGATTATCGGCAAGTATCTTTGGTTATTTATTTGGCCAGCACAACTGTCCGCGGACTATTCTTTCTCCGCGGTGACGCCATTCGGCTGGAATGTATTTCGATGGGAGGATTTTAAAACGCTAATCGCGGTTGCGGTTTGTATCGGCGCCGCTGGTATTTCCGGCCGTTGGTACACACGGCGGAAAGAGCTTTTTTTCTTTGTTTGCTTTTTCTTTGTCACGTTGATCCCCGTTTCAAACCTGGTGATCTTCATTGGAAGCATTATGGCTGAGCGGTTCGTCTACCTCCCCTCGGTTGGATTAGCGGGCTGCCTCGCGTTCGCCGCGGGCGCGTTGTACAAGAGGCTCTCGGCTCAAAACGCGCTCGGCGCGGGAGCAGCATGGGTCGCGATCGGCGTGATCTGTCTCGCGTTGGCGGCTCGAACCTATTCCCGCAATGTCGACTGGAGCGACGAAATCGGTCTCTGGTCCAGTGCAGTCACGGTTTGTCCGCAGAGCTTCAAAGCGCATTTGAATCTTGGAAACGCGCTCATGCGAACGCCCGGACAGGAGTCGGCGGCCGTGGCTGAATATGAAGCAGCGGTTCAAATCAAGCCCGATTTGGCGGAATTACACAACAACCTCGGAAACGCCCTGGCAAAGCTGCCCGGCCGGTTGCCGGAAGCCATCGCTGAATATCAGGCTGCCCTGAGGATCAAACCCGACTACGCGGATGCACATAGCAACCTCGGTACCGTTTTATCCAGGCTGCCCGGCCGGCTGCCGGATGCAGTCGCCGAATATCAAGCGGCTTTGCGAACGGAACCCAATAGTGTCAACGCGCACAGCAACCTGGGAAGCGCGCTGTCGCAGCTGCCGAACCGATTGCCTGAAGCCATCTCCGAGTATCGAGCGGCGCTGCGGATCAAACCAGATTCTGCGGAGGTTCGGTATAACCTGGCGAATGCTCTGGCGCAGACGCCGGGAGGCATCGAGCAGGCCATCGCCGAGTACCAAACCGTTCTCCAGGCCGATCCCGCCAGCGCTCCGGCGCATTGCAATCTGGGAATCGCTCTGGCGAAAACGGGAAGGCTGCCCGAGGCGATTGCTCAATTTCAAGCAGCCCTGCGGATTGAGCCGGAGTTTGCGGCGGCGCACTCCAACCTCGGAAGTGCTCTATCCCAAATTCCGGGGCGCCTTCCTGAAGCGATATCCGAATACGAAACGGCCCTGCGAATCAGACCTGATCCGCAGCTCCAGCAAAAAGTAGACCGCTTGCGCGCGGGCGAAAAGTAGCTTGCCAGTAATCCGCTCAAACGTGGTTGCGTCTCATGGACAAAGCGGGAAGTGGCGTGCCGTTAATGGGGATCGGCGTACAATTGAGATCGAAGAGGAGTCGCGATGAGAGACTGCACGTTGTCGCTCGCTTTGCTGGCATTCGGCGCGGGCGCTCTTTGCTCACAGCACATCAGCGGCGACTGGCAAGGCACCATCAAGACCGGTGATCAGGAGACCGGGCGCTATCGCTACCTGCTGCACATCGTCAAGGAGCACGGCGCATGGAACGGTACGGTTCGCACTATCGATCAACGCATCGATTGGGGTGGAGTGAGACCTGTAAGTTCCCTGAGCCTGGTTGGCACCGACTTCAAATTCGTGATCGAGCAGCCTGACGGCAGTTACGAGGGCAAGGTCAGCCCGGACCTCAATTCGATCACGGGAACTTGGAAACAAGGCCAGTCCCAGCAGCTTGAATTCGTTCGCCCGACCAAAGATACGGTTTGGCGCGACGACCCGCACCACACTGCGCAGCTCATCTCCGTGGACAAAGAAGTCAAGCTGGAAGTGCTCGATTGGGGAGGTTCAGGGCGCTCGCTCGTTCTGTTAACAGGTCTGGGCAACTCCCCGCACATCTTTGATCAATTCGCTCCGAAGCTGACCCAGAACTATCACGTATATGGAATTTCTCGCCGCGGTTTTGGCGCCTCCAGCAGTCCAGAATCGGGATACGAAGCGGATCGACTGGGTGACGACGTCTTGGCTGTCCTCGACGCGCTCAAGCTGAGTCGTCCCGTGCTCGCGGGACATTCGATAGCCGGCGAAGAACTAAGTTCTATCGGATCGCGTCATCCTGAAAAAGTATCAGGGCTGATTTATCTGGATGCCGGCTATCCATACGCGCTCTATAACTTTGCACGAGGCGATTTTACGATTGACCTGAAGGATCTCGAAAGGAAGCTCGAACAATTGGAGCCGGGCAAAAGGCCGCAAGACCCGAAGCAGTTAGTCCAGGAGCTGCTCGAAAGCAGTCTCCCGGCATTCGAAAAACAGCTGAGGGAGGTGCAGAAAAACATCGTCGCTGCTCCCCCACCCGCTCCATCTGCCGTCCCACCGCCCCGGCCGCTGTTCGCATCTGGGGCGATCATCTCCGGAGAGCAGAAGTACACCGATATCCGAGTTCCGATTCTGGCCATTTTCGCTTTGCCGCACTCGACGTCGCCGGCGATCCGGAACGACCCCAAGAAGTTGGCCGAATATGAGGCGCGTGAAGAAGAGTCCGTCGGCGCTCAAGCAAAGGCTTTCGAGCGCTTGCCCAGCGCAAAGGTAGTCCGTCTGCCGTTTGCCAGCCACTACGTCTTTTTCTCGAACGAGGCAGATGTATTGCGTGAGATGAACGCTTTCATCGGGAGTTTGCCTTGACAGCAAATCAAAGGCGGGCAGACGCACCGATCAAAGGAATCGTTTGGTAGTTCACCTTGCTGCACGCCGGAGGCCTGCGCGACGTCCTGATTTAGAGGCAAACATGAGAACTATGGGGCTGCTCGTTTGCGTAATCGGATTGTCCTTTGGGCAGTCCAGCTCGCGTCCAACGTTCGACGTGTCGGCAGTGCGAATGTATCCTGCTGGATCGACCGTTGCACCGGGCGTACAAGGATTCCAGAAGTCGCCGGACGGGTTCCGAGCGATTCACGTCACACTGCGTGGATGCTTACAGTGGGCCTACTCCATCGTCGACGTCGACGGTCCCGCCTGGATTACGGATGAGAGCTACGATATTACGGCCAAAGCTGCGCGACCCGTTCCAGACCCAGCGATGAGACAGATGATGCAGACGCTTCTTGAGCAGCGGTTTCAAATCAGAGTTGGTCGTCTCGAAGTCCCTGGCGGATGCCGTCCCGACGACGCGCAGGGCTCGAACGATTTCGGCGTGAAGCGCAAGCCGGTTCAGGGTCCTGCTGGGGCCTCGCCCGCCAACGTCTTCAGGCGGTCCGGAAGATCTGGCGAGACGCTGCTTGCGGTCCCAAGAAGGCATTTTTGAAACTGAACCGAATGTGGACTCGCGTTTCAGTTGTGCTCTTCCTCTGCATCGCTGCGGCTGAGCTCGGAAGATCCCAGCCGCCAATCTCGGACCTTGTCATTGAGCACGTCACTGTCATCCCCATGACGCCACCGGCCGTCGAGATTCCAGATGCAACGGTCGCAATTCATGAAGGCAAAATCGCCGCGATCTCGCGCCATGGGATTGATCGCACAAATCGAGGTGTTCAGCGCATCAACGGCAAGGGAAAGTGGCTCATACCGGCGTTGACTGACGCTCACGTTCATCTTGAAAACGACAGGCTGTTGCGTCTCTTCCTGAACCAACCACGTCTTCCTGACGGCCTAGTCCGGACCGACGACGCGTTGCTTCCCTACGTCGCAAATGGAATTCTGCAGATCTTTGACCTCTCAGCAATGTCGGAGACGTTGGCACAGCGCGCGGAGGTCGAATCCGGCCGCGTTCTGGGGCCGAAAATCATCACCGCCGCGATGATCGATGGAGTTCTGCCTATCTGGCCGATTGGTCTGACGCGCGTCGCCGGTAATCCCGAAGACGGCCGCAAAGCGGTCCGGGATGCTGCGGCCGAAGGCTATGACCTGATCAAGGTCTACAGTAAACTTGATCTGGCAACATTCACGGCAATCGTCGACGAGGCGAAAAAGGCAGGCCTTCGCGTAGTTGGACACATTCCGGCACGGCATCAGGGAATCACTGAGAAATTCTTTCAACCCGGCTTTGATTTAGTAGCACATGCCGAAGAATTTGCTCAGCAGACTGCCGTGCCTGACGAAGCTGCAATTCCGCGATATGTCGAGATGGCCAAGCGAAACGGCACGGGACTGATCGCGACGCTGAGCCTTGACGATCGTCTGCTCGAGGAAACGCGCGATGCCTCGACGCTCCGTTCCCGGCCGGAAATCGCGTACCTTCATCCGGTGCTTCGCACGTTTGTGATCGATCACAATCCGTATGTTGCGGCCGCGAACCCAGACCGCGTCGCATACCTTGAGCGGATTGTCGCTTTCAATCGTAAATTGACGGCGGCCTTTTCCGCCGCGGGCGTCGTGGTGTTTGCAGGAACGGACGCTCTAGTACCCGGAATCGTACCTGGATTTTCGCTGCAGGACGAACTGAGTGCGCTGGTGGCTGCCGGTCTTACACCGAGGCAAGCTCTGGAAAGCGCCACCAGCGCGCCTTGTGCATGGCTAGGCCAACTCCGCAACTGTGGTGTTGTCGCGCCCGGTGCGCGAGCCGATTTGCTATTGCTTGACGCCGATCCGATCGCCAACATCTCCAATACGCGGCAGATTTCCGCTGTGATTGCCCAAGGGAGATACCTTGCCCGCGCTGAACTCGACCGCCGTCTCCGCGAATTGAAGATTCGTCGCGAATAGAGTAAATAGGGAATGCGCAATTCGTAGTCAAGCGCGATACCGGTGATTTTCTGTGGTAACCGGGAACGAGAACGGTCATTGAACTGCGCGGGTCCGAGTCGTATAAGTGACAATCCGGAGGCAATCGACGCGAACGCGAGACGCCGTCGTTCGGAACTTCTGATCGTTTCGCTGCCCGTTATCTCCTATACCTCGGTCCTCAATTACTGAGCCGGGCGAGTTCAAGGGTCCTAAGTAAGTGTGCGTGATTGTATTTTCGGGCTAGATCAAGGGCAGCGAGTCCTTCCCCGTTCCTCGCATCCGCTCGGGCGCCCGATTTCAACAGAAGGTCAATCATGGCGGAATCGCCGAAGTCGATTGAGGCGGCATACAACAGAGGAGTCATTCCAAGTTTGTCGCGATGATTCACGTCCGCTCGACGCGCGATCACCAGCTGCGTGATCCCGACCTGATTGTTCAACACGGCTCTGCCCAGCAGAGTGACGAGCAGGATCTGGATGGTGCGCAGATTGGTCCCGGCTTCGAGCAGGTGCGTGGCGAAGGCGTGTCGCAACGAGTGCGGATGAACTGCCTTCGCGATCCCGGCGGCGCGTGCGGCGTTGCGGCACGCCAACTAGACCGTCTTGGGGCCGACGGGCCGGCTGCCGTCCCTCGCCGGAAACAACCAGTCTCCGGGGCGCTCGACTCGCCAATATCGGCGCAGCAGTTCCAGCAGCTTCTCGGGCAACAGGGTTTGCCGATCCTTACGCCCTTTGCCCTGGCGCACCCATAACACGTTGCGGCGAGCATCGATGTCGCGCGGCTTGAGCTGAGTCGCTTCCGCGACACGCAATCCGCTGTCATACAGCACTGCCAACACGGCGCGATCAGGAAGCTTCGCGGGAGCCTCCAGCAATGCTTTGACTTCCTCCCGGCTGAGGATCAGCGGCAGCTTTCGTTGACGCCGCGGGAACGGAATACGCTCGATCTCGATTTTGTGGCGGAGCGTGTGGGTGTACAGGAATCGCAGCGCGCAGACCAACTGAACACAGGTGGACTGCGATGCCTGTTTGTCCTGGATCAGGAACAACTGGTACTGGCGAATCTGCTCGGGACCGAGTAGGTTGGGTGCCTTGTGGAAGTGTCGAGCAAACTCAGCGACCGAGTGCAGGTAGAGGCGAATCGTAGTGGGCGAATAGTGTCGGATCTGGAGATCTTCCAGCATCCGCTGTCGAAGTGGGGTCACAGCGAAAGTCCTTTCGCTTGTGACCACATCACAAATCGCGGATCGCCGGAACCGAAGTGGAATCTAGACCAACGGGTCGGGCTGCCGGAGGCTTAGTTCAAGGTCCCACAACGGGCTTTCAGGGCAAATCGGTCGAGTGGAGCCTTTTAATAGAACACGACAAAACGCGGCGCGCCGAGCTGTCAAAGAAAATCGCGTCGCGCACAACAAAACGGCTGACCCTGACGGCACGGTGGCCGTGTTTCGAGAGACGTTTTCGGATATAGGCCGTCTATATCGACGAACCTTGAGTGAACAAACCACCGAACTGTGCGCGAGCTCTATTTGCCGCCGAAGCCCGCGATCCGGTCACCTTCGCGATCGCGCCGGCTCTGTTGATCGGGTGACGCTGGCCGCCAGCTTGGTGCCGGCGGCGCGAGCCACGCGCATCGATCCAGTCGAAACGCCGCGACACCAATGAAAAGCGTCATTGTCGTAGTGCTGCTTTGCTGTCTTGCATGCGAGAGCCAGGAATCCGCGCAATCGCGAACACGAGCGGTTCGCGAAGAGGCGATTCATTTTGCGAGTGGCAAACTGAGTCTCGCCGGAACGCTGATTTTCCCTGCAAGACGTCCCCCTTATCCGGCAGTGTTTCTGTTCCATGGATCGGGCCGTCAGGGAAGGGATCTTTCGACCGCACGCTGGTTCGCCGAACAAGGATACGCCGCGCTGGCTTACGACAAGCGGGGTGTAGGCGAATCAACTGGAGACTTTCGCGCTGGGCCGTTCATGGATCTCTGCGACGACGGGCTGGCAGCACTTGAGTATCTGAAATCCAGAAAAGAAGTTGATTCGAAACACATCGGAGTATGGGGCCTCAGTCAAGGAGGATGGCTGGGGCCGCTCGCGGCTTCGCGTTCGAACGATATTTCCTTCGTGATCGCTGTATCAGGACCGGGCGTCTCTCCCGGTGAACAGATGCTGGTGTACTATGCGAATGAGTTGCGCGATCGCGGTGTGCCCGAAGCCGACGTTCGCGAGGCCGACGCGCTGCGACGCGAGGTATGGACGTATTTATTTACCGGCACAGGTTATGAGCGGGCAGGGCAGGATCTAGCTAACGCTCGCAGCAAACGCTGGTTTCGCGAAGTCAGTTCACAGCAGGACGAACTGTTCGGACCGCTCAAGAAGCCGTCCGAGCTCGATCAGCCGGGCAGCTCGATCCTCAGATTCAGGCGCGAGATGACGTACGACCCGGTGCCTGCGCTTCGGGCATTGCGGGTGCCGGCGCTATTTTTGTTTGGCGCGGCGGATCGCTTGATCCCAGTTGAAAAGAGCGTCGAGGTGATTCGCGACGCTCAATCTCAGAACAAGCACGCGGATTTTACGATTCAGGTGTTGGATCACGACGATCACGGCATGTACGACCAACACGGCGCGCTCGATCTGCGGTATCTGGACGCAATGAAATCGTGGCTCGCTGCCCGGCCCAATCCAGCTGCCCAGCGATGATGCGTTCTGCTAACTAGGTCAAGCCGAGTTCCGATCTCTTTACAAACTCCCGCGCCCGCGACTCGATTCTCGACGGCGTCGCCGCTCCTCCCGAACGATTTGCGAATTCGTCAAGGCGGCGATCAGTAGCGTGAGGGCAAATGACAAGCGATCACTTGCGCTGATTTGGAACCCGAGACGGCTGTGTTTAGGCATAGGTCGCGGCGCGCGATCGAAGAACGTTGAGAGTATCATTTAGTGACGATTTCGTTAGTCCGAACTCGAGAGAAAGGATGGTCTAAATGCTGACCCGACGAGATTTGCTCACTGCTGGCGGCGCGCTCGCAGCCGGAGTTCTGACGAGAAGTTCTGGCTTCGCACAGGCAGCATCAGCCGGCGCTGCGTCGCCCGATCCAATGTCGTACGTGAATCCCGAATTCCGCGCCGCTCTGGCACCCATGGCGAAAATGCTGGAAGCAGTTCAGTCTCTCAATGCGAGTTCGCTCGCGAGCTTGCGGCAAGGCATGAACATGCCGAGCAACGCCCTTGCGCCGAGCCCACCGGTGACGGAAAAAACGATTCCAGGTCCTGCCGGCGCGCCCGCCGTTCGCGCCTATGTCGTCGGCAATTCGTCCGGCGCGTCGAAACCGGCCGTTTTGCATATGCACGGCGGCGGTTATGTCATCGGCTCTGCTGCGAGTTCGCGCCGTGATATCCAGAACCTATCGACTGCGCTCGATTGTGTGGCGGTATCGGTCGAATACCGGCTCGCTCCTGAGACCACTTTTCCCGGATCGCTCGAAGACAACTATGCCGCGCTTCGCTGGATGTGCATGAATGCGAAAGAGCTCGGGATCGACGTGAAGCGGATCGCGATCAAAGGAGAAAGTGCGGGTGGAGGTCACGCCGCCGCGCTTGCAATTACAGCGCGCGATCGCGGGGAGTACCCCATCTGCTTTCAGGTTTTGATCTACCCCATGCTGGACGACCGAACGGGTTCGACGCGGGAGACGCCGCCTCACCTTGGTCATTATCTATGGACGCCGGCATCGAATCGTTTCGGCTGGACCAGTCTGCTTGGAGTCCCGGCTGGCTCTGCAGTGGTACCGCCGAATTCGGTTCCGGCGCGTGTTCCGAACTTGAAGGGGCTTCCGCCGGCTTTTATCGGAGTCGGTTCAATCGACCTGTTTGCGCCCGAAGATATTGAGTACGCGCAACGGCTGGTGGCTGCCGGTGTTGCCGTCGAGCTGAACGTTGTCCCGGGCGCATTCCACGCGTTCGACGGTATCGCCCCGGACGCCAGCCTGTCGCGACAGTTCGCCCAGGCGTGGCGTGAAGCCCTACGCCGGGCCTTTAGGCAGACACCTTGAAACGGTGATCCTTGCTCGCGGTTTCTTAGAGCGCGCCCCTGTCTCACCTTCGTCTGTGTTTGTGGTTCCACTAATGTCATTTGCCAGGCCATTTGAACGGTGACGACAGACGCAATTGGGCAGGTCTCTAGTCGGGCTCTCTACGATTCGCGTGAACAGACTATTTCATCGCCGGGTTTACGTAGCCGGGCGTGAGCGTTTGTCCCGACGGACAAAAACCGTCCTCCTGCGGACGGAGACGGGGCGCGGCCATCGTTCTCGGCGGGCGCGCTGAGGCCAACTGACCACCTATAACCGGCGCCTGGACGCGGCCCAATGGAGAATTCCCTTGACGCATCGCCGCGCCGGACGGATTTTTCCGTTGGCTGGGCAGCAATGGATCGCAATGGCAACATCGGCGTTGGATAATCGTTTGGGGCGCGCCCAATTTTACAGGTCAGCATTTTGTGGCGCGTCTGGCTAAGGATCCGAAAGGCCAGCTCAGCTTCCATGAGTCCGTTCTGGCCGAGGGACACGCGTCGCAAACCGGGAGCTTACGCTGGGAAAATTACACCACCATCAACATCGATCCTTCCGACGATCGCACGTTCTGGTTTGTCGGCAACTATTTGAAAGAGGGCGCGGCGTCTTCCGCTACACGCATCGGATCGTATGCGCTCCCGGAGTGCAAATGACGGGTCATGCGCGCCAGGGCTAGAACCACACCGCAACGCCGCCCTGCGAAACGGAAGCGGCGTTGTGGAAGGCCGCCGAAGATCCCCGCCATATCGGCGAGCCGGCTCGATCCGGTGCGAGCGGTCCGCTCGGAGTGATAGGGGGTGCCGATCATGGCCGACATCAGCCAGTGGAAAGCTGGTGAGAACGTCGATCTGACACGCCGGTCTCGCTTGCAAACGGTCGAACGAAGCCTGTTGAATGCTGGACGAAAATAAAAATACAGTATGAGCCGTATTTGACTCCGGCCGATGTTATGCTATCGTCGTTTCGGTTTCCCGGCAGAACAACATGACCCTTCGGCGAGTTCTGGCGTCAACGCTACTTGTCTGCGGATGTGTTGTTGCTCAAAACGCCACTCGCGCATTTTCTTTCTCGAACCCTCTGGATCTCGCCTGCTGTTCTCCCCTGAATTACGGATTCACGAGCGTCCTTTACGACGGCACGATCATTGGTCAGAACCTGCAAGTCACCAGCATCGCGGTGTCTGCGACTGCGGCGATCATGACGACCGACCCGTACGGAGTGGCCGGTTTCGATTGGATCGTGTCTATCGGTCCGCAGCCGTTCGGCTCACCCGTCGGGCAACAAACCGGCGGGAACCCAGGAACGATTACCAGTACGGCTCCGACGCAGCTTCATACCGCTCAGGCCGGAGCGACGACTGCAGGAGCCACGGTCGATTTCAAGACAACCTACAATTTCCGCTCGGGCTCGCTCAATTCGCTCCCCACCGGGCATATGGTCGCCAATGCGGATCCTGTCATGAATTTTTCGAGCGGATTGTACATTCAGGTATTCGCCTGGACCGGCGATACGAATGCGGTGCTGACACTCTCAAATATTCAGGCGGTGGTGACGCTAGCGCCGCCGCTCATTTCCACCACGACAACCGTGCAGACCTCCGTGAATCCGGCGACGCTCGGCCACGCCGTCACGCTGAGTTCGACAGTCTCGCCGGCCGCGGCGACCGGTGGGGTGACCTTCTACGACGGTTTTTCCATTTTGGGTACGGCGAAGCTGACGGCGGGAACGGCCGCGCTGACTACCACAATGTTGCCTGCCGGAACGGGTTCCCTGCACGCGACCTACGGCGGGAATGCGACGTACGGCGGCAGTTCCTCGCAAGCGATTTCCCAGATCGTAACGGTGCTGCCGGAGGATGGTTTCGAACCCGGCGTCAATTACCCGTTCGGCGCCAACGCGAACTGTATTGCCGTTGCCGATTTCAATGGGGACGGGCATGCCGACATTGCTACCGCGGATTTCTACGGCGAGGTCGGCGTGCTGCTCGGCAACGGCGACGGCACGTTGCAGCCGGCGGTAAGTTACGCTGCCGGGCCCAACCCTCAATGGATCGTCACGGGCGATTTCAATGGGGACGGCCGCGCGGATCTCGCGGTCTCGAACGGATTTGATTTTCTATTCATCATTACCGTACTGCTCGGCAATGGAGACGGCACCTTTCAGCCCGGAGTCACCTACATGACCGGTCAGGGGCCCGGCGCCATGGCCGTGGGCGATTTCAACGGCGACGGCCTGGCCGACCTGGCGGTATCCAACAGCTTAAACAGCGACGTGAGCATCCTGCTGGGGCAAAGCAACGGGACAATGCAAAGCCCGGTCAATTACGTGGCCGGGACCGGGAACTCGGGTTTCGGGACCTCGCCGGGTTCGATCGTTGCGGGCGATTTCAACGGTGACGGAAAGCTGGACTTGATCGTGAGTTACTCGGCGGGAACCGGCGGCTTGAGTCTCCTTCTCGGCAACGGCGATGGAACCTTTAAAACGGCCGCGAATTATCCGGGGCCAACCGGCTCCCTGTTTGTCGGGGACTTCAACGGCGACGGACGGGCCGATCTGGCGATTTCGTCGGCGGTTCCTTCCGTCTGGCCGCCGGTCAGCGACACCCTCGTGCTGCTCGGCAATGGCGATGGAACTTTCAAGAGTCCCGTCACCTACCCCCTCGCGGTGGTTGCAGTCGGAGACTTCGACGGCAATGGCAAGCAGGATTTACTGGGTGAGAGCGGCGTCTTCAATTACACCACGGGTATCACTACGGGTAGCATCAGCGTGATGTTCGGAAACGGCGACGGGACCTTTCAAATTAGTCCGGCTGCTTATGCTGTCGGTCTGGAACCCAACAGTTTCGCCGTAGGAGACTTTAATGGCGACGGGCGCACCGACCTCGCTTTGACCCTCTTCGAGCCGGTTACCAGCACGACGGTCACAAGTTACGTGGGCGTGATGTTGGGGATTCCATCGGCCATCGTCCCTTCTGTTTTCGGTCCGGCGATTACCGCGGGAGGGGTGCTGAATGCGGCGAGTTTCGCCAAGAGTTCTCAGGGAACAGGAACTGCTGTGGCTCCCGGATCGCTGGTGCAGATTTACGGGAGTTTCCCCGGGGCTCTCACGGCCGCCGCCGGCGCCGCCTCATATCCGACGTCGCTCGGCGGCGTGAGCGTATCTTTCAATAGTGTTTCCGCGCCTCTGAGCCTGGTCTCGCCGACTGGCCAGTACCCATTTCTCAATGTACAAGTGCCGGCTGACGTTCTTCCGCCGGATCGGTCTGGCAATGTCAACGCAATGGTTACCGTGAACGGCGCCTCCTCGGGCACCCAGCCGGTCCGCATTGTGCCATCGGCGCCGGGCATCTTCACCATTCCGCCTGACGGCATGAGCAATGCGGTCCTGGTGTTCACAGATCCAGCCGACATGGGAGTTAAGATCGCGGCGCCGGTCGGCGCGTCTGTCGGGTATCCAGCGGCTCCGGTTCCGCGTGGCCAACCAGCTTTTTTCTATGTCACCGGACTCGGCGCAATGACACCTCCTGTAGCGGACGGAGATGGCGGCCTGGAAGAACCTGTCGTCACTCACTACGCCAACTCCACTCCTGTCGTGATGGTGGGCGGGATCACGGCGGAGGTGCAGTTCGCCGGGCAAGCACCGGGTTATCCAGGCGTGAACCAGATCAACGTCGTGATTCCGGAAAGCGCGCCGACCGGCGATCACGTGTCAGTCCAGGTCAGTTCCGCCGACGGTAGTGTGCTCAGCAACACTGCGACTATTGCGATTCGGTGATGAATTGTTTCCGCTTTACATTCTTCAGTCACTTTCTCTAGAAACGAGCTGGAAAGCCAACCGAAACACAACGTCGGTACCCATCGATAATGATGCTATGAAAGCGCTGCAGCGGGGTTTCGCGTAGACTTTGAGCAAAACCCCTTGAAATGGAGGTGCTGCAGCAATTTGGAACAGTTTATCGGATGCAACGCACACAAGAAATTTTCTCTATTCGTCGCTGTCAATGAAAAAGGTCACGCCGGCGAAGCACTTCGTGTGGCGCACGATCGACAGCTTTACCGCGAGTTTCTGGCGCGGCTTCCGGCGCGCTCAACGATCGCGGTGGAGGCCACTGGGCATTACGGCTGGATCGTGGATGAGATACAACGGGCAGGTCACCGCCCGAAGCCGTTCAATCCGTACGAGGCCAAGCGGCGGATGGCGATGACCAAAAAGACGGACAAGCTGGATGCGAAAGGTCTGGCCATTCTGCTTCGCAACGGCACCCCGCCAGAGGTGTGGATTCCGCCCAGCGAACTGCGCGACCAACGAGAGCTGCTGCGCTTGCGAGTGTTCCTGGTGCGCCTGCGGACGCGAGTGAAAAATCGAATCCATTGCACGCTGTGGGGCGACACAACGTGCAGATCCCGGGAGCGGATCTGTTCGGCACCGCCGCGCGGCTGCAACTGGGCACACGCTTGCCGGAGCTGCCCGTGCATAGCCGGGAAGCGGTCGAACAGGAATTGGCCACGCTGGATTTTCTGAAAATGCAGATCCAATCGGCAGAGCAGCGGTTGGAAGCGATCATGAACGTGAGCGCGGAAGCGGATCTGCTGAAGACGCTGCCCTGCGTCGGCAAGATTTTCAGCATGGTCCTAATGCTGGAAATCGGCAAGGTGGATCGATTTCCCACGGCCGCCCACCTTGCCAGTTACGCGGGACTGGTACCACGCGTTCATTCCAGCGGAGGGCACATCCGCATGGGCCAGGTTTGCGGAAATGTGAACCGGAATCTGAAGTGGGCGTTCGTGGAAGTTGGGAATCTGATTGTGGTCAATCAGCGCTGGCTGGTGGGTACGCACGTGGTGCGGATCTATCAGCGGATCAAGCAGGCTAAGAATCACCAGAAGGTGGTAGTCGCTGTAGCTCGCCACCTGGCCGTGGCTGCGTGGTGGGTCCTCAGCAAGCAGGAGGTTTATCGCGAGCCGCAGCGCTCGCAGAAGGCTCTTTCGTCGACGCAGGGGTAAGCGCGGTTGTCCGACTAGCCCATCGAGGCTGAATAATGATTGCGACACCCAGCAGCGGAATAGGCTCATGCAGAAGTTAACGGCGGAGACATGGATCTGACGAAAGAACGGCAAATTGCGAAGGAGCGGAACGGACGAAAGAAACCATTTTACTGGAGGATGTCTTGCTGGGGACTCTGTAGAGTAGGAGACAGGCGCGTCGCGCGAACGTACGTTTCCTGCCTCCCCTCATCGAACCGGACGTGCGGATTTCCCGCATCCGGCTCTGATCATCTTCTTCCGACGGCGTGCGCCGCAGTCCGTCCAGATGACTCACCTTCCCCACCATGCGATACAGCCGACATCGTTCATGAAGGACGTGATAGCTCCACCTTCCCCGAGCCGTTCCCCAAGCACACTGATGCTTGCGCCGGAGCCATAACTGCAGTTCGCTCCGTACCGCCCAGTCCACTTTGTGAAACGTCCGGTTGCTGTTGCCGACCCGAAAGTACGTACACCACCCATTCAGAACCGGGTTCAGCTTCCGGATGACCGCCTCGACGGGACCATTACTCGGAAACGATCGCACCACTTCACGCACCCTCTGCCGAATATTGCGGCACGCCTTCGTGCGCGGCCACATCAACAGCATCCGGCCAGGAGCTTTCCGAAACTCGAAGCCCAGAAACGCAAATCCTTCTTGCAGCGTCGTCAGCCGGCTCTTCTCCTGGTTTACCGCCAGATGAAGCTCGGCAAATTCGCGCTGTAGTTGGACCCACGCCATCTGCGCCTGTGGTTCCGTTCGCGCCAGCAGCACCATATCGTCCGCATAACGAACCAGCCGCACAGCACCAGTCGCGACGCCGTCGCTCCGGCACCATCTGCGGTCCACCTCGTGCAGAAAGATGTTGCTCAGCAGAGGTGAGATCACCCCTCCTTGCGGCGAGCCGCGGTCGGGATGCGTCACCTTGCCTTCCTCCATGACTCCTGCTTTCAGCCAGGCACGGATCAGGCGCAGGATCTGTACGTCTCCCACCCGCCGCTCCACCAGCCGCATCAGCAGCTCATGATCGATGGTGTCGAAGTACGATTTCAGATCCACATCCACCACCTGAAGATACTCCTCGTTGACGCTGTCCACGATTGCTTTCAACGCCATTCGAGCCGTCTTCTTCGGGCGGAAGCCGAATGAGCAGCGAATGAAGTCAGCTTCGAACAACGGTTCGATCACGATCTTCACCGCCATCTGCACCACCCGGTCCTTCACCGTCGGGATGCCCAACGGCCGAGTTTTCCCCGGCTGTCCGGGCTTCGGAATATGAACTCGCCGCACCAACGAACTCCGGTAACCACGGCTTCGTAACTCCTGCTGAACTTCCCGCAAGAATCGTTCTTCGCCGTATTCCCGGATCGCGTCGATGTCGATCTGATCCACACCCGCCGCCCCTTTGTTGAACTTCACCCGGTGCCAAGCCTCCCGCAGGATGTCCTGCCGACAGACCTTATCGTAGAGAAGCGTGAACCTCCTTCTAGGTTGCCGCTTGGCCACCCGGTATAGCGTACGTTGCAGTTTGCGAGCATTGTCCAGCCGCACGGGCGCTTTGCGCTCCGCTGGCTTTCGCCGGGGTTGAGCTTTCCCTTGCGGGGGCAGTCCGGCCGCCTTTCCCTGTTTCGTTCGCTTGATGAAAGTAGCGGCCCTTCCCTCGGCCCGGTTGTCCCGAGCTTCGACGGTACTGTGGCCACCTCCGACTCCCTGCCCGGCTTCGTTGCCGCGCTTTCGGGTTCCGCCCTTATGCGCTTCCCTACCGGACGGAGTTTTCTCCGCCGGACCGAACAGGGTCTCTCCGGTTAACTCGATGGTCTGTCTCTGCGTGCCGCCGCCCGATACACCGTCCCGGCGATTCGGTTCCTTTCTCGCTGTACTCCGAATCGTGGCAGGCTTCGCCTCGAGGACACAGGCTCGCCCCGGGAATAGCTCCAGCTGAATCGGCATGATCGCTGGTGGGGTTAACGATGCTGAAACGGCGTTCACTTCTGTTGCGGCCCGCAGATTCGCCTCGCCTTCCTGCCGACACATGAAGGCTTGTTCGTCCCGCTTCTCCACCGCCGATTGCTCCGCCGCGGAGGGGATCAGACTATCGGGTGAGCGAGTCATTCCCCGAGTTGATTCCTTTCAATCAACAAGTCCATCAAGTCTTCTCGGACGCACGTCCCCAGACCCCTGGGATTTATCGCTTTGATGCCATCCCAGTTTAGGAATTAAGCGCTGGGGCTCGGCTTCGAACCCCAGCTTGGTCTGGCCCCGGAGTCGGCGCTCAGCTTGCTTCCCAGCACCGGCCTACCCTCCGCTCCAGTCGCTTGTAGTGTATTCGGGAGGGCGATTCTTCGCAACCGCGGGAACGAAAAAAAGCTTGACGTTCGCAGCGCTTTCAGACATGTGGGATATCAGTTGGCAAACACCTTTTGAGTCAGGGACAGGCCCGCTCATTGGCTGAGTGTCATGCAGCACCACCGCGTCCAGCCAGCCATTGCCAGCCTGCTGCCCGAAATAGAAGGTGAGGCGACCGTTCAGATCGGTCGAGGGCGCTTCGAAGTATGACGAATTAGTATATGGGTCGCGCTTCACACTAAGCGAGCATCGCGAGCCCTTAGGCAGCTACCTGAACAAGTTGCAGTCGCCCGGTAGCTACCCGAAGTCACGCAGTTATTTCCCCCGAATCCCAATCCGCCGGAAGATCGTTTTTCGAGCTTCTTCAGACAGCGCCATGCGGCTCATCGACTCGATTGCCGGAAGAACGTTTTCCGCGCTGTCCGGAATCGCCAGGAACCCGTGAAGGTCGCCGTTGCTGTTCGCCGCGAGACCCACGATTTCCCCGCCGGCGTTGATGGAGTTGCCCGCAAGCAGGTACAATTTCTGGGGATTCGAAGTCAGCACGGCGTTAAGATCCGTCATCGATCCGCTCGCCCAGACAAATGCCCGCGAGTTGAAGCTCGTGTCAAGCGATGTTCCGACGGCGACGCCGCCATCATTGATCGAGACTGCCACACTCGCGAAGTCTCCGGGCAGCGTGCCGATGTCCTGCATTCCTGTTTCCCACGTCCACAGGAAGCTGTGAAACGTTGAGTCGCCCGTCAGATCGGAATGACCCACCACCTGGCCCCGATTGTTGATGGCGCAGGCGTGGTGCCCCGCAAGTTCTCCGCTGCCTCCCAGGTTGCCGAGGTTGATCGCAACGCCACCCTCCCAGAGCATCGCGTGTTTTTCCAGCAGGTAGATACCGCTGTCCACGTTAAAGCCCTGGCAAGATCCTGTCGCACCCACGATCTGACCGTTGTCGTTGATCGAGGCCGCGACCCCGTCGGGATCGCCCTGAAAAGTCTGCAACGGCGTCACGCCCGTTTTTCCCCACAATACCGGCTGGAACTGAAGCACACCGCAGGCGCCGTTCGGATCGCGGCCGGTGGTCTCCGCCCATCCCACCGCCTCGCTGCGATTGTTGATCGCATACGCCAGCCCATTCGGGCCGCCGAGCGTCGGGAGTTTCGTCATCACGCCGTTCTGGAACACGAACGGCAGACACGTATTTGACGATTTCGCCACTCCGTAGGCGTTGAACCCGCAGAAGTCGTCGCCGTTTGCGTAGCTGGTTTCCGCTCCGCCTACCACCTGGCCTTTTTCGTTCACGGCATAAGCAAAGCTATTCAAACCGCCGAGTCCCGGAGTGGCCAGATCCAGATTGAATCCCATAAACCACACCGCGGCGTGTGATTGGTTGTTCGCGGTAACCGCTCCACCGGCGATCAGTTCGTTGTTGGTGATGAAGTAGGGCTGTCCAGGAGCCCCACCCACTGGGCCGAGATCCAGAACCGAGTAAGTCGGACTCTTACTTTGGGCTATAGCGAACGAGGCCATCAAAGCCACACTTGCAGTCAGCATCGATTTCATGTTTCCTCCAGGCAGGATGATTTCCTGTCGCCGGAACAGGCGGAAGCGCGCCGCGAAAGCGGCCATCGGTGTCATACTTTTTTCTTGGACGCGGAAATCACCAATCTGCTGAAAGCCTGGTCGGCGGGCGATCCAGGCGCGCTCGATCAGTTGTCGAAGCAGGTTTACGATGAATTGCGCCGTATGGCTCACCGCCACATGAAAGGCGAGCGGCGGGAGAACACGCTGCAAACCACCGCTCTGGTCCACGAAGTCTATCTGCGACTGGTCGATGTCACCAAAGTCGAGTGGCGGCAGCGTGCGCAATTTTTCGCTATCGCGGCGCAAATGATGCGGCGCATCCTGGTGGACGCCGCCCGCGCGCGCGCCTCGGACAAACGAGGCCGCGGCGCGGCCCACGTGAATCTGGATGAAGTGCCCGTCGTGTCGCCGGAACGGCATCGTTCGATCGTCGCCCTGGACGACGCGCTCGCCGCGTTCGCGGAAGTGGCTCCGCGCCAGGCCAAGGTCGTGGAGCTGAGGTATTTCGGCGGTCTGCAGGAGGAAGAAATTGTCGAGGTTCTCCAGATTTCGCCTCGCACCGTCCGCCGCGACTGGGACTTTGCCCGGACCTGGCTCGCCCGGGAACTGTCCCACGGCATTTAGTCTAATGAGTTAGTGTCATGATTGAGGTCCAGGTATGACCCCGGATCTTCTGCGACAGATCGAAGAGCTGTATCACTCCGCTCGCGAAAGCTCCGCGGAGCGGCGTGCCGCCCTGCTCGCTCAGGCCGACCCGGAAGTGCGCCGCGAAGTGGAATCCCTACTCGCACGGCAGGGCGCAAGCCTGCCGTCGCTCGACGTTCGCACCATGACGATCATGCAGTCGGGCGCTCGACTGGGCCCTTATCAACTGGAGAGCAAACTCGGCGAAGGCGGCATGGGCGAGGTCTATCGGGCGCGAGACACACGTTTGGGCCGCCCTGTGGCGTTGAAGTTCCTGACCGGCGCGATGGCCGCGGATGCAGCCGCCCTGGAGCGATTCCGGCGCGAGGCGCAGGCCATTTCCGCTCTGAACCATCCCAACGTTTGCACTCTTTACGACATCGGAGAGCATGAGGGCCGGCCGTACCTTGTCATGGAGCTGATGGACGGCCAGACGCTCAAGGAACGCATAACCGGGCAGCCCTTTTCCAACGACGAGTTGATCGCGACCACGATTCCCCTCCTGGATGCACTCGAGGCGGCGCACGCCGCGGGAATCGTGCATCGCGACATTAAGCCCGCCAATATCTTCTTGACCCGCCAGGGCAGTGTGAAGATTCTGGATTTCGGTCTGGCCAAGTCGCCTGCCGGGCAACCCGACGCGCCAACTTCCATGGCGGACAGTCTCACTGCTCCCGGCACGACCATTGGAACGATTTCTTACATGTCTCCGGAACAGGCGCGCGGCCAAAACGTAGACGCGCGATCGGATCTGTTTGCGTGCGGAGTGGTGCTGTATCAGATGGCGACCGCAACCTTGCCCTTCGCCGGCGATAGCTGGGCGGCCACGGTCGACGCCGTACTGAATCGTACGCCTCGGCCCGCGCGAGAATTGAGACGCGACCTATCGCCGGACATCGAGCGGGTGATCGAGCGGGCACTCGAAAAGGAACCCCAGACGCGCTATCAAACCGCCGCCGACATGCGCGCCGATCTGCTGCGCGCCAGGCGAATTCTGCCGCCTTCCGGCGAGATCCAAGTCGCGCCAAGAGTCAGCCGATCTCGTCGCGTCGCGGTTTTGTACGCCGTCGCGGGAGTAGCCGCGTTGTTGATGCTGGGAGTGGCAGGTTGGTATTTCAGCCTCCGGCAGCGGACGGTAACGTCGCCCTCAGAGTATATTCAGCTCACCAATTTCAACGACTCAGCGGCCGCGCCGGCGATCTCCCCGGACGGGCGAATGTTAGCCTTTTTCCGGGGTGGAAACTACTTCCTGCCCACCAGCCAGATTTATGTGAAACTGCTTCCGGATGGCCAGGCGACGCAACTTACCAACGATCCGAGCCAGAAGTACAACCCGGTGTTCACGCCCGACGGTTCGCGCGTCGCCTACACTGCCCAGTCGCTTACGGATGGGATACCTGGACGGTGCCGGTCACGGGAGGCTCGCCGGCTCTGTTCATGCGAAACGCCGCGGGCTTGACGTGGATCGGAAATGGCAGGATTCTTTTCTCAGAAGTCATGAGCGGCACGGTGCTGCACATGGGGATCGTGACGTCGCTCGAAAGCCGTGCCAGCGAGCGCGAGATCTACTTCCCGGACCATGTGCGCGCCATGGCACATTATTCCCTGGCCTCGCCGGACCGGAAGTCTCTCCTGGTTGTCGAAATGGATGGCTCCGGGGCATGGCAGCGGTGCCGGCTGCTTGCGATGGAGGGAGACGCCGAAGGGCGGCAGGTCGGTCCTCAGGGCGCGTGTCTTGCAGCGGCCTGGTCGCCGGATGGCAAATGGATGTACTTCAATACGGCCACGAGCGCAGGCCTTGGACAATTGCAAAACGGAGCCACGCATCTATGGCGGCAGAGATTTCCCGACGGCGTCCCGGAGCAGATCACCTTCGGACCGGGCGAGGAGGAGGGATTAGCCGTCGCACCGGACGGGCGATCGCTGATCTCCTCGGTCGGTGTTCGCAACAGTTCGGTGTGGATTCATGACGCTTCGGGCGATCGTCCGATATCCCAGGAGGGAGCGGCATCTTATCCGAGGATTTCCGGCGACGGCAAGCACGTGTACTATCTGGTTGAGAAAAATGCGTCCAGCGGAAGTGAACTGTGGTCGGCGGAATGGGCCTCCGGAAGATCCAATCCCTCGCTGCCGGGAATCCCGATGGCCGATTTTGACATCTCGCCCGACGGACAGCAGGTGGCTTTTACCGCCCAGGCGGGTCAGGAAAAGCAGATTTTTATCGCGCCTCTGGACGGGAGCGCGCCGCCCCGCCTGGTGCTGCGAGGAGGAGACACCGTCAGTTTCGGCGCGCCGGGCGAACTGGTTTTTCGCCAGTTGACGGCGAAGCTGGACTACCTTGCCCGCATCAAGACCGACGGAAGCGGGCTGAAGCGTGTTCTGGAACAGCCGATCCTCGACAAGTTTGGCGTATCGCCGGACGGGTCGTGGGCGGGCGTGGCCGGCGCCGGAGAAGACGCAAGCGTCGCGGTGTCGCTGAAGGATGGAACCCGACAGCGCATTTGCGACGGCCTCTGCATGTTCAACTGGTCGCCCGACGGGGCATTCCTTTATGTCACCCCCAACCCCACCCCGGCGTTGGCGGGCAGAACGTTGGTCTTGCCGGTTCGTCGTGGCGCCGGGCTACCGGCGTTGCCTCCATCGGGATTGAACACCAACGCCGACCAGGAGTTCCCAGCGATCCGGCAAGAAGTGGCACCCGGACCCGATCCGAAGACCTACGCGTTCGTGAAATCGGAATTTGCGGGGAACCTGTTCCGGATTCCGCTGCACTGATTCCCGCCGATTCTGCGCGCCCGTGCCGCCGAAGTCGCTCGCCGCATTCGTCCGCGCAAGTTTGGGCGCTCGACCGTGAACAACCGCTATATAACGTCGGAGTGCTGAAGCGCGCGCTGCGGCTCAGCTTTATGGATTGACCGTCGGATTGATTGCGGCATAGTTTCCGGTGGGTCTCCTCGGCGACTTCCTGTACGGTGTCGGCGCGAGGGAACCGGCGATTTTCAGCTTTGCGCCGTCGCTGCTCGCGATCGCCCTCTGGCCAGCCACCTCCAGGCCCCCCGCGCGGGCAGGACGATCCGGTAGGACCACTGCGCGCGGAGCACTTTGACAAAAGTGTCCGATTCACCCTTAGGCGTCCCGCGTCATCCTGGCCATTTCGGCTTGAGAAGGAGAGGTGCCCTCCCGTTTTCTGGGTGTACACACATAAGAATTTCATCGCTCGTATTGAGCCGAATCCGGCTTCTACCGATGCGTCGAACAAAGGAACTCGAAATCAACAGACATCCAGAAAGTTTTTCCGCCGCTGCGCTCGCGTCTTGCGGGCCACCTAGACCCGAGCCCTGGCACGCGGGCGGAAACGCTACCGATAACGCCACTTAACGGGCTGGGCCGATGCTCTCCACCGGCCTTTTTTCTCGCGGCCGCTGCTTTCTGCTAAAAAGAATCTATGAGTAATCGAATGCGCCGGACTTTTCCGGTTCTTTTCGTCATTCTGTTCGGTTTCAACTTGGCGTGGGGAGCCGTGCCGGGCGGAAACTACGTCCGATGCGAACAACGCGGGCGTGATTTAAGATTTCACGATATTGAGGGTTTCACCTCTTTTGCCGATATCCGTATCCAAAATCCTCGCGCGACCGCATACTGCCTTTCCGGTATTCCGTCCTCGGGTCCAACCTTAACCGAGTCTAGCCTTCCCAACGATCCCAACCTACCGGATTCTACATGTCAGGTAACGCCCTCTTCTACCTTTCCGTTGACCTGCGGACCCCATTGGCGATCAAGGTGTTTCAAACCAATCCTTCAGGGACGTTCGCGGCCACCGCTATATGCTCAACGCCCCCCAGCCTTTCGGTAGCCCCGCAAACTTGCACCGGCACCGAGTCCACCGGAAGCGGCAACCCGACCTTTCAGACCATCGCCACGGTTGATTTTGATAGCAATGGAAACGTCATGAAAGCGGGCTTGATCTATCAAACGATAACGGTCACGGCAGGCGCCTGCCCCGATCCGCTCACCCAAATATCCCTCGGTTACTGTCCCGATCCCTTGCCCTTGATGAATGGCCTTGTTCAGAATTGCGAGGTCGGCCTCTGCCTGGGCGAGAGTGACGCCGCGTTTGAGCCTGCCGACGCCGACCATAAGGACTCGCTCGGCGCTTTCAGTCTCCTGGTCATTGACCAGCCGCCAGACCTCCGTTTGATGCGGATAGAATGCAAATGACGCCGGCATGACCCCGGCCACGGTGCATGAGTTGCGATTCAGAGTCAACGATTGTCCGATGATGTGTGGATCTGAGCCGAGCATGCCGCGCCAGAAGGAATCGCTGATCACGACCGAGCAACCGCGCTGCATGTCGTCGTGAGCGAAAGTGCATCCCTTAGCGGCCTGTGCGCCGAGGAGCGAAAAGAAATCTTCCGTCACAAGATTGAGCACGACGCCTTTCGCCTGCCCACGGCCGCTGAGAATCGTCCCACCGGCTGCCCAGCGGATTCCGGCGAGCCGCTCCAGCGTCTGGGCGTGGAGCGCGTATTCTTTATAGTCGGCGTACGATCCAAAGGCTTTCGAGAGGAGCGGATTGGTTGTGCTGCGTTGGAGAATCATTACCAAGCGGTCGGGCTCCGGATACGGCAAGGGACGAAGGAGAACGCCGTTGACGATGCTGAAAACCGCCGTATTCGCGCCAATTCCAAGGGCGAGCGTGAGTACAATCACGATGGTGAATGTGGGATTCTTGACGAAGACCCGCCAAGCGTACCGAAGATCGTGCATCGCTAGCAGCATTCTTTCACATCTGGAGGCGGCCGATGCAAATCGCTGCGCACGGGCCTCGCCCACGGGAACCGTGACGCGGGCCATCTACCGACAATGCGCGTTATCAAGGCGAGTTCAGACTCGGCGACGGAGCCAAATTACTCATACCTCAGTGCTACCATCGGATCGACGTCCGCCGCCCTGCGAGCCGGAATCCAAGCGGCGCAGAGTGCGACCGCAACAAGAACGAGCGCGAGCATGATGTAGGTAGCTGGATCGGTTGCGCGCAATCCGTAGAGCTGCCCGCCAATAACGCGTGATGCCCAGAGCGCGGCCGGCACGCCGAGCCCGATTCCGAGAGCCGTGAGCAGCAAGCTTTCCCGCATGACCTGGAACAACACATGCGAGCGATCCGCACCTAGGGCCATGCGAATCCCGATTTCTCGCGTGCGAGCGGTCACGGCAAGCGCCATCACCCCGTACAATCCCATCGAGGCGAGCGCGACAGCCAGAAAGCCGAACAGGGCGGTGAGCAGCGCGAGCAGACGGTCGAGGGCGAGGGTCCTGTCGATCTGCTCGGCCATGGTAGTAATGTCACGGGGCTGCACATTCGGATCAAGCGACCGAATCTCGTCCCGCAATGCCGAGATCACGGGCGCTGGGTCGCCGGTGACGCGCACGTGCAGCGTGACGTGGCCCATGGAATTTAGAGTGGACGGAACATACACGGTCGGCTGCGCCTCGGTGCGCAGAGATTCCGTCTTCACGTCCTTTACGACTCCGACCACCTCGCAATCCATAAGGTCGCGAAAGCCTGTAATAATGCGCTTGCCGATCGGATTCTGACCTGGCCAATAGTGGCGCGCCGCTTTTTCATTGACGATCGCCACCTTATTGACCAGGCCATCCTGATCGGTGAACAGTCGGCCGGATGCCAGGGCGGTACCGATCGTTTTGAAATAGTTCGGCCCGACGAAATTGATGGAAATGGCCGAAAATTCGCCTGCCTTGGGAACATACCCGGGCACGTTCACGCGGCCCATCGCGAAATCACCGGAAAGCGGACTGATCAGGCCGGGGCTGACGGAGACTACGCCCGGCAGGCGTCTTGCACGCTCGACTATTTCGGTGAATTATCGCTGGCTTGCTGCCGCTGAATAGCCGCGACGGCCGGGCTCGATCGTCGTCACGATCAACCGCGAAGGATCGAACCCCGGATCGACGGAGCGAAGATTGTGAAGGCTGCGCAGAAAAAGGCCCACTCCGATCAGCAACACAAGCGAAAGCGCGACTTGCGCAACCACCAGAACGCTGGTTGAGGAGAATCTTCCGGGCACGCGCATGCCCGTTTCACCTTTGAGTGCGGGGGCGAAATGAAGGCGTGTCGATCGCAAGGCAGGCGCGAGCCCGCTAGCGATGCTGACCAGAGTCGCGACGGCGATGGTGAACAGGAGCGCGCGCCAGTCGGGATTCACATCCACTTCCGGCGGGATGGGTGTGCCCACCTGCCAAGGCGCCAGCGCGCGGAGCGCCTGATCGGTCCAGATCGCGAGGCCCGCGCCCAGTGTCGCGCCGCCGAAGCTCAGCAGAAGACTCTCGGCAAGAAACTGGCGAGTCAAGCGCGAGTTTCGGGCTCCGAGCGCAAGGCGTATCGCGACTTCCTTCGTGCGTCCTGAAGCGCGCGCCATCAGCAGATTCGTCACGTTGGCGCAAGCGATCAGCAGAACCAGGGCCACCGCAGCCATGAGCATCAGCAGCGGGTTCTCATATTGTCTTCGCAGGACAAGGACGCCACGGCCTCCGGGCTGAAGGTCGACTTTGACGTCCGCCAATCTTTGCTGCGGAGGGTTCCACGTCTCGACTTGGTGATATAAGACGTCGAGCGACGCCTGCGCCTGCGCGAGGCTCACCCCGCTCTTGAGTCTGCCGAACGCTCGTACGATAGTTTGCGGCAATGCCGTCATCGGAACGGTGACGTCCGACTCATAAACATCCAACCCAGTGAACTGTCGTGGCGTGACTCCGATGATCGTGAAGGGCTGATTATTGACGAGCACTTTTCGGTCGATGACAGCCGGATCGCTCGCGAAGCGGCGGACCCACAGGTCATAACCGATCACGCAGACGGGAGGCGCGTTCGCGCGATCGTCATCGGGCGTCAACACCCGGCCGATCAGCGCATTCACGCCGAGCGTCTCGAAAAAATTCCCGGATACGATATTCGAGCGAACATCTTCTGTGGATTCGCCAATCGATAATGTCAGTGCGGGTCCCATTGACGCGACGAATCCATCTAGGACGGTATTCTTCTCCTGAATCTGCCTAAAAGCGGTGGCGGAGAGGAGGCTCCCGCCGAACCTCGACGGCGGATTCAGCGCGAATATCAAAAGCCGGTCGGGATCACGCACCGGCAAAGGACGAAGCAGGACGGCGTTCACCAGGCTGAAAATCGCGGTATTCGCTCCGATTCCGAGCGCGAGCGACAGAATTGCAGCTAGCGTGAACCCAGGTGAGCGACGGAAACCACGGAGGGCGTAGCCAAAGTCGCCTAGCATGCAGCGTTTGACGATCCAGCGACCCAATCCGTGCAAATCACTGCGGCTGGCAGCGGATGTGCGTCCGATTGTGCGACCTTTGCCCTTGGCGGCCTCGTATTAAGTCTTGGAACTTAATGCTGCATAACGCGGCCTTTGCTGGGACCCTATTCGAGCAATACAATAGCTCCTACATGGCCGCGGGTGATGCGCAGAGAGTCTGGTTTCCTGAAATGATTGAGTGGTTGCGCGCGAAATGGCATCAGGGCATGTCCTGCGACGCACTCATCGAATTGCGCGATGAACTGGACGCCCAGCTTCAACGAATCCGATCGGAACGCCCTATCCGTTCCCCGATCTTGAAATGTCCGTGTTGTGGGCATGTAGGCGAGGGCGCAGACCCGCACGTCAGCGTTCGAGCCATGATCTTGTCGCTTGGTCGATTAGGGATCGCTTCTGCCGCGCAAACCGGCGCCATCGAGAAACGTTGGGCAGCTCATCGGAAGCAGCAGGGGCTTGATCTCCATGGCAAGAGGAACGTTGCTCCGAGCGCCGGGGGTACCGTCTGCGTCCATCCCTGACATTCAAAATCCGGTTTCCGTGGAGAAGTGGACATAGCGTCGGATTAGCGGAAGCGGAGGCTGTTGGCTTGGTGCGCGTTTGGACGGTACGGGTCGTCTAGCGTAGTGAGGAGGTGTGGTCGCTAATGCGAGGAGCGAACACTGTGATCGGCTTGGCTGGCCTGTTTCTTTTCGCAACCAACGCCGCGATGAATGCTCAGAGCGTGCTGGCTCAGTCGCCCGATGTCGGCGATTGGCAGACCGCGGCCGGAGGCAAGAAATCCTTCGATGTCGCTTCGGTCAAGCCGACGAGGACGTTCGGTAGAGGATCCAGCTTCCCGCTGGACGACGGGAACGCATATGTTCCGGGCGGACGCTTATCCGCGAGCTTTCCGCTGTGGTTCTACATCCGATTCGCGTATAAGATCGCCGGGAGCGACCAGGAGAGAGCGGCCGCAGTTGCCCATTTGCCCGAATGGGTTGACAGGGATCTCTTCGTCATTGAGGCGCGAGCCGAGGGCAATCCCACCAAGGACCAGATGCGCTTGATGATGCAATCTCTGCTAGCGGACCGGTTCAAACTGAAGGTTCATTTTGAGACGAAAGAGCTCCCCGTGTTCGCGTTGACTCTGGTGAAGCCCGGCACGCTCGGGCCAAAGCTGCTTCCGCATGAGCAGGGGCCGCCCTGCCCCGACTCCTACGCACCGTCATCAGCACCACTCAGCGGCGGATCTCCGCCAAAGGAAGTGTTTCCGCCGAACTGCAACACCCAGGAGGCTAGGGCAAGAAACGGGGCTTTCCAGGCGGGGGGCAGAAACTCCACCATGCCATCGCTCGCCAATTCGATTTACGTCCTGGGTTCCCGAGCCGGAGAGGTGGACAAGCCGGTTGTGGACAAAACGGGGCTTGCCGGAAAATTTGATTACACCATCCTATACACGCCGGGCGAGAATGGTTCTCCGGGACCGCTCGATCCGAGCGCCCCGCCGCCCGACCCGCAAGGAATACCTTTTCTGGATGCTGTGCGCCAGCAATTGGGGCTAAGACTGGAGTCATCCAAAGGCCGGATTCGAAGCCTAGTGATCGATCACGTCGAAAAGCCCTCGCCGAACTGACCATTTCGAGGCTGTTTTATTAGACGATACAGTATGTAATCGTCCAATAACTGGTGGCAACTCGATGAGTCGGCCACGCGCGCCATCTCCTCTACTGCTCTATTATCCAAGCCGTCTGGAGGTGAGCTCCACATCCTCTAAACTGAAGTAGAGGCTGAATTTTAGCGTGCCTACTGCACGCGGAGTCTCCCCGCGTGCGTGGTCGAGTTCCGCTCAACACGTCTTATGCGGACCGTGCTGAAACTGGTGCGACAAATCCTTGAGCGACTGTGAATTCCTGTATGGTTCCACAACGGCGCCGCGCTTCAATAGAAGCATGAAGGCAAGCATGTGGGCGGTGAGCAGTATGGGGACAAAAAGGGCTGGAATGTAGATTCCGGCACCGAAGAGCCCCACGTCGGCAACTTGAGTGACACCTTTATAGTAGGCGTTCAAAAGATCGGCCGTGCCCCAGAGATTGAATATCCAGACGATCGGAATGGCAAACGCCCAACGCCACGTGAGCACCGCAATTGAAAAAAGCGCCAAGACTGCGGCGACGAAATCGCCCCATGCTATTTGGTTACCGACCGCAGAGTTGAGTGCGGGAGACACGAATCCAATCACGATAAAGTTCATTCCCAAAAACCGAAACGCATGCAGAGAGGCGAGGATTCGTAGTGCGTTGTATCGGGGCAACGAACGAAGCGGCGGCCATACGTAGAGCTTGGCCACTACGAAACTGACGATGAAGGCGCCAATAACGCTCAGAACGAAGGGAAGATTGAAGTTATTTGGCATGAAAATGCATTTCGTCCTTGCGGGTTGTGGATTTCCTTACTGAATGCGAGGAAATGTGCGGAAATGTTCCGCCTCGCACCAAGGTCCGTTGAACGTCAGCGACCACCGTTTCGGCTCCGTTGCTTCCCAGTGCCGCGCTGCGGGCATCTTTCGAATGGACCACGGCCCGCACCGGAACTCCTTTCACAAGAAGTTCATCAACCACCGCGTGCTCCGTCCCGCGGGTCGCGCCTGTCACCAGGATTATTGGGTGTTTCACAGGGAATCTCCTTATTGAGCTTGAAATTTTCATGGCCGAGCTGACCCGTCGCCAATCAACGCAGTCAGCGGCATGAGGGGACCAACGGGGATGTATTCATGGTCCATCAGGTTCTCTTTCGTCAACGGCAGCGTGTCCATGATCGCGTGGGCTTCGTCAATGGTCTTCGCATCAAGAAGAAAAATCACGCCTCGGCCGTCGCCCCTTGAGTACCACTGGCGAATCTTACCGTCGAGATAGAGCTTGACCGTTGCCCGGATTTCGGCCGGCATGACGTTCATGATCTGCTGGCGGGTCACTCCCTGTTTGGTCGTCAGGATGACCATCACTTCGGTCGTCTTGGGCGACGGCACACCAGAAGGCGGCTGAGGCGGTGGTGGAGTTTGCGCCACGGAGGCCGCCGGAAGCATGAACATAAGTAGAGGGAACAGTAGTTTCATGGATTAACCTCGATTCAGTCTGGTTTGTTTCTTTCCTCGAAAGAGTACTGGCGTCATCTTAACTAGCAAATTTTTTTAACTCGCCTCGTCGGAGGCAAACGTCTCCACATAGAATGACCGCGCGGCGGCCAGCATGCGCTCACGGCCGTGCGGGTCCGCAAGCGCTCGGGCCGCGACGAGTACGCCAGCCATTCCAGAGAACAAAATGAAGACGCGGGCACGCTTCTCCTCAGCGGTGCGGCCCGGAATATAGGGAAGCATGCGTTCGCCATAGCCCAGCATCGACTGATTAATTCGCTTACGGATCTTCAAAGACTGACGGGCGATCTCCGGCGCCAAAGCTGCCAGCGGGCAGCCAGCTCCGGGGGCATTCAGGTGTTCGGCGCTAAGGTAGTGCTCGATCACGGTTCGCAACTCTTTGCCTTTTGGGGCGGCGTCCGCAACTGCCACGAGTCCTTTGCCCAAATCCTCGAAAGCTCGCGCGATCGCCGCGGCGTAAAGATCGCCCTTGCTTTGGAAATGGCGGTAGAACCCGCCCTTGGTCAAGCCCAGTTCCTTCATGACCTGCCCAATGCCGTTTGTTTCAGACCCGTGCTCTCGGAACGACCGTGCAGCCACCGCGAGGATCTTCTCGTGGGTCTCGGCTTTCTGCTTTGCTGGGTACCTCATGCTCATAAGATTACGATAGTAATCTGAAAGATGCAGGATATTTTTGGAAGGTCCCGCACAGGACGGCTGTCAACCTGACGCATAACACGCACCCGCTGATATGGCCCGCGGCGCTCCGTCTGGATGGTCGGCTTAACCCGGAAGCAAATCCAGGTGGGCGAGAAGTCATCTCGCTGATGTGACTTTGAGCGGCCCCATCACAAGTACCGCCTGTCACGTCTATCCCGTGTCCATCCTTCCACG
>Ga0209415_10001846_pt1 | contig 39962 bp, 50 predicted proteins | sample PeaSoiSIISIP2007_FD_187696 | JGI IMG/M metagenome (GOLD analysis project Ga0209415, IMG submission 187696) | Peat soil microbial communities from Weissenstadt, Germany - SII-SIP-2007 (SPAdes) (version 2) | ecosystem: Environmental > Terrestrial > Soil > Wetlands > Peat | place: Germany...
CCTAGAGACGCCGTAGGTCCCGGCGGTACCAGAGGGCGTTCTCGACGTAGGAGGACGCGCCGGATTCGATGGCCTCGAGGTCGCTGGCGCCCTCCTTGATGGTCGCGGGCACGCCGACGGCCAGGGCGCCGGGCGGGACGTCCGTGCGGTTGCGCACGACCGCGCCGGCGGCCACGGTCGCGCCCGTGAAGACGTTGGCCCGGTGCAGGACGACCGACCCGCTGCCCACGAGGGCCCGGTCGTGGATCACGCAGCCCTCCAGGTGCGCGAGGTGCCCGATCACGCAGTCGTCGCCGATGACGGTGGGGAACTCGGGCACCGCGTGCACCATCGCGTTGTCCTGGATCGAGGTCCGCTCGCCCACGATGATCGTGCCGTAGTCGCCGCGCAGGACGGCGCCCGGCCATATCGAGGAGAACGCGCCGATGCGCACGTCGCCGATCACGACGGCGTCGGGATGGACGAAGGCCTCGGGGTGGATCGAGGGCGTGCGCTCACCCAGCGCGTAGATCGGCATCGTCCTCCTAGTGGCTCAGCCACGAAATTAACTGATAGATCCGCCACACGAGGTAGATCGCGGTCGCCACCAGGAAGAAGCGCCAGCGCCACGGGATGGCCGTGGGCTCGGGCTCGACGACGTCCTGACCGCACACCTCGCAGACCTCGCCATCGACCGGCCGGTCGCAGGTCTCGCACCACCTCGCCACTACTCGACCCGAACTCGGACCCGCAGGGGTGTCGAACCCAGGTCGAATCGCTCGCGCAGCGAGCGCTCGACGTAGCGCAGGTAGGTCGGCGCGAGCCGTCCCGACACGAACAGCGTGAAGGTCGGCGGCTCGATCGCGCCCTGGACCGCGTAGCGGATCTTGCCGGTCGGCGAGGGCTGGCGCACCTGGAGGTCGCGCACCGCTCGATTCAGCGCCCCAGTGGGCACGCGGTGGACGTACTCGGCCGCGGCGGTGGCGATCGCCGGCAGGATGCGGTGCACGCCCTTGCCCGAGGTCGCCGTCGTCTTGAGCACCGGCGCGTCGCCCAGGAAGGCGAGCTTGTCGGCCACCCCGGCCAGCACGTCGACCCGGTCGTCGGTCGTGATGAGCTCCCACTTGTTCAGCACCACGATCGACGGGCAGCCGGCGGCCCCGATCCGCTCGGCCAGGCGCTGGTCCTGGCCCGTGGCACCGGTGGTGGCGTCCACGACGAGCACCGCGACGTCGGCGCGGTCCAGGGCCTCGAGGCTGCGCAGGACGGCGTACGTCTCCAGTCCCGCCTCGGTCTTGGCGCGTCGGCGCATGCCCGCCGTGTCGATGAAGCGCACGCGGCCGATGGTCGTCTCGACGACCGTGTCGATGGCGTCGCGGGTGGTGCCCGGCAGGTCGTGCACGACCGCGCGCTCCTCGCCGATCAACCGGTTGAAGAGCGTGGACTTGCCCACGTTGGGTCGCCCGACGATGGCCACGCGCAGGGTCCCGTCGTCGGAGTCATCGTCGGGCGCGGCCGGGATCACGGTCGCGCCGACGTGGTCCACGATGAAGTCCAGCAGGTCGCCCGCCCCGCGCCCGTGCAGGGCGCTGATCGGATGAGGGTCGCCCACGCCCAGGGAGAGGAACTCCCACGTGGAGTTCTCCTGGGCCGCGTCGTCCACCTTGTTGACGACGAGCGCGACCGGCCGACCCGAGCGGAGGACCCAGCGCGCGGCGTGGCGATCCTCGTCGACCGGCCCGGTCCCGGCGTCGACCACCAACAGGACCAGGTCGGCCCCGCGCAGGGCCGCGTCGGCCTGCTCGGACACCTTCACGTCCAGGTCGTCGCCGCCCGTGAGCCACCCGCCCGTGTCGACGAGGTCGAAGGCCACGCCGGTCCATTCGGCCTCGACGCTCTTACGGTCCCGGGTGACCCCGCGATGTCCCTCGACCACGGTCATGCGCCGCCCGGCGAGGCGGTTGACCAGCGAGCTCTTGCCGACGTTGGGTCGACCGACCACGACCACGCACGGGCGGCTCACGTCGCGGCCGCCACGCGCGCGCGGCGTTCCTCCACGGCGAGGCGTAGGTCACGCCCCGTGGTGCGCACGGTGGTCACGCGACGGGGCAGGTCGTCCAGCGTCGTCCCGTCGAGGAAACGGCCCTCGTTGAGGCACACGTCGGGCACGAGGCAGACCGCTCGTTCGTCGACGTCGCCGAGCGCGCGCGCCAGGTCCACCCCGGTGAGCAGTCCGGCGACCTTGATGTTCCCGCCGAAGAACGTGTTCGTCACCGCCACCACGTCGACGTCACCAAAGCCGTGCGCGTCGAAGAGTTCGCGCAGCAGCGGCGCGGCGTACTCGCCGGTCAGGATCGTCACGGGACCGTCGCCCTCATCGGAGCGACCGGCACCGCGCTCGGCGCGGTACCCCCACGCCGGCGCGCCGTCCACCGACTGGAAGAAGCCGGTGCCCAGGCGAGCCGACTCGCGACCCTCGACGAAGCCCTCGCGGAACTGCGCCACCATGCCCACGCCGTTCTCGGCCTGGTCCAGGCTCTCGTAGTGCGACGGCGGCGGCGTGAGGCGCCCGGCGACGAGGTAGAACTCGTCGCTGGCGTAGACCGTGGTGCGCCCGAAGAGCTCGCGCGTGAGGGCCCCGACGTTCTCGGCGAGGTCGATTACCGCGCGAGCCTCGGCGCGCGTGTGCGGGCGCATCGTGGCCTCCTTCGAGAACGCGCTCACGCCCACCGGTACGAGCGCCACCGAGGCGAGCTCCGGGTAGCGGGTGATCACGTCATCGAGCGTGGCCGCGAGCTCGTCGGCGTCGTTCACGCCCGGGCAGACCACGACCTGGCCGTGGACCTCGACGCCGGCGCGCAGCAGCTCGGCCAGCCAGCGCAGGCTCGTCGCCCCCCGGGGGTTGCGCAGCATGCTCGCGCGCAGCTCGGGGTCCGTCGTATGGATCGAGACGTAGAGGGGCGAGAGGCGCTCGTCGATCACGCGCTCGAGGTCGAACTCGGTGAATCGGGTCAGCGTCGTGTAGTTGCCGTAGAGGAACGAGAGCCGAAAGTCGTCGTCCTTCACGTAGAGCGAGCGGCGCAGGCCCTTGGGTAGCTGGTAGATGAAGCAGAAGGAGCAGTGGTTGTCGCACGTGCGGATCCGGTCGAAGACGGCCGAGTCCACCGTGAGGCCCAGGGGCTCGCCGGCGTTCTTGGACACCGTCACTCGGCGGCGCCGCGCCTCGCCGGGGCGTTGGACGAGCAGCGTCACCGCCTCGCCGTCGACGAGTTGCTGGTACTCGATGACGTCGGTGGGCGCTCGGCCGTTGACCGCCACAACCTCGTCACCTACAGCCAAGTCCACCCCGGCGGCCGGGGAGTGCTCGCTGATCGAGGAAATCCGCGCTCCCGACACCCCACCAGCCTAGGGCCCGTGCCACAGCCACCCCTAGGCTGACAACGTGAACGTCGACAAGGTCGTCCTGGCTGCACCGCGGGGCTTCTGCGCCGGGGTGGAGAAGGCCATCAAGGCCCTCGACTGGATGACGCGCGTGTTCGCGCCCCCGGTGTTCTGCTACCACGAGATCGTCCACAACCGGTTCGTGGTCGACCACTTCACGTCCCTCGGGGTGGTCTTCGTCAACGACGTCGCCGACGTGCCGCCCGGCGCGCCGCTGATGCTCAGCGCGCACGGCTCGCCACCCCAGGTGATCGAGGCCGCTCGGCGCACGGGCGGCACCGTGGTGGACGCCGTGTGCCCCCTGGTCACGAAGGTCCATCACGAGCTCAAGGTGCGCGCGCGAAAGGGCTACACCGTGCTCTACGTGGGTCACGAGGGCCACGAGGAGGCGGTCGGGACCATGGCCGTCGCGCCCGACTCGGTGGTGCTGATCGAGTCCATCGAGGACATCGACCGCGTGGCCCAGGACAACGGACCCTTCGCGCTGCTCAGCCAGACCACGCTGAGCTTCGACGAGTGGCAGAGCCTACGCGAGCACGCCGAGGAGCGATTCCCCGAGATCTGGATGCCCAACCGCAGCGACCTGTGCTTCGCGACGACCAACCGCCAGGCGGCGCTGCGAGCCATCGCGGCCGACGCCGACGCGGTGGTCGTCATCGGGTCGGCGAACTCGTCCAACACCGTCGCGCTGACCGCCGTGGCCCGGGCCGCCGGCTGCGCGCGGGTGCTGCGCGTGAACGGCGTGCGCGACCTGCCCGACGACCTCCACGGCGTCGTCGCGGTGACCGCGGGCGCCTCCGCGCCCGAGTCGCTCGTCAACGAGGTCCTCGACTACCTCGACCCGCGCGACGGCGTCGACGTCCGGTCGGTGACCGTCGAGGACGAGTACTTCCCGCCGCCGCCCGAGCTGCGCGAGATGCTCAAGGCGTTGTCGGCGCTGATGGACCTCGCGCTCGCCGCACCGACCTCCTCGACGTTCGACGCGCAGGCCGATCGCGAGTTCACCGCGGCGCAGGTCCTCGCTCCCGTCGGTCGTTAGCCGGGTCCGCGCGCACCCACGGGCTAGACTTAGCGCCCGTGAGTTTCCCTCCGTGCCCGCGCCGCGGGCGCGGGCGGCGGGCCCCGGATCGCGCCGTCGCTGGAAGATCCACCCCGGTCGAACGGTCCTAAGGAGAGTCATGGCCGCCACCAACCTCGAGAAGTCGCGCGTGGCGCGACTGCGCGCCTACGCGATCGACCAGGCGCTGACGCGCCTCGACGTCGAACACCCCGGGTTCGCGCCCGAGCCGATCGTGGCCTCGATCTGCGCCTACGAAGAGGAGGGCAACATCGGCGGCGTCCTGGACAAGATGCCCGCCGACGTCGACGGTCGCCCCTACACCACCCTCGTCGTCGTGGACGGCGGTGACGACAAGACCGCCGAGATCGCTCGCACCTACCCCGGCGTGGTCGTGATCGAGTTCCCGGTGAACCTGGGACAAGGCGTGGCCCTCCAGGTGACCTATCGCTACTGCATCGCCCACGACGTGGCCTACGTCGTCACCCTCGACGCCGACGGTCAGAACGACCCGGCCGAGATCCCCGACCTGCTGGCCCCCCTGGTCAGCGACCAGGCCGACTTCGTCGTGGCCAGCCGGCGCCTCGGGGTCGACCAGACCTCGGACCCGATCCGCAAGGCCGGCGTGCGCTTCTTCTCCTTCGTCATGAACGCGATGACCGGCGCGAGCCTGACCGACACCTCGACCGGCTATCGCGGGCTGCGCGTGACGATGCTCGCCGACGTGATCGAGCGCCTGACCCAGGAGCAGTACCAGACGGCCGAGCTGCTGATCACGTGCCTCAAGCGCGGCTGGCGCGCGACCGAGGTGCCCACCGTGTGGCACCCGCGCGCCTCGGGCACGACGAAGAAGGGCGCCAACTGGCTCTTCGGGCTTCGCTACGCGCGCGTCGTCGTGGGCACCTGGTGGCGCGAGCGCTAGTCGATCCCCAGCGCCTGGTGGTAGACGGCCTGGAGCTCGCGGCGCAGCTCCTCGCTCTTGGCCGTGACCTGGGTCCTCGTGACGCGCCCCTCGGACGCGGGCGGGGCTAGGGGCGCGCCGACTACGACGCGGATCTTCGCGGGCCGGGGCAGCTTGGCGCCCTTGGGCAGCGCCCGCTCGCTCCCCCCGATGCCCACCGGCACCACCGTGGCGCCGGTGCGCGCCGCGACGAACATCGCGCCGTCGTGCAGGGGCGCCACCTCGAGTCCCTCCTTGCGCGTGCCCTCGGGGAACAGCACGAGCGCGTACCCGCGCCGCAGGACCTCTTCGGACAGCACCATCGCCTCGCGGTCGGCCGCGCCGCGCTTCACCGGGAACGCGCCGAGATGGCGCAGGAGCCGCGCCACCGGCGCGATGCGAAACAGCGAGTCCTTGGCCATGAAGAACGCCTTGCGCCGCGACATGAACAAGGTGAGGGCGAAGTCGACGTTGGAGCGGTGGATCGGCGCGATGAGCACCGGACCGGTGGCGGGGATGTTCTCGCGGCCGCTCACGCGGGGCCGGAAGAAGAGCCACGCCAGCACCGACACGAGCCCCGCCACGAGGCGGTAGACGACCGTCTTGTCCGGGTTCAGTTCGAGCGGCTGTTCAGGCATTCGATGATCTCCTCCACCACGTCGTCGACCTCGCGACCGGTCGTGTCCACCACCAGCGCGTCGCCCGCCTGGCGCAGGGGCGAGGCCGAGCGGTTCGTGTCCGCGGCGTCGCGCCGGGCCACCGAGGCGGCGCTCTCGTCGCCGCGGCGCCGGGCGCGCTCCTCGGCCGAGGCGGTCAGGTACACCTTGAGCGTGGCGGCGGGGAAGACGACCGTCGTGATGTCGCGGCCCTCGACGACAGTGCCCACCTCTTCGTCGGCCGCCCATTGGCGCTGTCGCGACACCATCGACGCGCGCACGCCGGCGTTGGCCGCCACGACCGAGACCCCGACGTTCACGGCGTCGGTGCGGATCTCGTCTTGCACGTCGCGCCCGTTCACGCTGACCCGCGGTCGCGTCGTGATGGCCAGCGACTCGGCCATCGCGGCCAGGGCGTCGGCGTCCGAGAGGTCCATCCCCCGGCGCAGGGCCTCACTGGTGACCGCCCGGTACATGGCGCCGGTGTCGAGGAACGCCCAGCCGAGGCGCTCGGCCAGCGCCCGCGCGACGGTCGACTTGCCCGATCCCGCGGGGCCGTCGATGGCGATCACCCGCTCGCTCACGTGAGGAACGCCAGGTCGGCGAAGAAGTCCGGGTAGCTCGACGCGACGGTGTCGCTGCCCTCGATCACTCCCCCGGCGCCCGCGGTCATCGCCACGGCCGCCGCCATCGCCATCCGGTGGTCGAGGCGGGCGTCCAGGGCGAACGGGGAGAAGGCGCCGGCATCGCCCAAGCCCTCGACGTAGAGGTCATCGCCCTCGGCCCACGCCCGACACCCCAGCGCGCGGGCCAGCTCGAGCGAGCCGGTGAACCGGTCCGACTCCTTGACGCGCAGCTCGCCCACCGCGCGAAAGGCGCTGACGCCCTCGGCCGCCGCCGCGGCAACCGTGAGGATGGGCACCTCGTCCACCGAGGGCACCTCGCTGGCGTGGACCTCGGTCGCCGCCAGAGGCGCCGACGACGCGCGCCACGTCACGGCGCCCCCGGTCTCCTCGCTCGTCACGCGCGCGCCCATGCGCGCCAGGACCCGGAGGAAACCAACGCGTTCGGGGGCCGTCAGCACGTCGCGCAGCTCGACCTCGGCGTCGGCGTGCACCGTCGCCAGCACCAGGAAGAAGGCGGCCTGGGACGGGTCGGCGGGCACCAGCCACTCGCGCGCCTGAGGTCGGCCCGGCGTCAGGGTCACGGTGCGTCCCGCCCCGGCGTCGACGCTGTGCACCGTGAGGCCGGCGTGGACCAGCATGTCCTCGGTCGTGGCGCGCGTGCGGACGTCCTCGGTGATGACGGTATGTCCGCCGGCGGACAACCCCGCCAACAGGATCGCCGATTTCACCTGCGCGCTGGGCACCGGGACGTGATACTCGATCGCTCTCAGCGTGGATGACCCGCGCACCGTCAGCGGGGCGCACGCGCGTTCGCCCTGTCCGTGCACGCTGGCCCCCATGAGGTTGAGGGGCACCGCGACCCGGTCCATCGGGCGTCGCGAGAGCGACGCGTCGCCCACCAGCTCGTGGGTCCCCTCGATCGCGCTGGCAACCCCGGCCACGAGGCGCATCGTCGTCCCGGAGTTCGCGCACGCCAACGGCTCGGCGCTGGCGTGCAGGCCGCCGTCGGGACCCTCGATGCTCACCGCGTCGCCATCGACGAGCATTCGGGCGCCCAGTTGCGCCACGATCGCCGCGCTCGCGCGCACGTCGTCGCCGGTCGACAGCCCGCGCACGACGCTCGTGCCCGCGGCCAGGGCGCTGAGCAGCAGCGCGCGGTGCGACGTGCTCTTGTCGCCCGGCACGCGCAGCGATCCGCGCACCCTCGCGGCGTGGCTCACCGCCCGCCCGGTCATTCCCGGGCCGCCACGTAGCCGAGCCGCCCGAGGGCCTCGCAGAACCCCTCGGCCTGGTGAGCGTCGACCGCCAAGAGCAAGGTGCCGCCCACTCCCTCGATCCCGTGGGCGATCTCGATGTCGTAGATGTTGACCAGCATCTCAGAGGCCGCCGTCGTCACCGCACTCAACTGTCCCGGCTGGTCCGAGACCACGACGCGCAGATACGCCAGGTTCTCGGCGCTGAGGGCCCGACCGGGCAGGTGGCGGCGCGACTGGGCTGCCGTGGTGAGGCTGGCCTCGACGACGTCACGCTCGCCCCCGTCGAGCGCGTGGCGCAGCGCGGCCAGGCGCCCCTCCAGCGAGCGCAGCGTGGACGAGACCGCGGCGCGATTCTCGAACAGGACGTCGGGCCAGATGGACGGGTCACCGGCGGCGACGCGCGTCATGTCGCGAAAGCCGCCCGCGGCGAGCTGCAGCAGCACGGCGTCCTCCTCGGCGGCGCGCGCCGCCTCGTTCATCAGGGCCACCGCCACCAGGTGGGGAACGTGGCTGGCCAGGGCCACCAGCCGGTCGTGGTCCTCGGCGCTCACGGCCACGACGTTCGCGCCGATCTCGCGCAGGACCCCGTGCAGGGCGCTGTAGGTGTGCGCCGAGGTCAGCGTGGTCGGCGTCAGGACCCAGGTGCACCCGCGAAAGAGGTCGGCGCGCGCGCCGCCCGGGCCCCGCTGCTCGGACCCGGCCATGGGGTGACCGCCGAGGAAGCGCGCGTCGGCGAGGTCACCGACGATGCTCGCCTTCACGCCCGCCACGTCGGTCACGATGAGGTCGCCAGAGGCGCGGGCCTCGAGGACGGCGCGCGCGACCTCGACGACCGATCCGGCCGGCGTCGCGATCACCACGAGCGACACGTCGTCGCCGAGGTCTCCGCCCGCGACGACCCCCGTGGCCCTCGCGACCGCCTCGACGCCCTCGTCGGCGTCGGTGCCGGTCACCGACCAGCCGGCGACCGCCAGGGCCCGGGCGACCGAGGCCCCGATGAGTCCGAGCCCGACGACGTGGGCGCGGCGATCAGCCCGGGAGGTCATCGCGCAGCGACTGCGCGTCGCGCAGGTAGACGTGGACCAGCGCGGTTCGTTCCCGCTTCGTGTAGGCGTGCATGAGGACCCGGATGCACCGGGGCTTGGCGCCGGGCACGTCGATCTCGGAGGCGCACAGCAGGGGCACGTCACCGAAGCCGACCCCCCGCGCCGCCGTGGCGGGAAAGGTCGACCGGAGGTCGGAGGTGGTCGTGAAGAGCACGCTGACCACGTCGTCGTGGTCCAGGTCGTTCCGCTCCATCAGGGCGACCAGGAGTTCCTGGGTCGCGGTCGTGACCTCGTCGGTGGTGTCCGCGCCGCAGGTCGTTGCGCCACGCAGGGCCCGGAGCGTGGTCGCGGTCATGACTGGATCGTAGAGGAGGCGTCCTCGACGAGACCAACGGACTCCATCAACCGGCGGACCTCGGCCACCGAGAGCTGGCGCGAGGCACCGGGCGACAGCGTCGCGTCTTGGATCGGACCGATGCGCGTGCGCACGAGGCGGGTCACCTCGTGGCCCACGGCCGCGCACATGCGCCGGACCTGGCGGTTGCGCCCCTCGTGGATGACGATGCGCACCAGGCCCTCGCTGACGCGGCTGACCTGCGCCGGGTGGGTGACCCCGTCGTCGAGCTCGACGCCCTCGCGCAGCCGTCGGATCGCCGCGGGCGACGGGTCGCCCTCGACACGCACCAGGTACTCCTTGGCCACTCCCCCGCTGGGGTGCGTGAGCAGGTGCGCGAGCCGACCGTCGTTGGTGAGGATCAGCAGTCCTTCGGTGTTCATGTCGAGGCGCCCGACCGGGAAGACCCGCACCGGCGACTCCACGAGGTCGAGCACGGTCGGGCGGCCCTGGGGATCGGTGGCCGTGGTCACGACGCCGTCGGGCTTGTTGAGCAGGAAGTAGACCTTGCCCGGCGCGGTGGGCGCCAAGACGCCGTCGACGTGAATGACCTGGGTCTCGGGGTGGACGCGGTTGCCCAAGGTGGCGACCCGGCCGTCGACGGTCACGCGACCCTCTTCGATGAGCCGCTCGCACGCGCGTCGGGACCCGAAGCCGGCCCGGGCCAGGCTCTTCTGGAGCCGCTCGCCCTCGTTCAACTAGACGCCTTCGAACCCGTCGCCGTCGGCGAGGGCCAGCTCGTCGGCCAGCTCGCGGGCCGTCTCGACCGCCGGCATGAACTCCTCGATCGGCGGCAGGTCGCGCAGCGACGCCAGGCCGAGGCGGTCCAGGAACTGCTCGGTCGTGGCGTAGAGGATCGGCAGGCCGGGGCCCGGGGCGCGACCGCACTCGACGAGGTAGCCGCGCTGCTCGAGCAGGCGGCAGACGCCGTCGACGTTGACCCCGCGCAGCGCGCTGATCTGCGCGCGACTGATCGGCTGGCGGTAGGCGACGATCGCCAGCGTCTCGAGCGCCGCCGAGCTGAGGCGATGCGAGACGTCGCGGTTCGCGAAACGGGTGACCCACTCGGCGACGTCGGGCGCGCTGCGCAGCTCCCAGCCGCTGGCCAGCTCGACCAGGGTGAAGCCGCGGCGCTGCTCGCCGTACTCTCGGCGCAGCTCGCGCAGCGTCGCGACGACCGCGTCGGCGTCGGCGTCGCACACGTCGGCCAACTCCCCGGGCGAGATGGGCTCGAGGGCCACGAGGAGCATCGCCTCGAGTCGCTGGGCCAGCGCGTCCTCATCCCTCATAGCGGTCCACCCGGTCCACCTCGAGCCGGGGCGCGTCGTCGCGCCAGTCCACGACCACGTCGCCGAAGGTCGCGCCCTGGCCCAGCTCGACGTGGCCGAGCTTGCACAGCTCGAGCAGGGCCAGGAAGTGGACGATCACCTCGATGCGGGTCTCGAGCGCGTCGGTGAGCTGGCGGAAGGTGACGCGTCCCAGCGAGGGCAGCCGCAAGGTCAGTGCGGCCACGGTCTCGGCCACGGTGACCGCGTCGACCGTGACGTGGTGCAGGCGCACCACCGGCACGGGGTGCTCCTCGATGCCGCGCAGGTACGCCGCGGCGAGCTGGGCGACCGACACCCCCGCGAGCAGGTCCGGCGGGTCGACCACGAAGCCGTCGTCCACCCCGCGCAGGCGCGGGTGCGCGCGGCTGGCGCGCTCGAAGAGCGATTCGAGGGCGTCGGCGAGGGCGGCGTAGGTGCGCAGCTCCAGGAGCCGGGCCAGGAGCACGTCGCGCTCCTCCCAGCCGAGGTACTCCTCGTCCGGCTCGGTCTCGTCGGTGCCGGGCAGCAGGCGGCGACTCTTCATCTCGAGCAGGATGGCCGCGATCAGCACGAACTCGCTCAGCTCCTCGACGTTGACCGGGTTACCGGTGAGGCGCGAGACGAACTCGTCGATGATGGGCGCCAGGGGCACGTCGAGCACGTCCATCTCGTGGCGGCCGATTAGCTGCAACAGCAGCTCCACGGGGCCGCTGAAGGACGGCGTCGTCACGACGTAGGTCACGCGCTCGACTCTACCGGAGGCCCTTGCGGGTTCCCGGGCCCCTCTACCATGGTGCGATGCGCGTCTTCTCCGGCATCCAGCCGTCGGGCACCATGCACCTGGGCAACTATCTGGGCGCCCTCAAGCAGTGGGCCGAGGTCCAGAGCGCGGACGCGTTCTACTGCGTGGTGGACCTGCACGCGCTCACCCTCGAGATCGAGCCGGGCGACCTGCGTGACAAGACCCTCGACAACGTGGCCGCGCTGGTCGCGGCCGGCCTCGACCCGGGGGTCTGCACGATCTTCGTCCAGAGCCACGTCGCCTACCACGCCCAGCTCAACTGGCTGCTCGAGTGCGTGGCCTCCTACGGCGAGCTCGGCCGCATGACCCAGTTCAAGGAGAAGTCCGGGCGCCAGAAGGGGTATCGCGTGGGGCTGCTCACCTACCCGGTCCTGATGGCCAGCGACATCCTGCTCTACGAGACCGCCCAGGTGCCCGTGGGCGACGACCAGCGCCAGCACCTCGAACTCACCCGCGAGCTCGCCGAGCGCTTCAACCACCGCTTCGGCGAGACCTTCGTGGTGCCCGAGGCGGTCCTGCCGCTGGCCGGGGCGCGCGTGATGGACCTCCAGGAGCCCACGCGCAAGATGTCCAAGTCCGTCTCGTCGCCGATGGGCTCGATCTACCTCTGGGACACGCCGGGCGACATAGAGCGCAAGGTCAAGCGCGCGGTCACCGACACTGACAACGACGTGCGCGTGGACTGGGAGGCCAAGCCCGGGGTCTCGAACCTGCTCGAGATCTTCGCCTCGCTCTCGGGCGAGACCCCCGAGAGGGTCGCGCTGCGCTACACCCAGTACGGCGAGCTCAAGGGCGACCTCGCGACGCTGATCGCGACCTCGCTGGCCCCGATCGCCGCGCGCTACCGAGACCTGCGACGCGACGAGACGCACCTCGCGGCGATCGTGGCGCACGGGGCGGCCAAGGCCGCCGAGGTCTCGGGTCCCGTCTACCGGCGCGCCGCGGCGGCCATGGGACTGACCTAGAAGAGCAGCCCGATCCACCAGTTCTCGAGGTCGTTGACCGCGGTCGCCCTCACGTGGGTGAACACCGAGATGATCAGGATGAAGGCGAACACCAGCGGGAACGCGTAGGCCCGGAAGCGGTAGTACCCCGGGAGCTTGTGGGTCGGCAGGAACCGCTCGATGACGGCCGAGCCGTCCAGCGGCGGGATCGGCAGCAGGTTGAACACCGCGAGGATCAGGTTCACGATGCCGAGCGAGAAGCCGAGCTGCAGGAGGGCGCTGCTGTGGAACACGTGCAGGGACAGCTCGCACATCACGTAGCCCACGCCCGACAGGATGATGTTCACGAGCGGGCCGGCGAGCGAGACGTAGAGGGCCTGGCGCCGCGGGTCGCGCAGCCGGGCCACGTTCACCGGCACGGGCTTGGCGTAGCCGAAGGCCGGCAGGCCGCTGTAGAGGAAGAGGATCGGCAGGATGACCGTGCCGAAGGGATCGACGTGGCGCAGCGGGTTGAGCGTCAGTCGATGGTTCTCCTTGGCCGTGGGGTCGCCGAAGAAGTTGGCGACGTAGCCGTGGCTCACCTCGTGGAGCACAATCGACGGGATTACCGCGATGAAGAAGTAGACGTTCGCCGACATTGCTCTCTTCTATTCGTGCGCTCGGGGGTGGGCTAGACCGTACTCGCGCTGCAGCGAGCCCACCGACACGGCGGTGTAGATCTGGGTCGTGGCGATGGACGCGTGGCCGAGCAGCTCCTGCACCACCCGGATGTCGGCGCCGTGGTCCAGCATGTGCGTCGCGCAGCTGTGGCGAAAGACGTGGGCGCTGACGCGCGCGCGCGGGATCGACGCGGCCAGCGCGCGCCGGCGCACGACGAGGTCGACCCCCTGGCGCGTCAGCGGCCCGCCCCGGGCGTTGAGGAACAGGCGCATCGTGCGCCCGCCACCGAGCAGTTCGCGCCGTCCGCCCGGTTCGAGGTAGCGCCCCAGCGCCGTGCGCAGCCCCGCGCCCATGGGCACGAGACGCTGGCGCGAGCCCTTGCCGGTGACCAGGATGAGCTCCTCGTCGAAGTCGAGGTCCTCGAGCGACAGGCCCACGACCTCCGAGACCCGCGCGCCGGTCCCGTAGAGCAGCTCGAGCAGGGCGCGATCACGTCGGTCGATCGGGTCCGATCCGTCGACGGCGTCGAGCAGTCGCGCCATCTCGGCCTCGCCGAGGGGCTTGGGCAGCGTGCGGGCGCGTCGCGAGCTCTTGAGCCGCGACGAGGGGTCCTGGGCGAGCTGGCCCTCCTCGACCAGGAAGCCGAACCACCCGCGGGCCGCCGACAACGCGCGCGCCGCCGTGCCGGGCGAGCGCGGCCCGCGCAGCAGGTCGAAGTACCTCTCGAGGTCGCCGGCGCTGACGTGGGCGAGGTCCAACTCGCTCTCGGCCATCCAGGACGCGAGGCGCGTGAGGTCGCGGCGGTAGGCGTCGACCGTCGCCCGGCTGCGCCCCTTTTCTACCGTGAGCCACTGGAGGTACTCCTCGAGGGAGCGCTCAGTCCGGGTCGAAAAAGCGGCCATAGACCCGGTGGAGCGCCACTGCCACGGTGTAGTCGATCATCACCTCGGCACGCAGCATCGCGTGCAGGTCCTGCGGGGTCCGCCACAGGACCGTCGAGGCGCTCTCCTCGGGTCCGGCCGGAGCGCGCTCGACCATGGTCAGGTCGCGCGCCTCGTAGATCGTCATGGTCTGGTCGCACCACCCGGGCGAGACCATGAACCGACCCAGCAGGGTCCACGTCGCCGCGTCGCAGCCGAGCTCTTCGCGCAGTTCGCGCCGCGCCGCGTCGAGGGGGTCCTCGCCGGGGACGTCGAGGGTCCCCGCGGGGATCTCCAGCACCTCGGTGTCGAAGGGCGAGCGGTACTGGCGCAGGAGACCGATCTCGCCCGCGGCGTTGATCGCGAGCGCCGACACCGCGCCCCGGTGGGTGACGACGTCGCGCGTGAACGTCTGCATACCGTCGCTGATGGTGCGCTCCTCGACCGAGAAGACGCGTGAGGTGAGCAGCGGCGTGGCGGCCACCACGCGGAAGGGCGGGCTCACCGCGCGACGTCGACCGAAGTGGGGTCGAGGATGTGCGGCTCGCGACCCTCGGCTCGCGCGTCCGCCGCCGTGAGCAGCCCGTGAAACAGGGGGTGGGGGCGGTCGGGTCGCGACTTGAACTCCGGGTGAGCCTGGGTGCCGACGAAGAAGGGGTGCGCGGCCAGTTCGACGAACTCGACCAGGCGTCCGTCCGGCGAGGTGCCCGAGCAGCGCATCCCGGCCGACTCGAACCGCTCGCGGTAGCGAGCGTTGAACTCGTAGCGGTGCCGGTGGCGCTCCGAGACCACGGTCGCGCCGTAGAGGCCGGCCACGACCGACCCCTCGTCGAGCATGGCCGGGCAGGCCCCGAGGCGCATCGTGCCCCCCAGGTCGGTGATGTCGAGCTGCTCGGCCATCAGGGCGATCACCGGGGCCGAGGTCGTCAGCGAGATCTCGGTGGAGTGCGCGTCGCGCAGTCCGAGGCAGTGGCGCGCGAACTCGACCACCATGACCTGCATGCCCAGGCAGATGCCCAGGTAGGGAATGGCGTTCTCCCGGGCGATGCGCGCCACCGCGATCATCCCCTCGACGCCGCGCTCGCCGAATCCCCCCGGCACGATGATCCCGTCGAGCTGGCGGATGCGCTCGGCGTCGATTTCGGAGGGCACGCGCTCGGCCTCGAGCCACTCGATCGTCGTCGCCGCCCCGATCGCGAATCCCGCGTGGCGGATGGCCTCGGCGACCGACAGGTACGCGTCGGGCATGGTCACGTACTTGCCGATCACCCCGATGCGCAGTGAGCGCGTCGTGTTGTGGACGCGGTGCACGACCTCCTCCCAGGCGCCCAGGTCGATCGGGTGCTGGGCCAGGTCGATGCCCAGCGTGTTGCACACCATGGTGTCGAGGCCCTCGTGGTGCAACGTGATGGGGATGTCGTAGATGCTCGGGGCGTCCACCGCCGAGATCACCGCCTCGATCGGCACGTCGCACAGCAGCGAGACCTTTCGCTTGAGGCCGTCGGAGATCGGCTGGTCGCTGCGACACACGATCACGTCGGGCTGGATGCCGCGCGAGCGCAGCTCGGTCACTGAGTGCTGCGTGGGCTTGGTCTTCTGCTCACCGGACGGAGCCAGGTAGGGCACGAGCGTCAGGTGGACGTAGCAGACGTTGTCGCGCCCCGCGTCACGCCGGTACTGGCGGATCGACTCGATGAACGGCACGATCTCGATGTCGCCCACGGTCCCGCCGATCTCGACGATGACCACGTCCGCGCCGAGCGTGCCGAGGCGCCGGATCCTCTCCTTGATCTCATCGGTGACGTGGGGGATGACCTGCACCGTCTTGCCGAGGTAGTCGCCGCGGCGCTCCTTGGCGATCACGTTGGAGTAGATCGAGCCGGTCGTCGTGTTGGACATCTTGGACAGCGACTCGTCGATGAAGCGCTCGTAGTGGCCGAGGTCGAGGTCGGTCTCGCCGCCGTCGTCGGTGACGTAGACCTCGCCGTGCTCGCCGGGGTTCATGGTGCCCGGGTCCACGTTGAGGTACGGGTCGAGCTTGCACATCGTGACCTTGAGGCCGCGCGACTTGAGGAGCCGGCCTAGGGAGGATGCGGTCAGTCCCTTGCCGAGCGAGCTCGACACGCCACCCGTGACGAAGACAAATTTCGTCATCGCGCGCCCGCCACATTCACGGAACCCCATCTTAGCGAGAGCGTGTGACGCTTCGACCGAACTGGATTATGAATTCACTGTTTCGAGCATCTGCGACGCGAGGGCCAGGGACTCCGACGTCACGGCATCACCCACCAACATGCGAGCGACCTCGCGCACCCGGTCCTCGCCCGTGACCTCGCGCACGGTGGTCGTGGTCGTCGAGCCGGACACGGTCTTTTCGATGACCACGTGGCGGTCCGCCTTGGCGGCCACCGATGCGAGGTGCGTGACGGCCAGGACCTGTTGCTCGTGACCGAGTTCACGAAGGCACTCGCCGATCTGCTGGGCGACCTGGCCGCCGACGCCCGCGTCGACCTCGTCGAAGACCGCGACGACGTCGTCGTGGACGGTCTCGAGGGCCAGGGCGAGCTGCACGCGGCTCAACTCTCCCCCGCTGGCCAGCCCCGACAGCGGACCTTCGGGTCGTCCCGGATTCGGGGTGAAGAGGATCACGACGTCGCTGCCGTCCTCGCCGTCGGTCACGAAGCGCAGCGACGCGTGGGCCAGCGCGACACGCGGCAGCTGGCGGGCGACGGCTCGGGTCAGGCGCTGCGCCGCCGCCTCGCGTTCCCGTCGGGCCTCGGCGGCCAGCGCGACCTCGCGGACCTCGAGCCCGGCAATCTCCGCATCCAGCTCGATCACCCTCTCGCCGGCCCCAAGCAGGGCGGTTCGCTCGCGACGCATCTGGTCAAGGGCCTCGAGCGCCACTGCCAGCGAGCCTCCGTGCTTGCGCGCGAGGTTCTGCAGGACCGTCACCCGAGCGTCGAGTGCGTCCAGGACCGCCGAATCGCCCCCCGCGTCCTCGGCCAGACCCGCGAGGTCGCGCACGGCTTCTCGGGCCTGCTTGAGCGCCGAGTCCAGCTCGGCGCGTGCCGCGTCGTACGCGCGAACCGCCGGCAGGTCCGAGATCGCGCGAGCCAGCTGGGCCAGCGTGGCGTCGCCGTCCCCGTCCAAGACCTCCAGCGCGCGGCGCAGGGCCGACTGGCCGTCGCGCAGCTCGGTCAGTCGAGTCAACTCCTCGAGGGAGGAGCGGAGCTCGTCGGGGCCGGCGACGCGAACGCCGTCGATCTCGGCGATCTGGAACTCCAGGAACTCGAGTTCGCGCGCCCGTCGGGTCGCGTCACCGCCGAGCTCCTCACGCGCCGCCCGCGCCTCGTAGAGCGAGCGTCGCACTCGGGCGAGGTCCTCGGTCGAGATGCCGGCGCTGCGATCGAGCAGCCGCAACGCCTCGCCGCGGTGCGTGAGCGCGAGCGACTCGTGCTGCCCGTTGACGACGACGAGTTCGCGGGCGAGCGCCCGCAGGGCCTCCGCGGAGCTCGCCGTCCCGTTGACGGCGCTGCGCAGGCGGCCCTGGGCGCCGGACGCGCGCGAGAGCGCCACCTCGGAGCCGTCGCGACCGAGAAACACCGCGGCGACGCGCGTGTCCGACGTGAGCGCGTGGCGCGACGCGGGTCCCTCGCCACCCAGGCAGAGTTCCAACGCCCCGAGCAGCAAGGTCTTGCCCGCGCCGGTCTCGCCGGTCAGCACGTTGAATCCCCGTCCGAACTCGACGGCGGCGTCGTCGATCACGCCGAGACCACGAGCCGAGAGTTCGACGAGTTGAGCCTTAGGCATGTCCCGCGCGCAGGCTCTCGCGCAGACGGAACCCCATCTCGACGCGCGCGGTCGCCATCACCCGAACCGCCGTGGGGCTGCGTCGCACCTCGACGTACCCCCCGGGCTGCAGCGAGCCGATGGTGCGCCCGTCCGCGACGATCTCGGCGGGCTTGTTGTCGGCCACCAGGCGCACGACCTTGTCGGCTCCCACCACGATCGATCGGTCGATCGTGAAGTGGGGGGCCACCGGGGTGATCACCATCACCGGGAGCGACGCGTCGACCAGAGGTCCCCCGGCGGAGAAGCTGTAGCCGGTGCTGCCGGTCGGGGTGCACACCATGACCCCGTCCGCCGAGTACGTGAGGAACTCGGCGTCATCGACGAAGGTCTTCACGCGGACCATGTGCCCGCCGGAGGGCCGCTCGACCACCACCTCGTTGAAGGCGAACTCGTCCAGCGCGGTACCCGAGGCCGTGATCCGCAGGGCCAGCCGATCAACGACGTCCCCGCCGCGCTGAGCGGCTTCGACGCTCTCGACGAGCTCGCCGGAGGGGACACTGAGGAGGAACCCCACTCGACCGAGGTCCACCGGCAGGACGCGGGCCCCGTGCTGGTGCGCGAGGCGAGCCGACTGCAAGAAGGTTCCGTCGCCGCCCAGGCTGACCACCAACGAGTCGTCCTCGAAGACCGGCGGCTCCTCGGCGTCCAACAGGTGGATTCGCACGTCGACGCCCTCACGACGCAGCCGTATCAGTGCCTCTCGGGCGAGATCCACCGCGTCCGTGCGATTGCTGAACGCCGCGAAGATCACCTGGGACACAACTCACCTCGTCTCGCCATGGTAGTTACAACCGGTCGCGGGTCCCGAACCCTCCGCCGCCGAGGATCCGGCGTAATGGCCGATGTCGCGGCCCCGCTGGTGCACCGGTCCGGTTTCTAGACTCGTTCGGTGGACTGTCCCAACCTCGATCACTGGGAGAAGCTCGCGTCACTGCACGGCACCGGCCAGGACCGCTACTACGACCTGGACGCCCTGGTGGCCGGCGCGTCGCTCATGGGCGACGAGGAGCGTCGGGCGATCCATCGCGCGACCAATGGCACCGGTGTCGCGGGACGCGACGTGCTGCACCTGCAGTGCCACCTGGGCTGCGACGCGATCACCCTGGCACGGGCGGGAGCGCGGGTCACGGCGGTCGACTTCTCGCCCACCGCGCTCGCGCGCGTCGACGACCTGGCTCGGCGCTGCGACGTCCCCGTGCGCACGATCGAGTCCGACTCGCGCGAACTGCCCCACCATCTCGATGGTTCCTTCGACCTGGTCTACGCGACGATCGGCGTCCTGTGCTGGATCGATCGGCTGGACCTGTGGATGCAGGGCGCGACGCGCGTGCTGCGCCCGGGCGGTCGCTTGATCCTCGTCGAGCTCCACCCGCTGCTCACGATGGTCGACACGGTCGACCCGCTGGTCGTGGACTTCCCGTACAACTTCGACGGACCGCGCGTGTACTCGGGCACCGGCTCGTACGCCCAGCCCGACGCCGACGTCGCCTGGACCACGACGCAGTTCGGGCACGGACTGGCCGAGGTCGTCACCGCGGCCCTCGACGCCGGACTACGCCTCGCGTACCTCGAAGAGCACCTCTCGATGTCGTTCGATCCTCGCGGCATGGACCCGGTCGTCGATGAACCCGACGGCCGGTTCCGTCTGCGCCTGGGCGCCGGCGCTGACGGGCGCGGCGCCGGGGAAGCCCTGCCGGTCCTCTACACGCTGATCGCGACCAGATAGCTCGCGGCCAGGCGAAATGGGGTTTCGAGGCGGCCTCAGGGGCGCCTCGGGCGCCCTGTACAGTTGAGCCATCGAGCACGAAGCAGGCCCAGAGGGAGCTCCCTGATGCCGTTCAGTGACGACACCCAGCGCGACGTGCGTCGTCGCGCCCACGGCGTGTGCGAGTGCAGCCTGGACGCCTGCCCCCATTTCGGCCGCTGCCGCTCGTCCGGGGCGGAGTTCCACCACAAGAGGCCCGAGGAGTCCGGCGGCACCGACGAGCCGTCGAACTGCCAGTTCCTTTGCAAGAGCTGTCACCAGCGGGTCCACGGCGCGTCGAGCGGCCTCGGGCGACTGTGACAACTTTGGCCGCTCTTGTCACGCAAGTGGAGTAATATTATTCTCCTTCTTTCATGCGATTAAACCTTACCGTCAGGTAAATCACTCCAACTTTGTTGCAGAATTGCGTGACGATTGTCAGCCAGTTGACGCCTATTTCCACTACGGCGGTCTACCGTCGTTGTCGTGACCAAAGTGTCGGACGTGTGGTCCGCGACGGACCACGGCCCTTCGGGGGTCGTCAGCCCGGGTAACGGCCGACGTGCCGGGCCGGTCGATCCGGTGGCGTACCTCGACGAACACCCCCAGTCCTGGAACCTCCTCCTCGAAGCGCTGCCCGACGGAACGGCGCTCCTCGACGCCCAGGGCGTCATGCGCTACGTCAACGAAGCCCTGGCGCGGATCTCGGGCTACTCGCGCTACGAGCTCCTCGGCCAGAGCGTGATGCTGCTCGTGCCGCCGCGTCTGCGTGACCTGGAGAACTCGGCCCGGCGCCACAACGCGCGGAACCCCGACACCCCCCTGATCTGGAGCAACCAGGACCTGTCCATCCTGTGCAAGGACGGCGGCGAGGTGTCGGTGGACTTCGCCCTGTCGACGTTGGACATCGATGGACGAACGTGGGCGGTGGCGGCCGTGCGCGACAACTCGTCGCGGCGCAACGAGGAGGCGGCTCGGGCCGACGTCGAGCTGCGTTTTCGCATGGCCTTCGAGAGCAACATGGCGCCCATGAGCTTCACCGACGTCAACGACCGGATCATCGCGGTGAACAACGCCTTCTGCGAGATGGTCGGGTTCTCGCGCGAGGAGCTGATCGGCCAGGACTCGACCCCGTTCACCTTCCCCGAGGACGTCGGAATCACCGAGCAGACGCTCGTGCGGGCGATCGCCGGCGAGCTCGAGCAGGAGCGCTACTACAAGCGCTACCTGCGCAAGGACGGGCGCGTCATCGACGTCGAGGTCTCGCGCTCGCCCGCGCGTGACGCCACCGGCCGGATCCTCTACTTCGTCTTCTCGGAACGCGACGTCACGGCCGAGCGGGCCCTCACCGACCAGCTCTCGCACCGCGCCTTGCACGACCCCTTGACGGGACTGGCCAATCGGGCGCTCTTCGAGGATCGTCTGGTCCAGGCCCACGCGCGCGTCGTGCGCCAGGGCGGGGTCGGGGCGGTGTTGCTCATCGACCTGGACGACTTCAAGGGCGTCAACGACTCGCACGGTCACTTCGCGGGCGATCAGCTCCTGGTGGCCGTGGCCCGGCGCCTCGAGGAGGCGACCAGGGCGTCGGACACCCTGTGCCGCTTCGGCGGTGACGAGTTCCTCTACCTGGCCGAGACGCTCACGTCGCGTGAGGAGGCCGAACACCTCGCCGAGCGCATGCTCGAGGTCATCGCCGAGCCGTGCACCATCGACGGTACGGTCATGTCACAGCGAGCCAGCGTGGGCTTGGTGGTGTGGGACAGCGCCGACACCGACGTCAGCGAGATCATCCGGAACGTCGACGCCGCCCTCTACGAGGCGAAGAGCCAGGGGCGCGGACGCCACGTGGTGTTCACGCCCAGCATGCACCAGCGCGCCGTCAACCGATTCGCCATGGTCCAGGAGCTCCACCAGGCCCTCCAGTCCGGCGAGATCTCGATGCACTACCAGCCGATCGCTGACCTCTCCACCGGCAGCGTCGTCGGCTTCGAGGCCCTGATGCGCTGGCGCCACCCCGAGCGCGGATGGGTGCCGCCCAACGTGTTCATCCCCCTGGCCGAGCAGAGCGATCTCATCATCGAGCTCGGAAGGTTCGCGTTGCGCGAGGCGATCAACGAGGCGCGGGGGTGGTCGAAGTCGGGCGGCGATGACGCCGAGCCCTACGTGACGGTCAATCTGTCGGCGCGCCAGTTCCTCTCCCCCGATCTGGCCAGCACTGTCGCCGCGCTGCTGGGCGAGGCCGGCCTCGATCCTCGCCGCCTGGTGCTCGAGATCACCGAGAGCGTCGCCCTGCTCGACGTCACCGAGACCAAGTCGGTCCTGGCCGAACTGGACCGCCTCGGCGTGGGGGTGGCGCTGGACGACTTCGGCACCGGTTTCTCCTCCCTGTCGTATCTCAACGAACTCAACCCGCGGATCATCAAGATCGACCAGTCCTTCGTGCGCCCGATCACCCCGAATGAGCGAGGCGAGGTGATGCTCGAGGCCATCATCTCGCTCGGACAGCGCCTTAACATGACGATGATCGCTGAAGGCATCGAGACTCGCGTCCAGTTCAACCGGGTCCGGCGCATGGGCTGCGAACTCGGTCAGGGCTACCTCTTCTCGCCCGCGGTTCCCACCGACGAGGCCGGAGCCATGGTCGGGCGCGTTCTCACCCACTAGCCGGCGCGTACCGCGAGTCCCCACGCATCAGCGCACCCGGTACGCTGGCCGCGTGGAGGTGGTCATCTCCGACGAGGCCAGGGCCTTTGTTCGAGAGCGCGGCGGCGCCGTGTTCGTGAAGGCCAATGAGCGCAAGTGCTGCGGCGGCGCCCTGGTGGTGCTCGACGCCGTGACCAAGACACCGCGTGACGCCCTCAGCTACGTGGCCTACCCCGCCGAGGGCATCGACGTGTTCTACCGGGGACACCCGCGCGGCGTGCCCACTCAGCTGGTGATCGAGTTGCGCGGTCTGATCCACCGCCACTTGGCCGCGTACAAGGACGGCTGCGTCTTCCCACTCTGAGAGCGCCGGCCAGCCCCGCGCTCTCGTCAACCCCGGGGAAGACGGATCTGAGCGTCTCGAAGGAGCGGGGAACTACTCGGGCCGGTGACAGACGGCTTCGACGTTGTTGCCGTCCGGGTTCCTCACGAACGCGCCGAAGTAGTTCGGGTGGTATTCGGGCCACATCCGCGGCTCGTGCAACACCTCCGCGCCGACGCTCTGGGACGCCGCGAAGAACTCCTGCACCGCGTCGCGAGTGGCCGCCATGAACGCGATGTGCGACTCGCGAAAGCCCTCGCCGCTGTCGTGGCCCCCGATCCAGAACGTCGGCTTGCCCTCTTGGCCGTAGCCGATCACCTGGCCGAAATCCATGACCCGACCTCCCCCCAAAGGGGCGAGTACGGCGTCGTAGAACCTCGCGCTGGACGCGACATCATTGCACTGAATCGAGAGATGATCGAGCATCTCAGCAGTATGACACGCCCGTCGCACCGCGCCAACGCGACGTTGCGCGGATGCGCCGTTGCGACAAGGATATGTGCGGGCTCGCTCCGCGCTGGCGCGCAGAAACGAGGTGAGGTATGGAGAGTTCCTCGACGCTCGAGCAGTTGTCACGACTCGTGGCCTCGGCGCTCGGCAACGCGGACCTGGCGATGATTGGCGAGTACCTGGACCCCGCCGTGCACTGGGGGCCTCCGGGTGACGCGTCACCGCCCTGCCAGACCAGGGAGCAGGTCCTCAAGTGGTACACCGCCGGGTACGACGCCGGCGTGCGGGCGCGCGTTACCGAAGTGGTGATCGGCCCGGACTGTCTCGTGGTCGGCCTGGCCGTGCGTGGACCGCGTGACGGCGACACCGGCGAGGCGAATCGCTGGCAGGTGCTCGGCGTGCGCAACGCCAAAGTCGTGTCCATCGTTGGCTTCGAGAAGCGCGACGACGCGCTGGCTCACGCCGGGATGAGGTAGCGACCGCGGCCTCCACGCCGTCGGGCCACGACACCACGCCACCGGCCGCACACGACGCGGCACGATACGCCACACGGCCCGCGCCGCGCAGGGCTGATGACGTGACCGATACCGAAAGCCGGTCGCTCAGGAGCTCGCCGGAGGAACCTGGCCCGGCGCGAACCGGCCCATGTCCGCGCCGACCTTGCGGCCGATGTTGGACACGTGCAGGTGGATCTCCTCTAAGAGATCCGTGTTCTTCTTGACCTCGGCGGTCAATGCGGTGTTCTCCGCGATCAGCGTCTTGATGTCGTCGGTGTTGTTCGCGGTGTGCAGCGCGACCTCCGACGAAATGGCGTCCGCGCGCTTCGCGGCGATCAGCAACGCCGCCGCCTGGACCCCCGCCAACATCGACAGGAACAGGTTCAACAGGATGTAGGGATACGGGTCGAAGGCCTTGTGATGAAGGATGTGCTCAAAGAAGAGGGTGTTGGTCAGGGCCCACACGATCATCACCGCGAAGAAGGTGAAGACGAACGGCCACGACCCCATCATGTTGCGCATGCGGTCAGCGGCCTTCTCGCCGCGAGACAGCTCGGCCCCCGATCGCACCCCCGGATGCTTGTGCCAATGCGACTTCCACGCGTGCTCGGCCATCTCCACAATCGTGTCACGCGCCACTCGAGCACGAGCGGATGTGACGGGGCGAGCCGGCGTCACCACCGTCCGCGGTCAGCCGGTACGAGCGATCGATAACCCCGGCCCGCCCCGGCTACGCCGTAGCGGTCGCCGTCGGCTCCCACATCTCGAAGCGGTTGCCTTCGGGGTCGCTCGACCAGGTGAAGCTTCCGTACTCCTCCACCTGAATCGGCTCGGTGGGCGCACCCGCCTCAGCGAGTCGAGCCACCACGCCTTCGAGATCGTCGACCACGAAGTTCACCATGGCGCCTTGGTGTTCGGGGTCGCCGATGTACGAGCTGTCGTGCTCGAAGAGGCCTAGCACCATTCCGGCCCCGTCCACGATCTGTTCGAACCGGAACCAGTTGTCGCCGCCGAACTCAATCCCCAGGACCTCCGTGTACCAGGCGCGCAGCACGTCGACGTCGCGGGCCCGCATGAAGACGCCGCCCACACCGAGGACCCGAGCCACAGTCGGAGGATACGCAGCCGCGCGCCCGGGCACAAGCGCCCGCCCGCATCTCGGTGGGACGCCCGCCGGTCGACGTCCACGTGGGTGGGTGCCGACGGACGCACCACGGTGGCGTCGCGTGACTGGCCGCTCGTGGGAGAGTGGTGGGGTGCCCGCCACGGTCCACTGGAGAGCTCCGTGAACCTCGCTCGGCGCGCCGGCGAGCGAGGAGTCGCCCTCCTCGCAACCCTGCTCACCCTTCTGATCCTCGGGGTCGTCGCGACGATCGTTCTCACGACGGTCCCGGGCACGACGCCGAAGAGCCCGGGCGGCGCCTCGTCCGGCACCACGACGACGGTTCCTCACACCGTCGCCTCCGGGGCACAGATGGCCTCCGTCGTGGCGTGCCGGGCGGACTTCCAGTCCGTCGAGAGCGCTCTGCATCTCTTCCGCAGCCTCAACGGAACCCCGCCGGCCCCGGGAACGGCGTGGGCCACCTCGGCGTCGCACGGCGGACCCTTCATGCAGTCCTGGCCCACCGGGTCTGGTCGCTTCACCCTGAGCTGGAACGGAGCGACACTGAGCGTGATTCCCGTCGCGGGAGTCTCCTCGCACGGCTCGGTGGGGACGAGCGCTCCGCCGACCGGCTGCTACGCGCACTAGCGCGACGTAGACACGCTCGTTGCGGACGGGGCGACGTAGGCGCGGTCGAGGTCCCGAGTATCCGCATCGATGACCGGTCACGCAACAGCGCTCGCGAACGTGCACACCAAGGATTCACGCCGTGCCGGGTGAGCGTCGCCAATTGGCTGCCGTCATGTTGACTGACGTGGTCGGGTACTCGGCGCTGGCCCAGCGGGACGAACCTCTCGCACTTCAACTCGCACGCGAACAGGACCAGATCGTCCGTTCTACGATCACGAGCTTCTCCGGCCGGGCCGTCAAGTCGCTGGGTGCCGTTGTCCTCGCGGCGTTCGACAGCGCTCTCGACGCGGTGACGTGCGCGCTGGAGATACAAGACTGCGTCGTGAGGCGCAACGCCTCGTCGGGTGAGGTGCCACTGGCCCTGCGCATCGGAGTCCACCAGGGCGACCTGATCCACCATGAGAACGATGTCTTCGGCGACGCCGTCAACATCGTCGCGCGCGTCGAGCGGTTCGCGGAGAGCGGCGGGATCTGCGTGTCCCAACAGGTCTTCGACCTCCGCCGCGACGCCAAGTTTGTTGATCTTCTGGAACGACACCGCGCTATCGCGGAACTCGGCCTAGGGAAACCACACACCGCCACGCTCATCTAGCGAAGCCTCCCTGGCCCACGCGACGTCCCACACGTTTCCCTCGGGATCACGCCAGCTGAATCCCGCACCCCAGAAGGCCTCCGTGGGTGCGTCGAGCAGCTCCACGTCCTCGATTCGCGACAGCGTGTCGTGCACGGCGACGCATTCCTCGAATGAAGCGAGGTTGACGCACAGGGTCACGCCGCGAAAGCCCTCGCTGAGAGGTCCAAAGTGCGGCTCATAGTGTGCGGCGTCGTACAGGGCGATGACCACGCCGTTGGTGCACTGGAAGGTCCGGTGATGCTCATCGCTCGCCGGCGTCTCGGGCCAGTCGAGGGATCGAAACAGCGTCGCCATCCGCTCGACGTCCCGGCAGGCGAGGGTGATGAGGCCGATTCTGGGCGGCAGCCGCATCGACCCATGGTACGACCCCCGGCGATGAGACTCCGTGCCGGAGCGCGCCGGCACATCGCCTCGCGCAGGTTGTGACGATGGTCGACGTACCCTACGATGCGTGATGATGAGCCCACTGGCCGATCTCTCGACCGCCCTGCGGTGCGCCGCCATCCCGCCGACACGTTTCGGGGGCACCGGTGCCCGTTGAAGGAGAGTACGAACCCAGCCCCGCGCAGTGGGTCCGCGACCAGGTGGCGGAGTACGAGGCGTCGGGTGGGACACGGGCCAACACCCTGCGCGACACCGGCCTGCCCATCATCGTGATCACCACGCGCGGGCGGCGCAGCGCCTGGGTCCGCAAGACGCCCGTCATGCGCGTGGAGCACGACGAGGAGTACGCCCTCGTGGCGTCACAGGGCGGCGCGCCGCGCCACCCGAACTGGTATTTCAACCTCACGTCCCATCCCGACGAGGTCACGCTGCAAGACGGCCCCGTCGCGGTGGACGTCTCCGTCCGCGTGGTCGAGGGCGCCGAGCGGGCCGCGTGGTGGGAGCGAGCGGTGACGGCGTACCCGCCCTACGCCGACTACCAGCTGAAGACCTCTCGAGTGATCCCGGTCCTGGTCGCCCGGCGAAGGGCGGACGCGCAAGCCTCCGCCGGCTCCTAGAGTGACCTCGCGCGACGGAACTCGACCCAAGGGAAAGGACGCCATTGGACGACCGGACAGTTCTTCAGCGAATTGAGCAGTTGGTCGAGCGCGAGCGTCAGATCGAGGAGTCGCACGTGGGCCGGGCACCGACCGACGATGAACGCGCGCAGCTCAAGGAGATAGAGATCGAGTTGGACCAGTGCTGGGATCTCCTTCGCCAGCGACGGGCCCGCCGCGCCGCGGGCCAGGACCCCGACGTGGCGGTCACCCGGCCCGAAGAGGTTGTCGAGAACTACCTGCAATGACGCCGCGCGCGACGCGCGGCTCATCCGCGTCGCGGGTGACCGCGCACCGCAGCGCCCGTCACTGGCACGGAACCAACAGACCGGAACTGTGTTACCCTCCCGGACAGCACGCGGAGGAGGGTCGATGCCCAAATACATGCAGCAGGTCAGCTACACGCTCGAGGGAGCCCAGGGACTCCAGGCCAAGGGCGCCGTCGCTCGCAAGACGGCCGTCCAGGCGGCCGCCAAGAGCGTCGGCGGCAAAGTGGACGCGTTCTACTTCGCCTTCGGAGACAACGACGTCTACCTCATCACCGAACTGCCGAACAACGCCGCGGCGGCGGCGCTCGCCCTTGCGGTTACGGCGTCCGGGGCGGCGACCGTCAAGACGGTCGTTCTTCTGACACCTCAGGAGATGGACAAGGCTCGTGACACCAAGGTGAAGTACCGCGCACCGGGCCACTGACCGACGTCGCACGACCGAATCGCACCGCCCGCGCCCGGCGCGGCGCGGGACGCACGTAGGGCAGCGGCCCTGAGCATGGCGCTACGTTGACGTCATGTCGCCCCTGCCCGAGCCCGACGTCGGTCCGATGCTGCGTCCGGGGAACATCGTCTTCGATTCGCCCGATCCGCGACGGCTGGCGGCCTTCTGGATGGCCCTCACCGGATACGAGTCGCGCGAGTTGTTCGGCCCGTACGTCGGAGCACGAGACCCCGTAGGTCGCGGGCCACACCTCACGTTTCAACAGTCGGATACTCTGTCCCCTCCCGGTCGCTGCCACATCGACATGTACGCCGACGACCCACTCGCGGCGGCGGGCCGGGCGAGGAGCCTCGGGGCGCGCACGTTGCGCACGGTCGCCGAAGGGGGCGTCACGTGGATCGTGCTCGCCGACCCCGACGGCAACGAGTTCTGCATCGTGGAGTCGGTGGGGACCCTGCGCCGTCCCTGACCGTGCCGTGACGGCGCCGGGAGTCGCGTCAGGTGGGCCGGACGGACAGGGCCATCTTCGTGAGGTCCGCCGCACCTGCGTCGGGGGTGCGGAGCGCTCCTCGCCTCCCAGGACGCTGCCCGTCCAGGAAGTCGGCCCCCGCGATCGAGACCGCCACCGCGACCTCCCCGCCGGGGACACGCACTCGATCGATGAATCCTCGAGCGTTCGCCTCCTCCCAGATCGGCAGCTTCGGACACGACGTTCGCCACGCGTCGAGGACCTCCGCGTAGGGACGAGGAGCGGGGCCAAGCCATTCGAGGAGATCGAGGACCAGGGCGTCAACGGTGTTACTCATGTCCCTCCCGTGACCAATTCTACTGAGCGAACGCGATGGCGAGCCGAGAGACGGCTGGTCGCGCCGTCTCGGCGCCGTGTCGTCGTTCACGGTGACCGGAGCGACAGATCCGCGCCACCGCCTGGCGTGACTCGCGGCGTCAAGCCGTTTCGCCGACGGTGAGGACCACCGAGATCGTGTCGCCCACGTCGAGGCCCTCGGCTGTCCGCACCGACGACTTGACGGGAACGAGGTATCCCCCGTCCTTGGGGAAGAGTGAGGTGGTCCAGCTCGTGCGTCCGGTGCGAGCGATCACCGGGATCACGCCCCAGCCGTAGCTGACGAACGATGAGATCGCGTGGAGCTCGGCGCTCTCCGCGTCGGGCACCGTCACGAAGTGGAAGGGGGACGGTCCCCTCCAGAACCAGATCGGGCCACTGAAGCTGAGCTGCACGAGGGCAGACTAACAATCCGTACGGATCGTTAAACGCAGCCAATCTGACGCGGATGGGGGTCCGCGCAGGGAGCCCTCGCTCGCCCACCGCGGCGGCTAGTGACCGACGTGCCACTTGGCGCACGTGGTGCACTGATAGGGACTCATCGTCACGCCATCTCGCTGCGAAAGGAGACGGGCCTGAGCGGCAGCCTCATCGCGTGTCGCGTAGGGAACCTTGGGCCGGCCGGTCACCGTCGTGTGCGCGTTTCGTCCCCGGCGCAGTGACGTTCCGGAACTTCTGCCCCGGACCCCGTACCGGCCGGACCAGTACAGGACGAAGGCGACCAACGCCATGGCAGCGATCAACACAACCAGGGTGCTCATGGGGTTCGCAGGTCATGCTAGGCGCCTTTCGCTCCAGTAGCGACGCTACGCATCATGGCGTCGTGCGCGGCCCACCGGCATCGGACCGATGGCGACGCGATCCGCACGGACGCGGCCGTCGAGAGTTCTCGTGGCACACGCTCGCCGTAGTCTGGCGTTCAACCAACGGGCGAGGGCCGCAGTGGACGAAGCGAGTGGACGAGATGGCGAAGCGAGAGTTACCGGTCTGCGCTGACATCAGCGACGCATTGAGTGAATGCCTGCGACGAGGATTGGCCGTGAAGGCGAAGCGCGAACTCGGGGGGAAGCCGGGAAGCACGCACTATCACCTCGGGCTTCCGGGAAGGCCCGAAACTCTCGAACTCAGCGAGCTGTCCGGAAGGGTGTGGTTCTCCATCAACGAACGACGCGACTGTGGGTGGGTTTCGCAGTGTGCCCCAGAGGTCGCGACCACGGTCGCCGGCGCGTAGCTCGAGATCAGCGCCCAGGTCACCGCGTGGGAGCGTCGCCCCCACCACGGCATCGGCGAGGAGCCGCGCCGGGCCGTCCCTGTTCCTTCGGGCACGGTCTCCCTGCCGCGGCCGGGCTGCGTGGATCATCAGGCGGTGAGTGTTCTCTCTAGATTGACCACGTGGTGACGCTCCGGCCCATGGTGGAAGCCGACCTTCCGACGATCGCCGCCTGGTTACTCCAGCCCCACGTCGCGCAGTGGTGGACGACCGCGACGACGCCCGACGACGTCATCGAGGGCTACCGGCTCCGGACGAGGGGCCACGACCCACGCACTCACATGCTCATGGCCGCCGAGGAGCGGGTCGACGTGGGATGGTGCCAGTGGTACGCGTGGTCCGACTACCCCGACGAGTCCCTCGCCCTCGGGGCGCGAGAGGGCGAGATCGGACTCGACTACGCCGTTGGCGATCCATTATTCGTCGGACGAGGACTCGGGACCCGTCTCGTCGAAGCCCTCATCGATCTCACGCAGCGGATCCACCCAGGTGCCCCGTACCTCGTCGAGCCCGCCGCGGGCAACGTGGCGTCGAGGAGAGTCCTGGAGAAGAACGGCTTCGTCCTCAGCGAGGTCCGCACGAATCGATCTACGTCCGATGAGACCCCCAGGGCGCTGTATCGCCGGTAGGGCGCTGACACCCGTTGGGGGATCGATTACGGGATGATCGTGACGTGAGTCGTTGGTGAGCGGTACGACACCCCGTAGCCGGTATAGGTCGCGTAGATCGAGGCCGGGCCGGCGCTCGGATTCGCGACCGTGATCAGGCACTCGCCGAAAGGACTAGGTCGACACCGACTGAGCGACGACCCGAAGTGCACCGTGATGAAGCTGGAGGGATAGATGCCCTCACGATTGGCGAGGACGCCGGTGATCTGAACCACGACCGGTCCCGAGCGGGACACGACGGCCGCAGGGGTGGCCGCGGTGAACCTCCACGAGGCGACCGGCACCACGGACTCCGGATCCGTGGGCACTGAGTAGCCGAAGCGGTTGTGCGACTGCGCGGTGACCGAATAGACCCTCCGGTTCTCCAACCCCCGGATGATGCAGTTCGGCTCGTAGTAGACGCGTGCGAAGCAGTGCTTGGTCATCGCACCGTCGGACACCGTGACCCGGTATCCGTCGACGGGCGCGGCGCCGGCGCTCGAGGGCGGGTGCATGTACGTCCACACCTCGCCGTCGTGGATGTTGCCGGACACCTGCTGCGGGGCCAACGGGATACTCGACGAGCAGTTGGCCGCTGAGGGCAAGGTGGCAATGTCGCCGGCAGAGTCGACGGCCACGTACTTGTGGTCGCCGTAGGCGACGGACGTCCAGCTCGCGGACGCGCCAGACGGCAGCGACGCCACCGACCACGTGGCGCCCGTCGTCGACGACACGGCGTCGTCGGGCGTGCTCGCGGGCCGGCCCACGGCGATGAAGTCGCCGCAGCCAAACGTCGCGGCACCGATCAGTTGCGGCGGCGAGTAGCTGTGCAGAGTCCAGACGTATCCCAAGACTGACGTCGCCATGTAGCCCGAGCCCGAACCGTCGAACGCCAGGAAGTTCCCGTTGCCGTAGGCCACGGCGCCCCATCGAACCCCGGACGTGGGCGCCGGATAATAGCTCCACCCCACGCCGTTCGGCGAGACCACGGTGGCGCCCTGGGAACCGTCCACCGCGATGAACCGGCCGTGACCGTAAGCCACCGATGTGAAGTGAACCTTGCTGTGGGAGAACTTCACCGTCCACCCCACACCGTCCTTCGAGGTGATGATCTGACCAAGGGAATCCACGCCAACGAAGCGGCCCGCGCCGTAGGTGAGGCCAGTCCACTCGCCCGCCGGCCCAGGGAGTGCCGTCCACGTCTCGCCATCCGTCGAGATCATCTCGCGAGGGGTCGCGTCCATCGAGGAGAGGGCGACAAACCGGCCGTCTCCGTACGCGAGCGAGGCCCATGACCCGGACGGCACCGGAGACTGCGTCCACGCTGAGCCGTCCGAAGAGACGGCAGAGTTGCCAGCGCTGCCGAGCGCAACCCACTGTGCGCCGCCGAAGGCCACAACGGACCAGCCTCCCGCTGGTGGAGGATTCGTTGCGAGCGTCCACCCACTCGGCGGAGGTGACGCGGTCGCCGAGCGCGGTGCCCAGGTGAGGAAGCCCGTCGCGACCAGCAGAGATGCGAACGACGCCGCGACGCTACGGCGAAAGACTGGGGTAGGTCGCACAAGTCCGCTCTCCGCTTACCTCCCAACTCTCGCAGCAGCACCACACACACCCCTCTGCGATGTCTCAAGAACTCCCCAATTCGAAGAGGTGGCGGCGACTCAGCGATGGCGGTCTATGTGTCGATCCCCAGCGCGCTCACCCGAGAGTGGCCCCCGGCGAGGACATGTCGCGCTGCGGCAGAGCCAGCTCGGTACCAGGGCCACGTCCTCACACGCGTCCCGCTTCGTTGTGCCGAGGGATCGTGTCGCGCGCGACAGGGCCGCGGCGCGCCCGCGCGAGCCTCAGACGGGTCCGCTCGCTCTCCTGGCGTACGCTCCTCAGGGCGTCGTTCATGCGCCGCGGGTCACCAGCACGTCGAGATCTCGCTCCGCGAAGCGTCGATGGTGCCACTCCTCATTGAGGACGATGAGCAGGCACTCGCTGACCTGAAAGCTCTCCGGCGGCGGCCACCCGGCCCCGTGCACCGGTGCAGTGCGACTTGACAGCCATCCATCGGTCGCAGCATCAATCACGCCGCGCACGGACGTCATCCGATCGTGACGAACCGCCAGCACTTCGTCGAGCGTGGGCCGCACCTGTCGGTCCCTGGGGACTCCCGGCTCGTCGGGCATCTCGTCCCAGGGCAGGTCGAGCGGATCCCACGGCGCGGGGTCGCCGAGAATCGCCCGGCGCACCCACGCGTCCGTGGCGAACACCAGATGGCGAAGCGTCTCGATGAAGGTCCACTCCTCGTCGACCGATACGTGCAACAGACCAGGTTCCACATCGCGAGCCCGCTCAACGGTGCCGTCCCAGAGGCGCTCGATGAGCTTCCACGCTGTTCGAAAGCCGTCAGCGTCGGCAGGGCGCATCTTGCGCCGGTCAGGGTCGCGCCGGTCGAGCTCCGCGTTGACCAAGGGCGCCACGTCGACCCCGTTGATGATCAATACCTGGATGTCGCCGTCGATGCGAGCGTCGACCAGTTCCACGCCGCGCATCACGACGCCGGTCATGTCGACGCCGCGGAAGCGCGCCTGCCTCATGTCGGCGGCCCAGAACAAGGCATCCGTCAGGTCGACGCGTTCGAAGCGCGAACCGTGCAAGTCATCTCCGGAGAAGGAAGTCATGGCTGGACCCTATCCATCGCCGGTGACGCGACATCGCGCTGCCTCCCGTCATCTTCGCCTCCGAGCGAGCACGTGGCACGGCCCATCAATAGACTCCGCCCGTGCACGGACGCAAGGCAAGCCAGTGGTGGGGAATGGCGATCGAAGCCCCGGATCCGAGGGCGTTGGCGGGGTTCTACTCGAAGTTGCTCGACTGGCCGGTCCTTCACGAGGCCGATGACGTTGCGATCATTCGGCCCAGCCAAGACTCGGTCTACGTGGTGTTCCAACTGTCCACGGACTACGTCGCGCCCGTCTGGCCACCATCAACGGGCGACCAGCGGACGATGATGCACCTCGACATCGAGGTCGAGGACCTCGATGAAGCCGTGGCCGACGCAGTGTCCTTGGGCGCAGAGCTGGCTCAGTTCCAGCCCCAGGCACACGTCCGCGTCCTCTTGGATCCGGCCGGTCATCCCTTTTGCCTGTGTCGCGATGACGGCGCCTGAGCCGCGGACACGCAAGACCAGAGCACGAGTCCAGCCGGTGGTGGTCGTCCCGACGTCCTCGAGGGACACTCCTGTCGTCTCGAGTGCTCGTGTGAGGACTCGAGAGTGATCGCGATCCGCCCGCGGTGCCGCTGGTGTGGCGACGATGAACAGTACGTGGCGTACCACGACACGGAGTGGGGTGTGCCCCAGCACGACGACCACCTCCTGTTCGAGCTGCTCACGCTCGAGGGCGCCCAGGCCGGCCTCAGCTGGCTGACGATTCTCCGGCGGCGCGAAGGCTACCGACGCGTGTTCGCCCAGTTCGATCCCCGAAGGGTCGCCCGCTTCTCCGACCAGAGGGTCGAGCGAATCCTGAACGACCCGGGCATCGTGCGCAACCGCCAGAAGGTGACGTCGGTCGTGGGAAACGCGCGGGCCATCCTCCGGGTCCAAGAGGCGCACCGCAGCTTGGACGCATTCCTCTGGGAGACGGGCGCGGCCCCCGGTGACCCGTTGGTCCGGGCGCGGCAGATGAGCAAACGCTTGGTCGCGGAAGGATTCAAGTTCGTTGGTCCCACCATTTGCCTGTCCTTGATGCAAGCGGGCGGGATGGTGAACGATCACTCGCCGTCGTGCTTTCGCTACGCCGAGTTGCTCGGTTCAAAGGCAGCTGGAGCCTGAGGGTCACGGACCTTACGACGTCGCCGAGGGGTTGAAATGTGGCGGCGTCTGAAGCCCGAGCGTTGAGGACGACCCCCGTACACTCGAGCCGTGGAGACGTTCGACCCATCTCGTCAGCGCACGACAGAGAGCACATCAACGCACATCTCCGCACGCACGGTTGGCGATGCGTGGGTCCAGATCGGGGCGCGCGTACTGGCCGCGGGCACGAAGAGCGTGTACGACGGACTGGCCATGCGCGAGTTGATCCTGGCGACGCTCAGCGTTGTCAGTCCCAGCAGCGCCGATGCGCTGATCGATCGGCACGCCGACCCGGATCGACGCGCCTGGATGTACGCGAACTTCACGAATCGACAACGGGTCACGGAGCTGGGAGACGCCGAGAGTTACGCCACCAGGCTGCACGATTATGCGGGCAGCGGGCGAGATCAACTGCAATGGGTGGTCGAACGATTGCGGGCTGACCCGACATCAAGGTCCGCGACAATCACGACGTTCCAACCACTCAGCGATGCCAGTTACATCCCGTGCATCAGCCTGCTGGACTTCTTCATTCTCGACGGCTCCCTGCAACTCGTCGTCTACGCGCACTCCGTTGACTTCGGGTCCAAGGGCTATGGCAACCTCGTCGAGCTCGCACGCGTGCAGGAGGGTGTGGCCCGAACACTCGACGTCGCCGTTGGAGCCTTGACCCTCATTGTGAAGTCGGCGCACGTGTACGACACGGATGCGGACTACATGCGGGGAGTCGTGCAGGCTCTGGCGGTCGACGGTCCGAACGGAGCGTAGATTCAGCGGGGAGCCTCGACGAGCGGCGCCTGCGCTCGACCGCGGGAGCCCTTCATCTGGATTCAGAGCTCATCCGCTATTCGTGGAGTGCGTCCCACGTTCTGCGTAGCCGACGCGATACCGTCAAGTCTCAACCAGTCATGAAGGGGATCCGGTCATGTGGGCACAACTCATCACGATGCGATTCAAACCCGGCAAAGAGGCGGAACTGGAGTCGATCATGGAGGGGCTGCAGGCGAGCGAGCAGGCGGGCTCCGGGTTGATTCGCCAGACGGTCATGCGAGATCAGAAGGACCCCAGCCGGGTCTACACCCTGGCCCTGTTCGACAGCGAAGAGCACGCTCGGCAGCGTGAAAACGACCCTCGGCGCACGGAGGCCTTGACTTCCATCCGGGAGTTGATGATGGAAGCCATCGACGGACCCGTAGAGTTCGTCGATCTCACAGTGCTGCGAGAGTACGTGCAGTAGCAACGCCTTCCCGGCGCAACTCTGCGGGGATCAATCGTAGATCTTCTGCGTCAAGATTCTCGGTGCCAGACGATCATTCACCTGTCTATTGATGTGGGGTGCACCAGGGCACGGGTCTGCCTCATCGGGTTGACCTCGGAACTGTTCGCACCGTGATCGCGTGGAAGGGCTGGAAACCGGGCCATCCGGCCGCTAGCATCGCGCTCACTTGCGAGCACGAACACCAAGGAGGTCACCATGTCGTCATTCGAACGCAAGCGCTTCGACAATCCTGATGAGACGCGTCCCTTCCGGGACAAGGGCGAGGTCAAGATCGTCAATATCGGTGACGGTGTCGTGGGACTCGCGAACTTCGAACCCGGATGGAAGTGGACAGAGCACGTGCAGCCGATCGCGGGAACCGAGAGCTGCCAGGCGGCGCACATCGGCTATGTCCTCTCCGGACGACAGATCATACGGATGGACGGTGGCACTGAAGTCGAGATCAGCGCCGGCGACGTCGTGTCCATCCCGGCCGGGCACGACGGTTGGACGGTCGGTGACGAAACCTGCGTGGTCATTGATTTCGCCGGTATGGCCACGTACGCCAAGCCCAGCTGAGCGACGCCGACCCCGTCGTCGGAGACGCCCCAACGATCGCGACGCCAGAGGCTGACTGGCTCGACGGGCATCGCTCCTGTCGCCACCCGGCGGCCGAGCCGCAACGCAGAGTGACAGTAGGTCACCGACTTCGAGGCTGCATTCTCTGACGGCGTCTCGGAGCTGACCCGCGACATCTACTCCAGTCTCCGGCGCCGACTCGCGAGGGATCTTGTGACTGGTCAACGACATGATCCGACTACGCATTCGTCACGCGAGTCGCGACCGGGCGTTCGTTGGACGCGTCTCATCATCGTTGCCCCGCTCGCGGCTGCACTCGGTGCCGCAGGGGCCGTGATCGCCAAACGATCCTCCGGTTCCACGGCGTCAAGTGTTGCGAACTCGCGTTCACTTCACGCGGGGTTTCAGTCCGACTCCATGACAATCATTGATCAGCCAGGAACCGTCAACGTCAACGTATGGGTCACGAACGTAGGTCGCGCCACGACGTCGGCGACATGCGCAGTGATCGTGACGTCGGGATCGGGCAGCAACGTCTATCAAGGATCTGCGGCATTCCAGTTGCCATCGATCGCGCCGCACGCTTCGCGTCACATCGTGCGGGTGGTCTCCGGGGTGTACTTACCTGGAGACGCAACGGCACCCGTTGGCTCCAGGTCCCTTCCGCTTCCCCAAGACGCGCGACTCGGTAAAGGCTCTTCCGTCGAGTGCTGTGAACATGTCGGCGCTCGGCGTCGACGACCCGGAACACGCGACTGAGGAGTGGGTCGCGGCCCTCCCCCTGGAAGTCACTTCGAATCCCACACCATTCCCAGGGCACCATCTAGGGACAACCGAAAGCAGACCGCGGGGTCGAATGTCAATTGAGGCGCGCCCCGTAGATTCGGGGTGGCGGGCCCGCAGACGTGTCCGAGAGGAGTAACGCCATGGAGATCATCCGTAATCCCGATGGGAGTCTGGTGGTGCCCATTCCGGAGGGGCGCCATCACGTTGGCGAGGACGCTGTCGACGGTCCGACCAGCGACACCAACGACGTGGTAGCTGAACCGACGACTCGGGTGCTGCATCCCGGAGAAGGAGGCTACAACGAGGCTCTCGCCGAATGGGACCTTCAACAGAATCCGGATCGCGAACCCGCCGTCTCGACCGCGAGCGGGCGAGAAGAAGCGATGTCCGTCGTGCACACGATTGCGGGATCCCCCGACCATGATGTTGCCGGCGCGCTCAGGGGCATCAACGACGCCCACGCGAGCGGCGAGGCGCTACGCCACGTGCTCATCGGAGGGACTCACTCGGTCGAGGCCTTCGCCGACGAAGTGGCCGAAGCTGAAGGCGGCGAGCCCCTCCCGGCCCACGCGATGACCAAGATCATTGGCGAGGTCCTCGCCGAGCTGGACAAGTAGGAGATCCGCTCTTGCGGTTTCGGACGACCGCAGGCGTCGTCGCGGCAACGCGACAGACCGGATGTCGCTCTTGACCGGGTGGCATGCTGAACGAATGCGGGGACTAGATCTGCCGGCAGGGTCTTCCGTCGTTGCTTTCACGGCACTAGAGCGGCCCGACCTTTGGGAACGCGCACGTGTGCTGTTTCGCGACGTTTGGCCGGAATACAACCTCCACGCCAACGACAGCGCGAAGTACTTCGGCGAGCTCTTCCCACAGCACGCGAATGTTCAAGTCCTCTTCTTCGATGCGGCCATCGAGCAGGTCGTGGCTCGAGGACGGACAATCCCGTTCCGATGGGACGGAACTCTGGACGATCTCCCCCACGGAATCGATGCGGCGGGACTGCGAGCCGTCGGCGATACGCGAGCGCCGAATGTGCTCTCGGCCCTGGCGGCGGAGGTAGCCGTGGACCAGCAAGGACGAGGACTCAGCGGGTTGTTGATCCAGGCAATGGCCACGGCTGCACGCGAGGCCGGATACGCGTCTCTCGCAGCCCCGGTCCGCCCAACCTGGAAGGACCGGTATCCGATCACGCCGATCGAAACGTACGCGCAGTGGAGGCGAGATGACCACTTGCCGTTCGACCCCTGGCTTCGGGTGCACGCGCGATTGGGGGCGACCTTCCTGCGACCGGAGGCGAAGTCAATGAGGATCGAGAGCACGGTCGACGACTGGGAGCGTTGGACCGGCATGGTATTTCCGGAGGACGGCGCGTACGTCTTCCCCATGGGACTCGCATCGCTGCACGTCCAAGATGGCGTTGGCTCCTACTGGGAACCAAACGTGTGGATGCTCCACACATGGTGACGTCGTGCCCACTGATCGATATGGGAACGTCGTAGGAATCGCTGCGACTCCCAGGCCCCTGAACAGCGCGTCGCGAACCGGCACGATCAATCTTCGGCGCAACGAGTAGCCCCAATCTGCTTTCAGACTCCTTGATCCCCATCTTGGACCCGCAACCGTGGAGGGGGCCGTGCCTACGAAGGGAGGGACAGGTGGCTCGGCGCTGGTCGTATTCTCCAACCGTGAGGCCCGAGCACGACTCCACGCGGTTGAGCTACGACGCCGTCGCGCGCACGTACGCCGACCACTTTCGCGACGAGCTCGACGGCAAACCGCTTGACCGAGCGCTGCTTGCTGCGCTGGTCGAGCAAGCCGGCACCGAAGCTCGCTTCGCCGATCTCGGCTGTGGTCCCGGCCACGTCGCGGCGTATCTGACCGCCGAGCACGGCGTCCGCACGGTCGGAATCGACCTGTCGGCCACGATGATCGCAATCGGCTCGCAGCGCTACGCCTCCGTCGAGTTCCGACAGGGAGACCTGCTCGAGCTGCCGGCTGCCGACGGCGAGTTCGGCGCCGCCATCTGCCTTTACTCGATCATCCGCCTGAACACTCCCGAGCTTCCTCGAGCGATGGCCGAGGTCTACCGGGTGCTCAAACCAGGAGGCTTCGCTCTTGTGTCGTTCCACGTCGGGAGCGAAATGAGGCACCGGGAGGAGTGGTTGGGCGCCACGGTTGACGTGGACTTCAGGTTCTTCGAGGTTGAGGAGATCGTGGAGTTCATGCAGGCGGCCGGATTGGCTGTCGAATTGCGCGTCGAGCGGGCACACTACCCCGAAGAGGTCGACACCCGACGGGGCTACCTGCTCGGGCGACGGTGATCTGGGCTCCACGCGTCCCTACGCCCGCCAACTGCGTGCCTGCCCGCCGGGACCGGCATCCCCAAGCATCCAGGATCTTCGTGCCGATCGGAGGATGTGGTGTCGTAGAGCGGCTTCCACGTTCTCCGACCGGAGGGTCAGATGATGGGTTGTGCGCAGTTCCTGACACGTACGCCTTGTCTGCGACTGGATCTCAGGATGGCGGAGCGAAGAACTCCAATGCAATGCCGTCCGGGTCCCTGAATGAGAGACCAGATCCATAGCCAGCGTCGACGATGCCCCCGTTGTCGATGCCGAGCTCGCCGAGCCGGTGTTGCCAACCTTGAAGTGCATCACGGTTGTCACATGAAAATGCAACGTGGTCTAGTCCGACTCCGCGCTCATCGAAACTCGCACCCGGAGCGGGGTCTGGGAACTGGTGTAGTCCAAAGAGGGTCTGTCCGCCCAGCAACCATACGACGTGTCGAAAGGGACCCGTGTCTTCATCAAGGACAGGCTTGGCGCCAAACAACCTCTCATACCACGGAACGCTCGTGTTCAGATCGGTCACGGTTACCGCCACGTGAGCAATTGTTGGAAATTCGGGCATTGTTCACTCCTTGTGAAGATCGGCCGACCATACACGATTCGAAGTCGG
>Ga0209415_10001848_pt1 | contig 39958 bp, 36 predicted proteins | sample PeaSoiSIISIP2007_FD_187696 | JGI IMG/M metagenome (GOLD analysis project Ga0209415, IMG submission 187696) | Peat soil microbial communities from Weissenstadt, Germany - SII-SIP-2007 (SPAdes) (version 2) | ecosystem: Environmental > Terrestrial > Soil > Wetlands > Peat | place: Germany...
GGGAGCCGTATGCGGGAAATCCGCCCGTACGGATCTGTGCGGGGGGCGTCCGGTAACGGACGTTCCTACCGCGATCCTGCTGCGCAAAGAGGACATCGCGCCCTACCGCGAGGTGCGCAGCAGGTTTCTCGGCGAGCACAGGCCGGCCGGGACGCTGCTCGTCATCGCGGCCCTCGGACGCGATGGGGCACTCGTCGAGGTGGAGGTAGTTGCCGCCAAAAGCGTCTCGTGACCGGGCGCACACGGGAGGAAGATTGCCGGGCTTATATGATCCCGGCGGAGTTCGAGATGCAGACTCGATTAGCTTAGCCAGGTGTCATCCAAACCTGCAGCAGGCCATCTACCACTGAGCTACGGCAGCGCCGCGCGGGAGATACAAGACAAAGGCGCCGATTTCAAGCCAGCCCACGCGTGTTGGCGGCGAACAGATCCTCGGGCGCAAGGCGCGCGGGCAGCATGTGCTGCTCGACCGCGAAGCCCACCAGCGCCTCGAGCGCCTTGCGGTTGGCGGCGACGCCCAACGGGAAGGGATCGCCGCCGACGATCTCGCCCAGCGCCAGCGCGGCCTCGTCCGCCTTGTCGAGGCCGCGCCCGGCCTTGAGCCGCGCGAGATAGCTCGCCTTCGAGGCCGCGAACGCGTTGAAGAGCTGCACCGCCACCTGCGGCTGCGCCTCCAGCACCGCGTTCTTGACGACGATGCTGTGGTTGATGGGATAGATGCCAGTTTTGCGGTAATACGCCGCGCCCGCCTGGCGCGCGTCGGGGATGAGCGGGCGCACGTCCGGGGAATCGACGCGGATGTCGCCGATCGCGGCGTCGAGCTCGCCCGATTTCAGGAGATCGGCGCAGGAGCGGCCGACAAAGCGGTGATCGACATTGCCCGGCGCCTTGAACTCGGCGACATGCTCCTCGTCGGTCGGCATCCAGGTGATCTTTTCCAGATCGACGCCGTATTCGTGCTGCAGGATGCCGCGCACCCACAGGCCGGTGGTGACGGTGTAGCCGCGATTGACCCCGACGCGGCGGCCCTCGAGATCCTTTGGCTCCTTGATCCCCGACTTCACGTTGATGAAGGCGGCCCAGTGGTGGAAATTGCGCGTCACGAACACCGGAATCGCGGTCAGGGGCTTGCCCGCGGCGCGGGCGCAGAGATATGTCGTGAACGCCATCTCGCAGATGTCGAACGCGAGCGAGCGGACCATCGGCCGCATCCCGTCGGTCGTGATCGCCTTGACCTCGACGAATTCGAGCGGCAGGCCGGTCTGCACCTCGCCCCGCTTCAGGGCGCTGGTGATACCATAGGTGCCGGTGGCGATCTTGAGCGCTGCCACGGTCGTTCCCTCCCTCGTGTTTCGCCGCGAGGATAGACCGGCGCCGGGCTAGCGACAATCGACCGGCATTCAGGGCCACCGCAATTGGCTCGAATTCGGCCCTGTGTCCCTCGGCTTGCGGCGTCCGTGGCTTGACGGCACAAACCGGCGGAAGCAGGCTTTGCTCATGCCGCCGCCAAATGATCCGCCGCCTCCGCACAAGAAGCCCGCCGCCCTCCGGCGCGAGGACCGGCTCGCCGCCGCGCTGCGCGCCAATCTCGGCCGGCGCAAGGCTCAGGCGCGCGTTCGCGGCGAGCCCAAGCCCGCGCCCAAATCGTCCGGGTGCGAATGACCGCGCGGCCCGCGCTTGAGCGCGGCGCCGCCATCCCCTAAGACTCCGCCGCCTCCTCGCGAAAGTCGCGCCATGGACAGAATCCGCATCCGCGGCGGCATTCCCCTCAAGGGCAGGCTGCCGATCGGCGGCGCCAAGAATGCGGCGCTGCCGCTGATGGTCGCGTGCCTCCTGACCGACCAGCCCTTCGTACTGCGCCGCGTGCCGCGCGTCGCCGACATCACCACCATGGCGCATCTGCTGGTGCAGCACGGCGTCTCGATCACCATGCGCGGCGCCGAGCGCGAGGACGAGTGGGGCCAGGTGCTGGCGCTCGACGCGCGCCGCGTCGTCTCCACCACCGCGCCCTACGATCTGGTGCGCAAGATGCGCGCCTCGGTCCTGGTGCTGGGGCCGCTGGTCGCGCGCTTCGGCCGGGCGCGCGTGTCGCTGCCGGGCGGCTGCGCCATCGGCACGCGGCCGGTCGATCTCCACATCAAGGGGCTGCAGCGCCTGGGCGCGACGGTCGATCTCGACCAGGGCTATATAGACGCCAGCGCCGAGAAGGGCCTGACAGGCGCCGAGATCGTCTTTCCCATCGTCTCGGTCGGCGCCACCGAGAATCTGATGATGGCGGCGACGCTCGCCCGCGGCGAGACCATGCTGGTGAACGCCGCGCGCGAGCCGGAGATCGTCGATCTCGCGCGCTGCCTCACCGCCATGGGCGCCGACATCGAGGGCGCGGGCGGCGACCGCGTGCGCATCCGCGGCGTCGAGCGCCTGCACGGCGCCGAGCATGCCGTCATCCCCGACCGCATCGAGACCGGCACCTACATGATGGCGGCGGCGATCACCAACGGCGAGGTCGATCTGGTCGGCGCGAACCACGACAGCGTCGCCGCGGTGGCGCGCATCCTCGAATCCGCCGGCGTCGAGGTCAGCGAGACGCCCAACGCGCTCCATGTCCGCCGCCGCGACGGTGGCCGCCTCGCCGGCGTCGACGTGATGACCGAGCCGTTCCCCGGCTTCCCGACCGATCTCCAGGCGCAGATGATGGCGCTGATGGCGACGGCCGACGGCGCGGCGATGATCACCGAGACCATCTTCGAGAACCGCTTCATGCACGTGCCCGAATTGTGCCGCATGGGCGCCAACATCAATGTCCACGGCGCCTCGGCCATGGTGCGCGGCGTCAAGCGGCTGGCGGGCGCACCGGTGATGGCGACCGATCTGCGCGCCTCGGTGTCGCTCGTCCTCGCCGGGCTCGCGGCCGAGGGCGAGACCATGGTGAACCGCGTCTATCACCTCGACCGCGGCTACGAGCGGATCGAGGAAAAGCTCGCCGCGTGCGGCGCCGCGATCGAGCGGCTGCCCAGCGACGAGTAGGCCCATGGCGGGCGCGCTCAAGCTGCGCGCGGTCGACGCGGTCGACGTGTCGGTGCTGTCCACCGTGTTGCAGGACGCGCTCGTACCGGTGGCCGAGATGGTGTGGCTCCCCGACGAGCGGCGTTTCGCGCTGGTCGCCAACCGCTTCCGCTGGGAACCCGAGGCGGGGGCCGGGCGCGGCACCTTCGAGCGCACCCTCACGGGCCTCTGCATCGACCATGTCGCATCGGTACGGCGGCGCGGCTTCTCGCCCGCCGAGACGGACCGCATCCTCGAGCTCTTGGCGCTGCGCGCGGAAGGCTCGTCGATCTATCTCGAATTCGCAGGCGGCGGCTCCATCCGCCTCGAGGTCGAGCGCATAGAATGCCGTCTCGACGATCTCGGCGAGCCCTGGCCGACGCGCTGGCGTCCGCGCCATCCCATCGACGACACCGGGCCGGGCGCGCGATAGACTGAGGCGCGACCTTCGAGGAGTCCTGTGATGCCCGACGATCCGTCCCGAGCCGCCGCGCGCGTGGCGCCGCTGAACCAGGCGCGCATCCTGTCGCATGGCACCATCACCTGCCGCGACATCGCCCAGTCGCGCCGCTTCTACGAGGAATTCCTCGGTCTCGACTGTGTCAAGATCCAGAAGCGCGCGCTGATGCTGAGGAAGGGCGGCTATTGCGCCATCATCTGCCTCGAGGTCGGCGACCATGTGAAGCCGGTCGACCGCCAGCATCACTGGGGCATCGATCTCGATTCGACGGCGGCCGTCGATCGCGCCCTCGCCCTCGCGCACGAGCTTCAGGAAAAATACCGCATCAGCCAGATCTCGCGCATCGCCACGCATCACGGCACCTACTCGTTCTATTTCCGCGACCTCGACGGCAATTACTGGGAGTTCCAGTATGCCGGCGAAGGCCAGATGAGCGGCGGCGGCATGTACGACCAGCAATTCGCGCGCGGCGATTTCGATGACGAATGACGCGGGCCGCGCGCGCCCGTTCCTCGCCGAGATCGAGCATCTGGTCATCGCCGGCTGGACCGGGCGCGATGCGGCAGCGGTCGAGGCGCATATCGCCGAGCTCGAGCGGCTGGGCGTCAAGCGGCCCAAGACCGCGCCGATCTTCTATCGCGTCGCCGCGTCGCTCCTCACCGCCGCGCCTCTGATCGAGGTCGCGGGCCCCGCGTCGAGCGGCGAGGTCGAGCCGGTGATGTTGTCCCTCGCCGACGGGTTGTGGGTCGGGGTCGGCTCCGACCACACCGACCGCGCCGCCGAGGCGGTCGGCGTCACGCTCTCGAAGCAGATGTGCGCCAAGCCGATCTCGGCGGCGCTGTGGCGATATGACGAGGTCGCACCGCACTGGGACGCGCTGGTGCTGCGCTCGTGGGCGACCATCGGCGGCGCGCGGCGCCTCTACCAGGAAGGCGCGGTCGCGGCGCTGCGTCCGCCGGCGGAGCTGATGGCGCGCTATGCCGCGCCCAAATCCGTCCTCGCACCGGGCACCGCGATGTTCTGCGGCACCTTGCCGGTCCATGGCGGGATCGAGCCGGCCGAGCGCTTCGAGATCGAGCTGGAAGACCCGGTGCTGCGCCGCCGTCTCAGTCACGCCTACGCGATCCGGCCGCTGCCGGTCGAAGGCTGAGATGCGATGAGCGATGAAGCCGCCGCGCCGCCCTTGCCGCTAGAGGGCGTGGGCGTCCTCGAGTTCACCCAGAACATCATGGGGCCGAGCGCCGGGCTGATCCTCGCCGATCTCGGCGCCGACGTCATCAAGATCGAGCCCGCTCCCGAAGGCGAGAGCACACGCGGCCTCAAGGGCTTCGCCGCCGGCTTCTTCGGCTATTTCAACCGCAACAAGCGCAGCCTCGCGGTCGATCTCAAGCGGCCGGCGGGGCGCGCGCTGGTGCATCGCCTCGCTGCGACATCCGATGTCGTGCTCGAGAACTACGCGCCTGGCACGATGGACCGGCTGGGTTGCGGCTATGAACCGCTGAGGGCGCTCAACCCGCGCCTCGTCTATTGCGCGCTCAAGGGATTCCTGAGCGGGCCCTACGAGCATCGCCCGGCGCTCGACGAGGTGGTGCAGTTCATGGGCGGGCTCGCCTATATGACCGGGCCGCCGGGCCAGCCGCTGCGCGCCGGCACCTCGGTCGTCGACATCATGGGCGGCGCGTTCGCGGTGATCGCCATCCTCGCCGCGCTCAAAGAGCGTGAGCGCACCGGCAAGGGCCAGCTCGTCAAGAGCGCGCTCTTCGAGAGCACCGTCTTCATGATGGGCCAGCACATGGCGGGCGAGGCGATCATCGGCGAGGAGATGCAACCGATGCCGGCGCGGCGCGGCGCCTGGGGCGTCTATCAATGCTTCGCGACGCGCGACGGCGAGCAGCTCTTCGTCGCCGTCACCAGCAACAACCACTGGCGCCGCTTCTGCGCCGAATTCGACCGGCCCGACCTCCTGGCCGACGCGCGGCTCGCATCGAACGAGGACCGGGTCGCGGCGCGCGACTGGTTCATCCCGATCATCGCCGCGCATCTGGCGCGCTATGACAAGGCGGATATCGTCGCCAAATGCGAGGCGGCGCAAATTCCCTATGCGCCGGTGGCCAAGGTCGCGGACCTTTTCGCCGACCCGCATCTCAACGCCTCGGGCGCGCTGCTCGACGCCGGCCTTGCCGGCTATGGGCGGACCAAGCTGCCGGCGCTGCCGATCGAGATGAACGGCAGGCGCACGACCTTGCGCCGCGACCCGCCGCGCATCGGCGAGCATTCGCGCGCGATCCTTCTCGCGGCAGGCTTTGGCGAGGACGAGATCGCCGCGCTGGCCGCCGACGGCGTCATCGCGGAGCGCGGCGCCTGACCGGGGAGAACGCAGCGGCAACGGTCGCGTCGCGGCTCGACCGCCTGCCGCCGTCGCGCGCGTCGCGGCGGCTCGTCATGCTCATCTCGCTGGGCGGATGGTTCGAGTTCTACGACCTGTTCTTTACCGCTTATATCGCGCTCGGCCTCTACGGCGGCGGCATCTTCCGGCCGACCACGCGGGGCCTGTTCGATTTCGAGGGTTTCGCCAGCTTCATCGCCGCGCTGTTCGCCGGGCTCTTCGTCGGCACGGTCGCGTTCAGCTGGGTCTCCGACCAGTTCGGGCGGCGCTCGATCTTCACCTTCGCGTTGTTGTGGTATTCGCTCGGCGCGTTCGTCATGGCGCTCCAGAGCACGCCGCAGAGCATCGACCTGTGGCGCTTCGTTGCCGGCATCGGCTTGGGCGTCGAGATCGTGACCATCGACACCTATGTCTCGGAGCTGGTGCCCAAGGCGCAGCGCGGCGCCGCCTTCGCCTTCAGCCAGTGCGTCATGTTCACCGCCGTGCCGGCAGTGGCGCTGCTGGCGTGGCTGCTGGTGCCGACGACGATTCTCGGGCTCGCGGGCTGGCGCTGGGTCGTGATCATCGGCTCGTTGGGTGCAGTCCTGGTGTGGCGCATCCGCTCGTCGCTGCCCGAATCGCCGCGCTGGCTGGCGCAGCATGGCCAAGGCGCCGAGGCCGAGCGCGTCCTGGCCGCGCTCGAGCGCGCGGTCGAGGCCGAGACCGGGCGGCCCTTGCCCGCGCCCGATCCGCTCGCCGGCGAGACCCGGTTCGCCGCCGGCGCCAGCGCGTGGCGCGAGATGTGGAGCGCGCCCTATCGCGGCCGCACCATCATGCTGGTGGTCTATAATCTCGTCCAGACCATCGGTTATTACGGCTTCGCGAGCTGGGTTCCGACCTTGCTGGTGGCGCAGGGGATCGAGGTGACGCGCTCGCTCGCTTACACCTTCGTCATCGCAATCGCCGCGCCGGCGGGACCGCTTGCCGGCATCTGGTGCGCCGACCGGGTCGAGCGCAAATGGCAGATCGCCTGGTCGGCGCTCGCCATCGCCGCCTTCGGCCTCCTGTTCTCGCAGGCGCGCAGCGCCTTGGGCGTGATCGCGTGCGGGGTGCTGCTGACGCTCGCCAACAACTGGCTGTCTTTCTCGTTCCACGCCTATCAGACCGAGCTCTATCCGACCCGCATGCGGGCGCGGGCGGTGGGGTTCGTCTATTCGTGGAGCCGGTTCAGCAGCATCTTCTCGGGCTTCGTCATCGCCTTCTTCCTCGACCGCTATGGCACGACCGGCGTCTTCGCGTTCATCGCGGCGGCGATGGCGGTGGTGTTCGTCGTCATCGCGGTCTTCGGCCCGGCGACCACGGGGCGGCGGCTCGAGGCGATCGCCGGCTGAAAGCCCGGCTTGACGCGTGGGCCGCTTTGGCGGAGCGTGGCGGAGCAACAGCGGAGATGCGTCATGTGGATCGCCCTCGGGGTTGTCGGCGTGTTGTGGTTCGCGGGCATGGTGATCTGGCCCGACAAGAACGCACCCGCGCAATCGCACGTCCAAACCCCGCCGGCCGTCGCGACGACGCAGGCGCCGCCGCCCTCGGCCCCGCGCTAAGGGCCGGCCGACCTAGGGCGTGACGGCGTAGGGCGGGCCGCAGTTCTGGGCGATCCCGTCGCCCAGGCCCTGACGCAAGCGGTGTCCGAAGTCGGTGTTGGGATCGGACACTTCCGAGACCGCGCCGATGGGCGCCGCCATCACCACCGTCAGGATGCAGACCGGGATCTTGCCGATGATCAGGATCGGCGTGCCAACGGCGGCAAGGACCGCCGCGCCGCCGTCTGAGCTGGACGGCGGCGTGTTGGGCGATCCGGACACTTGAGGGCTGGGCTCTGGCGCCACGGCGCAGGCGCCGAGCGCCGCCGCGACAAGGCTCGCCGTCACAATCCGCCGCATCGATCGCCTCCGCTGCCGGGCCGGTTCGAGTCTACCCGCTCCGGCGCGCTCGGGGGAAGGGCGGAGCGCTTGGTTAACGCCGCGAAACGACGATCCGGCTCGTGCTTTGCCGCCGGTTCCGCTAGGTTCACGGGGAATGATCGAGGTTCACGACCTTCACAAGTCGTTCGGCGGCATCCATGCCGTCCGCGGCGTCAGCTTCGTTGCGCGCGACGGCGAGATCACCGGCATCATCGGCCCCAACGGCGCCGGCAAGACCACCATCCTGCGCCTCATCTACACCGTGCTCGCCCCCGACGGGGGCTATACCTTGGTCGACGGCATCGATCCGCATCTCGACCGGCGCGGGGTGCAGCGCCGCATCGGCGTGCTGCCCGACGTGCGCGGCCTCTATCCGCGCCTCACAGGGCGCGAGCATATCCGCTATTTCGGCGCGCTCCACGGCATGCGCGGCGACGCGCTCGAGGCGCGGATCGACGAGCTGATCCACACCCTCAACATGGAGGATTTCGCCGACCGCCGCACCCGCGGCTTCTCGCGCGGACAGCAGATGAAGGTGGCCCTGGCGCGCGCGCTGGTGCACGAGCCGCACAACGTCTTGTTCGACGAGCCGACCAACGGGCTCGACGTCGCGACGAGCCGCGCGGTGCGCGAGCTGATGCGCGGCTTCCGCGCCGAGGGGCGCTGCGTCCTCCTCTCGAGCCACATCATGCACGAGGTGGCGGCGCTCGCCGACCGCATCGTCATCGTCGCCCGCGGCCGCATCGCGCTCCAGGGCACCGCCGAGGAGCTGCGCCGCGCCACCGGCCTCGTCGATCTCGAGGAGATCTTCATGTCGGCGACGTCGGCCCGGTTCGAGGAGCCCGAGCTCCTCGCTGGCGAGGACTGAGCCCATGTCGACCGTCGCCATCGTGTTCATGAAGGAGATGCTCGACAATCTGCGCGACCGGCGCTCGATCGCGATGGCGATGATCTATCCGCTGATCGGACCCATCCTGCTCGGCCTGATGATCACGTTCGTCGCCGGCTCGCTCAAGGTGGTGCCGGGGCGCGGCGTGGAGATCCTCGCTGTCGGCGCCGACAACGCGCCCGATTTCGAGCGCTATCTGCGCGCCCACGGCGCGACGCTCAAGCCGGCGCCGGACGATACCGCCGACGCCGTCCGCAACGGCGCCGTGCCGTTCGTGCTGATCCTGCCGAAGAAGCAGGCGAGCCCGGTCGATCCGATCGAGGTGCGGCTGCTGATCGATGCGTCGCGCCTCACCAGCGTCGTGCCGATCGCGCAGATGATGGACCTGCTGCACGGCTACGAGCGCGAGGAGACGGCGGCGCGGCTCAAGGCGCTGGGGGTCGCGCCCGACGTCATGGTGCCGCTGCACATCCAGCAGGAGAATGTCGGCCGCACCATGAGCCTCGGTGCCACTTTCCTCAACATGATGCCGCCCTTCATCATCTTCACGCTGTTCCTGGGCGGGATCTATCTCACTCTCGACACCACCAGCGGCGAGCGCGAGCGCGGCTCGTTCGAGCCGCTGATGATCAACCCGGTGAGCCGGTCCGAGGTGCTGACCGGCAAGTTCTGTGCCGCGATCGTCTTCACCTTGTGGGCGTTCACGGTGCAGATGTTCTCGTTCTGGATCATGACGCGGCTGGTGCCGCGGGAATCGCTCGGCCTCATCACGCTGCCGGGCGCCGCGCGTCTCGCGCTCCTGCTGCCGGTGTGCCTGCCGCTCGCCTTTTTTGCGGTGGCGGCGCAGCTCGTGATCGCGTCGATGACCCGCAGCCTCAAGGAGGCGCAGACCTATATGGGCCTGCTGCCGCTGGTTCCCGCCATCGCCGCCATGCTGCTGTCCTTCGCCCCGGTCGAGCTTCACTCCGTGCTCGCCGCCATCCCGACCTTTGGGCAGACGGTGCTGATGGGCCAGGTGGTGCGCGGCGAGGCGATGAGCTGGAGCATGATCAGCATCGCCGCCTTCGCAACGCTCGCCGTGTCGATGCTGCTGCTGGCGCTCGCGTTCCGCCTTTACGAGCGCGAGCAGATACTCTTTCCGCACTGAGGCTCGGCATGAGGATCGCCGCCTGCATCGCCGCCATCTTGATTGCCGTTTCGGCCTCGGCCGAGGGCATCAAGGTCGGGATGGTCAAGACCTCGGCCGGCGGCGCCATCTTCGTCGCGCAGGAGAAGGGCCTGTTCGCGCGTGCCGGCTGCCCCGCCGAGCTGGTCTTTTTCGATTCGGCGCAGCCGGTGGCGGTGGCGGCGGTTTCGGGCGCCATCGATTTCGGCGTCACCGGCCTCACCGGCGGCTTCTACAGCCTGGCCGGGCAGGGCGCACTCAAGATCATCGCCGGCTCGAACCAGGAGGCGCCGGGCTTCCAGTATCTCGGTCACGTCGTTTCCAACCACGCCTACGAGGGCGGGCTCAAGGGCTTCCGCGACCTGCCGGGGCACAGTTTTGCGATGACGCAGATGGGCACCACCCTGGTTTACGCGCTGGCTCTCGTCGCCGACAAATACGGCTTCGACTTCAAGTCGCTACGAATGGTGGCGCTGCAATCGAACGCGAACGTGAGCTCGGCCATTGCCGGGGGACAGGCGGACGCGGCGGTGCTGCCGGTGACGCCGGCGATAGCGCTGGTGAGTCGCGGCGACGCCAAGCTCTTGGGCTGGGTCGGCGACGAGACGCCGGGGATTCAGGCCAACGTCGCCTTCGCCGCCGCCAAGACCGCTGCCGAGCGGCGCGACACGGTGGACTGCTTCCTGCGCGCTTACAAGGACGGGACGCGCGCATTCCACGACGCCTTCACCGGTGCGCACGAATCGCGCGCCGACGGACCGGCGGCCGCGGAGACGGTCGCGATCCTCGCCAAATACACCGGCGAGCGCCCCGATACGGTGAAGCTCGCCATCCCCTATGTCGACGCCGAGAGCCGGCTCAACATCGCCGACCTCAAGCGCCAGATCGCCTGGTACAAGGCGCAGGGCTTCCTCAAGGGCGAGGCTGACGGCGAGGCGATGATCGACCGCCGCACGGTGGTGCCGCTGCCGCCTCCCTAACCCTCCCCGCTTGCGGGGGAGGGCAGGGTCGGGGCCGCCGTCACCTCGCGCGCTGCAACGCCTCCCATAGCCGCGACGGGCTCGCCGGCATGTCGAAGCCCTTGACGCCGGCGTCGCGCAGCGCGTCCACCACCGCGTTCATGCAGGTGGGAAGCGCGCCGGTGGTGCCGGCCTCGCCCGCGCCCTTGGCACCGAGCGCGTTGCTCGGCGTCGGCATGGAATGGTCGGAGCTGCGGAACTCGCGCACCAAATCGGCGCGCGGCATGAAATAATCCATGAAGCTGCCGGCGAGGAGCTGGCCGCTCTCGCTGTCATAGCGGCAATCCTCGCCGAACACGTGGCCGACGCTCTGCATCACGCCGCCATGGAGCTGGCCCTCGGCCAGCGCGTGGTTGATGACGGTGCCGATGTCGTCGACCGCGGTATAGCGCACCACGTCGGCGGCGCCGGTGTCGCGGTCGATCTCGATCTCGGCGACATGCGCGCCGGCGGGGAAGCAGCGCTGCGGCGCCCAGTCTGCGGTGGTGTCGAGCGGATGGGGCGACGTGGTCTTGTGGCGCTCGATGATATCGGCGAGGGTGACGGCGCGGTCGGTGCCCTTGACGTAATAGCGCCCGTCGCGGAACTCGATATCGGCGGGCGCGGCCTCGAGCGCGTCGGCCGCCAGCACCAGCGCCTTGGTGATGATCTCGTCGCTCGCTTTCTTGAACACGGTGCCTTGCGACAGGATGGTGCGCGAGCCGATGGACGCGGCGCCGATCAGCGCCGGCCCGTCGGGATCGCCGGAGCGGCACTCGATGCGCGCGGGGTCGATGCCGAGCCAGCGTCCCACCAGCTCGGGGAACACGGTCTCGTAGCTCTGCCCGCTCGGCCCGGCGACGTGATGGAGCGCGATCGTGCCGTCGCGCTCGAAGCGGATCGCCGCCTGCTCCTTGGGGATGCCGCCGCCGCCCGAGGGCTCGAAGAACAAGGCGCAGCCGATGCCGCGGATGCGGCCGCGCTTTTCCGCCTCGGCGCGGCGCGAAGCGAAGCCGCTCCAGTCGGACTCGCGCTCCGCCCGCTCGATGAGGCCGGGGAAGTCGCCGCTGTCGAGCACCGTGCCGGTCGGCGTCTTGTAGGGGATGTCGGCCTTGGTGACGGCGTTGCGCCGCCTGATCTCCCACGGGTCGAGCTTCAGCACCACGGCCGCCTCGTCGACGAGGCGCTCGACGATCAGCGCCGCCTCGGGCCGACCCGCGCCTCGATAGGCATTGGTGGGCGCGGTGTTGGTCATGATCTGCAAGTGGCGGCCATAGACGGAGGCGATGCGATAGGGTCCGCCCGCCATGGTCAGGCCGTTCATCGAGTTGGTCAGCACGCCGGCCTGGCTCAGATATGCCCCTGAATCGCACAGCCACTTGGTGCCCAGCGCCAGGAACTTTCCGTCCTTGTCGAAGGCGAGCGCGCCCGAAACGCGGATGGCGCGGCCGTGATTGTCGGTGAGGAAATCCTCGGCCCGGGTCGCGCTCCACTTGATCGGGCGGCCGAGGCGCTTGGTGAGATGCAAGAGCAGCGGATGCTCTGGATAGGGCGCGGTGCGCGCGCCGAAGGCGCCGCCGACATCGACCATGTGGACGCGCACCTTGTCGGGCGTGACGCCCAGCATCACGGCGAGCGCGTCGCGCATCGCCGGCCCGCCCTGGTGGCCGCAGCGGATCTCGTAGCGCTCGGTGGCCGTGTCGTAGGACGCAAGCGCGCCGCGCGTCTCCATGGTGTTGGGCGCGACGCGCGGACTCTCGATCACGAGGCGCACCACGTGCCGTGCGGCGGCGATGGCCTCTTCGGTCTTGGCCTCGCTGCCGTACTCGAAATCGAAGCACACATTGCCGGGGATAGTGTCATGCACCAGGGTCGTGCCGGCAGCGAGCGGCGTGTCGAAGCCGATGACCGCCGGCAGCTCGTCATAGTCGATCTCGATGAGATCGGCGGCGTCGCCCGCCTGGTCGCGGCTCTCGGCGATCACCACCGCCACCTCCTCGCCGGCGAAGCGCACGCGGTCGCGCGCCAGCACCGGGCGCTCCGGCACGATGCATTTCATGCCGCCGCGGCCGGGAAAATGCGCCAGCGGCGGCAGAGTGCGGAAGCCCGCGTCGACGACGTCGGCGCCGGTGAAGACCGCGACCACGCCGGGCGCGCGCCGGGCCGCGCTCGCGTCGATCGAGCGGATCACCGCATGGGCGCGGTCGGCGCGGCGGAACACGGCGTGAAGCTGGCCGGGCAGGTTCCAGTCGGCGGTGTAGCGCCCGGCCCCGGTGACGAGCCGCTGATCCTCGCGCCGTCCCTTGAACGAAGTCGCCATGTCTCTCCCTCGCGAATGATCGGTTGTTGTCGATGGTGGCCGGTTACGGCCGGTTTGTCACTCGGCCGTGCGGCGCCGCTTGGGCCTGCCTTCGAGCCCCATGCGGTGCGCCTCGAGCCTTGGGCCCGTGGGCGACATGGTGAAAACGGACTCGACGCTGGTGTAGTCGTGATAGCCCAGCCGCGCCAGCGGGCGCACTTTCAGGATATCGATCTTGCCGTCCTTGGTGATGACGTCGTCGCTGATATGGACGCCGACGACGCGGCCGATTACGACGTGGTGAACCTGGTCGTATTCGTTCCCCGGCAGCGCCACGACGCAGTGGAACTTGCATTCGAGATGGATGGGCGAGCGCGCGACCCGCGGCGGCTTCACCAGGCGCGACGGGATCATCTCGAGCCCGGCGAGCGCCGCCTCGTCGATCCCAGCCTCGACGAACTGCGAGGTGATGTTGACCTCCTCGCGCAGCTCCCAGGTCGCCATGTTGGCGACGAACTCGCCGCTGTCGGTGGCATTGCGGACGCTGTCCTTGCGGTGGCCGCTCTCGGGCTTGGCGTTGCCGGAGAACATGACGAATGGCGGATCGTAGGAGAGGTTGTTGAACTGGCTGAACGGCGCGAGATTGACGTGGCCGTCGCGGCTTACCGTGGAAATCCAGCCGATGGGGCGCGGCACCACGATCGACTTGTAGGGGTTATAGGGCAGGCCGTGATTGTCCTTGTCGGGCTCGTAGAACATCGCCCCCTCCTTCGCCCCTTCCGAGAATAGAATAGAGAGTCACGAGCGCGAGGACGAGCCCTGCGGCGTCAGGCCCCGCGGCATGCCGAGCGCCGACGCAAGAACGATCAGCGCGAGGAACCCGTTGATGACATAGACGCGGTGCAGCGCCGCCGCGAAATCCGCCATCACCGGCCCGACGAGCTCGGACGGGATCTCGGCGCGCAGCGCGGGCTCGAGCATGCGGTTGACGAGGTCGCCCGCGCCGGCGATGTGGCGCGCCAGCCCGGCATTGACGATGCCGCCGAAGATCGCGGTGCCGAGCGCCTGGCCGATGATGCGCGAGAACACGATCGACGAGGTGGCGACGCCGCGCTCGGTCCATTCGACATTGGCCTGGACCGCGACGCCCCAGGTGTTGTTGGCGAGCCCGAAGCCGTAGCCCATCAGCAAGGTGCTCGCCACCGCCCAGGCGACGCCGCGCGAGGGATCGAGCGCGATCATCAGCAGGCTGCCGATCACCAGCACGACGCCGCCCCCCACCACCGCCGCGCGGTAGGAGAACGCCATCGCCACGCGCCCCGCGGTGAAGCCGCCGACCGGCCACGCGCCCGACATCGCCATCAGCGCATAGCCTCCCGCCAGCACGCTCTGGCCCATCGCCACCTGCATGTAGGCGGGGAGGAACGCGGTGATGCCCATGATCGCCGCGCCGCTCACCACGCTGGCGATGTTGCCGTAGGCGATGATCGGGTTGCGCATCAGCGAGATCGGCAGCAGCGGCTCGTGCGCCTGGCTCTCGTAGAGCACGAACACCGCGAGGAGCGCGACCGACGCCGCCAGGAGCGCCACCAACGCGCCGCTGCCGAGCGACGACGCCTCCACCAGCGCGTACATGAGGACGCCGGTGCCGAGCGCCAGCAGCGCCGAGCCGGCATAGTCGATGCGGTGGCTGTGCCGCTCGACCCGCTCGTGCAGCGTGAGGGCAAGCATGACCGCGGACGCGAGCCCCAGCGGCACGTTGACCCAGAACACCCACGACCACGACCAATGCGCGACGATGACGGCGCCGACGATCGGCCCCAGGATCGCGGCGCTGCCGAACACGGTCGAGATGTAGCCCTGCATGCGGGCGCGGTCGGCGCCGCGATAGATGTCGCCGATGAGGGTCTGCGCCACCGGCATCACCGCGCCCGCCCCCAGGCCCTGGAGCACGCGGAAGACGATGAGCGACATCATGCTCCAGGCGAACCCGCACAGCACCGAGCCGGCGAGGAAGAGCGCGATGCCGATATAAAGAAGCCGCTTGCGCCCGTAGATGTCCGCGAGCCGGCCATAGATCGGGATGGTGACGGCCTGCGTCAACAGATAGGCGGTGAACACCCAGCTGAAGAGATCGAAGCCGCCGAGATCGCCGACGATGGTCGGCATCGCGGTCGCGACGATGGTGACCTCGATCGCGGCCATGAAGTTGGTCATCAGCGCCGCCGCGAACACCCAGCGCCGGTTGGCCGCCGAGATGCCGATCGGGGCGGGGCTGGATTCAGGATGAGGAACGTTTCTTGATGCCATCAAAGATGTTCCTCAGCCTGAGCGAAGCCGAAGGCCGCACGATACCCGTGCAGCGTCCTAGCCCGTTTGCCGGCGCCGGGCACGCGGTCAATGCGCATGGCGGCGTTTCGCGCCGCGCATCCTGGCGGCGGGTTGCACGATGCCGCCAAATTCGCCATAGACGCCGGGACGCGAAGGCAGGCGGAACCATGATGCTGGGCCGCGCCCTCACCCTGGGTTGGATGTTCGCGATTGCGGGCCACGGCGGCGCGATCGCGCAAGGGGCGGCGCCTCCGCCTTCGGTGTCGGTGACCCCAGTGGTAAGCCGCGAGGTGACCGAGACGGCCGATTTCGTCGGCCGCATCACCGCGGTCGACAAGGTCGATATCGTTGCGCGCGTGCCGGGCTTCATCGAGCAGCGCGCCTTCACCGAAGGGCAGCAGGTCAAGACCGGCGACCTCCTCTTCCGGGTCGAGCAGGACACCTACAAGGCGGCGATGGCGCAAGCGAACGCCAACCTCGCCAAGGCGAAGGCGGCCGAGGCCAATGCCGCGCTTCAGCTCGCGCGCGGCAAGGAGCTGGTGCGCAACCAGAACATCCCGCAGGCCACCGTCGATCAGCGCGCGGCCGACGAGGCGTCGGCGCAGGCCGACGTGCTCGAGGCGCAGGCGGCGCTCGACCTGGCCCAGATCAATCTCGGCTATACCGAGATCCATGCGCCGATCGACGGCCGCATCGGGCTCGCCAATTTCACCGTCGGCAATCTGGTCGGTCCCAATTCCGGCACGCTCGCGACGATCGTGAGCCAGGACCCGATCTACGTCATTTTCCAGGCGAGCGAGCGCGAGGTGCTCGACTACAAGCGCCGCATCGCCGAGGTCGGCGATGCGAACGGGCATGTCGCCGTGCGCGTGCGCTTGCCCGACGGCACCCTCTACGAGCAGAGCGGCCTCACCGACTTCCTCGACATCCAGGTGAGCGGCTCGACCGATACGGTGGCGGTGCGCGCGCCGCTGCCGAACCCAAAAGGCATGCTCGTTCCGGGCGAGTTCGTCGGCGTCGTGGTCGCGGCGGGCGCGCCGCAGCGGGCGCTGATGGTGCCGCAATCCGCGCTCCAGCTCGATCAGGCCGGCCGCTATGTTCTGCTGGTCGACGACGCGAAGAAGGTCGAGCTGCGGCGAGTGACGACCGGTGCCGAGCAGGAGCGCGACGTTGCCGTCACCTCGGGCCTCAAGGAAGGCGAACTGGTCATCGTCGAGGGTGTGCAAAAGGTGCGCCCGGGTCAGGTCGTCGCGGCGAGCGTCGTGTCGGGAAACTGAGCCTCCATGTTCTCCGGCATCTTCATCGACCGGCCGCGGCTCGCCTTCGTCATCTCGATCGTACTGACCTTGGCCGGCCTGATCGCGATCACGGCCATTCCGGTGGCGCAGTTTCCCGACATCGTGCCGCCCCAGGTGACGCTGACCGCCACTTATCCCGGCGCCGACGCCGAGACCATCGAGACTACGGTGGCGCAGCCTCTCGAGGAGCAGATCAACGGCATCGACAACGCCCTCTACTACCAGTCCACGAGCGGCGCCGACGGCAGCTACACGCTCAACGTCACCTTCGCGCTCGGCACCGACCCGGACATCAACACCGTCAACGTGCAAAACCGCTCCGCCCTCGCGACCTCGCAGCTTCCGGCCGAGGTGACGCGGACCGGCCTCACGGTACGGAAGAAGTCGGCGGCGCTCTTGCAGGTGATCAACCTCTATTCTCCCAAGAACACCTACGACGCGCTCTATCTCAGCAACTACGCGACCATCAACGTCATCGACCCGCTGTCGCGCGTCAAGGGCGTGGGCCAGGCAAGCCTGTTCGGGCCGCTCGATTATTCGCTGCGCATTTGGCTGGACCCCAATCGGCTGACGCAGTTCAACCTGGCGCCGAGCGACGTGATCGCGGCGGTGCAGGGCCAGAACGTCCAGGCCGCGCTCGGCCGGGTCGGCGCGCCGCCCGTCAGCGACGACCAGCAGCTCCAGCTCACCATCAAGACCAAGGGGCGGCTGTCGCAGCCGGACGAGTTCTCGGCCATCGTTCTGCGCGCCAATCCCGACGGCTCGGTAGTGCGGCTCAAGGATGTGGCGCGCGTCGAGATGGGCGCCCGCTCGCAGGACCGCTACAGCCGCTTCAACGGCGCGCCGGCGGCCGCCATCGGCATCTACGAGACGCCGGGGGCCAATGCCGTCGACGTCGCCCGCCGCGTGCGCGCCACCATGGACACGCTGGCGGCGCGCTTTCCCCAGGACGTGGCCTACGGGGTGTTCTTCGATACCACCGTGTTCGTCACCTCGACCATCGACGAGGTCATCCGCACGCTGGTGGAGGCGATCGTCCTGGTGGCGCTCGTCGTGTTCCTGTTCCTCGGCAAGGTCAGGACCACGCTCATCCCTTTGGTCGCGGTGCCGGTCTCCATCATCGGCACCTTCGCGGTACTGCTGGCGGTGGGTTATTCCGCCAACACGGTCTCGCTGCTGGCGCTCGTCCTCGCGATCGGCATCGTGGTCGACGACGCCATCGTCGTGGTCGAAAATGTCGAGCGCGTGATCGAGGAGGAGCCGGAGCTTTCCATCGCCGACGCCACCAAGAAGGCGATGGCCCAGATCACCGGCCCCATCCTCGCCATCACGCTGGTGCTGCTGTCGGTGTTCGTGCCGGTGGCGTTCATCCCCGGCATCAGCGGCCAGCTCTTCCGCCAGTTCGCGGTCGCCGTGTCGGTGTCGATGCTGATCTCGGCGACCAACGCGCTGACCTTGAGCCCGGCGCTGTGCTCGGTGCTGCTGAAGCGCGGCGAGCGCGGCCACGGCCCGATGCGCTTCGTTCTCGGCGCGATCGACTGGGTGCGCGACGGTTACGTCATGGCGGTGCGGCGGCTGGTGCGGCTTGCCATCGTCGGCATCGTGGTGGTGGCGGCGGCGCTGGCGGCGTCAGCAGGCCTGTTCGCGCGCACCCCGCAGAGCTTTTTGCCGGACGAGGATCAGGGCGCGCTCTTTGCCGCCTTGCGCCTGCCCGAAGGCGCCTCGATCAACCGCACCGCCGCGGTGGTGCGGCAGGTCGAGGACGTGATCCGCCCGGTTCCGGGCGTCGAAGGCGTGCTGTCGGTGGTGGGGCTGAACTTCATCGACTACATCGCCTCGTCCAACCAGGCCTTCTTCGTCATTCGCCTCAAGCCTTATGGCGAGCGCACCGACCCGGCCGAGAGCGCGGGCGCCATCCTGGCGCGGCTGCGGCCGCGGCTGGCGGCGATCCAGGGCGCGATCGCCTTCCCGTTCAACCTCCCGCCCATTCTCGGCTTGGGCAGCACCGGCGGCTTCCAGTACGTGCTCGAGGCGCTGCAGGGCCAGTCGCCCAACGATCTCGCCGCGACGCTGCGCGGCCTCATCGTCGCCGCCAACCAGCAGCCCGAGCTCGCTGGCGTGTTCAGCACTTATGCCGCCGACACGCCCCAGATCTATCTCGACATCGACCGCGACAAGGCGCAGGTGCTGGGGGTCCAGATCAGCGACATCTTCAACGCGCTGCAATCCACGCTCGGCAGCTACTACGTCAACAACTTCACCGTGTTCGGCCGCACCTGGCAGGTCAATGTCCAGGGCGAGGCGCCGTTCCGCGACCGCATCGACGACATCTACCGCGTCTATGTGCGCAACGCGAAAGGCGCCATGGTGCCGATCCGCGCGCTCGCCCAGGCGAAGATCGTCCAGAGCCCGCAAGCGGTGGTGCGCTACAACGGGTTCGGCGGCGCCATCGTCAACGGCGCGGCCAAGCCGGGCTACAGTTCGGGCCAGGCGCTGGCGGCGATGGAGCGCGTCTCGGCCGCGACCTTGCCCGCCGGCTACAGCTTCGAGTGGACCGGCACCGCGCTCCAGGAAAAGGCGGCGAGCGGCCAGACCGCGATCGTGTTCGGGCTGGCGGTGCTGTTCGCGTATCTCTTTCTCGTGGCGCTCTACGAGAGCTGGAACATCCCCATCCCGGTGCTGCTGTCGGTCAGCGTCGGCGTGCTCGGCTCGATCGTTTCCATCTCGCTCGCTGGATTGAGCTTCGATGTCTACGCCCAGATCGGGCTCGTCGTTCTGATCGCGCTCGCGGCCAAGAACGGCATCCTGATCGTCGCCTTCGCGGTCGAGCAGCGCGAGGCGGGCAGGGACATCGAGGCGTCCGCGATCGAGGCGGCGGGCCTGCGCTTCCGGCCGGTGATGATGACCAGCTTCGCCTTCATCCTCGGCCTCCTGCCGCTGGTCGTCGCGGCGGGCGCCGGCGCGATCACGCGGCGCGCGGTGGGGACGCCCGTGTTCGGCGGCATGATTTTCGCGTCCGTGTTCGGGATCTTCGTCATCCCGCTGCTCTTCGTCACCGCGGAGCGGCTGCGCGAGTGGACGCGCGGCAAGAACGCCAGGCCGGCGCCTGCTGCCGCGCCCGAAGCGGAAGCGGATGAAACCTAGGTCGCGACCGGCCCGCTCTCGACCTTGTCGGCGGGCGCCAATTCCGGCGCGGGCTGCGGTCGCGCGGCGATCGCGCGGCGCTTTGCCTTGGCGACGGCGGGCCGTTTCTTCAAGTCGCGTTCCAGGGCCGCGATCCGGCCGTGCAGCGACTTGACCTCGTTCTGCCGGCGCGCATCGGCTTGCCGCGCCGCCGCCTCGCTCGCCGCGCGCGCGATCGGCGTGCGGCGCAGCGCGGTCTTGAGCAGGGCCGCATCGCGGCTCGTGCCGCCCAGGCGCTGGGTCGCGAATTCGAGGCAATCGCCGCCGGGCTCGATGAAGAAGACGCCCGCGCTGGTCGGCGACGCCTTGACGCGCAGGACGACCTGGAGCGCGCTCGCGAGATGCAGGATGCGCCCGGCGCGGCGCTTCAGCGCAACGATCGCCACCGGCAGCGAGGCCGGCCCCGCCGGATCGCTCTTTTCGCCGCGCCGGATCGTCGCGATGTGAAGCGCGCGGGGGCCGACCTTCGCGGTGATGCGGACCGGCCCGCTCGCGGCGCGGCGCAGGATCGCGCCGGTATCGCGCTCGACGTCCTTGACGCGAACCGGCTGGTCCGCCGTTTTCGCGCCCGGGACGGGCTTCTTGGGGGTGTTGTCGCTGCTCAGCATGTACGTGCCCTCTACTTGATCAGCCCCTCGGCCTTCATGGCGACCTGCGATGCGGCCCGCGCGCCGACCCGCTCCATGTAGGCGGGGAGTTCGGGACCCTTCCCCAGCTCGATCGCGTGCAGCTTGGTCCAGCGCAGGATGGCGAAGAGATAGCTGTCCGCCACCGTGTAGCCGTCGCCCATGAGATAGGGCTTGCCGCCCATCCGCTTCACCAGGAAGTCGAACTGCATAGCGAGACGGTCGCGCAGCAGCTGCTTCCACTCGTCGCTGGCCTTGGGATTGAAGAAGGGCGAGATGCCCTTGTGCATCTCGGTCGCGACCCAGTTGAGCCATTCCTGCAGGCGATAGCGCTCCATCGTCCCCGCGGCGGGCGCGAGCTTGGCGGGGGGCTTGCGGTCGGCGATCCATTGCAGGATGACCGCGGCCTCGGTCAGCACCGGCCCGTCGTCGATGGCGAGCGCCGGCACCGATCCCTTGGGATTGATGGCGCGGTAATCGGCGCCCGACTTGGTTTGCTTCGCGCGCAGATCGACCTGCTCGAGATCGAACGCGAGATCGGCTTCCCGAAGCGCGATATGCGGCGCCAGCGAACACGCGCCGGGCGCGAAATAGAACTTCATGGGTCGCCTCCGTCGATGGGCCAGTGTCGGAGTATCCACGCCCGAACGCGCGACGCAAGACGCGCGCCCGGCCGCGCTGTAATATGTGCCCTCGAGGGAGGGAGACCATGCTCGAGCTCTACCACAGCATCAATTCGGTCTGCGCCCAGAAGGTGCGGATCGTGCTCGACGAGAAGGGCCTCGCCTGCCAGGAGCATCTCATGACGCTCGCCGGCGACCAGTTCGAGCCCGCCTACATGAAGCTCAATCCCAACGCCGTGGTGCCGACGCTGGTCGACGACGGCAAGCCGGTAGTCGAATCGTCGGTCATCCTCTATTACCTCGACGAGGCCTTCCCGGACCCGCCACTCATGCCGGGCGACCCGCATGCGCGTGCCAAGGCACGGCTCTTCAATAAGTTCGTCGACGAGTACCTGCACAATTCCTGCATGATCCTGAGCTTCGCGACCGCGTTCCGGGCGCGGCTCCTGCGCATGAATCCTGAGGCGCGCGAGGCCGAGCTGGCCAAGTCGCCGGTGCCGAGGCGCGCCGAGTACAAGCGCGACGTGACCGCGCACGGGCTTCAATCCGTCTATGTCCTCGAGGCGCTGAAGCATCACGAGAAGCTGCTCGACTGGATCGAGTCGACGATGAAACTTGGCTGCTATCTCGCCGGCGACGAGTACTCGCTCGCCGAGGCGGGCGTCATTCCCTACATCGCGCGTCTCGAGCTGCTGCGGCTTGCGAAGCTGTGGGACCAGCGGCCCGGCGTTGCCGCGTGGTGGGAGCGGATGCGACAACGGCCATCGACGGTGAAGACCCTGTTCGGGCGCATGACCGATGCCGATTGGGCGCCCTTCCGCACTCTCGAGCCCGATCCCTGGCCCGCGGTCGAGGCGTTGCTCAAGGCAGCGTGACGGACGCGCCGCCTCCTTGCCAGGCGGCGCCGGAAGCCGCATTCTCAAGCGCAAAAGGTCCGCGGGGGCGGGGGAGGGGGCATGGCGCGGTCGGGGCGGACGATCAACGTCAACGACGTCATCGACAGCCGTCCGCTGAGCCGGTTCCAGATCGCGACCTTCGCGCTATGCGTCCTGACGGGCGCGATCGACGGCTTCGATTCGCAATCGATCGCCTTCGTCGCGCCGTCGATGGCGGGCGATCTCGGGATCGACATCCGCAGCTTCGGGCCCATTTTCGCGGCCGGCAATGTCGGCGGAATGATCGGTGCGCTGACCCTTCCGGTGATCGCCGACCGGGTCGGGCGGCGCGGCATCATCATCGTCTCGGTGGTGATGTTCGCGCTCTTCACCTTCGCCAACGCCTTCGCCCGTACCTACGACGGCCTGATTCTGGTGCGGTTCTTGTGCGGGCTCGGCATCGGCTCGGCGCTCCCCAGCGTCATCGCGCTCTCGACCGAGTACGCGCCCAGGGCGCGCCGCGCCCTGCTGGTGACCATCGTGACCAGCGGCTTCCCCGCCGGTGCGATGATAGCGGGCGCGCTCACTTCGGCGGCGGCGCCGCGCCTCGGCTGGCAATCGGTGTTCTATTTCGGCGCCGCCGCGCCCTTGGTCCTGGCCGCGTTCCTGGCGGTCTATCTCCCCGGATCGATCCGCTTCCTGGTGGGGCGCGACGCGGCGCCGGCGCGGGTGGCTGCGCAGCTTCGCCGCATCGCGCGCGACCTCGCCGTCACCGAGCGCGACACTTTCTTTTTGCCCGAGGCCAAGTTCAAGGGCCTCCCGGTGAAGCACCTCTTCACCGAGGGCCGCGCCGGCATGACGCTGCTCATATGGTTCGTCTATTTCATGAACCTGTTCCTGCTGTTCTTCCTTTACAACTGGATGCCGCCGGTGCTGCAGCAGGCGGGCTTGCCCCTGACCCAGGCGCTCATCTCGACCGTGCTGTTCAACCTGGGCGGGGTCGTCGGCGGCATCGCGCTGGGCCAGCTTGCGGACAAGATAGGAACCTACCGCGTGCTTATCGGCGCCTATGCCGCGGGCGCGGTGTTCCTGGGGGCGGTCGGATTCCTTGGCGGATCGACACCGCTCATCATGGGCGCTCTGCTGCTCGCGGGCTTCAGCTGCATCGGCGCGCAAACCACCGCCAACCCGATGACGGCGAGCCTCTATCCCACGCTCATGCGCAGCACCGGGCTGGGCTGGGCCTTCGGCGTCGCCCGCTTCGGCACCATCTTTGGGCCCATCGTCGGCGGCATCTTCATGGCGCGAGGCTGGGACCTGCGCGCGGTCTTCCTCGCGGCGGTCGTGCCGCCGCTCTGCGCCGGCACGGCGATCCTGGTGCTGCGTCGCGTGGTCGACGTGCCGGGCGAGATCGTCTCCGGTTCCGTCCGGGTCGAGCCCGCGCCCGCCGCGCCTCCGCCCGCGTCATCCTCGCCGCGCCCGCGCGGCGCGATCGTCGGCCTGGAGGCGGTGCTGTTCGGCGTCGACGACGTCGCGACCTGCGCCACCTTCTTCGCCGATGTCGGGCTCGAGCGGCGCGAGGGCGGGCGAACCGGCGCGCGTTTCGCCATCGCCGGCGAAGACACCATTATCGATCTGCGCGAGCGGCGCGATCCGGGCCTGCCGCCGCCGGTTGCGCCGGGCGAGAGCTTGCGCGAGATCGTGTGGGGCGTCTCCGACCGCGACGCGCTCGGGCTCATCGCCGGCGAGCTGGCGCGCGACCGCGACGTGCGCGAGGACGCCGACGGCCGCATCTGCGTCATCGGGCCGGACAACTTCCCGCTCGCCTTCCAGGTGACGCGCGCGCGCCACGTGGCCGCGCCGCCGGTGACGCCCGCTGTCTCGCGCGTCAACGGCCGCATCCGCGGCTACGAGCGGCCGACGCCGTCGCATCTGGGCCATGTCGGGCTGTTCAGCTCCGACATCGAGGCGACCGCGCGGTTCTACGAGCGGCTGGGTTTCCGCCTGTCCGACCGGATCACCGAGTTCGGCCTCTTCCTGCGCGGCACCGGCAGCATCGACCACCACAATCTCTTCGCCATCAAGCGCGACAAGCCCGGCCTCAACCACCTCAATCTGCGGCTCGCCGACGTCGACGAGCTCGGCACCGGCATGTCGTTCCTTGAGCGGCGCGGCTGGCGGCCGGTGTGGGGCATGGGGCGGCACTTCTTCGGCTCGCACATGTTCGGCTTCTTCGACAACCCGGCGGGCTCATATCTCGAATTCACCTGCGACGAGGATTTCATCCTCGACGACAACCAGTGGCAGCCGATGGAGCTGGACGCCCGCACCACGCCCATCACCATGTGGGGTCCGATGTTGCCCGACGAGGTGTTCAAGGGCGAGAAGCCTCGCCTGTAATCACGAAACTACAATCCAGGAGGAAACATCATGTCGCTGACGGAAGCCCACGCTCCCGGACCCTTCGTGCAGAAGATGATGGCGGTCGCCCGCATCGTCATGGGCGGGAGCTTCCTCTATTTCGGCCTCACCAAGCTGATCGCGATCAACGGCATCATTGGCTATGTCGGCACCAAGCTGCCGTTTCCGACCTTCGTGTTCTGGCTCGCGGTAGTGATCGAGAACGGGCTCGGCCTCCTGCTCGTGCTCGGGCTGAAGACGCGGTGGGCCGCGGGCTTCTTCGTCTTCTACTGCCTCTTCACCGCTTTCGTGTTTCACACCAACTTCGCTTCCATGCCGATGCGCGACCATTTCTTCTCGAACGTGGTGATGGCGGCGGGGTTCCTTTACCTGCTGGCGGTCGGGCCCGGCGCGTGGGCGATGGACAACAAATCGTCCGCGCCGGCGTGATCACGCCTTGAGGCGGGGGACGAGCCGTGCGGCATTGCCGCGGAGGATGGCATCGAGATCGGCCGTGCTGAGCCCGTACTCGGCGAGCCCGCGAATGCCGTCGCCGGACGTGCCGAAGGGATAGTCGCTGCCGAGCAGCACCTGCGACACCGGCACGAATGTGAAGAGCGCCGCCAGCGCCGGCTTGTTGGCCGCCAGCGCCACGTCGTAGTGGAGCCGGGTCAACTCGTGGTCGATGCCGTTGGGCAGGCGCTCGGCAAAGGCGCGGTCGAGCCCGGTGGTGGTGGCGCGCCCCGCGAGCATCGGCACGGTGCCGCCGGCGTGGCAGAAGATGAAGCGGATGTCCGGGCAGCGCGCGAGCGTGCCACTGAACAGCAGGCTGAAGACGCAGCGCGAGGTGTCGTGCGGAAACTCCGCCAGCACCGGCGGCACCCACGCGATTGGGTTGGGGCAGCAATCGGGCGCCAGCGGATGGATGAACACCACCGCCTTGCGCCGGTTCAGCTCGGCGAACACCGGATCGAAATCGGGATGGCCCGGCCAGCGCTCGCCATAGGACGTCATGAGCTGGATGCCGTCGGCCTTGAGCTGATCGAGCGCGTAGGCGATCTCGGTCAGCGTGCCGTCGACGTCCGGCATCGGCACCGAGCCGAAATGGCCGAAGCGCGCGGGCTGGGCGGCGCGCAGCTTGGCCGCGTGCTCGTTGACGGCGCGCGCGAGGCGCCGCGTCTCGGCCGGCGCGCCGCGATGGATGCCGGGCGGCGACAGCGACAGGAGCGCGGTGCCGACGCCGTTCTTGTCCATCTCCTCGATGGTGCGATCGAGCGTCCAGTCGCGCACCGCCGGCATGCGCGCCGTCTCGCCCATGGCGCCGAGATAATCCGGCGGATAGAAGTGATGATGGACGTCGATGCGGCTCGCCATGGTGGTCCCCTCCCGTGTCGTGCGCCTTATACCAGACGCTCGATGATGGCGCGCCCGCCCAGGGTGCGGCCATTGTCCCAGTTGTTGCTGGGCTGCTGAATCCCGGCGAGCGCGTCGCGAAAGCAGCGCTGGAACGGCGCCGACAATGCGAGCTGCCCGGCGCCCGCGGCGACCATTAGCCGGTCGAGCGCTTCGTAGGCGCTGTGCGCGACGAAGCACGAGGCGGCATGATCGTAGGCTTGCGACACGCCGCCCGCCGGCAGCACGCCGCCCGGATCGGACGCGGCGCCCGAGAGCCGCGCCATCATCTCCTTGAGCTTGGAGCGGAGCAGAGCCCGCGCCGCGTCGATCTGGAGCGCGGATTCGCCGATGCGCATCTGCATGCTCGGAAGCTCGGCCATGGCGCCGCCGAGACGCGACACGCGCGTCTTCGTGACGGCGGCGAATTCCTCGAGCCCGCCGATGGCGATCCCCAGGATCACCGAGGGGAGCGCGAACGGGCCGCCCAGGAACGGCGTGCGGAACAGCGGCCCCTCGAGCGCGTCCCCGTGGGGCCGCTTGCCCGGGAACCAGGTGCGGTGCTCGGGGATGAAGGCGTCGCGGAAGCGGACATCGTGGGAGCCGGTGCCGGCCAGGCCCATCACATGCCAGGTGTCGAGGATTTCGACGTCGGCGATCGGCAGCACGATGGTGAGGGGACGGCTTTCGCCCGCCACCGGCACGCCCTCGACGATGACCCAGCGCGCGTGCAGCACGCCGCTGCTATAGGCGCCGACGCCGCTGCCGCGAAAGCCGCCCGCGACCGGCGCGAGCTCGCCCTCGCTGCGCCGCGACGACGAGACCAGGGCGTCCCCGTCCGCGCCCCAGATCTCGTCCATCAGCGTCGTCCCGAACCGCGCCGCCACCGGCGCGTGGCCGCCGACCACCGAATAGACCCAGCCGGTCGAGCCGCAGCCCGCGCTGAGCACGGTCACGATCTCGCTGAACACGTCCCAGCCCAGCTCGAAGCCGCCATAGCGTTTGGGCTTCACCACATCGAAGAGGCGCGCGCGACGCAGCATCCCGATGGTTTCGTCGGAGACGCGGCGCTGGGATTCGCACGCGGCCGCGCGCTCGCGCAAGTACGGTACCAGGCCGCGCGCGGCGGCGAGGAGGTCGGACTCGGTCATGGCTTGATTCATACCACGGCGCCGCTATGAAGTGCCCGCATGAGCTTCGACATCGAGGATTTGAAGCCGCGCCAGCGCCGGCCCGGCAACGCCCTGAAGCCCTCGCCGCTGCCCGAGTTCCTGCAGCGCATGCTGGAGCGCGGCAAGGCCGAGCTGGCCGCGCCCTTCCGCGGCATCACCACCGCAGGCGAGCCCGTGCCGGGCCTCTTCTCCATCGCCAAGACCGGCCACTCGCTCCAGGGCGTGGTCGATGCCGCCAACGCGTTCCTGGCATCGCTTGCGCCGGGGCAGCGCGCGGTCGCGTGCTTCGATCTCGAGACCGGCCCGTGGCGGGCCTGGCACAACATGCACACCTTCCTCATCCGCCACGGCGCGCTGCTCGAGGAGTGCGACGGGGCGCAGCGCGAGGCCGCGATGGCGCTGTTGCGCGCGAGCATGAGCGCCGCGGGCTACAATCTCGCGCGCGACGTGATGCGCCTCAACGAGCATATCGGCGAGATCACCGGGCGCGCCGGCGAGTTCGGCGAGTGGTTCTATTGGCTCAGCATCCTCGGCACGCCGTCGCCCGTGGCGCCGTGGGGCTGGCAGATCGACGGCCATCATCTGATCGTCAACTGTTTCGTGCTCGGCGACCAGATGGTGCTGACGCCCAACTTCCTGGGCTCTGAGCCGGTCCATGCGCGGTTCGGCAAATATGCCGGCACCCGCGTCTTCCAGGCGGAGGAGGCGCAAGGCCACGCGCTGATGAGCGCGTTGGCGCCCGAGCAGCAGGGGCGCGCGCGGATCGGCATGGAATTGCCGTTCGACGTCTACGCCACCGCCTTCAACGACAATCTGGTGCTGCCCTATCAAGGCATTCCTTACGGCGCGCTGAGCCAGGAGCAGCGCGAGCGTCTGTGGGGCTTGATCGGCCTCTATGTCGGCCGCGCGCGTGAGGGCCACGCCGAAGTGAAGCTCGACGAGGTCAAGCGGCATCTCGAGGCGACGCACTTCGCCTGGATCGGCGCGTGCGACGCGGTCCGCCCGTTCTATTACCGCGTCCACAACCCGGTCGTGTTGATCGAGTTCGACCATCAGCCGGGGATCGCGCTCGACAACGATTACCCGACGCGCCACCACACCCACACGCTGGTGCGCACGCCCAACGGCAACGATTACGGCAAGGACCTCTTGCGCCAGCACTACCTTCAGTTCGACCACGCCCGCCCGGATTCGCTCCACAGGCAGGGAAAGGCGTGATCGGCGCGCTGCCGCGGGCCGCTTAGCTGCCGTGCTTTGCGGCTTCGGCGCGGTAGCGGGCGAGCACCGGCTCCGCGCCGGGTACGTCCTTGGTCCATTGCGCGATCGAAGGCGTGACCTTCTTCTCCCAGCTTGCGCGCTGCGCCGGCGTCAGCTCCACCACGGTCTGCTTGTCGGACGCCTTGACGGCGGCGCGCTGCGCGTCGCCTTCGGCGTCCAAGGCGGTGCCGAAGCGGCGACTCCAGTCCTCGCCGGAATTGGCGTCGATGATCTTGCGCGCGGCCGGCGGCAATGCGTCGTACTTCGCCTTCGACATGAACACCATGCCGGCCGCGCCGCCGAGCGACGTGTCGACATGGTAGAACGTGACCTCGGCCAGCTTCCACGGATTGAACGCGACCCAGGCGATCATGGTGCCGTCGACGGTATGGCGCTGCAGCGCCTCGTACATGTCGGTCAGTGGCAGCGAATTGGGCGTGCCGCCGAGATTGGTGATCGCCTCGCCTTGGATCTTGCCCGGGACGATCAGCTTGGCGCCGTCGAGCGACTCGAGCGATTTCAGCGGCCGCGCGAAATGCAGGCCCGAGGTCGGCAGAGCCACCAGCATCAGCGGCACCACCTGGTCGTATTCCGAATTCAGGAGCCCGGCCTTGTAGACACGCCAGAACGCGATCGACCCGTCGACCGAGCGCTCGAACACCAGCGGCAGCGCGTTGACGTTGGATAGCGGGAACTTGCCGCCGATCGCCGCCTGGATGCCCCAGCCGATCTGCACCACGTCGGACAGGACGCGCTCGTAGACGTTGCCGAAATTGGCGAGCGTCGGCCCCTCGCGCACGTCGATCGCGACCACGCCCTTGCCTTCGTCGTTGATGCGCTTGGCCCAGGGCAGGATGATCTGCGTGTTGACGACCGAGCCGGGCGGTGTGACCGTCGCGAAAGCGAGCTTGGTCTCGTCCGCGATTGCGCTGCCGGCAGCAGCCGCCATCATCGCCAGTCCCAAGCACGCCCGACCGATCATCGAATCCTCCCTCTTGCTCTTGGCGCCAGCTTGCGCCGGCTGGTACAAAAGCGCAATCGATCAGGGGGAGGAATCCATGCGGACCGCGCGATCCAAGAGCCGGCGATCGTCCGCCCGCCTTGCACCCAAGAAGGCGGCTGCGAAGAAGGCCGCGCCCAAGAAGGCCGCGCGCAAAGCCAGGGCACGCCGCCCGGTGGTGATCGACTTCCACGCCCACATCGTGATGCCGGAAATCCTCGCCGCGACATACGAGCAGTCGCTCTATGCGCAATGCTTCGCGCGCAAGGGGCCCGACGGACGCGCCGAGCCGATCCCCGACATGATGATGGGCCGCATGACCGACACCGGCCAGCGCCTCGCCGCGATGGACGCGATGGGCGTCGATATCCAGGTGGTCAGCCCGAGCATCCTGCATCAATGCTCCTACGCGCTTCCCGACGAGGAGGCGCTGTCGCTCGAGCGCACCAGCAACGACCGCGTCGCCGAGCTGGTTGCGAAACGCCCGGACCGGCTGATCGGCGTCGGCTCGGTGCCGCTGCAGAACGTGGCATTGGCGGTGGCGGAGCTCGAGCGCGCGGTGCGGCAACTTGGCTTGAAGGGCGTCGTCATTTCGTCGCACGTCAACGGCGCCGAGCTGGGCGATCCGCGCCATGATCCGTTCTGGGAAAAGGCGCAGGGGCTCGATGCGGCGATCTTCATGCATCCCGCCGGCAACACCGATCCGCGCATGAAGCGCCACGGCCGCCTCACCTCGATCGGGCAGCAGGTCGAGGAGGCGTTGGCGGTGTCGTCCCTCGTCTATGACGGGGTGATGGACCGGTTCCCGCGCCTCAAGATCGCGATCGCTCATGGCGGCGGGTTCCTGCCCTACTATGCGGGCCGGCTCGATTTCTTCCACCGCAGCGGCTATTCGCGGCAGTTGCAGGGCGATTTCAGCAGCTACCTGCCGCGCTTCTTCTTCGACAGCATTGTCTTCAACCGCGACATGCTCGAGTTCCTGGCGCACAAGGTGCCGGCGGGGCAGATCATGCTGGGTAGCGACTATCCGTTCGGCGAGTCCGATCCCGTGGCCTTCGTGCGCGGCGCGCGCCGCCTGCCCGGCGCGGCGCAGGACGCGATCGTCGGCGCCAACGCCGCGCGCTTCCTCGGCATGAGCCTCTAGCGGCGCGCGAGGACGAGAAGCGCGGCGCCGCCCACCGCCCACGCCGCTGCCGGCGTCCAGGCGAGGAGCGCGCCATAGGCGGGATCGCCCGCGAGCCCGCCCGCCGCCGCCGCGCTCATCATCATGATGACCCGCCGCCAACAGACACAGCGCTCCTGGCCTCATTGGTTTTGACCGACCGATTTGATCGTCGTCAGCGCGGATAGCGGCCCAGGCGCATCGGAACGCGCGCGGGCTGAACTGGAGCAGCGCATCCCGTTTGCGACGACCGCTAAGAAAAGATCGCCGATATGAACCGCATAAAAAATGCCCCGGCGACCATCCACGCTCCGACCTGTACGGTCGTGTATCTACGACGCAGATGATTCAACACTTCGCGTCTTAAGTCGGAAAGGGCTTGCTTAAACTCGGCCTCGTTTCGAGGGTCTGGGCTTATAGCGCCCCCGAGGATCATCACGGCATCTCTCTGCCTTCGCGCCACGAGAAATGTCCACGCGAGCAACAGGCCGCCGATGACACCAACGAGATCGGCGGCGACCGAGACCCACTCGCACCAGCTACAGCTTGCAGACGACACGTCCAACTGCCTCTCAGCCGCGGGTAGGTTGCGCCTCCCTATCGCATTTTAGGATAGAGAACGAGCATTGGATTGCAACTTGCATTCGCCGACCTGATGAATCGGAAGCGCCCGCTGTTGCCTGGATTAGGCCGCTGGTGAGGGCCGGTGTGGGCATCTATTCCTGATATATCCTTTCGGGGTTGGCCCATCCCGCAATCGTTGAGAGGGCCGCCGCCATCGCGCCGACATCGGCACGGGACGACAAAGCTTGCACAGGGTCACGGCGGATTTTCGCGCGAACCACCGAGGCCCCAGGGCACGCCGTCGCGCCGGCGATCAATCGAATTCGAACCCAAGGCCGGTGCACTGCTTGCCCCGCTCTCGTTAAATCAACGGTTGACGCTGCGGCCGCGATGAACCTTCATACGGCGGGAGCATGCAATGCGCGTTCTTGCATTTCTTTTCACGTTTCTCGTTTTCGTCGGCGACGCGCTTGCCGGGACGGTCTGTATTGGCGATCGATGCTTCTCCTGCGACGGTTCGGCAACATGTGTAAACGGCATATGCAAGTGCAAGGGCGTGGCCGTTGAGGGCAGAGGCTCTCAAGTTCAGCGGGAACCGTGCGCGGGCCAGGAAACCGTCATTCACGCCAATGGAGGCGGTAAAGTCGCCACGACAGCCTCGGTGGATGCGTCTGTTTACGTGTCTGGCGATTCCGCGGTCTGTGGAAAAGCGGTTGTTTCGGGTCCCGCCAGGCTCGAGGGATCGATTGTAAACGGAAGCGCCAATGTTTCTGGCCGGACGACGCTGGAAAACAGTACCGTCGATGGTTCTGCAACGGCGACAAACTCCTCGATTAGTCGGTCCACGCTTAATGGGAGCGCCAAAGTTTCCAACTCTGAGGTGGTGGATTCGACGTTGAACGGAAGCGTAACCGTGGAATGGTCCAAAGTAGCCAGGTCGAGCCTAAACGGACACACCGCACTCATACGCCAGAAAATCGATGGTGAGGCTTTGAACAAATAGACGCATTTTGCTGCGTCATGCTCGACGACCGCCGCGAGGCGGGCTCGCCCCAGTCGAGGTCGGTCTGACTGCCGCCGCCTCTAAGTAGATTCCGAATCTACCGTCATCAGCCTCATGACATTTATCATCGCGCCAAACACGTAGAGGCGCGCCTATGGCGGACGTCCTGAACCTGCCCGACACATTCTGGATCGAGTGGGCCTTCCTCTTACTGCCAACATTAGTGCTCTGGCTGGTGGTTTTCTCCATCAGCCGGGCGCACCATCGGCGCGATTATCGCGCGTGGCAAGGGTCAACCGAATCGGCTCGGCGACAAACCGTGGGGCGAGGGATTTTACGCCGAGACTCTGACGAATGAGCAGGCGCTCGAGGGCGACATGGTGAGCATCGATGAATGGACAAAAAATTGATCGTCGGCGCGCGAGTGTTGATGCCGGTCGATTTGCCCTGACCGCGCCGCCCGTGGTCCCCGGGAGCCAAGGGTGGGTTTACGGATTGGTATGGGAGCGGGCCTGACTTTGGCGTCGGAACCGCTCGACACGATGGGCGCATCGCGGCCTTGTGCCGTTCGATCACGCCTCTATTTTACGTACTCCCACCGCTCGCCGTTGAACCTAACCGGCACGAGCTGCCTGTTCGGGAGATAATCTGTTGGGCTGGTGCTCATCGAGAGTCCCTCCAGAAGCAGCGGCGTGCGCATGTCGTGAATACTCGTGGCCTGATGCATAACGGCTTCGCGGCTCAGGTCGTCGCCGCAGCGTCCTATGAATTCCGCGAGCATCGCCGCATAGACGTATCCGGCCCTGGCAAATGCATCGTCGATGCTGCCGCCGGGGGAGTTCTGTTCGAAGAAAGCTCTTAGCTCCCTTACCTCGGGGTCGTCCTGCCATGGCGGGTCAGTGGCATCCTCTAGGTAATTGCCGGTGACGATGCCCACAGCCTTTTCCAGCCCGGCGGGCCGCACAGGGAGATGCGCCGGTAACCTTAACGCTTCGTTAAGTCCCTGTGGATAACGTCGCGAGCGGTTTTTCGGAGAGGAAGACGATTATGGTCGATCTAATCGAGTTCCGGGTGAGCACGCTGGTTCGTAGATCGGACCATTATCGGCGTCTCGTTGATGGCCTGTTGCCGACCGCGATCAGCGCCGAGGTGGCAGCCGTTGCCGACGAATGCGATCGAGAAGTGGCACGCATGGAATGCGAATGTCGCGGCAAGAAATCTTGCCCGTGCCGTTGCTTCGCAACGTGCTTCCGCGTTGACTGAGGACGGTCCGCTCACGCGGCCAATCCGACGATCCCATCGAGGTCCAGATTCCCCGCCGCGCCCCAACCACGAACACCAGCGGGAATCCGGGGACGGAATTCCTCATACAGCGTGTAGGCGCGTTTCGCGAGTTCCCCCGCAGGTAGGGACCGGGCGAGCCGTACCATTGCCGCGCGTGCGTCCTGGAGCCGGTCTCCGAACTTGCTCTCCAGATACCGCTCAACGCTTGCCGGTGAGATCGGCTTGTCGTGGCTCAACGCCCGCAGACCATCGGGGGTCCCCAGGGCGGGGACCGCCCGGTGAAGGAGATCGACATGAATGGGAACGCTGGGTCGGGCTTCCTTTCGGCGTGCCCGTTCAGCCGCCGGCGTCGGCGTGTAGAGGCCGAGCCGAACGCCCTTGGAGTACGCGTTAAGCCCCGCTACGGCACGACCCAGCGTGAGTGCCTCATCTCGGTCGAAGCCGAGCCGCTCGGCCACGACCGCCGCCCATAGGGTCAGCACCGGCGCACGGTTGATGCGAATGATGTCGGCCATGTCGAAGGATTATAGCGTCGCCGACCGAATGCTACTTTTTCAAATATTCCGCCGAAGGCAACAAGGGCTTGTTGAAGGACAAGGCGTCGGGGCGGTTGACGGCCGTGACGAAAGCCTTCGAAGGTCTCGGCGCGCTCACCGACCGGCACGCGGCAGCTTACCGCACGGCTCGTACCATCATGTCCAACCCTCTTCGACGTGACCTACACGGGCACTCGTCCCCTCACGGCATTGGCACGTGCGGAATACGAAATCCGACCTTTGCGGTCGGTTGGGAGCCGGTCCCGCAATAGCGCCTTGAGCCGCTCGACATCTATCGCCGACAATCCTCGAATTTGCCGCACCACGGGATTGGCAAATCCTGTCTCCGATTCCCAATAGTCATCGAAGTCCGCGAAGGTCGTTTTGATTTCGATTGGACGGACGACAACGTCATCGAGCCCAGCGGAGGCGAAGAGGTCATTGAGAGCGTCCAGGCGGGTGATTTCGGTGCTGACGCGTATCACTTCATATCCCAATTCCCGGAGGGCTTCGCTCATTGGCTGCTGTGGGTAAGCCTTGCCGGCGAAGTCCCACATATACGCGGCTACCGTGCCTCCCGGTCGAACCACCCGTTTCATTTCGGCGATCGCCTTCGCGCGATCAGGAACAAAGAAAATGACCAACGCCATCGCGGCAACGTCGAATGCGGCATCAGCGAAAGGGAGGGATTGGGCATCGCCGAGCCGATAATCCACTCGACCTGCCGTTGTTTTGCTTCGCGCAAAGGCGATCTGGTGCTCAGAAGGATCGATTGCGGCGATCGCCTCGGGCGCACAGCGGTCAAGAACAAGTTCGGTAAAAACTCCGGTTCCGCAGCCAACGTCGAGCCAACGAAGACCCTGCGGGAGCGCCAGCCAGTTTAGGAACGTCTCGCCCACGGCGCGGCTCCGACGCCCCGTCTGCCGTTCGTAGGCTTCACCATCCGTGAAAAAGCTTGTCGGTTCGGGCATCGTTATCCCTCACTGCGGCAATCGACAGCGAATTGATGCACGTGCCAAGGCATTTTTGCCGAAGGCAAGCATATCAAATCCGGTCATCGTCCGTGCCTGATTCGGAGCCTGGGGAGTAACGTCGTCGCGATCACCGCCCGGCCCTCCCTCGCCAGCGCCAACGTGAGGGGTGGGCACGACAGGCCGTCGAAACGACGGAAGTCGTGCGCTTGCTTGTGGAAAGCCGTGCTTCAAACGTCGGATGATCGCCAAATCCGCTTCTCGCCGGTCGGTGGGACAGTCAGCATCCCTACACCGCCTTGTTCGTGAAGCCGAATTGGAACATCATTTCAGGCACTCCCTGGCGACCCAGGAAATGTCGGGTACGGCAATTTGCGAGAGGAACATCATGACCAAGCGAATCGCGACGATAGCCCTTCTCGCGCTGCTGCTCGCGGGTGCGGCTTCAATCCTGAGTGCGTGCAACACGATGGAAGGCGCGGGTAAGGACATTCAGCAGGGCGGGAAAGCCCTGGAAGACAGCGCCGATCGTAACAAGTAAGCGCACCGAAAGGGACGCGTTTACCGACCGGCTTTCCCAACCAGGCGCGCCGTCAGCCCCTCGACGATCGCGTTGGCGAGCGCCTTCACGTCAATGCGGGCGGTGGAAGCCTTCGAAGGTCCTCGTCCTCTCGACCGGACGGGTGCGGCAAGCTTTTCGGTAATTGGCTTGTGAACCTTGCCTTGTCGAATCAGATACACGAGATTCAACGATACGTCGTAGCGAGAGGCATCGTCTTTCGCTGGTCCCGTCGATCTGAATATCTTACGGACCGCTGCCGGTGTCAGCTTTCTTGTGCCCGCCATGCTGTCGTTCACTCCAAGGTTTCGTCGTTTCTATACGGCTCTGACCGGGGAGATAACAATGAACGTGCGGACGGGTTTCGACGCTCGATGACCCATGCATGTGCGACAATTGCGGCGCAAAGCGAAGCCATCGAGTGTTACCCGCTGAAGGTTCAGGCGCTCGTAATCGGCACCGATGTGTTCCTTTAAAGCCGTAGCGAAGAGCTCGCCGCTACGACGGTCCACGCCGCTGCGGCTTAAAGAAGGCCAAAATCGCGCCACGTCCCAGCGAATCTGGGGATTGTCGGTTTACGCCCCAACCGCGGCAACCGGTCGCCGCGCGGGAGCCTTATCCGGTGCGAAGGTGTAGGGGCCGAGGATCGAGAGGAGCCCCGCTGTCACCAGCAGCAGGACGAAAAACGCGGCCAGCATCGGTGCGTAAGAATGGGCGCGGTCGTAGGTGACGCCCATCATCGCCGGACCCAGTGCCACGCCCACGGTGAAGGCGGGGAAGAGCCAGCCATAGATCTCGCCGAACGACTTCAAGCCGAAATAGCGGCTGATCAGGAATCCCATTGCGTCGATCTCGAGGCCAAGGCCGATGCCGAGGAACAGCACGCCGGTTATGGGGGCGGCGCCGCCCGCGTTGCTCCACAAGAGCGCCACGCCCGCTGCCGCCACCAGCATGCAGCAGGCGGCGACCCAAGGCGCGAACAGCCGGTCGAGGCACCAGCCGCCGATGAAGCGCGCGAGCACCGCGGCAGCACCCGAGCCGGACAGCACCCCCGCCGCCTCCATTGAGGTCCAGCCGCGATCGGTGAGGAGCGCCACCGAATGCGCCAGCGTGCCGTTGATGGTGATGCCGCCCAAGAGGAAGATCGCCGCCAGCATCCAGAAGCGCCACGAATGACGGGCCGCCTCGCCAGCCGTCAGGCCGGGCACGGCGGGCGCGCTGTGGCGACCCGCGGCGCGATAGCCCGGCGGTTCGCGGATGAACAGCGCAACGACGGAGCAGCCCACGACGCCCGAGATCGCTGCGAGCGACACGTAGGCCGTGCGCCAGCCGTAATGCTCGATCAGGTACTGGGCAATGAGCGGCATTACGATGGTGCCGAAGCCGGCGCCCGCGGTGGCGATCCCGAGCGCCAAGCCGCGATTGGTGTCGAACCACAACGCCACCGCCTTCGAATAGGCGAGCGGTCCCGAACTCGCACCGAAGAACGAGGCGGTGCCGTAGACCAAGTAGAGCATCCAGATGTGCGGGCCCAGCAGCGACAGGCACGACATCGTCAGCGAGAACAGCACGAAGGCTGGCAACATCGCCCGCTTGAAGCCGAAGCGGTCGACGAGCCGCCCCAGCAGTGGCTGCGCCACCAGCGTGAAGAGGCCCGTCACCGCGGGGGCGCTCGACATCATGCCGCGCGTCCAGCCGAGCGACGCCGTGACCGGCTTCAGGAACACCGGGAACGACAGGATCAGCACCGAGGGCAGCCCGACCATGATGCCGATGCAGGCCGCAACTGGAATCCACCAGCGGTTCTGAAAGAGCGCCATGTCTTATGCTCCCTGCGACGCGCCTTTGCGTCGGCCCTTGGCCGAAATCTTGCCTGCCAGTGCGCGGACGCGCAAGATATCCTCAAGACCCCGGCAGGCGGCTTTCTCGTGCGCAACGCTTGTTGCCGGCCGCAACATCAGCTCGGTGGCTTCGGCCAATATTGAGCGCACGAACCGAGGCAGGCGCGATGGAATTAGGCATCTATACCTTCGGCGACATCACCCCCGATCCGAACGCTTTCCGCGCGATCAGCGTTGCGCAGCGTTATGCCGAGATCCTCGCCGCCGCGAAGCTCGCCGACGATGCCGGTCTCGGTGTGTTTGGGGTCGGCGAGCACCACCGCCTGGACGTTGCGATTTCCTCGCCGGCGGCGGTCATGGCCGCGATCGCAGCCGGAACGAAGCGCATCCGACTGACCAGCGCCGTCACAGTCCTCCCGACCCTCGACCCGGTTCGCGTCTTTCAGGACTTCGCGACCGTGGATCTTCTCTCGGGTGGCCGTGCCGAGATCATTGCCGGCCGCGGCGCTTTCACCGAATCCTTCCCGCTCTTCGGCGCTGACCTTTCGGACTATGATGCCCTCTTTGCTGAAAAGCTCGATCTGCTCCTAAAGCTGAAGGAGAGCGAGCGCGTCACTTGGCAGGGTCGCTTCCGTCCACCGTTGAGCAACGCCGAGATTTCACCGCGGCCCGTGGGGAGGCTGCCGATCTGGGTCGGTGTCGGCGGCACTCAGGAAAGTGCGCTTCGGGCCGGCGAGCTCGGCCTGCCCGTGATTCTTGCGAACATCACTCAGCCGCCGGCCAACTTCGCCGGTCAGATCGGCGCCTATCGGCAGCGTTACGCCGAAAGAGGGCACGACGCCGGCAATCTCAAGGTCGCCGTGGCGACGCATGTCCATGTGGCGAAAGACTCGCAGACCGCGCTTGAGGAGTTCTACCCCTACTACAGCGCTTATTTTCGCGAACACCTGCGGCGTTCCAGCCCCGCCGGCGAGGTCCCTCGCAGCGTCTACGAGCAGCGCGCCGGCGCCATGGGCCCGATCTTTGTCGGCAGCCCCCAGCAGATCGTCGACAAGCTCATGTATGAACGCGAGCTGTTCGGCCACGATCGCTTCCTCGGCCAGGTGGACATCGGCGGCCTGCCCTACGCGAAGGTCGCAAAATCGATCGAACTGCTCGCGACGGACGTGCTCCCGGTGGTGCGCGGGTAAAGACGATCTTCGCTTATGTGAAGGTTTCCTGGAGGTCGGCCACCCGGTTCAACGCATCCCGACTGAGTGGGCCCTTGTTCACCGAAGCTACCGCGTATTCGAGCTGATCGATGGTCGAGTAACCGACGAGTACCGTTCCAATGGCATCGTTGGCGATGGCAAAGCGCAACGCCGCCTCGATCAGGCTCGCGGCATGTCCCTCCTGCACCAGTGGCGCAAGCAAACGCGCGCGGCGCACATCGGCAGGATAGTCCGGTCCGGAGCCCATCGGGGGCACCTTGGGCGCTCCAAGCGGATGACGCTCTTCGACGCCGCTCAAAGCTCCCCCAGCCAGAACTCTGATGACGATGGCGCCGACCCGTGCCTGACGGGTTTGCTCCAAAAGTTGTCGGAAATCCTGGGCCGGAAAGCGCGCCTTCACCTTGGCGCCAGCGCTTGGATTGAGGAGGTTGTAGATGACCTGAGCCGTATCGGCCACGCCAGCGTTGATCACGCGGCGGACCGCCTCGGTGTGGCCTTTGGCCGAGATGCCGCAGAATCGAATCTTGCCCTGCTGTCGCAACCGCTCGAGCGCTGGCACCACCTCATCGAGGATCGACGCGGCAGGCAGACCATCGCCGTCCCCGCTCTCGGAAATCTCGTTATGGAGCTGCAGCAAGTCGACTTGGTCTCGCCCGAGCCGTCGCAGGCTGGCGTCCAACGATGTCGCGATTGCTTCTGCAATGTGCCCGCGCTCGGCCGGTACAATGCGAAATTTGGTACCCACCATCACATTCGGCCGTAACGTCGCCAATACGCGGCCGAGATTCCTTTCGGATTCGCCCTCCCCGTAAAACGCGGCCGTGTCGAAATAATTAATGCCGAGTTCGATTGCTCGAGCGACCGTCCGTTCCTGATCGGCGTGCGTGCCACGGACCATGAGCCCGCCAACAGCGCCACAGCCAAACCCCAGGAGCGAGACCTTCAGTCCAGTCCTGCCAGGCGTTCGCAATTCCATGGTCCTGCACCCTCCGCGCCTGCATGGTTGGGGCCTGGATCAGGCGCCTTCGCGGTTCATTTTAGCGAAAGGCGGCCGTCGTTCGCCGGGCCGAACGGAACCCAGGTCGTGCCGCTAAAGCGTTGCAGCACCATCTGCTTCACGCCCACGTAATCGTCGGACGTCCCGTGCGTCTTGAGCCAAGCATGAACATGGGTCCTGCGAAATCGAGGTGCGCCGCCTGATTCACGATGTTCTCGCGCCTGAGATTGTCGCCGCAGGCCTGGAGTACATGGACGAGCGCCGCGGCAAAATCGTGGCCGGTGACGTTGAAGAGGTCATTGTCGTCGCCGCCGTGTTGAAGCCGGCGGCGACGGCGCTGCCCGCGAAATTCTCGATGAAGAGCGGCTTCCGGCCGGAGTCATGGACCGCGCCGCTCGTCACGCAAGGTAGCCACGTTCCCGCCAGAAGCGCGCGGCGCCCGGATGGAGCGGAAGATAGAGGGGACCGTCCTTGCTGTCCTTGCACAGCTG
>Ga0209415_10001849_pt1 | contig 39956 bp, 27 predicted proteins | sample PeaSoiSIISIP2007_FD_187696 | JGI IMG/M metagenome (GOLD analysis project Ga0209415, IMG submission 187696) | Peat soil microbial communities from Weissenstadt, Germany - SII-SIP-2007 (SPAdes) (version 2) | ecosystem: Environmental > Terrestrial > Soil > Wetlands > Peat | place: Germany...
AAAATCCCCGCGGGACGTACTGGTCGTTGGAGCCGGCTCGGGCAACGACGTGGCATCGGCCCTGCGTCACGGCGCCGCTCACGTTGATGCCGTCGAGATCGATCCTCTGATCCTTGAACTCGGCCGGCAGCTTCATCCCGAGGAACCGTATTTCTCGGACCGGGTGACCACCTATGTCCAGGATGCCCGGGCCTATTTCCGTTCAACACACAAGAAATATGATCTGATTGTGTATGGCTTGCTCGATTCACACACGGCTTTGTCGGGAATGTCCGGCGTTCGACTCGACAGTTATATTTATACAGTTGAGGCCCTGAGGCAAGCGCGAGATTGTCTGAAGAACGGCGGTATCCTGTGTCTTTCCTTCGCGATATCCACTAACGCACAGGCCGTAAAACTGTCCTTGATGCTTGAGCGGGCATTTGACGGCGATCGGCCCCGCGTCCTGGTGACGGCCGCCGGCGCCACCGTCTTTGTGATTGGAGGCGATCCCAAGGTCCTCCGGCCCCCGCTGCCCGATGACGCCCACGACTTGACCGATTACTTTGCCAGCCGTCAGGTAAACGTGGATCCGTCAACGGACGACTGGCCGTTCTTTTACATGGCGGCCAGGACTTATCCTCTAACGTATCTGGTGATGATCGCCATGCTGATGGCGACGGCGGCTTTGTTCATCTGGCCGGTTCTGAAGATGGAAGCAGACCTCCCTGCGGTCTCCATGCCGTGCTTTTTGCTCGGCGCCGGGTTCATGCTGCTCGAAACCAAGGCGGTCACGGAATTGGCATTGTTTTACGGCAGCACCTGGATCGTCATCAGCATTGTCATCCTGGCCATCCTCATCATGGCTTTTCTGGCGAATCTGACCGTCATGCGATTTCCGCGCATTCCGCGCGGTCTTTCCTACGTTTTGCTGTTGATCAGCCTGGGGGCCAGCCTCTGGTTTTCGATGTTCAGCGGGTCCATGCAAGGCCAATGGCTGAGCCGCATCGTTCCCACCGCGGTTTTGACGTTGCCGCTGTTCTTTTCCGGGCTGATCTTCTCCGCCGAATTGGACACTGCGCCGACCGTTTCCGCCGCCCTGGGCTCCAACCTGATCGGAGCCATGCTCGGCGGCTGTCTCGAATACAACTCCATGTATTTCGGCTATCGTTCGCTTTACGTGCTGGCGATGGTGATCTATGGATTGAGCATGGTGGCTTCATCATCGCGCCGCACGTCGGTCCGCGGGGTCTGATTATTGTGACACGGGCGCAGCTAACCTCGTCGGTGGAGTTGCCCTTGGTCGAGCGCTTGCGGCAAGTGGGTGAAGGGCTCTGAATTGTGTCGATCGGACGACGGATCTATCGGTTTCGGTGGTTGGTGGTGTCCATCTGGGTGGCCGCGGCCGCGTGGCTGGGGCTTTGTGTTTTCCCCGCGGACCCGACGGTCGGAGAAACCACCGATCTTCTCCCGGCCAATACTCCGGTCCACGTCGCGCTGGGGGAATTGGCGAAATATTTTGGGGAAAAAAGCGGCTTGAGCACCGTGGCCGTCGTGTTTGAGAGGGCCGGCGGGCTGCTGAGCGTTGCGGACTTGGCCCAGATCGAGACCTTGGGCCGGCGGATCGGGCAGCCCAGCGCGGGGGACATTCCGGCCGGGGAGCTTGCCGACATTACGGTGCGCACGCCGGCGTCGCTGGCGATCCCGGGAACGAGCAACCCCCTCATCAGCCAAGACCGAAGCGCGGCAATCATTTCGATGAGCTTGCCGTACAACTACATCACCAAACCGGCCGCCCGGGTGGCCAGGCACGTGCAGAACGTCGTGGCGGGCTTCCCGCTGGCGCCCGGATTGTCCGCGGCGGTGACGGGCTCGGCGGGGTACGGCTATGACTATGCCATCGCGATGGAACGCAGTCACCGCAAGACGTCGATCGTGACGCTGGTGTCGGTGATCGTGATTCTGCTGATGGTTTATCGCGCGCCCGGCGCGGCGTTGATTCCGCTGGCGGGGATCAGCATCGCGGCGGTGGTTGCATTAAAGATCCTGACGCTGGGCGAAGGGTTCGGAATTCACAGCGGGTCGGCGGAGGAAATTTTCACGTTTGTTCTCCTGTACGGCGGCGGCGTGGATTATTCGATGCTGTTCATGAGCCGATACCGGGAGTTTCTCCGCGAAGGGCGCGAGGCGGCCGACTCGGTGGCTTTGGCTTTGGACGCCAGTTTGTCGGCCATCGCATCGTCGGCGGTGATGACGGTGTCGGGGTTGGCGATGCTGTGCGTCGCCCGATTCAGCATTTTTCGCCATGCGGGTCCGGCGGTGATGCTGGCGCTGGTGGTGGCGGCATTGGCGGCGACGACGCTGGTGCCGGCGATCCTGGCGATCATCGGCCCACGCGCGTTCTGGCCGGCCAAGGTGGCCAAGCAGGGGTCCCACGGCGAGGGCGCACCCGATGAAGGCCGGGTTTGGCCGGCGATCGCCCGGCTGGTCGTGCGGCATCCGCGCGTCGTCATGGCGGTGACGTTCGGGTTGTTGCTGCTGCCTGCCGTGCGAGGTCTGAACGTTGCCTGGAGCTACGATTCGCTGACCAGTTTGAAATCGAATTATCCGGCTCCGCGCGGAATGGAGATGGCCGAGCGGCATTGGCCGACGGGTGAAACCGCGCCGGTGACGTTGCTGGCGGCCGCGGATCGGCCGGTCGCGCCGGACTCGTGGGTGGTCCTTTGCAACCGGCTCATCGCCGCCATTCGGACGGTCTCGGACGTGGGCGACATTCGCGGGTTGGTGGCGCCCTTGGGCCTGAACGTCAAACCCGTTGAGAATGCCGAGGTGCTTTTGCTGGCTCACGACAAGGCCGTGGGGGAGTTTTTGAGCCCGGACGATCGCGCGATGCGGTTGTCTGTGGTGCTGACAGTAGCGCCGCTGAGCAGCGCGGCGTTGGATGATGTGTCGAAGATCGCGGCGGCGGCCAGGGGGGCGGCCACGGCGGCGAACTTCGACGCACACGTTCATCTGACCGGAGCGAGCGCGGAGATGGTCGATATCCGCGACGTCACGCACCGTGATTTCGTTCGCATCGCCGGGCTGGCGTTGACGGTCATTCTGATCGTCGTCATCGCCGCCCTTCGCGACGTGCCGCTGGCGATCTTCATGCTCGGCGCGACGCTGCTGAGCTATTTCACCACCTTGGGGTTGACGCTTTGGACGTTTCAACTGCTGGGCGCGCACCAACTGGAATGGAAGGTGCAGATGATGCTGTTCATCGTGCTGGTGGCGGTGGGGCAGGATTACAGCATTTTCTTCGCGCTGCGGTACGAGCAGGAAGCGCGGCGATTGCCGCGGAAAGAAGCGGTTGAACGTGCCCTGATCTTCACCGGGCCGGTGATTTCCTCCTGCGGGCTGATCATGGCCGCGACGCTGGGGAGCATCATGGCGGGAGACATTAAATTGCTGGTGCAGCTTGGATTTGCCTTTGCCCTGGGGATGCTGGTAGATACTTTCATTGTGCGGCCGCTGCTCTTGCCGGCTTTCATCGTCGCGACCGGGCGCACGGCCGGCGGAAGGATGCGTCTGAATTGAGGTTATTATTCTTCGCGGCCTGCTCGCCTTGGCGGTAGTCACTCTGGAAGATTTACCGCGAAGACGCGAAGGTCGCGAAGTTGCGCGAAGAAAGTTGTGGATTGAGGTGGCATGGCGATTCAGTTGATTGCAAAATCAGGGGGGGTTGCGCTGGCCGTGAAAGTCGTGCCGGGATCGTCGCGCAACCGCGTGGCGGGGGAATATGCGGGAGGAATCAAGGTGAATGTCATGCAACCTCCCGAAGGCGGGGCCGCCAACCGGGCGGTTATCGCGCTGTTGTCGGAGTTGCTGGAGATTCCGGCGGGGTGCATCCGCATCGGGCATGGTCAGAGCAGTCCGCGCAAGGAAGTTATCATCACAGGGTTGGCCGCCGAGGCGATTGCCTCACGGCTCAATCGGCAAGGGCGACGATGAGGCGATAGAATACATAAAGCTATGGGAGGCAACATGTACGTGGTGAGCGTGACCATATTCGTCAAGCCGCAGAACGTGCGGGAATTTATCGAGGCGACGCTGGACAATGCGCGCAACACGCGGCGAGAGCCGGGGAACGTGCGGTTTGACATGTCGCAGGCTGAGGCGGAGCCGACGCAGTTTTTGTTTTATGAGGTTTACCGGGCGAAAGAGGATTTCGTTGGGCATCAGCAAACGCCGCACTATCTGAGATGGAAGGACACCGTGGCGGATTGGATGGCGCAACCGCGTCAGGGCGTGAAGCACGCTTCGGTGTTCTTCGGGGATGGCGGCGATGACGGCGTTTGAGTTTTCCGGCGTGGGCCGGATTATTTTCGGGTGTGGAAAATTTGCCATTGCCGGTGAGATCGCGGCGACGTTGGGGCGGTCGGCGCTGGTGATCTACAATGCCGATGCGGTTGTGGATGACATGATTGAATTGCTGTCGCGGCGAGGCGTAAAGGCGGCCGTGATACGGCAACCCGGGGAGCCAACCGTTGCCGACGTTGACGGGGCGGTGGAGGAGGGGCGGCGGCGGAATTGCGATTCGGTGATCGGCGTGGGCGGCGGGAGCGCGATCGACGCCGCCAAAGCCGTGGCGGGTCTCCTGACCAACGGCGGGTCGGCGGTCGATTACATGGAGGTCGTCGGCAAGGGGAAGAAGATCACCATCTTGGCCGCGCCGTGGATGGCGATACCGACCACGGCGGGCACCGGGGCCGAAGCAACTCGCAACGCCGTCATCGGCTTGCCGGAAAAACAATTCAAGGCCAGTATCCGTAGCGAACTGCTGCTGCCGCGCGTGGCATTGGTGGATCCGAGTTTGGGGGTGACGGTTTCGCCGGCGGTGACGGCCAGTTCGGGCATGGACGCGTTGTGCCAGCTTATCGAATCCTATACGTCCAGCGGAGCGTCGCCAATGACCGATGCGTTGGCGTTGCCGGGAATTGGCATGGCGGCGCGGAACCTTCCGCTGGCGTTTCATGAGGGAGGAGATTTGGATGCCCGCGAGGGTATGGCGTTGGCGGCGCTGTTGAGCGGGGTGACGCTGACCAACGCGGGCCTGGGTGCGGTGCATGGGTTTGCGGCCGTGCTGGGGGCGAATTTCCCAGTACCGCATGGAACGGTGTGCGCGGCCCTTTTGCCGCATGTCATTGAATCGAATGTGCGCACATTGAGAGAACTGGATTCGGCGGCGAGGTTGCCGGGCCTGCGGCGTTATGCGGCGGTCGGGCGGCAATTGCCGGGATTGGAGTCGGCGATTGATGCCGACGCAATCGACGGATGCATTCGATTCACTTTCAATTTATTGCGCGAATTGAAGATTCCACCGTTGAAACAGTTTGGAATCGTGCCGCAGCGAGCCCCGGAAATGGTGCGGCTGGCGCGAAAGGCGAGCAGCATGCGGTTCAACCCGGTGTTGCTGTCGGATGAATCCTTGTCCGATGTACTGGGCGCGGCGATCGAAGGCGATGCCAGGATTTGATCTGTGTAACTCCATTGCGCGTCGTTGGTTAGCGTCTTGTCAGCGTCAGCCCCACGGCGGCGCCGTGGGCGTTCCGATATTTTAATCTCGCGCGAATACTCTTTGGTGCAACTTTTGGCAGTGCATCGGGTTGAGTTAGTTGCCCGCAGCACGATATACGAGCATCTGTTCGACGAGTAGCATGACTTCTTCAATCAGGTAGTTTGATCTGGAGGATCTATGTCGGTTGAGAATTTCGTTGCAACACAAATGAAAAAGAGAGTCGTGTCCAAGAAACGCGGTCCGCTGTTCGAAGGACTGGAAAACAGGACTTTGCTTTCGGCGAGCCAACTGTTGGCCGATCCATCGATCGCCGCCGTCCCGGATGCCGGGGCAAGTTCGTCTGCTCCATACACCCCTGCACAGATTCGAGCGGCCTACGGATTCAATTCCGTGACGCTGAGCAACGGCGCCGCGGGGACGGGAGCGGGCCAGACGATCGCAATCGTGGATGCGTACAACGATCCCAACATTTCGGGCGATTTGACGGCATTTGACAAACAGTACGGCCTGAGCGCCGCTTCGCTGAAGGTTGTCAGCCAGACCGGCAGCACGACCTCGCTGCCGGCCGCCAACGCGGGATGGGATTTGGAAATCTCGCTGGACGTGGAATGGGCCCATGCCATCGCGCCCGGGGCGAATATTCTGCTGGTCGAAGCGAGTTCATCGAGTCTCGGCAATCTGCTGACGGCGGTGAACTACGCCCGGGACGCCGCGGGAGTCTCGGTCGTTTCGATGAGTTGGGGAGCGAGCGAGTTTTCCAGCGAAACGCAATATGACGGCTATTTCACCACTCCGAGCGGCCACCAGGGCGTGACGTTCGTGGCCGCGTCCGGCGACGAGGGGTCTTGGTACGGGCCAGAATGGCCGGCGAGTTCTCCCAACGTGCTGTCCGTCGGAGGCACGACGTTGAATCTAGCCAATTCGTCGGGCGCCTGGGGCAGCGAAACCGGCTGGGCCGACAGCACCGGGGGCATCAGCGGCTACGAACGCGAACCAAGCTATCAAACCATCGCGCAAACCACCGGCGCCCGGACCACGCCGGATGTCGCTTACGACGCCAATCCGAACACCGGCTTCATCGTGTACGATTCGGTTGCCTATGACGGCGGCAAGGGATGGTGGGAGGTCGGTGGAACCAGCGCCGGCGCGCCGCAATGGGCGGCTTTGGTGGCCATTGCCGACCAGGGACGCGCCGTCAAAGGACTCGGCACCCTCAATGGAACGTCGCAAACATTACCGTTGCTCTATTCCCTGTATAACTCAACCCAGTATAGTCAGGCGTTTCACGATGAAACGGCGGGTTCCAGTTCCTGGTACTTCTCGGCGGGACCCGGCTATGACGCGGTAACCGGGCTTGGTTCCCCGAAGGCGCCGTACGTGATCCAGGAACTGATCGGGGCCGGCTCCACGGTTACCGTAAACGCGGCGAAGGTGTCGACAACGGCGGCGGTGAAGACCTCGAACTCCAAAGCTGGCATTCACGCCAGATTCACCATTGATAAAATCGCCAGTGCACCGTACGCCGCTGCGGCCGCGGGCACGTCGTCGGCCGAGCAAACCGGGTTGGCGACAATGGCCGGCTCGGAATCGAGCGAAGTCGCGGCCCCCTCGCCGCGGCAGGCGGTCGAACTTCAGACTCTTTCCGGGCAACCCGGCGGCGATTGGGCGGCTTACCTGTCGATCAAAACCGCCCGGGAACACGGCTTACAGTTCGCCGGAAGTTTCCTGAGCGGAACGTGGCAAGGCGCTCTTGCCGATTTCAGCACCACGATGGCCGTGTCCGACGTCGATGCCGAGATTGCCGCCGCGGCCGGGTTTTTCCGCGGGTTCAATTCCGCCTCGACCGCCGGCGCATCGGCCCAATTCGTCGAAAAACTGGTGATTTCCGATGCCGCGGCGCTGGCGCAGGTTGCCAACACCGTGGCCGTGCGATTGTATGAACAAAACGCGATGGTCTGGAAGGAATTCGCCGGACTTTTTGGTGCGGCAATGATCGTTGGAATGCACGTGGCCCGGGGGCGGCCCGCTAGCCAGGTCTCGGCGCGAAAGAGAAAGGATCAGAAATTCCCGTGCGTCGGCGAAGGCGCGGGCGGCGCGATGGAACCGGGAATATAGCCTCGCCCCTCAGGCCTTGGAGCTGCCGTGGCCTGGCGTTCGGTGCTTTGTCCCTTCCGAGAGAGAACTGGCCTCGCGCAAGCGGGGCCGGTTTTCTATTGAGCGGCGCGCTTGCCCCAAGCCGGCCGGATCGCTTATCAATGGCGAAATTGTGGACTTGCTGGCGATACGGAATCCTCCCGAGGTGATTTCGGCGAGATTCGCCGAGATTCATCAGGCGGTCCTTGGTGAATCCCGGTGCATACGGGAAGAGAATTTCCGCGTCATCGGGACCGATGATCTGGGCCTGCTTTTTCGGCTTTATGAAGAGCGGTTTTTTGACGGTTGGCTCTCGAAAGCAATCGCATCGACGGCCGGCGCGGCGTTGACGTTTCGGCTGTCCTCGACGATGACCCATGCCGGCGGCAAAACCATTCGGAAGCGCCTCGCGCTGCGAAACGGAATCAGCGCGCCGCGGTTCGAGATCGCCATCGCCAGCCGGATGCTGTTCATGAACTTCGGGGAAAACGATCGGCCGGTGACGGTGTGCGGCTTGGAGTGCGGCAATCGGCTGGCGGCGCTGCAGCGGATCATGGAGCATGAGATGCTCCATCTGGCGGAAATGTTGTTTTGGGGAAAATCCAGTTGCTCGAAGCCGCGGTTCAAATCGATGGCAGCGAACATCTTCGGCCATGCCGATACGCGGCACGAATTGGTCACGCCGCGCGAGCAGGCGGAAGTTCGGCACGCGGTGAAGATCGGCAGCAAGGTGGAGTTTGAGATTGACGGGAAACGATTGGCGGGGCTGGTGAACCGGATTCACCACCGGGCGACGGTGTTGGTCGAATCGCCCGGCGGGATGCGTTATCGGGATGGCAAGACCTATCTGAAGTATTACGTTCCATTGCCGATGTTGCGCGTGGAGGGCGCGGAATCGGCGAAGTGAAGGGATGCGCCGCACGTACATGCGGGGCTACTTCGCGGGCTTGCCCCGCAGTTCGGCCTCCGCTTCCAGCCAATTTTGTACCGGGTGGTTCGAATGGGCCGCGTGTTTCTTTCCCAACCATATTTCGTAGGCACGCCTGGCTACCATTTCCCTCGTGACCGGGACAGAAGCGGCGAGTGCCGGTTGCGGAGTCGCCCGGCGGGCGGACGCTCTTTTCGCTTTTTTCGACTTCTTCGCGGGCGAGGGTTTTCCGCCGGCTTTCTTTGCGGCTCGTGTTTTCTTTGCCATAAATGCTCCTTCCAATGCGATGCGCGATCCTAGTTGTTAACATATTACAGGGAAGTCCGCGACAAGACAGCGCCGGGCTGATCAAAACATTCCTCCTATTTTCAGCCGGTTTTTGTTACTCTGGCGAGCCTCAAATACAGTTTTACCGCGAAGGCGCGAAGGACGCGAAGTTGCGCGAAGAAGAATAGAGATTCTAACAGGCCTGTTTTTGGAGATATTTACCAATGAATTACCGCAAGCTTGGTAACACGGACGTGAGCGTTTCGGAAGTGAGCTTTGGGTGCTGGACGATGGGCGGATTGAATTGGGTCAACGGCGATCCGAACGGCTGGGCGAACGTGAATGAGGAAGAGGTCGCCGCGGGGATCAAGGCGGCGCTGGATGCGGGCGTCAACCATTGGGACAACGCGGACGTGTACGGCAACGGGCGGGCAGAGCGCATGCTGGCACGAATATTCGATCGCCTGGGAGTGGATTCAAAGCGGCAGATCATCGCGTCGAAGATTGGCCATTTCCCCGGGACGGCGGAGCATGCGTACGATCCCCTGCACATTCGTCACCAATGCGAGCAGTCGCTGAAAAATCTGAAGCGCGACTACATCGACATTTACTATCTGCATCATGGCGATTTCGGGCCTGACGCGAAATATCTCGCCGGGGCGGCCGATGCGCTGGATCGACTGCAGAAGGAAGGGAAGATTCGGGTCAAAGGGCAAAGCGCTTACAGCGAGGCGGATTTCGAGCGGGCCGTTCCGGTGGTCAATTCGGCCGTCCTGCAAAGCTGGGCCAATGCGCTGGACGATCATTTCGTGCGGCCCGGCTCGCGGCTGCAAAAACTGATGGATCAATACCAGCTTACGTTCGTCGCGTTTTCGCCGCTGGCGCAGGGGCTGCTCCTGGACAAATTCGATCCGGCCAAACCGCCGCAATTCGAGCCGGGCGACCATCGGCGAGGCAGCAAGCGATTTGAAGGCGAGGAATTGCTCAAGCTCAAGCCGAAGCTTCAAAAGCTCAAACAGCGATTTGGACAAACGACCGAAACCCTGGCCGCGATGGCGTTGAATTATCTGCTGGCGATGCCGCGGGTGAGCTGCGTCATTCCCGGCTTCCGCAATGAGCGGCAGGCGAGGTGCAACCTGGCCGGCGTGGGAAGAGAATTGAACGAGGATGACGTCAAGTTCATCCGGGACACGCTGGGGTGAGTGAGGTCATCCGACCCTCGCCCAGCGAAGTTTGGCGGATCGCGATCGGGGATTGAGTTTCTGCTCTGCTTGGTCGGCAACCACGGGATCGGGGCTGATCTGGGCGTGAATCCCGCCGCGCAAACCGTCGCGGAAGGCGGTTTTTACGCGCCGGTCTTCGCCGCTGTGGAAGCTGATAATGGCGGCTGTGCCGCCGGGGCGGAGGCATTTTGGAACGACCGCGAGCAGTCGATCGAGGTTGGCCAGTTCGCGGTTGACGAGGATGCGCAGGGCCTGGAAAGTCCGGGCGGCGGGATGAAGTTTGGCGCCGGCGGCGCGCTGGAGCGTGAAATCGCGCGCCTGGCAGACGATGGCGGTCAAGTCCTGGGTGGTGGCGATCGGGCGGATTTTGCGGCGATTGACGATCAGTTCGGCAATCCGCGGCGCATCGGTCTCGTCGCCCAGTTCCAGCAGAGCCGATTCCAACTCGCGCTGTGAAATTTGGTTGATGACGGCGGAGGCAGGGCGGCCGCGCGTGGGGTCCATCCGCATGTCCAGCGGCCCGGGCTGACGATAGGAGAACCCGCGGGCCGGATCGTCGATCTGCGGACTGGCGACGCCCAGGTCCGCCAGCACCGCATCGACGTGTTCCACACCGGCCTGGGCCAGTATGGTCGGCAGGGCCGCAAAGTTCCCGTGATGCAATTCGAATTCTCCACCGACACTCGTAAGATTTTCGCGTGCGATGACAATGTTGGCGGGGTCGAAATCGATTCCGATCAGGCGGCCGGCGGGTTTGATGCGTTGCAGAATTGCCGCCGCATGTCCGCCCAGGCCTAGAGTGCAGTCCACGACAATGTGTCCCGGGCGCGGGTCGAGGATGTTCAGCACCGCGCCGAGCAGCACGGGAACATGGCGGGTATCGCGCGTCATGGGAAGGGATGCGGGGGCGTATTCGGTCGGTTTGCGGCGTTGGAAGACCGGGGGATGGCCATCCCCCGGCTTTGGGCACAAGGCGGAACGCGGCGAACCATTTATATCCCTTGCGCGCTGCGGCGCAGCAACTCGCGAGTGTCGGCGGGGCGCGCCACCTGATATCCCTTGAGCGGAATCAGATGCTCGTGCACCGCGTCGATCAGATCGGACGGATAGGGGAAGAAGGCATCCTCCACTTCATCCGCTGGAGTGATCCAGTTACGCGCGCCCACCACCGTCGGCGGCGCGTCCAGTTCGTCAAACGCAAACTGCGTGATCTTGGCGGCGAAGGTCTGCAATGCGCTGCCGCGTTCGCAGGCGTCGGAGGCCAGGAGAATCTTGCGAGTTTTCTTCACCGACGCGATCACCTTCTCGAAATTGAACGGGACGATGGAGCGGGCGTCGATGAGCTCGCAGGAGACGCCGTGTTTGTCCTCCAGAATTTTCACCGCTTCGATGGCGCGATAGAGCGTGGCGCCGATGGTGAGGATCGTCAGGTCCTTGCCGGACTTTTTGACGTCGGGTTCGCCGATGGGGACTTCGTAATATCCCACCGGCACTCCGCCGGGGACGAATTCTTCCGGCTGATCGTAGATGCGCTGGCTCTCGAAGAAGACGACCGGGTCGGTGCCGGTGAGGGCTGAATACATCAGTCCCTTGGCATCGTAGGGCGTGGCGGGGAAGACCACCTTGAGGCCGGGGATATGGGCGCACATCGAGGTCCAATCCTGGCTGTGCTGGGCGCCATATTTGGATCCGACGGAGACGCGGAGGACGACGGGCATCTTGAGCAATCCGCCGGACATCGACTGCCATTTGGCCAGTTGGTTGAAGATTTCATCGCCGGCCCTGCCCATGAAATCGCAGTACATCAGTTCGACGAGCGGGCGGCCGCCTTCCAGGGCGTAGCCGACAGCGGTGCCCACGATGGCGCCTTCGCTGATCGGCGAATTGAAGAGGCGATGGTAGGGGAGGGCTTCGGTCAGTCCGCGATAGACGGCGAACGCGCCGCCCCAGTCGCGATTTTCCTCGCCGTACGCCACCAGCGTCGGATCGACGTGGAAGCGGTCGAAAATCGCCTCGAAAATCGAGTCGCGGATTCCGATGCACTTGGCCTTGGGGAGCTTGGCGCCCTTCTCGTCGAACGCCGAGCGGCTGCGCGTCGCCAGTTGCTTCACGCGCGGGTTGTCCGCCTTGGCCAGCAGCGTTTCGGGCTTGCGGCCCGGCTCCATCGACTCGATCTTCTGATTGGAGAACATCGTTTTCTCCAGCAGCGATCCGGCTTTCTTCAGATCGGCGCGCGGCGAGATTGTTTCGTCGATCGCCTTCTTGAAGGCGCGGAAGACGACGTCGTCGCATTGGGCCTTGATGTCGTCGATCTCGCTTTGCGTGCAGACGTTGGCCGAGATCAGATCGCGCGCGAAGGTGAGAAGGGGATCGACCTTTTGCCACGCCTCGACTTCGGCCTTTTCGCGATAGCTGCTGGCGTCGGAGGGCGAGTGGCCGCTGAACCGATAGGTGACGGTATCCAAAAGCACCGGTCCCTCGCCGGACTCGAGGATCTTTTTCTTGCGGTCAATGGCGTCGACGACGGCCAGGGGGTTGTACCCATCGATTCGCTCGGCGTGCATCTGCTGGGGATTGACGCCCGCGCCAAGACGCGCCAGGACGCGGAAGCCCATCGTTTCGCCGACCGGCTGACCGCCCATGCCGTAGAAGTTATTGACGAAATTGATGATCAGCGGCAGACCGCCGCGATGGGCCTCATCCCAAAGCAGCTTGAACTGGTCCATGGTGGCGAAGCAAATGGCTTCCCAGACCGGCCCGCATCCGGCGGAGGCGTCGCCGATGTTGGCGATCACGATCCCCTTCTTCTTGTTGACGTGCTTGAACAGCGCCGCGCCGACGGCGATGTCGGCCGATCCGCCGACGATCGCGTTGTTGGGATAAATCCCCAGCGGCGGGAAGAAGGCGTGCATGGAACCGCCCATCCCCTTGTTCATGCCCGGTTCGCGCCCAAAAATCTCGGCCAATGCGCCGTAGACCAGATAATCAATCGCCAAATCCTTGGTCGAACCCTTGGCATCCTTCTCGACGACGCGGAGGCAATCGCCGCCGAAGTAGTTGCGCATGACGCTCATGAGCGAGGCGTCGTCGAGCTTGTCGATGGCGGACAGGCCCTTGGCGAGGATTTCGCCGTGGCTGCGATGGCTGCCGTAAATGTGGTCGTCGACGCCGAGCAAGAACGCCTGCCCGACCGCCGCCGCTTCCTGGCCGATCGAGAGATGCGCCGGGCCGCGATGGTTGTACTCCATCCCTTTGAAGTTGCCGCGCAATTTGATCTCGTTGAGCATATTCTCGAAGGCGCGGATCATCTCCATGTCGCGCTGAATACGCAGGAGGTCCTTGGGCGAATAATGAATGAGTTCATCGGCGATGGTCCGGCTGTATTGATTCACCGGGATCGGCTGGAACTGAATTGAGCTCCTGGTTCGGAACTCCGACGGGCTGAGCATCTGACTCTTGGGCATGATGATAAATCCTTTTTCCTTTGAGTTTCCTCATTTTTACAAGCCGGCTTTGACTTCGGATGCCGGACTGTTTTCGGCGGTCTCGCTGCCGGGATGAAGAATGTCGATATTGCGTTGGGCCAGGAACTGCTGCCACTGCGGGCTGGGTGGAGCGTCGCTGACGACGCGATGAATCTGGTCCCAATCGACAATCTTGAACAGCGAGAGCGTGTGAAATTTCGTGTGATCGACCAGCAGCACGACCTGGCGGGCGTTGCGGACGGCCAGGCGATGGAGGTTGGCGCTTTCGATGTCGGCGGCGGCCAGGCCGAATTCCATGTCCAGGCCGTCGGCCCCGATGAAGCAGAGATATCCGCGAAGTTGCGAGAGCGTGGCGATGGCGAGCGGGCCGACGCAATCCATGCGGTCGGCGCGATACTGCCCGCCGAGCATGATGGCGCTGAGCCCCGGGGCATCAAGCTCCAGCGCCAGCCGCGCGGAGTTGACGATGATCGACAGGTTTCGGCGGCGCTTGAGAAACGGGGTCATTTCGAAACAGGTGGTGCCGGAATCCAGGAATATCTGTTCGTCATCGCCGACGAGGCCAGCGGCAAGCTGTCCGATGACCCGTTTGGCCTCGACGTTACGCATCGCCTTGGAGCGGATGGAATAGTCCGAAGGCCGGCGGAGCGTGGCCCCGCCGTAGACCAATTCCAATTGTCCTTCCTCGGCGAGGGATTTGAGGTCCCGGCGGACGGTGGCTTCCGAGACGTTCATGCGCGCGGCCAGGTCTTTGGCGGTGACGTGGCGCTTCTCAAAAACCTCGGTGAGGATTTCCTCGCGACGTTGTCGGGATGGGCCGTTCATGGTTCGATGAAAAAGGGGTCATTGACCCGCTGCCACGATTTTGCGCATACTATGCCACAATTCGGCGACGAATTCAAGGAAAATATGCAATATTATGCTTGACTTGCGCCATATTTTGACGAAACTACGTCAAACGTACATAAGTTCGGTTTGGAACATCAGGTGAGACATGCCGACAATCACGCTTCCAGCGGCTGGAGACATGCGGGCCGGGACGGTCCGCCGATGGCGGAAGAATCGGGGCGACGCTGTCGCCAAGGGCGACGTGCTGGTGGAAGTCGAAGGGGAGACGGCGGTCGTGGAAGTGGAATCTACCCTGGCCGGAACGCTGATGGAAATTCTGGCCGGCGAGGGGAAGACCGTCGTGGTCGGCGCTCCGATCGCGATCGTCGCTTCGGCAGATGACAAGCCGGCCGCCGTCGTTGCCGCACCAAGAGGAAACGTCATTCCGATCCTCATGCCCAAGGCCGGACAAACAATGGAGGAAGGAACCCTCGTCAAATGGCACGTTGCCCCCGGCGCGAACATCAAAAAAGGCGACGTGATTTTCGAAATCGAAACCGACAAGGCGAACATGGAAGTGGAGGCGACCGACGCCGGCCGGTTATCTCGCATCGTATTGCCCGAAGGCAAAACGTTGGCCGTCTTGCAACCGGTGGCTTATTTGGCGGATAACGACGCGGACGTCGATGCATTCATCGCGTCCCAAGGCGGTCCACCCCCACCCCAGCCCTCCCCCGGAGTACCAGGGGAGGGGGAAAGACTTCGCGGAGAGGATCTCGCGCCCTCGGCTGTGGTGGAAAGCGGCCGGGCTAAATCCTCGCCCGCAGCGCGCAAAATCGCGGCCCAACGGGGAATCGACCTGAGCAGCTTGTCGACAGGCAGCGGGCCGGGCGGACGAATCATCTCCACCGACGTTCCGCTCCAGGCGCCGCCCGGAAAGAGCGCCCCCGCGCCGACCGGCGTTACGCGGAAACGCATGAGCCAGATGCGCAGGGCGATCGCGAAGAATCTCTTGCTCTCCAAGCAGACGATTCCCCACTTCTATGTGCGGCTCACGATCGACGCCGTTCCGCTCTTCGCGTTCTACCAAGGCGAGAAGACCCGGTATCCGGTGAGCTTGAACGACGTGGTGGTCATGGCGTGCGCCAAGACGATCATGGAATTCCCGGCGTTCCGCAGCCGGTTGGAAAACGACGAAATCATCGAGAGTTCCAACGCCAATATCGGCGTGGCGGTGGCGATGGACGACGGCCTGATCGTGCCGGTCGTCATGATGGCGGAGCGGTTGAGCCTCCAGCAGATCGCCGCCGAAACGAAACGGATCGCCGCAAACGCCAAGAGCGGGAAGATCGAAGGGATGGGATCGGGCGTGTTCACGATCACCAACATGGGAATGTTTGGGGTTGAGGAGTTCGGTGCGATCATCAATCCGCCGGAGGCGGCGATCCTTGCGGTCGGGACGGCGCGGGAGGCGGTGGTGGTGAAGGACGGAGCGATGCGTGCCGGGCGGGTGATGACCATGACGCTGAGCGCGGATCATCGCGTGATCGACGGCGCGACGGCGGCGAAATTCTTGGCCAGATTAAAGGTTATTTTGGAATCGCCGTCGCAACTGGCGTAAACGGGAAAAGCAATCGCATGAGCGGCCACTTTGACATCGTCGTGATCGGGGGCGGACCGGGCGGATACGTCGCGGCGCTCAAGGCCGGGCAGATGGGGGCCAACGTTGCCATCGTGGAGAAGGAATATCTGGGCGGAACGTGCCTGAACTATGGGTGCATCCCGTCCAAGGCGTTGCTGGCGTCGGCGGAATTGTTGCATCATGTGCGGCACGCCGCCGATTTGGGAATCGAAGTGGCCGGGCAGGTGTCGGCGAATTGGACCCAAATGCAGGCGCGGAAGGACAAGATCGTTCAGACGCTGCGCGGGGGGATCAAGGCGTTGCTGGGGGCGCGGAAGGTGACGATTTATTTCGGCCGGGCGACGCTGGCCGGACCCGGGAAAATCACCGTCGATAGCAACGGCAAGAGCGATTCGTTCACGGCTTCCAAGACGATTTTGGCGGTGGGGTCGGTTCCGTCACGGATTCCGGGATGGCCGAGCGATCCCAATGTTGTCTGCACCAGCGACGAGGCGCTGCATTGGAAGACGTTGCCGAAGAAATTGTTGATCGTCGGCGGCGGCGCGATCGGGTGTGAATTCGCGTGCATGCTTCAGCCGTTGGGGGTGGAGGTGACGATCGTCGAGATGCTGCCGCGGCTACTGCCGAACATGGATGGGCAGCTCGGCGATCTGCTGGCGAAGATTTTCACCAAGCGCGGGATCAAATCGTTTGTGGGGGCGAAAATCGGAAACCTGTCGATTAACGGAAATTCGGCCAGGGCGACGATGAGCGACGGAACGGCGCTGGAGGCCGACCGCGTGCTGGTGGCGACGGGTCGGCGGCCGAACACGGCGGAGATCGGGCTTTCGAGCGTGAACTTGAGCGTCGATCGCGGATTTGTGCGCGTGAACGATCGGATGGAGACACCGGTGAAGGATTATTACTGCATCGGCGATGCCAACGGGCGATGCCAATTGGCGCATGCGGCGTCCGCGCAGGGCGTGGTGGCGGTGGAAAACGCGCTGGGGCATGGGCGAGCCGAGGATTCGGCGGTTCCCAATTGCGTTTACACGTTCCCTGAAATCGCCAGCGTCGGGATGACGGCCGAGGAAGCGCGGGCGGCGGGGCGGCCCGTCGCGATCGGATTTTTCCCGCTGTCGCATTTGGGCAAGGCGATGGCCGTGGCCGATAACGAGGGATTCGTCAAAGTCATCCGCGACCGCGAAAGCGGGCAGTTTCTGGGCGCGCACATGATCGGGCACAACGTAACCGAATGTATCGCTGCGGCGACAGCCCTGCTGCATCAAAAGGCGTCGATGGCGGACGTGGCGGAGACCATTTTCGCGCATCCGACGATCTCTGAATCATTGAAAGAGGCGGCGGAAGATTCGATGTCGATTGCGTTGCATCTGCCGCCCAGGAAAATGATGCGCGTGGCTGGGGGAGTGGCATGAATATGCGCGTTGAAAAGGTTTTGTCCAAACTGAAAGAACTGGGAAGCGCCGAAGGGGAAGCGCCTCTTCCGGCGAAAGTGAACGCGCATATCCATCTTCCGCCGAACTTCTCGGCGTTTGCGACGGTTGCTCAGGCGGTCGATCTGGCCAGCCAGCAAGGCGTGCAAGTTCTGGGGGCGAGCAACTATTACGATTACGACGTTTACGGCGAATTCGGAGAGCTGGCGCTGGCTCGCGGGATTTATCCGCTCTTCGGGCTGGAAGTCATCGCGATGTCCGAGCCGCTGCGGGCGGCGGGGGCGAAAATCAACGACCCGGGAAATCCGGGGAAAATCTACGTCTGCGGCAAGGGGATTACGCGATTTGCGCCGATGAACGCCGATGTCAGCCGCCTGCTGGGGGTCATCCGCAAAAATGATTCGGCGCGGATGAGGCAAATGACGGCCAAGCTGGCCGAGGCGTTTGAGCGTCAGGGGGTCCGGACGGGATTGGATGCCGAGGCGGTGATCGACCGCGTCGTCAAGCGCCATGGATCGCCGCGAACGCAGGTCTATTTGCAGGAACGGCATGTCTGCCAGGCGTTTCAGGAGCGATTGTTCGAGCTTGTGCAGGCCGAGCGGCGCATCGCCAAATTAACGGCGATTTTCGGCGCGGCGCCCAAATCGGGGCCGGATGAGGCGGTGAAAATTCAGAACGAGATCCGCTCCCATCTGATGAAGACGGGCAAGCCGGTGTTCGTGGAAGAATCGTTCTTGTCGCTGGAAGAGGCGTACGAATTGATCGTGCAACTCGGCGGGATTCCGTGTTATCCGGTTTTGGCCGATGGGCAGAATCCGATCAGCACCTACGAGTCGCCCGTGGAGAAACTGATCGAAAATCTGAAATCGGCCAAGGTGTGGATGGCCGAGTTCATACCGGTGCGCAATTCGGTCGAGACGATTTTGAAATACGTGCCGGAGATACGCCGGGCCGGGTTCGTCGTGACGGCCGGGACGGAGCACAACACGCTGGATTTGATCGGGATCGAGCCGACGTGTTCGAATGGGAAAGCCGTGCCCGAGCAGGTCATGGCGATCTTCCGGGAGGGGGCGTGCGTGGTGGCGGCGCATCAGCAGTTGAATTTGAACGGACGGGTGGGGTTCACCGACGATCGCGGCCGGCTGAATCCCGCGTATGGGAATAACGACGAAGGAATTCGAAGGTTGGCGAAGATTGGCGCCGCCGCGGTGGCGCGCGTCGCGGTGAACGCCGGCGTGCGCGTTTGAGTCGAAAGCGATTCTATGTCCAGCAAATCATCAGTCTCGTTTCAGCCCCGCGACATCGAGTCGCTTGTCGCCGTTTCCCGCCGGTATGGCGCCGATCCGGAATTCTGCCTGGCCGGCGGCGGTAATACGTCGCTCAAGTCCGGGGATCGACTGCTGGTCAAAGCCAGCGGGTTTGCGCTGGCGACGATCGCCGTCGACGGTTTTGTCGAGATGGATCGGCGGGCGCTGGCCGAGCTGCTGGCCAGTGAATTGCCCGCCGAGGCGAACGCGCGCGAGGAGGCGTTCAAGCAGGCGGTGCTGGCGGCGCGGACGCAACCGGAGAAAGGACAGCGGCCGTCGGTCGAGTGCGTGCTGCATAACCTGCTTCCCCGCCCGCTGGTGGCGCACAGCCATTCGACCTACGTGAACATGATCACATGCGCCCAAGGCGGCGAGGCGATCGCCCGGAAACTCTTTGGTGATGACGTGCTCTGGGTTCCCTATGTCGATCCGGGGTACATCCTGGCCAGGACGCTGGATCAATTGCTGAAGCAATATGTGAAACGGACCAGGCGCGACTGCCCCGACGCGGTGTTCATGCAGAATCACGGGTTGATCGTCTGCGGCAATAGCGCGGCCCAGATCGAGCGGCAGACGGATCAGATCATTGCCAAAATCCAGCGGCATCTGGCGACGATCCCGGCCGCCGAGCCGTTCGGGTCGGTCAAAAAACTGGACCCGGCAGCGGCGCGGAGCCTGGTGATGAAAATCGCTCCGGCCCTGCGCGGGCTGCTGGCGGGTTCCGATACGCTGAAAGTGGTCAACTTCCGGGATGCCAGCGAAGTGCTCGATCTGGTCGGATCGGCTGAGGGAAAGTCGATTGTCGATGGCGGGCCGCTGACGCCGGACCAGATTGTCTATTGCAGGTCCTTCCCGCTATGGTTTGAAGCGAACGACTCGGAGGATGCGGCGGAGCTGGTCGGGAGACTCGCCAAGTCGATCGACGAACATCGCGCGCGGCGCGGGACGTTGCCGGGCATCGTGCTGGTGGGGGGGTTGGGGATGTTCTCGCAGGGGGATGATTTCGCGTCGGCGGAGACGGCGGGGCGGGTCTATCTGGATGCGATCAAGGTGATGGCCGGCGCCCAGCGGCTGGGCGGCGTGAACCGGCTGAGCGAGGCGCAGTACCGGTTTATCGAGGAATGGGAGGTGGAATCGTATCGGAAGAAAGTTTCGGCCGGCGCTGCGACGGCAGGGCGGGCGGCGGGGAAAGTGGCGCTGGTGACCGGCGCGGCGCAAGGATTCGGGTTTGAGATATCGCGGGATTTGGCTGCTCAGGGCGCGCACGTGGCGCTGGCGGACGTGAATGTCGAAGGGGCGAACAACGCCGCCGGCCAGATCGCCGCAATTGCCGGGGCGGGGAGAACCGTCGGGCTGGCGGTCAACGTCACCGATCCAGCATCGGTCGAGGAGGCGGTCTATCAGGCGGTCCGCCGGTTCGGCGGGTTCGATCTGCTGGTTTCCAACGCCGGCGTGTTGCGGGCCGGAAGCGTCAAGACTCAGCCGGAACGCGATTTCGACCTGGTGACGGCGGTCAACTACAAGGGATATTTCGTCTGCGTGCAGAAGGCGTCGCCGATCATGGCGATGCAGCATACGGCCAGGCCGGAGTATTGGAGCGATATCATGCAGATCAATTCCAAGAGCGGGTTGCAAGGATCGAACCGGAACGGCGCGTACGCCGGGAGCAAGTTCGGCGGCATCGGGCTGACGCAATCGTTCGCGCTGGAGCTGGTTGAAGACGGGATCAAGGTGAATTCGATCTGCCCGGGGAATTTCTTCGATGGCCCGCTGTGGTCGGACCCGGATAACGGGCTCTTCGCGCAGTATCTCCGCAGCGGCAAAGTGCCCGGCGCCAAGACGATCGCGGACGTGAAAAAAGCGTACGAGTCGAAGGTGCCCATGGGCCGCGGCTGCACGACGGCGGACGTGATGAAGGCGATCTATTATCTAATGGATCAGAAATTCGAAACCGGACAAGCGCTGCCGGTGAGTGGCGGACAGGTCATGCTCAGTTAGGGCTGGCGCGAACTGCGGCCGCAACGCAAAGAGTTTTACCGCGAAGCAGCGAAGAAACGAAGTTACGCGAAGAAATAAGATGAGCTTTGAATTTCTTCGCGTAACTTCGTTTCTTCGCTGCTTCGCGGTTAAGCCTTTCCGGAGAGACGCTTATCCCGAACGAGGTGAATGATGAACAATGAGACGGTAATTCTTCCCCGCACGCAGCATGCGGTTCAACTGGTGGGGCCGGGGCAGTTGAAATTGAACGATGCCAAGGAGGTGTTTCGGCCGGGGCCTTACCAGATTCTGGCCAAGGTGGAGTGCGTCGGGCTTTGCTTTTCGGATTTGAAATTGCTCAAGCAATTCTCGGCCCATGCCCGTAAGAGCGAGATCACGGGGGGATTGTCGAAAGATGTGCTGAAGGATATTCCCAGCTACGTGCCGGGGGACATGCCGACCGTGCCGGGGCATGAGGTGACTTGCCGAATCGTCGCGGTCGGCGGGAAGGTGACGCGGCACAAGGTCGGCGAGCGATGCCTGGTGCAGACGGATTATCGCGATCTGCCCACGGCCAATTCCAACGCGGCGTTCGGATACAACTTCGAAGGCGGATTGCAGGAATACGTGCTGATGGATGAGCGCGTGGTGGTCGAGCCGGGAACCGGGGAGCGATTCCTTATCCCGGTTCCGGAGGACCTGAGCGCCTCGTCCATCGCGCTGGTCGAGCCGTGGGCGTGCGTGGAAGATTCGTACGTGAATCCCGAACGGCGGACGATCAAGGCCGGCGGTCGATTGCTCGTGGTCGCCGACACCCTACACAGAATCGACGGATTGGCCGAGGCGATCGGCAAGAATACGCCGGGATCGATCACGGCGATTGTGGCCGACGCAGCGCAGAAGCGGGCGATGGAATCGCTCAAGCCGGCATTCACGGCGGCCGGTGATTTGGCTTCGCTGCCAAACGAAGGATTCGACGACATCATCTACTTCGGGGCCAGCAAGGAGAAAATCGACGTCCTGAATGACAAGCTCGCGGTGCGGGCGATTTTTAACGTCGTGCTGGGCGGGAGGGAGATCGGCAAGCCGGTGTCGGCGGGCATCGGGCGCGTGCACTACGGCATGACGCGATGGATCGGAACGACGGGGAACAATGCCGCCGAGTCGTATAAGAATGTTCCGGCCACCGGGGAGATTCGACCGGGCGAGAAGATGCTGGTCGTCGGCGCCGCCGGGCCAATGGGGCAAATGCACGTCATTCGCACGGTCTGCTCGGGTGTCAAGGACGTGTCAATCGTCGGAATAGACGTGGATGATGCGCGCCTCGAGGCGCTGGCGAGGAAGGCCGAGCCGCTGGCCAAGGCCAATGGCGTGTCGATGAAGCTCATCAACACGCAGAAGACCCCGATTACGGAGCCGTTCAGCTATTTTGCCCTGATGGTGCCGATGGCCGTGTGGGCACGCACCAGTGTGCGCGCTAGCTTGCCGGGATGCCTGATCAACATCTTCGCGGGCATTCCGGCCCCGACGAGGCAGGACCTCGATCTGGACACCTACATCGCCAATCGCTGCTACATGTTCGGGACGAGCGGATCGGTCATCGGCGACATGAAGATCGTGTTGCGGAAGGTGATCCAACGGCAACTGGATACCAATCGCTCGGTGGACGCCATTTCCGGAATCGCCGGGGCCTCCGACGGAATCGCGGCGGTGGAGAACCGCACTTTGGCCGGGAAGATCATCGTCTATCCGATGCTGCACGACGTCGGATTGATCCCGCTATCGGAATTGCCCAAGCGTTTCCCGACGGTGGCGGCGAAGCTGGACAACGGCGCCTGGTGCCTGGCGGCCGAGCAGGAATTGCTTCGCATCGCGGGGAAGTAGGCGAGAATAAGAAGCTTGCAGTCGTTTTCCCGCTCTTGGATGCAAATGTAGACGCAAGTGCATGACCTGCCCCTGCGTCGGGCGGGTCGGGCTCGGTGCGGGCTTGAAACGGGGGTTGGGGGAGGTTAGATTGCGTGGGGTGTTGTACGCCAGAGTCCGGTCATTCCGATGAACAGCAATTCCCCCAAGGCACAAGCAAATCCTGCGAGTCGGCTGGCGTCGGGACGCGTGGGATTTTTGGGGGTTTTCGCCCTCGCCTGGGCGCAGCGGGAACTCATCTATCGCCTGACGCGCCGGGAAATTGAAGCTCGATATCGGGGATCGATTCTTGGATTGGTCTGGCTGCTTTTGATGCCGCTGTTCATGCTGGGCGTGTACACCTTGGTGTTCAGGGGGATTTTCCACCAGCACTGGGAAGGGACCGACTCGCCGTTTTTTCTGATCCTGTTCTCGGGGCTGATCCTGACCAATATATTCAGCGAATGTGTGGGTCGGGCGCCAGGGCTGGTGTTGGGAAACGTGGCTTACATCAAGCGGGTGGTTTTTCCGGTGGACATTTTGGCGTTCGTGACTCTGGGGGCGGCGCTGTTCGATGCGGTGGTGAGTTTCGCGGTTCTGTTTGCGATTTACGTCCCGCTGTTGGGATTGCCGCCGGCGTCGGCGCTGTGGCTTCCGGTGGTGACGATGCCGCTGATCTTGTTGACGCTGGGGCTGGTTTGGATCGTGGCGGCACTGGGGGTTTATCTGCGCGATTTGCGGCAGGTGGTGATGGTGGTGCTGATGGCCCTACCGTTCCTGTGCCCCCTGTTTTTTCCTCTCACGGCGTTTGGCCATTTCGGGGCGTGGACGGCGCGGGTGATCAAGCTGAATCCATTGACGATTCCGCTGATTGAGCTACGCCAGATTTTGTTTTTCCATCAGACGCCGGACTGGATCGAATGGGCGGGGTACGCGCTGGTGGCGTGGTTGGTGGCGTATTTCGGGCTGGCCTGGTTCCGATACGCCCAGAGGGGGTTTGCCGATGTCGTCTGATTCAAAAGTGGCGGTGCAGGTGCGCGGGCTGGGCAAGGCGTTCCAGATTTATTCCAGGCCGGAGGACCGCCTCAAACAGCTTTTGTTCGGCAAGCGGCGGAAGTTCTACCGGGAGTTCTGGGCTCTGCACGACGTGGACCTGGAAATCCACCGGGGCGAAACGGTCGGGATCGTCGGCCGAAACGGATCGGGCAAGAGCACGCTGCTGCAAATGGTCTGCGGCACGTTGACGCCGACGTGCGGCGAATTGGACGTGCGCGGCCGGGTTGCCGCGCTGTTGGAGTTGGGCACGGGATTCAATCCCGAATTCACGGGCCGGGAAAACGTCTTTCTGAACGGCGCCATCCTCGGCCTGGACCGGCGGGACATGGAAAGGCGATTTGACGCCGTATCCGCCTTCGCCGACATCGGCCAGTTTTTGGAACAGCCGGTCAAAACGTATTCCAGCGGTATGTACGCCCGGCTGGCGTTTGCGGTGGCCATCAACGTCGATCCGGACATTCTCATCATCGACGAGGTCTTGAGCGTGGGCGACGAGGCGTTTCAGCGAAAATGCTTTGGCCGGATCGAGCAGATTCGCGATTCGGGCGCCGCCGTGCTTTTCGTATCGCATTCGGCGGGAAACGTTATCGAGCTTTGCGACCGCGCCGTGCTTCTGGACCAGGGCCAAAGGCTGCTGACCGGCAAGCCCAAGATCGTTGTGGGCCAATATCAAAAGCTGGCGTATGCGCCGGCCGACCGGCGCGCGGCGATTCGCCAGACGATCATCGACATGGACAAGGGAACGGCGCCGCCGGCGCCGGCCGCCGCCGATGCCACGGCAGGAAATGCCGCCACGGCTAAACCGGAAGCCGAAACGGAACCCGCCTTTTATGATCCGTCGCTGCAACCGGCCAGCACGACACATTTCGCCAGCCAGGGCGCGGAGATCGTTGACCCCATGCTGCTCGATTCGGCGGGACGAAAAGTCAACGTGCTGCGCAGCAACGTGGAATACGTGTATGCGTACACCGCAAATTTCACGGCACGGGCGTTCGGCGTGCGGTTCGGGATGTTCGTCAAGTCGATCACGGGCGTGGAGATCGGCGGGTTGATGTCGCATCAGCTGGGACAGGGGATCGATTGCGTCGAGGCCGGCAGGAAGATCGCGGTGCGGATTCGGCTTCGAGCCGCCCTGGCGCCGGGAGTGTATTTTCTAAACGCGGGATTGGTGGGATCGGTCGACGGTCAGGAAACCTATCTGCATCGGATTTTGGATGCGGTGATGTTTCGCGTGGTGGGGGACAGCCCGCCGTTGGTGAGCGGGTACGTGGATTTCTCCGCCGTTCCGTCGGAAAACAACGTGGAGTTGGTGCAATATTCGGCCGAGCAAGGGGCTGCGGAACTGGCGGCATCGGGGGAGGGGCGGGCCGGGCGTTCATGAGTCACCCTGTCGTCAATGCGGATTCGGCGTCATCGGCCCCGGTGCAGGTGGACCTCGGCGAGGCGGTTACGCCTCGGCGGGCAATTCTCATCCTGGGGATGCACCGCAGCGGAACCAGCGCCCTGACCAAGGTGTTGCAATTGTGCGGGCTTGATTTGCCCGCCGATCTCTTGCCGGGTTTTCCCGACAACGATCGCGGTTTTTTTGAGCCGAGGAAAGTGATCGGCCTTCACGACGCGATGCTGGAGGCGTTGGGGTCGAGTTGGGACGACCTGGGCGGAATTCCAACGGCTCGGCTGGTGGGACCGGAAACGGCGGATTATCGCCGCAGACTCCTCGAGGCGCTGCGAGAGGATTTGGGCCAGAGCCGGCAGTTTGTGATCAAGGACCCGCGTCTCTGCCGGCTGATGCCGCTGTGGCGGTTGATTCTGGCGGAGTTTGGGGCCCAGCCGTCGTGTGTTCTGGTGATCCGCAACCCGTTGGACATCGCCGCGTCACTGGAAGCGCGAAATAAATTCCCCACGGCCAAGTCGCTGGTGTTATGGGTGCGACATTTCCTGGATTCGGAACGCCATACGCGGGATTTGCCGCGGACGTTTACCAGCTATGACGCTCTGCTGGACAACTGGAAGGCGACGGTCCGGCGGATCGAGCGGGATTTGTTGGTGGACCTGAGCGTCCGCGGCGCCGAGGCCGAGACGCAGATCAGGGAATTTTTGGAACCGGCGCTTCGTCATCATCTGCACTCGGCGCAGGCATGGGACGAATCGGACATTTCACAGGCAGTTCGGCGCGCCTTTGCGTGGGGGGAACGCGCGGTGGCCGGGGAGGCGGTGGACAGCGCGGAATTGGACGACATCGCGGCGGAGATCGACCGCGCGGCGGAGATCTTTGTGCCGGTCGTCAGGGCTCAACAAGAGGCACTGGCGCGAGCGGCCCGCATCGCGGAGGATCAGGCCAAGTCGATCACCGAGCAGTCGAAGCAAGCGGGCCTCGAACTGGAGCGCCAATCGAAAGAAGCCGAGCATCGCGCCCTCGAAGCCCGCCAACAGATCGCCGCCGCGCAGCAGGAGGCGGACCAAGCCGAGCAGCGCGCCGAGGAAGCCCGTCAGCAGATCGCGGTTGCACAGCAACAGGCGGAGGAAGCCGAGCGGCGCGCTATCGAAGCTCATCAACGGATCGCCGCTTTACAGCGCCAGGGACAAGATGCCGAGCGACGCGCTCTGGACACGCAACAACAGATTGCGGCCGTGCAACAGCAGGTCGCCGACGTCCGCCAGGTGAACGAAGAATTGACGCAGAAATTGGACGCACAACGCGCGGATGCCGATCAACTGCGCGAGGCCGCAGCCGCTCGTGATAAGGACCTGGCTGCGATTCGAAACCAAGTGGATCGGTTTCAAACCTCGTTGTCATGGCGAGCGACTGCCCCGTTTCGATTTGGCGTAAGAGCGCTCCAGACATTGAGGGCCAACGCGCGATTGGGCCCCACGAACGGAATGAGCAAACGCCAATTCCGCCGGGCGCGACGGCGCGTGGCGGCGACGGGGCTTTTCGATCCCGAATTCTACCTGTCGCGCTATCCCGACGTGACGGCGGCCCCGATCGATCCGTTGGATCACTACGTGCTCTTCGGCAGGGCGGAAAAGCGCGATCCTCATCCGCTGTTCCAGTCAAGGTTTTATCTTGACAGGTATCCCGACGTGGCCGCAGCCAACGTCGATCCGCTTCTGCATTACGTCGAATTTGGAGCCGGCGAACGGCGCTCGCCTAATCCGTTCTTTGATTCCAATTATTACCTGGAGCGTTATCCCGACGTCGCCGCAGCGGGGATGAATCCCTTGCACCATTATTGCGTGGCGGGCTGGCGGGAGAATCGAAATCCGCACCCGCTGTTTGACGGCGCGTATTACCTGCGGCGCTATCCCGAAGTGGCCAAGGCCAAGCTCAATCCCCTGCTGCATTATTTGCGATGGGGAATTTTGGAGCGGAGAAACCCCAACCCTTGGTTCGACGTCGGCTGGTATCTGGGACGTTATCCGGATGTCGGCGCGGCGGGGACCGACGCGCTGGAACATTATATTTGCCGAGGCGCGGCCGAGGGACGCGATGCCGGGCCGATGTTCAGCACCACGTATTACCTTGAAGAACATCCGTGGCTGATCGCCGAGGGCGTGAATCCTCTGATCCATTGGGTGACGGAATTGGCCTCGGGCCGGGCCACGGAGAGGTATTGGAATCGTCCCACGCCGCTGCGCCGGAATTTGCGTCCGGCGCGTGCGGACGCGACGGCGGCGGTTGCTAACCTGAAGCACAAGCCGCTGATTTCCATCCTTATACCGACCTTTAATACGCCGGTAAGATACCTGCGGGCGGCCGTCGATTCGGTGATGGCGCAGACCTATCCAAATTGGGAACTGTGCATTTGCGATGACAGTTCGGAGGAAGAATCGACGCTGGCGGTATTGCGGGAACTGGAAAGCGGCCCGGATCGGCGAATTCGCGTGAGCTTCCGCGCCGGCAATGGCGGCATTTCGCGGGCGAGCAACGACGCCCTGGCAATGGCGCGCGGCGATTACATCGCCATGCTGGATCACGATGACGAGCTCTTGCCCGATGCACTGCTGAGAATCGTGCAGTCGATCGACCAGGACCCGGATGTCGACGTTCTCTACAGCGACCAGGCCTATATGTCGGCCGAAGGCGAGGAGCAGGAACCGCTTCTGAAGCCCGATTGGTCGCCGCGCCTGCTTTGGGGCGTGATGTTCGTCGGACATCTGCTGGTCGTGCGGCGGGAACTGGCGAGCGCGGTCGGCGGATTCCATCCCCAATTCGACAACGTGCAGGATTTTGAATTCATGCTTCGGATAAGCGAAAAGACCCGCCGCATCCGGCACGTTGCGGAGATTTTGTACTTTTGGCGCCGCGCGCAGGGAAGCGTTTCGCGGAAGGGCGACGCCAAAGGCGGGATTCCGGTGCGTCAGGCTGAGGCGGTCAGCGCGCATCTGCGCCGGATGAACGTCAACGCGATCGCCGAACCCCACGACCAACATGCGCATCGATTGAAGCTGGGGCCCAGCAAGGACGCCGAGCAACCGCCGATCAGCGTTTTTGTTCGACCGTGCGGGAATGCGAACGCGCTGGATCGCTGCCTGGATTCGATTCTTTCCAAAACGCGGTATGGGGGGTTCCAGATTTTTGTCGTCGGCGATCAGCCGCCATCGGCGGACCTGAATCGGTTCGGCGGGAAAGTAAAAACGTTGCCGGCCGATCCGATGCTGGATCGAATCGAGGAACTCGATCGTATTCCAGGCGATTTCTGGGTTTCGATGAGCGCCGAGTTGGAACTCCTGTCGCCGGATTGGCTGGCGCAGATGGTTTTCGCCGCGTCGCTGCCGGAGGCGAGGTATGTTTGTCCGCTGGTGTTGCAGCCGGGCGGCACAACGGTCGAGGAGGCCGGACTGATTTTAGGGTTGGACGGCGCGGTCGGACCGGCGCTGCGAGGCTGGTTGGCAGACTCAGACGGATACGCCGGTTCGTTGACCTGCCTGCGCGAGGTGTCGGCGGTTTCGGACTGGTGCGTGATGGCGTCGCGCCAAACCGCGCTCCTGCGTGCGCCGGATGAAGAGGCGTACCAAAGCGGCTGGCATCGGATGGCGCATCGATCGGCATTTTTCAGCGGCAAGTCGGGATGGAATTTGTATGCGCCGCGTGCGGTGATGCGGCGAACCCTGTCGTCCCCGGCCGTTGGGACGGCCGCCGAGGCCTTGCGGATTGACCGCATGTTGTTCGCCGATTTGTGCCATTCGGCTATCGAGCGAGGCGATCCTTTTCACAATCTGAATTTCAGCCGGAGTGGCTCCGGATATCTGTAATCGCAATATGAAGGCGCTATTAATCCATCACGCGGTTGGACCGCAGCACGTGCTGCAAATCTCTCACGTGGCCAAGGGCTTGTCGGATCGCGGCGTGGAGGCGATCGTTGCCGTACCGGGGACAGCGGCGGCGTTGGGAGAAATCGGGCCGATCAAAATCAGGGCGATCGAATTTCCTCAGGCTTTTGCGGAAGATTTTGGTTTTTCGGGCGGCGGAGGTCCGGATATTGTCCATGCCTGGACGCCGCGCGAGCACGTGCGCGAATTAACCGAGCACGTGGCAGCGCGATTCGGCTGTCCGTACATCGTTCATCTGGAAGACAACGAGCAGGCGGTGACCGAAGATGAGTTGTTCGATCACCGCCGTCGCGATTGGCGCGGGGCGCCGCCGGCATTGATCGACGTGATCGTGGCGCACCACAGATCCCATCCGACGCGGGCGCGAAGATTCATGGAAAATGCCGCGGGGGCGACGCTGCTGATGGATCGGCTGGCCGAACACTTGCCCGCCGGAATCCCTCACCTCACCTTCTGGCCGGGATACGACGCAATTTTCGCCGAACCCCCCTCGCGCCGCGCGGCGCGGGCATCGTTCGGCTTGGCGGATGACGAGGTGGCGCTGGTCTATACGGGCAACATTCATTGGTCGAATCATCCGGAGATTCACAGCCTGGCGATGGCGTTGGTGCTGCTGAAGCGACAGGGTGTGCGCGTGAAGCTGCTTCGGACCGGCATGAGTTATGCCCCCGCGCCATGGGATGGGCTGGCGGAGTTGAAATCGGTGGTGGTGGAACTGGGGTTCTTGCCGCGTCAGCGTATGCCCGAATTGCTCGCCGCGGCCGACGTGCTGGCACAGCCTGGAGAGTCCAACCGGTTCAATGATTATCGATTTCCGTCGAAATTGCCGGAATTTCTAGTCAGCGGCCGGCCGGTCATTTTGCCTCGCACCAACCTGGGCAATTTTCTTACGGATGGAGAAAACGCGATTCTGCTGGAAACCGGCCAGGCAACGGAATTGGCGCGAAAGATTCGCACCCTAGTCCAAGACCCCGATCTGGCGGAGCGATTGGGCAAGGCGGGGCGGCAGTTTGCGATGGAAAGGCTGAACTGGGAAAAGACCGTTCCGCCGATTTACGACTTTTACCAGCGCGTTTTGGCGGATGGAACGTCAAAGGCCGCTCGATCGGGCAAGTGCGCGGCGCCGCAATATCCGCCCGACGTGCCGGTGAAGCTCATCGCGTTTTATCTGCCGCAATTTCATCCGATTCCGGAAAACGACAAATGGTGGGAGCCGGGATTTACGGAATGGACCAACGTCAGGCGGGCCAAGCCGAATTTCGCGGGGCACGTCCAGCCGAATCTGCCGACGGAGTTGGGCTTTTACGATCTGCGCGATGAAGACGTGATGCACAAGCAGGCGAAGCTGGCCCGCGAGCACGGGATATTCGGCTTTTGTTACTACTACTACTGGTTCAACGGCAAACGCCTGTTGGAAGCGCCGGTGGATCGGATGCTAGCCAGCGAACAGCCGGATTTCCCGTTCTGCCTCTGCTGGGCGAACGAGAACTGGACGCGGCGTTGGGACGGACAGGATTCCGAAGTGCTGATGCTCCAGGAATACTCCAATGACGCCGACGAGCGATTCATCCGGGACATTTTGCCGTTCTTGCAGGATCGGCGCTATATTCGCATCAAAGGCAATCCGCTGTTGATGGTGTACCGGGTCGATCAGCTTCCGGATGCCAAACAGACGGCCGAACGCTGGCGGCGCGTGGCGATGGAGAACGGATTGCCGGGTTTACATCTGACCGCAGTGCAGAGTTTCGGGATCGGCGATCCGCGCGCGCACGGGTTTGACGCCGCGGTGGAATTTCCGCCGCATGCGCCGCATAAGGTCATCGATTGCGGCACGTGGCCGGAACTGAACGCGAATTTCGCGGGCTATTTGGAAGATTACACGGTGGTGGCCGAGGAATACGTGAGGCGTCCGGCGGTCGGATACGCGTGTTATCGCGGGATAATGCCCGGATGGGACAACACGCCGCGCCGGCTCGAGTCGGCGCACATATATGTGCATTCTTCACCTCGGATCTACGAGGCGTGGCTGCGGCAAATAGTCGGCCAGACGCTCGCCCAGCCGGGGCAGGCGCCGCTTGTGTTCGTCAACTCTTGGAACGAATGGGCTGAGGGCGCGCATCTGGAACCCGACCAATGGCATGGGCGCGCAAATCTGGAGGCGACGCTTCGCGGATTGGCGCTGGGGATCGCGGATGATGCGCGCCGACGCCGGTTCAGAGCCACTGCCGATACGATCATTCATCATCTCCGGCGGATGGCTGCGTCGGATGTCTCGACATCCAGCGATGTGAACTTCACCGAAGGGGCGCAGGTCGCCGGTGAGTCGATCGCCGATGAGCCGATCGCCGTTGTGACGGCGCCGGCGGCCAGGTCCAGGGTCTGGATGTCCCCGGCCGCATTGGAGGCGGCGGCGGCGAAATATGGGATGACGTTCAAAGTTCCGCCTCTGAGCTACGCGACGGTTTCAGATTTCTGCGACAGCGTGGATTATTTGGGGCCATTGGCGACGGCCAATGGAGATTTGAAGGACGTTCAGCGTCCCTGGGTGCTGAAGGCGATACTGGGGAACGTCCCTGGCGGAGGAAGGTTGCTGGAGATCGGGGCCGGTGAGCCGCTCGTCGCCGACTTGCTCCGTTGTCTGGGGTATGAGGTGTGGATCGTCGATCCCTATGACGGCACCGGCAACGGGCCGCGGGAATTCGAGCGGTTTGAGCGCGAGTATCCGGGGCTTCGGTTTGTCCGCGATCTGTTCTCCGATCGCTTGCAAATTCCCAAGAAAAGCTTCGATTGCATTTACTCGATCTCGGTTTTGGAGCATGTGCCGACCGAATTGCTGCCGGGACTTTTTGCCGGTCTGAGAAAATTCCTGAAAAACGTCGGATTGAACCTGCATGCGATCGATCACGTGCACAAGGGGCAAGGCGATGCCGAGCATTTGGCAAAACTGCGGCTCATGGTGGAGGGATTTGGGTTGGGGGCCGAGAACCTGGAGAGAATGCTGGAAGCGCTGCGCGGCGATCGGGAAACCTATTACCTTTCCGCCGAGAGCCACAACCGCTGGCGCGGCAGCGCCAAGTACTCGCAATTTCCCATGCGCGTCTGCGTGAGCATTCAAACCTGCGGCATCGCGGATATGATCGCCGATCCGAACCCGGCCCGCCGCGACGCCCGGATCACCACCGAAGCGACGGCTTGAGTCTCCATCGTGAGGGAACTCACCCGCGAAATTCTGCATAGCAGCGACAGGACTCGAACCTGTGACCCGGGGCTTATGAATCCCCTGCTCTGCCAACTGAGCTACGCTGCCAATTGTCGACCCTGTTGATTTTAAGCGGGTTGAAGGGCGGGTCAATGGCGGGTGGCGATGGGGGAATCGCGCGTCGCGGGATCAAACGCGGATCGCCGCCACTGGCACAAGCTCTCACTTCAAATGCAAATCCACGCCTTCCTCTTCCCACTGCTCGACGAGGCGTTTGAGGTCGGCCACGGTCGCGTTGAGTTCGCGGGAAGTGTCGACCAGGGATTGATAGAGCCTGGGATCGTTGACCAACTGGCCTGCGGCACCCTGGCCCTTGTCCACCTTGTCGAGGATGCTCTGCATGCTGCTCAGGACGGCGGAGACTTGCGTGAGCCGCTCGCCGATTTGCTTGCTGAGTTCGTCGATGTCCTTCCCCGCCCCTTTGATGGTCGCCGTGGCGTTGGCGCTTGCGCTCTTCAAGCTGTCGGCCAGTCTGTCGAGCTTGTCGGTGGTGGTGCGCAAGTTATTGATCGCCACCTTCAGGTTGCTCTGGGTGGCGGAATCGCCGAACACGGATTGGAGGGAATCGGCCAACTGGCCGATCTTGCCGGCCTGGATGGAGAAGGATTTGATGGTCTTGTCAAGATCGTCGATGGCGCCGGACTCGCGAAGCTTCTTGGCGGTGAGGCGGATTTCCTCGCTCATGGCGCCGATCTGGGTCGCGGCCCCGGAGAGGGAGGGGGGGATAAGGTTTAACTGAAGTCCGCGGAATTCGGTGGCGATCGTCGCGTTGGGGACCAGTGCGCCGTGCGGTTGTTCGTCGCCGAGATCCAGGCTGACGATCGATGTGCCGCCGAGGGCGTTGGTCGAAAGGACCGCGGCATGGACGTTTGCCGGCAGGGGCGGATCGCGATCGACGATGGCGTCCACCGTGACACCGATCCCATCGGAATTCCGGCTCATCGTGGTGACCCGTCCGACCTCGACGCCGAGGTATTCAACGGCCGATCCCGGTGACAGGCCGTCGGCCCGCGGGGTCGTGAAATGCACCGGCATCTGCGGCGGGGCGAACAACTCCGCAGTCCTGCCGCTGAACTTCAGGGCCATCCATCCGAAAGCGATGAGCGCTCCCAGCACCGTCACTCCCACCATAATATTTCGCCGATAACTTGGCATGGCCTTAATCCCTTGTTGACCAATGAATCACTTCTTTTCCGCCTGGTCAAGCGTCTGCAATTCCTGCTCGTTCGCCTCGCCGAGGACGAAGCGCTTGACCGTTTCGTTGCTGGTGTTGCGGATATCCTCGGCGTTGCCGTCGAAGATCAGCCGGCAGTCGTAGATCATGACGATGCGGTCGGCCACTTTCATGGCGCTGGCCATGTCGTGGGTGACGACGATGCTGGTGACGTGCAGTTCGTGCTGGAGCTTGAGAATCAGTTCGTTGATCACGTCGGAGCGGATCGGGTCCAGGCCGGTCGTCGGCTCGTCGTAGAGGATGACCTCGGGATCCAGGGCAATCGCTCGGGCGAGTGCAACCCGCTTTCGCTGACCGCCGGACAGCTCGGCAGGCATCTTCGCGCCGACGCCGGACAATCCCACCATCCGGAGTTTCTGCTCGACGATTTTGGCGATTTCATCGGGCTTCTTGTCGGTATGTTCCACCAGAGGGAACGCGATGTTTTGCGCGACGGTGTCGGAATCGAAAAGCGCGCCCTGCTGAAACAGGAATCCGAATCGCTGGCGAACCTTCATGAGATCGCGTTCCGCCAGGTTGTCGATGCGATGGTCGGAGAACCAGACTTCGCCGCGGTCGGGTTTGAGCAGCCCGACGATGTGCTTGAGGAGCACGCTTTTTCCGCTGCCGCTGACGCCGATGATGACCAGGCATTTCCCTTTTTCGATTTGCAGGTTGATGTCACGGAGGACTTCGAGCCAGCCGAATCGTTTGTACACGTGCCGCAGTTCGATCAATGCCATGGGGGATGCCGGTTAATTTCCAAAAACGCTGCGGATTCCGTAGAGGCCGATATACCAGTCCTGGGCGATCTGGGCGAAGAAGAAATTCATGATAATGATGCAGAGGAAGCTGGTAACGAAGGACTCGGTGCAGGCGCGGCCGACGCCGTTGGCGCCGGCGCCGCAGTGGAATCCCTTGTAGCAACTGATCAACCCGATGGCGCCGCCGAAAAAGAACGACTTGATAATCCCCTCGTTGACCTGCCACATTTCCACGCCGCCGTGGGCCGCGTAATGCCAGAACGGCCCGGAGGGGACGCCCATCACCCGAACGCTGATAAACCAGCCGCCGACGATTCCGGTGATGTCGCTGTAGATGGCGAGCATGGGAGTGAGCAGCATGCAGGCGATGAAGCGTGGAACGACCAGAAACCGTATGGGGTCGGTTCCCATGACGCGCAGGGCATCGAGTTGCTCGGTGACGTTCATGGTCCCCAGTTCGGCGGTCAAAGCCCCGCCGACCCGGCCCGCGAGCATGACCGCCGCCAGCACCGGCCCGATCTGCTTCACGACCGACAGGAAGATGACGCTTCCCATGCGGTCCTCCTGTCCAAGGGCCTTGAATTGGCTGTAGGTTTCGACCGCCATGATCATTCCGATGAATCCCCCGGTTACGGCGATCACCGGGATCGATTGCACCCCGATCACGAACAGTTGCGGCAAAAGCTGACGAATGCTTTTCCATCGCAGGCCCGTCGCGAAGAGCCAGATGAACGTTCGCCCGGCGAAGTCGCAGAACTGGCCGAATTCGGCCAGCAGGTTGTTGGTCGTCCGGCCGACGGTCTCGATCAGCTTTCCCGGCATAGTCGGGGAATCATACGGCTGGTGCGCGCCGCTGGCCAGTGAACTTAGCAGCCAATTCGCGCGCCATCCGCTCGATCGGAGCGCTCCAATCGCCCCGATCCCTTTGGCGGAACAGCCGCATCGTCGGATACCATGGCGAATCCTCGCGATCCAACATCCATCGCCAATCCGGCATCGACGGCAATAAGACCCAGACCGCCTTGCCCATCGCGCCGGCCAGGTGGGCCACGGCCGTATCGACGGTGATGACCAAATCCAGATTCTGGATCAAAGCGGCGGTATCGGAAAAATCCCGCAGGTCGGAAGCGAAGTCGAGCATCTGTGATGCACTCGTCTGTTGGATCGCCAGACCTTTTTGCAGGCTGACAAACTCGACGCCCTCGACGGCCAGAAGCGGAGTTAACTGCTCGAAGCGCACGGATCGACGGGAATCGTTGGGATGCTCCGGCCTTCCCGCCCAGACCAGCCCGACGCGCGGCTTCCCTGTTTTTTCGCCCAGGCGCTGCCGCCATTTCGCCGCCAATTCCTCCGCCGGTTTGAGATACGGGACATGGGCGGGAATATTATCCAGCGTCGTGCCCATCGCAAGTGGGAGGCTCAGCAGCGAACAGTGAACGTCAAACGGAGGTAATGGCTGTCCAATCACCGCCACGGGCGCAACATCGGACAGCAGGCTTACCAGTTCCGCATGACAGGCCAGCACGATTCGCGTTCCTCGCGCCGCCACCATCGGGACGTACCGAACGAATTGAATTGCGTCGCCAAAACCCTGCTCGGCATAGAGCAGAATCGTCTTTCCGTGCAAATCCTCCCCGGCCCATTGCGGTTGCGCGAACCGATGGGCAGCGCCTGGACGCCACTGGTATTCCCGCCAACCTCGCTCCATATCGCCCAGAAGCAGATACAGCATGCCCAGGTCCCAATGGGCCTGCCGAAAGTCCGGCTGGATCGCGATGGCGCGGCGGTAGCTTTCGATCGCCTCGGAGAATCTCCTCTGATCGGCCAGCGCCAGCGCCAGATTGTGATGTGCCCGCGCCACGCCCGGCTGCAAACGGACGGCGGCGGCCATGGCGGCGTGGGCTTCATCGAATCGACCCAACTCCCGCAGCGCGCCGCCGAGGTTGCCGTAGGCATCGGCGTAGTCCGGTTTCAGTTGAATGGCGCGCTCAAACTCCTTCGCGGCGATTTCGGGTTGCCGCCTTTCTCCCAGCGCCAGGCCAAGACCGTTATGAAACGTCGGTTCGTGCGGTTTGAGCGCGATGGCGCGCTGGAACGAGGCGATGGATTGATCCAGCCTTCCCGCCTGACGCGAGAATTCGCCGAGATTGGCGTGAAGTTCGGCGACGAGCGGATCAGCCGCGGCGGCGCGGGCGGCCAGATCGACCGCCATCTCGATCCGGCCCGTTTGCTTTGCCACAATGCTCAACAGATGCAACGCATCCCGGTGATCGGGCTGCTCGTTCAGGATTTGGGCGCACAGGGCTTCAGCTTCGGCAAAGCGGCCGGCACGCTGATGCTCCTGGGCCATCTGTAAAGTGCGACCAGCTTCAGCATCTTTCATTTTGCCCTGGCCGTGCGGATGGCCTCGACGAATGCCTTGGCGTTGGCGGTTACGCCGGCCCAGTCGCTTTTCGCCAGGGCGTCCTTCGTCACCAGCGACGATCCCGCGCCGACGAACACCGCCCCGGCCTTGATCCAGTCCCCCGCGTTCTTCACGTCCACGCCGCCCGTCGGCGTCAGACGAAGCTGCGGCAGGGGGGCCAGAATGTCCTTGAAATATTGCGGACCCAACACCGTCGACGGGAAGACTTTCACGACGTCCGCCCCTGCCGAGAAGGCGCGGAGAATTTCCGTCGGCGTGAACGCGCCGGGAATCATGATCTTCCCATAACGCCGGGTCGTCAAAACGATCTGCTCGTCGAACACCGGGGAGACGACAAACTGCGCCCCGGCCGCGATCGCGTCGCGCGCCGTCGCCGCGTCGATGACCGTCCCCACGCCGATGACCGCCCGGTCGCCGAAACGGTCCGCCAGCATCTCGATCCCCGAGATCGCCTTGGGCGTGCTCATGGTGACCTCGATCCCCGGCACACCGCCGGCCAGCAACGCTTCGGTAATGCCCACGAGTTGGTCTTTGGAATTGGCGCGAATGACCGCGACGACGCCCGCATCGCTTACCGTCTTCAGGTTTTGTTCTTTGGTTGCCATGACCATGTTTTAGCGGTTTTCGCCGCCGTGCCGCAAGTTGCGCTCATTCCCAAGTTGCGCTCATTCCCACCCGCCGCCCAGGGCTTTGTACAGCGCCACCAGATTGGCCGAGACCTGCTGCTCGCTTTGGGCCATCGAGTCCTGCGCTCCAAACAGGCTCCGCTGCGCGTCCAGCACGCTGAGGAAATCGGCGCTGCCCTTCTCGAAAAGCTCGGTCGAGAGGTCCACGGCCTTCTGGTTGGCGGCGACGGCCTCGCGCAGCGATTGCAATCGCACCTGCTCGCGGTTGTATGCCACCAGCGCGTCGTCCACGTCGCCCAGGCTCTGCAGGACCGCCTTGCGATAGGTCTGGAGCGCTTCCGCTTGACGCCAGTCTTGGACGTGAATGTTCGATGCGACCTTCCCGGCGTTGAAAATGTCCCATGTGACGCCGGGGGCGATGTCGTACGTCCGGCTGGAATAATCGAACAGTTGCTTTAATCTTTGCGATCCGACCCCCAACGCCCCGGTGATGGAGAACTTCGGGAACAGATCGGCGGTGGCGACGCCGATCTGCGCCGTCGCGGCCGCCAGTTGCCGCTCGGCGCGGCGCACGTCGGGGCGGCGCCGCAGCAATTCCCCCGGCAGGCCCGGAGGCACGCTGCCTGGACCCACCGGGATCGGCTCCACCCCGCTCAATTCATCCGACAACGAACCCGGATCCTGGCCCAGCAATATCCCCAGGTGGTGGATGGTCTGGCGAATTTGCGCTTCCAGAGTCGGCACGAACGACGCCGTCGTCGCCACTTGCGCTTCCTGCTGGGCCACGTCGAGGTACGGCACGAGGCCGCCCTCCGCCTTGCGCCGGGTTAATTCCAACGTCTGCTGCTGGCTTTGAAGATTGTCCTTGGCAAGCTGCAATTCGCGCTGCGACCCCCGCAACTCGATGTAGTTCACCGCCACCTCGGCCAGCATCGACACCAGTACGTCGCGTTGGTCCCACTCGGCCGACTGGACGCTGTAGTTCGCCGATTCGATCGCCCGGCGATTTCCCCCGAACACGTCGATCTCCCACGTCGCGTCGAATCCCGCCTGCCACAGATCGGACTCCACCAAGCTGCTGATGGGGATCTCCGAGCTCGCCGCGGAAGATGAAAATCCCGCGATTTCGGCCGAATTTTGGCTGATGCGGGTACGAGTGTATCCCCCCTGCGCCCCGACGTCGGGGAAAAGCCCGGATACGAAGATTCCGCGATTGGCCCGCGCCTCGCGAATCCGCGCCTCGGCCGCCAGCAGGTCTGGATTACCTTGCACGGCGCGATCGATCAAGCGGTTCAACGTCGGGTCGTTCAGCGTTTCCCACCAACGCTGATAGTCCGGCCGCGTGCTGGCGCCGGCCGCCGATTGCGTCGTCGGCTGCGTCGCCGAGCCGATTTCGCTGTACTGCTGGGGCGTCCTGATGTCCGGCTGTTTGTAATCCGGCCCGACCGCGCAACCCCATAACGCCAGCAGAGCCAATGGAATCGCCAGCCCCCGCGGTTGGCCCAAAAAATGCTCTCGAAAATCAACCATGTTTAACCTTCACTAAAAGGGGGTGTAATCCCAAACGCTTCAACGTTCAAGCTGCCCCGTCCGGTAACGCTCCGCGATGGCCCGTAGCCCGCCAAGGGAGAATCGCGTTATATGGTCGGCCAGCTCTTCAACGTGTTGGTCCAGGTTGGCGTAAATCGGGCTGATCCCTTTCAAAACGGGTCGGGCAAAGTGGTAATGCATCATTTGTCCCACGATGCTGACGGAGCATTTGGCGATGACGCGCGGCGGAAGCTCGCCCACGATCTCACGGATGATTGCCTGAAGTTTGGCCTCCCGCGGTCGAATGTGATCCTCGACGAAGGATTGAAACACGCCGGTCGGCTGGCTCATCTCGCGGGCCAGCAACCGCCCCCACCATGAAGGCCGGCCGGGATCGAGCAGATTCTTCAGGAATTGCCGGATAAATCCGCGGAGCCGATCCTCAGCGGAGTCGCCGGGGCCGCCATCGGACGTCCCTGACCCCGCGTCGGCATGCAACTGCAGATCGGCGAACACGGCTGCATAGAGTTTTTGCTTATCGCCAAAGTGATAGTTGACCGCCGCGATGTTGGCTTGGGCCTTTGCACAAATCTCACGAATCGTAGCATCTGCGAACCCTTTCAGCGCGAACACTTCTCCAGCGGCGTCCAATAATCGCTTGCGGGTTTCTATGGAATCGTCATGTGAGTGCCTAGACATTCGTTTCAAACCATTATTTCAAACGTCTGTTCTAATGCAAGAGAAAATCTGGCCGCAAATCAATCGGCAGCGCTTTACGAAACGAACCCTACGGTACATCAGATCGTGCTGCCCCCTCATTACGTGGCGGAGGAACGTGGGGCTTGCGGATTGGCCAAGTGCGATAATCGCCGGCGCCGGCAGAGAATTCCTGACCCAACCGCCATCAACAGCACCGCGTTGGCGGGCTCCGGAACACTGGAAGTTGTCAAGGACAATCCGTTGGCCACGGCGAAGGCATCCAGGGCTGCAATATCGCCGGCCGTGGCCGCGCCGCTGACGCCCTGGTTGAAGTTCGCCGCCAACTCGTTGAAGTCGGCCGTGTTCACCAGGCCGTCGTAGTTGAA
>Ga0209415_10001850_pt1 | contig 39956 bp, 32 predicted proteins | sample PeaSoiSIISIP2007_FD_187696 | JGI IMG/M metagenome (GOLD analysis project Ga0209415, IMG submission 187696) | Peat soil microbial communities from Weissenstadt, Germany - SII-SIP-2007 (SPAdes) (version 2) | ecosystem: Environmental > Terrestrial > Soil > Wetlands > Peat | place: Germany...
ATCCTGGCCAACGCGGCGATTGTTCCAGCGGGAACATCCTCCGGCGGGGTGAGTGTGTATAACTCCGGACCCGCGACCACCGATGTCGTCATCGATATGAACGGGTACTTCGCTCCGCCGGCCACCGCACTGCAATTCTATCCGGTGGCTCCGTGCCGGCTGGTCGATACGCGTGGCGCCGCTGCCGGGTTTAACGGGCTGGCTCCTTTTTCCGGACCATCAATATCAGCCGGTGGAACAATCACAATCCCCGTGCAGTCGACGAGCGAAGCCAGCGCCAACACCGAGCCTGCTCCTTGCGGCGTGATTCCATCCACCGCCCAAGCCTATTCGTTTAACCTTACGGTGGTTCCTCATTCGAGTGAAGCGGTGGATTATGTCACGCTCTGGCCGGCTGGCTCGACCAAGCCGTACGTTGCGACCTTGAACGATACCGAAGGTCTGATCGTGTCCAACGCGGCGATTGTCCCGGCGGGCTCACCCACTGGCGGAATCAGCGTGTACAACGCCGGTCCGGGAGCGACCGATGTGATCATCGACATGAACGGCTACTTCGCGCCCTGAAATGGACGGGCTCCGGAACCCCACTCGGGAACCCAGGTTGCAAACCTCCACCGGCTTTGCTACCTTTAAGGTTCTAGATTCCTTGGGAGGTTCCGGGCGAGTTTCCGTCCGGGCCGTTTGGACCAATCATATATATGAGCCGCACACCAGGCAAGAAGTACTCTGCCGCGTCCAGTCAGGTTGAGCGCCGTCCCTATCCGATAGAGGAGGCTGTCCCGCTGGTCCAGAAAGTCAAGTTCGCCAAGTTCGACGAAACCGTTGAGCTGCACGTGCGACTCGGCGTCGATCCCAAGCATGCCGACCAAATGGTGCGCGGCACCATCGTGCTGCCCAACGGCTTGGGCAAGTCGAAAAAGGTGTTGGTGATCGCCTCGGGCGAAAAGCAACGGGAAGCGACGGAAGCCGGCGCCGATCTTGTCGGCGGCGAAGATATGGTCACCAAGATCCAGACCGAGAACTGGACCGACTTCGACGCGGTCATCGCCACGCCGGACATGATGCGCTCCGTCGGGAAACTCGGCAAGGTTTTGGGACCCCGTGGATTGATGCCCAATCCCAAGACCGGCACGGTGACGGTGGACGTCGCCAACGCGGTCAAGGAAATCAAGGCCGGCAAAGTCGAGTTTCGCGTGGATAAGACCGGCGTCATTCACGTGCCGGTCGGCAAGGTGAGCTTCGCGACGCAGAAACTGGTGGAAAACGCCTCCACGCTGCTGCAAGCCGTAGTGAAGGCCAAGCCCGCCGCCGCCAAGGGAAAGTACGTGCGCAGCGTGACCATGTGCTCCACCATGGGACCGGGTGTGTTGCTGGATGTGTCTGTCTACAATCTGAAAGCCGTCGATTCGAAATGAAAAAGAAACCGGAAAAGCAGAAGGATCTCGAGGCGTTGCGCGCGGACTTGCTCCAGGCCGCCCATGTGTTCCTGGCGGGCTACGAGAAGACCACCGTGGCGCAGGATTTCGAGCTGCGCAAGACCGTCCGCGGCGCCGGCGCGAAGTATCGCGTGGTCAAGAATTCGATCGCCGAAAAGGCGTCCGAGGGTACAGGATCGGCCGAGTTGCTGAAGGCGCTCAAGGGCATGAGTTCGATCGCTTACACCACAGGCGATCCAGTGGCCTTGGCCAAGGCTCTAACGGCGTACGCCAAGGCCAATCCGTCTTTCAGTTTCCGCGCGGGAGTTGTGGAAGGCCACGTGGTGGACGTGGCGGGAATTCAAGCTCTGGCGAATCTCCCGGCCAAGGAAGAGATTTACGCGAAGCTTTTGTGGCTCATTAATGCGCCGGCCCAACGGCTGGTAACCGCGGTGAACGGCGTCGGCCGCAATCTGGCCGTCGTGGTGGATCAGGGCGTCAAGGAAAACAAATTTTCGTAGGCTCATGCAGGCCGGAGCTCTACAGACAAAAGTCTACAGTCAAGGGGAGTCGAGAGAAGGACAATGGCAGACATCAACGCGATAGCGGAACAGATTCAAGGACTGACGCTGCTGGAGGCTTCGCAGCTAGTCAAGTTGCTCGAAGAGAAGCTGGGGGTCTCTGCCGCGGCAGCCGCGGTAGCGGCAGCGCCGGCGGCGGGTGGAGCGGCAGCGGCCGCCCCAGTCGAGGAGAAGACCGAATTCGCCGTGGTCCTCACTGCGGCGGGCGCCAACAAGATCAATGTGATCAAGGCGGTACGTGAAGTCACCAGCCTGGGGCTGAAAGAAGCCAAGGACCTGGTGGACGGCGCACCCAAAACTATCAAGGAAGGCATAAATAAGGAAGAGGCCGAGGCGATCAAGAAGAAATTCACCGACGCGGGTGCAACCGTAGAGGTGAAGTAAGCGTCCAGGTGGATAGGGAAGGGCCGGGCCCAACCCGGTCCGCGAACGCCATTTGACGGGTAGACTGGCGTTTGTTACCATGGAACTACCCGGAAAGAGCGCCGGCCCTTGCTACAGTGACATTGGTACCCCGCGACCTGCTCGGCAGTTCGTTCGAACTACCGCGCGGCTTTGCCCTGCGCGCACTCACCCCGCCTGAGGTGTATCTCCACAGCTACTGGAGGCCTCGGGCTGTTTTGTCTTTGATTCCGGTGGATTTTTGATTTGCTTCCGCCGCCGCGGCACTCGAAGAAGGATGGACGATGCTAACCCCCGAAAACAGCGCTGCCTATGAACGAGTCGATTTTTCGAAGATCCGGACCACTATTCCGATCCCGAATCTGATTGAGGTCCAGAAGAAGTCCTATGAGCGCTTCCTGCAAATGGATTTGCTTCCCAGCGAGCGCGACGACACCGGCCTGGAGAGCGTCTTCAAGAGCGTTTTTCCGATCTCGGATTTTCGCGGCTTGAGCCAGCTCGAGTTCGTCGATTACGCGATCGGTAACTGGGAGTGCAAGTGCGGAAACCTCAAGGGCCTGCACCATCTGCGCTCCACCTGCCGCAACCCGGCCTGCGGAGCCACCATCAAGACCGATCCCTTTCACCTTGGCGATGTCTTGTGCCACCGCTGCGGCACCTTCAACAAGAACATCGTCACGTTCTGCAACCGCTGCGGCGATCCCGTGGGCTTGCAGCTCAAATACGACGTAGCCGAGTGCGAAGAGCGCGGCATGACTTACGCCGCTCCCCTGAAGGTCACCATTCGTTTGACTGTCTTCGACAAGGACCCAGAGACCGGCAACAAGACCATCCGCGACATCAAGGAGCAGGAAGTCTTCTTCGGCGAGATCCCGCTGATGACCGAGAACGGCACCTTTATCATCAACGGCACGGAGCGCGTGATCGTTTCGCAGCTCCACCGCTCTCCGGGCGTGTTCTTTGAGCGCCAGCAGGCGCAAGGCTACTTCCTCGGCAAGATCATCCCGTATCGCGGAAGCTGGGTGGAGTTTGAGTACGACAACAAGAATTACTTGCACGTGCGCATCGACCGTAAGCGCAAGTTTTACGGCACCATGTTCCTGCGCGCGCTGGGCTTGAAGACCGACGCCGATATTCTGCGGGCGTTCTACCAGTGCAACGACATCGTCATCAAGGACAAGAAGCTGTTCTGGAAGGTGTCCGAGGGCCTGCTGGGCCACAAGCTTTCTTTCGCCATCACCAAGGGCGGGGAGACCATTGTCACGCAGGGACGCAAGATCACCGCGAGCGTCTTTAAGGATCTGCAAAAAGCCCGCGTCGAGCAGGTGGAAGTTTCTTCCAACGATCTCGAAGGCGCGTATGTCGCCGCCGATGTGATCGACATGGAAACCGGCGAGGTCTTGATCGAGGCCAATCATGAGCTCACGCCCACCGTGGTGGGCAAGCTGATTGAAGCTCACATGACTGCCTTCGACATCTTCTTTCCGGAATTCGACGAAGTCGGCAATGTCATCTCCCAGACGCTGAAGAAAGACGGCGTCCGGCAACAGAATGAAGCGCTGCTTGAGATCTATCGCAAGCTGCGCCCCGGCGACCCGCCCACGGTGGACACCGCTACGCAATTATTCCACGGCATGTTCTTCGACGCGCGCAAGTACGACTTTTCGCGCGTGGGCCGGATGAAGTTCAACATTAAGATCCACGATAAGATCGATGCCGCACCGGAAGCGTGGCTGCAAGACCCCGCCAACAAGGGCAAAGGACCGCTGGACCGCAGGATTCTGGACCACAGCGATTTCATTTACACTATCAAATACTTGCTCAAGCTGCGCAAGGGCATCGGCTCGGTGGACGACATCGACCACTTGGGCAACCGCCGCGTGCGCGCCGTGGGCGAGCTGCTCGAAAACCAGTTCCGCATCGGCCTGGTCCGCATGGAACGCGCCATCAAGGAAAAGATGAGCGTGTACCAGGAAATGTCGACGGCCATGCCGCACGACCTGGTCAACGCCAAGCCGGTGATGGCCGCCATCCGCGAGTTCTTCGGATCTTCGCAGCTTTCGCAGTTCATGGATCAGACCAATCCGCTGAGCGAAATTACGCACAAGCGGCGATTGTCGGCCCTTGGACCAGGAGGCCTTTCGCGCGAACGCGCCGGATTCGAAGTCCGCGACGTTCACCCCACGCATTACGGACGCATCTGCCCGATTGAGACGCCGGAAGGTCCGAACATCGGTCTGATCAGCTCACTTTCCTGCTTCGCCCGCATCAATGAATACGGCTTTATCGAGAGCCCGTACCGCCGCGTCAAAGATGGCGTGGTGGTGGAGGAAGTCCGTGTCCTCAACCCCGGCGATACCGATGTCAAGGTCGGCTACGTCACCTCGCGCGGAGACATCGACAAGATCAACCGCAACGTGGGAGCCAAGAAGCAGCCCGCCGAATTCGAGGCGCACTGCGACTATCTCTCCGCGTGGGAGGAAGACAAGTACACCATCGCGCAGGCCAACGTCCCGCTGGACGAAAAGGGCAAGATCACGGCGGAACTGGTGAACGCCCGCCAGGCCGGCAACTTCGTGCTGAAGCATGTGGCCGAAATCCAGTACATGGATGTGAGCCCCAAGCAGTTGGTCTCGGTCGCCGCCAGCCTGATCCCATTTCTTGAAAACGACGACGCCAACCGCGCGCTCATGGGTTCGAACATGCAGCGCCAGGCGGTGCCTTTGCTGCGCGCTGAAGCTCCGTTCGTCGGCACCGGCATGGAGCGCGTCACCGCGCGCGACTCCGGCGCCGTCATCATCTGCAAGCGCTCCGGCGAAGTGGATTCGGTGGATAGCGAACGCATCATCGTGCGCGTCACCGGCAATACCCAAGAGGGGCAGTTGTCGCGCGAAGTCGGCGCGGACATCTACCCGATGACCAAGTTCAAGCGCTCCAACCAAAACACCTGCATCAATCAGAAGCCGATCGTTCGGCAGGGCTGGAAGGTCAAGAAGGGCGACGTACTGGCCGACGGTCCCTGCACCGAGATGGGCGAGCTGGCTCTGGGACGCAACGTCCTGGTCGCGTTCATGCCCTGGCGCGGCTACAACTTCGAGGACGCCATCGTGGTTTCCGAAAAGCTGGTCAAGGAGGATTACTACACCTCCATCCATATCGAGGAGTTCGAGGTCGACGCGCGCGACACCAAGCTGGGGCCCGAGGAAATCACTCGCGACATCCCCAACATCGCCGAAACGTTCCTGCGCAACCTCGACGAAAGCGGCATCATCCGCATCGGCGCAACCGTGAAGCCCGGCGATATTCTCGTCGGCAAGGTCACTCCCAAGGGCGAAACCCAGTTGACCCCGGAAGAGAAGCTGCTGCGCGCGATCTTCGGCGAAAAGGCCGGCGACGTCAAGGACGCCTCGCTCTACTGCCCGCCCGGAATCGAGGGCACGGTAGTCGATTGCAAAGTGTTCTCGCGCAAGGGCGCGGAATTGGATGAACGATCCAAGCTGATTCTGGAAGGGTCGGAGGAGCGGCTGCGTCGCAATCTCGACGACGAAAAGCGCATCTTGAACGACGAGCGAGCCAATCGTCTGGCCAAGATCCTGGAAGGCAAGGAGTTGCTGGCCGATCTCCACGACGAGAAAACCAACAAGAAGCTGCTCTCGAAAGGCATCGATCTTTCGCGCGATCTCATTGAAAAACTGCGCGCCCGCGATCTCAAGCGCATGAAGCTCAAGGAGAAGGATCCGCGCGTCAATGAGCAGATTGATGAAATCGAGGAGATGACTTCGCGTCAGATCGCGGTGCTCGAAAAGATCACCGAGGAAAGAATCGCCAAACTCCGTAAGGGCGACGAATTGCCTCCCGGCGTCATCAAACAGGTGAAGTGCTATATCGCCATGAAGCGCAAGCTTTCCGTGGGCGATAAGATGGCCGGCCGGCACGGCAACAAGGGTGTCATCGCGCGCATCGTTCCAGAGGAAGATATGCCGTATCTTCCGGATGGCACGCCGGTTGAAATCGTCCTCAATCCGCTGGGCGTTCCCAGCCGCATGAACGTGGGACAGATTCTCGAAACCCACTTGGGCTGGGCGGCTCGCGCGCTGGGCGTCCGCTTCGCTACGCCGGTTTTCGACGGCGCTACCGAAAAAGACATCAAGTCGCAGTTGAAGGCGGCCAATCTCCCCAGCTCCGGGAAGGTCCAGCTTTGGGACGGCATCAGTGGCCAGGCTTTCGAGCAGCCGGTGACCGTCGGATACATTTACATGCTCAAGCTGAGCCACCTGGTGGACGACAAGATCCACGCGCGCTCCATCGGGCCGTATTCGCTGATCACGCAGCAACCGCTGGGAGGCAAGGCCCAGTTCGGTGGCCAGCGCTTCGGAGAAATGGAAGTGTGGGCTCTCGAAGCCTACGGGGCGGCGTACGTTCTGCAAGAGCTGCTCACCGCCAAGTCCGACGACGTTTATGGCCGCGCCAAGATTTACGAGGCCATCGTCAAGGGCGAGGCCGCTGCCGAGCCGGGCGTGCCGGAGAGCTTTAACGTCCTCATCCGCGAGCTACAGTCGCTTTGCCTGGACGTGGAATTGATGAAGATTCGCGAAGAGCCGCATGAAACCCACGAGACGGCCCTGGCCGCCGACTAACGCGTCGCGGACTAAAGGAAAGGAAGAGGGATAATTTATGTATCGTTCATCGCCCTATGATCGCGCCAACTTGATCGCGGATTTCGATTCTATCCGGATCTCGCTCGCCTCTCCTGAGAAAATCCGGAGCTGGTCGCACGGCGAGGTCACCAAGCCCGAAACCATCAACTATCGGACCTTCAAGCCCGAACGCGACGGCCTGTTCTGCGCTCGCATCTTTGGTCCCATCGCGGATTGGGAATGTCTCTGCGGCAAGTACAAGCGCATGAAGCATCGCGGCGTCATCTGCGATAAGTGCGGCGTCGAAGTCACGCTGTCGCGCGTCCGCCGTGAGCGCCTCGGCCACATCGAGCTGGCTAGCCCTTGCTCCCACGTGTGGTTCTTCAAGGGCCTGCCTTCGCGCATCGGCTACCTGCTCGACATCACCCTGCGCGAGCTGGAACGGGTGCTCTATTTCGAAGCCTTCGTCATCGTCGATCCGGGCGAAGTCCCGGATCTGAAGCGCGCCGAAGTCATCAGCGACGAGCGCAAACGTCAATTGGATCAAGAGTTTCCCGGAAAATTCGTGGCCATGATGGGCGCCGAAGGTATCAAGGAGCTGCTCAAGAAGATTGACGTCGAATCGCTCAGCCTGGATATCCGGGAGCGCATGAAGACCGAGGCGTCGCAGCAGAAGAAGCTGAAGTTCGCCAAGCGCCTGCGCGTCGCCGAGAGCTTCCGCAAGTCCGGCAACAAGCCGGAGTGGATGATTCTGGACGTCCTTCCGGTGATCCCGCCCGAGTTGCGTCCGCTGGTTCCGCTCGACGGCGGCCGCTTCGCCACCTCCGATCTCAACGATTTGTACCGCCGCGTCATCAACCGCAACAACCGCTTGAAGAAGCTGATCGAGCTGCACGCCCCCGACGTCATCGTGCGCAATGAAAAGCGCATGCTTCAGGAAGCCGTCGATGCGCTGTTCGACAACGGCCGCCGCGGCCGTGTGCTGCGCGGGGCTAATAATCGACCTCTTAAATCCTTGTCCGATACGCTCAAGGGCAAGCAGGGCCGTTTCCGCCAAAACCTGCTTGGCAAACGCGTTGATTACTCCGGCCGTTCCGTGATCGTGGTCGGACCGGAGCTCAAGTTGCACCAGTGCGGCCTTCCCAAGAAGATGGCGCTGGAGTTGTTCAAGCCTTTCATCTACCATCGCCTGGAGCAGCGCGGCCATTGCACCACCATCAAGCAAGCCAAAGAATTGGTGGAGCAGCAGGACGCCGTGGTGTGGGACATTCTGGAAGAGGTCATTAAGGACCACCCCATTCTGCTCAATCGCGCGCCCACGCTGCACCGCCTGGGAATTCAGGCCTTCGAGCCGGTCCTGGTGGAGGGTAAAGCCATCAAGCTGCATCCGCTGACCTGCACCGCGTTTAACGCCGATTTCGACGGCGACCAGATGGCCGTGCACATCCCGCTTTCTCCGGAGGCCCAGATCGAGGCATCCACGCTGATGCTGTCCTCGAACAATATTCTTTCGCCGGCGCATGGAGCTCCCATTGCGGTTCCGACGCAAGACATGGTGCTGGGGCTTTACTACCTCACCAAAGCCCGTCCTGGAACCAAGGGCGAAGGCCGCACCTTCGCCTCCATCGACGACGTGCTCATCGCGCTCGAAATGGGCGAGGTCGAAACTCTTTCTCCCATCAAGTTGCGCTACACCGGGAGGGTCATCGATCTGGTCAAGGCCTTCGACAACCAGAACCTGATGCACACCGAGCCGATCGAGTTCAACAAGCAGTACATGGACACCACCGTCGGCCGCGTCATCCTCAACGACGTGCTGCCGGAGGACATGCCCTTCATCAACGGCCTCTTGAAAAAGAAAGGCCTCAGCCAGATGGTGCAATACTGCTATCTGAAATTCGGGCTGACCGTTACCGTAGGGATGCTCGACCAGGTGAAGTCGCTCGGATTCTTGTACGCCACCCGCGCGGGCATCTCCATCGGCATCGACGACATGACGGTGCCCAGCGAAAAGGCCGGTTTGGTTCGGGAAGCCGAGAAGGCCGTCATTGAGGTTCGCTCGCAATATCAGGAAGGCGCCATCACTCAGGGTGAGCGCTACAACAAGATCATCGAGATCTGGTCCAAGGTCACCGAACGCGTCTCGGAAGAGATGTTCAAGGCCATGGAAGACGACGACCGCACCGGCCGCTATCTGAACCCGATTTACATCATGGCCGACTCCGGCGCGCGCGGCTCCAAGCAACAGATCCGCCAGCTCTCCGGAATGCGCGGCTTGATGGCCAAGCCGTCCGGCGAAATTCTCGAGACCCCCATCACGGCCAACTTCCGCGAGGGGCTGAACGTTCTCGAATACTTCATCTCCACGCACGGCGCGCGCAAAGGCTTGGCCGACACCGCGCTTAAGACCGCCGACTCCGGCTACCTGACCCGCCGCCTCTGCGACGTGGCCCAGGACGTGATCGTAACCGAATCCGATTGCGGCACCGGCGACGGCATCTACGTCGAGCCCATCGTGGAATCGGGCGAAATTATCGAGCCTTTGCGGGACCGCATCGTAGGCCGCGTGGCGCTCGAAGACCAACTCGATTACGAAGGCAACCGCATCGTGGCGATCAATCAGGAGATCACCGAGGATCTGGCCGGGGCCATTCAGGCCGCCGGTATCGAGCGCGTCAAGATCCGTTCCGTGCTGACCTGCGAATCCAAACGCGGCGTCTGCCAGCTCTGCTACGGACGCAATCTCGCCACCGGACGCATGGTGGAACGCGGCGAAGCCGTGGGCATCATCTCCGCGCAGTCCATCGGTGAGCCGGGCACCCAGCTCACCATGCGAACCTTCCACATCGGTGGAACCGCAACCGGTTCGGCCGAGCAATCCAAGCAGGACGCCAAGTCCGACGGCTTCGTCAAATTTATCGGCATTCAGACCGTAAAGAACGCCAAGGGCGAGCTGATTGCGATGAACCGCAATAGCATCATCGCCATCCTCGACGACAAGGGTCGCGAGAAGGAGCGCTACCAGGTGGTCTACGGCGCCAAGATCCTGTACGAGGACGGCGCGCGCATCAAAGCCAATAACGTGCTGCTCGAATGGGATCCTTACACGTTCTCCATTCTCACCGAGGTCACCGGCGTGGTTCATTTCAAGGACCTGACCGAAGGCGTCACCATGCAGGAGCAGGTGGACGAAATCACCGGCCGCTCCCAGTGGGTGGTGATGGATTCCACCGATGAAAAGCGCGTGCCGGCGGTTTACGTTCGCCCCACGGGCGGCACCAAGCATGAGGAAAAGCGTTACCTCATGCCCATGCACGCCCACCTTATGGTCTCCGACGGCGATGAAGTCCACGCCGGCGACGTGGTCGCGAAAATTCCCCGAGCCACCACCAAGACCAAGGACATCACCGGCGGTCTGCCGCGCGTGGTGGAGTTATTCGAAGCGCGCAAGCCCCGCGAAACCGCCGTCATCACCGAAATCGACGGCACCGTCAAATACGGCGAAATTTCCAAGGGCGTCCGCAAGATTTATATCATCGGCGACGACGGGGAGCAGCGCGAATACGCCATCCCCCGCGGCGTGCACATCAACGTTCAGGAGGGCGAGCGCGTCCATCACGGCGATCCGCTCATGGACGGCCCACGCAACCCGCACGACATCATGGCCGTGCTCGGCGAAATGGCGCTGCAAAAATACCTGGTCAACGAAATCCAGGAAGTTTACCGCTTGCAGGGCGTCAACATCAACGATAAGCACCTGGAAGTGATCTCCCGGCAGATGATGCGCTGGGTCAAGGTGGAAGATATCGGCGACACTGAGTTCCTGCCCGAAGAGGTCGTGGACAAGTTCAAGTTCCGCGAGGAAAATACGCGCGTCGAGGAAGCCGGCGGCCGGCCTGCCCAGGGTAAGACTGTGCTACTGGGCATCACCAAGGCGTCGCTTTCCACCGATTCGTTCATTTCCGCGGCGAGCTTCCAGGAAACTACCCGCGTGCTCACCGAAGCCGCCATCAACGGCAAGGTGGATCATCTGCGTGGCCTGAAGGAAAACGTCATCATGGGCCGCCTGATTCCTGCCGGCACCGGCATGGATTATTATCGCGGCGTCAGGATCGCCGGCGAGGACGTCGAGGAAGAGATGGTGGCGGAGCAGGAAGCCGCCGCGCTCGACGCCATCCCGGGTTACGACGAAGAAACCCGCGCGCTGTACGCCGGCGGGTTGTCCGAGAAGGAATCGCCAGTCGAGGATTCCCTGGCCGAGTAGCGGCATCCTCTCATGGCGGCGCAGTTACCGGCCCATCTCCGGTTGGTTCGCTGGCTGCTGCGCCGCCTGAATTATCATTTTTCCAAAGCGTACGCCGCTCCCCCCGAGCCCTTTGACGCGGCGCGCCTGAAGCAAGCCGAACAAGCCCTGCGCGATATGCCCGTGCCTCCCGAGGCCAAGGCATATCTCGAAAAACACCTGAGCCGCCTGGCGCGGACTCTTGCGCTGGTCCCGCCTCCACAAGCCACAGGACGCGTGTTGGAGCTGGGATGCTACATGCAGATCACGCCGTTCCTCAATCGCCTCTGCGGCTACAAGGAAGTCCGCGGCGCTTATTACGGACCCGTGGGCCGGATCGACCGGAAGACGATGCAGTTCCCCGATGGAGAGTTCGCCTGCGAAATCGATCATTTCGACTGCGACCGCGACCCCTTTCCGTATCCCGACGAGCATTTCGATCTGGTGATCGCAGGCGAAATTATCGAACATCTCGCGCTGGATCCCATGCACATGATGCTGGAGGCGCGGCGCGTTCTCCGCGACGGCGGTCATCTCATCATCACCACGCCCAACGTAGGCAGCATCACCAGCGCCGCCAAGGCTCTGGACGGCCGCGACAATCCGCAAATCTTCTACCTCTATAAACGGCCCGATGGGCAGGGCGAGATCGGGCATGTCCGCGAATACACGGCGTACGAACTCAGGAACACGGTGGCGTCGGCCGGCTTCGAAGTGCAGCAACTTTTCACCACCTTCATCGAAGAGTTTGCACCGCACTGGCCGCTGCTGAATATGCTGGCAGCCCATGGCTACGACACGGAAAATCGAGGCGAGCAATCCTGGTGTCTGGCGGCCAAGCGCGCCTATCTTCCGGTCGACCGCTTCCCGTATTTTCTCTATACTCTTTAGGGTGAACGGCAGGCTTTTGGCTCACACGCTCAGTCTTGCGAATTCGACGGAATCGCGGAGGGGATTCGTCGCCGGGACGCGCGTCCGCGCGGCCGCATACATCGCCGCTTTATTGTTCGTCAACATTTATGTCGCGAGGAAGCTGCTCTTCGTGGATTTCACGAACAACATGCACACCAACGTGGGATCGTTCCTGGCGATCAGCCGGTTCATCCTCCAGCACTGGCCGCATCTGGGCTGGTTTCCGTGGTGGTTCAACGGCGAGCCGTTCGAAAACAGTTACACGCCCATGCTGCATCTGGTGGATGCGGCCTTCGCATGGATCACTGGAAGCTCCGTCGGACGCGCGTACAACTTTGTTACCGGAGCTTTGTACATTACTGGGCCGGTATTTCTGTTTCTGTTCGCATGGCGCGTGTCGCGATACCTCGAAACCAGTTTCTTTGCCGCACTTCTGTATTCGCTGTTTTCGCCGTCGGTTCTCTTTCAAGTCTTCCGAATTGACGTAGGCGGATGGTGGAATCCCTGGAGACTGAGGGCCCTGGCATATTGGGGCGAGGGCCCGCACAACGCCGCACTGAGCGTGCTCCCGCTGGTGCTGCTGTTGACCTACTGGGCGATTACCAAGCGCAAGTACATCTGGTGCGCGGCGGCTGGAATTTCTTTCGCCTTCGTCGTCCTTGTAAATTTCTTTGGCATTATCGATCTCGCCGTGGGATGCGGATGTCTGATCCTGGCGATGAAAGTGAGCCGCAAGGAATCGGCGAAAGCGGCCGCGCTGGTTTGCGGGATCGCGATGGCCGCCTGGCTATTGGCTAGCCCCTTCTTGACTCCCACGCTCCTTGGGACTGTCATGAAGGACTCTCAATCGGTGGAAGGGGATTACAACTCTGGCGGTCTCTGGGCCACGCAAGCGCTGATCCTACCCGGTTTCGTCTTTCTCTGGTTTGCGACCCGGCGTCTGACCGACTATTTCACTCGCTTCAGCTTGCTCTTCGCGTATGCTTTTTTTCAGATCGTCGCGCTGTTCGCAATCGCGAACGCAGCCGTGCTTCCGCAGCCGCACCGTTATGCGCTGGAAATGGAGATGGGCCTTGCGCTTGCCGTGGCGTTTTCGCTCCGCGGGGTTGTGCTGCGGTTTCCAACCGTCGTAAAAGGCGGGCTCATGTTCCTGATCTTGGCCATGGCGGTTCATCAGATGGGCGTCTATCGCCAATACGCGCGGGGGATCATTCAAAAGTTGGACGTGACACAAACGATGGAATATAGAGTCGCGCGGTGGCTGGACGCGAATTTGGGCGGGCAGCGGGCTTTCGTCTCCGGCGACGCCGGAACCTGGTTGAACGCATTTGTCGATACTCCGCAGATGCACTCCGGGCACGATCCATTCAATCCGAACTTTCACGTGGAGGAGGGCGCGACTTATGCCATTTACTCCGGCCAGAATGCCGGCGAACGGGACGCGGAAAACAGCATCCTGTGGCTCAAGGCCTACGGATGTCATGCGATTTACGTGCCGGGCAACTCCAGCCAGGCGGGCGCCTCGCCATTCGTCCATCCGTACAAATTTGCAGGCATCCTTCCGATGCTGTGGCACGAAGAGGACAACATCATTTATGCGATTCCGCAGCGAACGGAGTCGCTCGCGCACGTGGTTCCGCTGAGCGCCATCGTCAACCGGCAGCCTCTCCATGGTCAGGACACGGGCGATGTCGCGCGATATGTGGCCGCGCTCGACGATGCTTCTCTCCCTTCTGCGGCGATGGGCTGGACCGATCCGGACCACGGGCACATCCAGACCACGCTCCATCGCGAGCAGGTGCTTTCCGTCCAATCGACGTACGATAAGGGCTGGATTGCATTCGCCAACGGAAGTCCCGTTCAGGTGACGCGCGACGGGATCGGGCTGAGCGTTATTCATGCGAATTGCGAAGGCCCCTGCACGGTCGATTTTATTTTTGATGGAGGGACGGAGCGGAAGATTTGCCGCGCTCTGAGCTGGATTACGGCCATCGGCGGGATTGTGGGCGGGTTTCTAGCTTTCAAAATGCGGAGCCTATACTGAGTGCCAATGCAGCAGAGCTTCCTGCAATCTTACTTTCAGGCGTTCCACCGGATCGAAGGCTGGTTCGTCTTCGACGCCGCGCTGATGTTCATGGCGTACAACCAGTTGATCGCGGAGCAGGGAATTGCCGGCGATACGCTCGAAATAGGCGTTTATTATGGACTTTCCGCCATCGCCGTCGCGGCCTTGCGCGGTCCTGGATGCCGGATGTACGCGATCGACTTGTTTGAAGAGCTCGGGCCCAACGAAGCCTACGGAGCGGGCAAAAGCTACCGCGAGAAGTTCGAAGAGCATATGAAGGAATTCTTCGGCTCGCTCGACTTCCTCACTCCAATCACCGCTGCCTCGGGAAGATTGAAATCGTCGGAGTTCTCCCCGGCGTTCTCCTTCTGTCACGTGGACGGGGGACACTCCGCGGAGGAAACCTTCGCCGATCTGAGGTTCGCAAGCGACCTCCTGATGCCCGGCGGCCTTCTCGCCTTGGACGATTATTTCAATCCGCAACATCCCGGTGTTTGCGAAGGCGCAATCGACTTCGCGCGGAGTCATGATCACGTTCTCCAGCCCCTGGCGATTGGATATAACAAAGTCCTGTTTCAGAAACTGCCTGCCGCGATGGATTTGAATCGCGAATTTCTGAAGGCTTTTACCGCCGTTCAGAGCGTGCCCGCGGCCCCGATGTGGAACACACCAGTGCTACTTTTCGGAAGCCCCCTGCGCTCTCATTTCGATCTTTACGCTTCCACTCCGCAACGGCTCGTCCCCTTGGGAGCCGCGGGCGTTCGGGCGGCCTTTTTGCCGGAGCGCCCTCAGCTCAGCGCTCGCGGAGGAGAAACCATCTCCATCCCTGTAGTGGTGAAGAACACCTCCCAAGAGACCTTTCCAGAAGGCGGGAATGTGCTTGGACTTTCCTATCATCTGCTGTCCTCCAAAGGCCAGGTTATTCAGCACGACAACGCCCGAGCCTACCTTGGCGCCGCGCTTCAGCCCGGCCAGCAGGTGCGGATGAATCTCCCCGTGACAGCCCCTGCGGCGGAAGGGCGCTATCGTCTGGAACTCGACCTGGTTTGGGAAGGCGTGATGTGGTTCAAGGATGTCGGCAACCCAACTTCTTTTATCGAGCTTGAAGTCGGCAAGTAGACCGCATCATCGAGTTCCTTCGCCAGTCAGAGCCTTCGCCATGGAAGCAGGGGGTCATGCCTGAACACTCCACGTTGTAGAGCGTCACGGAGTCCGAGCAAACCTACTCTGATCGAATCGTGATAGCAGGGTCGACCCCCGCCCCACGCAACGCGGGGCGCAAACTGCCGGCGAGCGTCATCGCCAGCGCCAGCAGCGCGGCGGCCGCGTAGATTGCCGAATCGGCCGGCTGGACGCCGAAAAGCAGCGACGTCATACCTCGCGCCGAGATGTAAGCGATTGGCGCGGCAAAGGCTATTCCGGCTGCGCCCAGCGCGAGCCCCTGGCGCAAGAACATTCCCAAAATGTCGCTCCGCGTTGCGCCGAGTGCGATGCGCACACCCACCTCCTGCGTGCGCGCCGATACTGCAAACGACAGAAGGCCGTGAATCCCCACCGCAGCCAACAGAAACGCGATGGCCGCGAACGCACCCAGGACGCGCAACTGTGCCCGCCGCGTTGCCGTTTCGCCGGCGACGATGCTCTCCAGCGGTTGGACATCCTCGATGGATTGTTCCGCGTCCGCTTCGTGAACGATGCGGCGGAGTGCCGGCGCCAGCGCTACGGGATTTCCTTCCGCGCGAATCACCAGATCCTTCGGTGCATACCAGGGCAAGACGCCATCGGGCACTTGCTGCGAGGACAAATAGATTTGCGGTTCGCTGGGCCGCTCCAATCCGCGAACGGAGATGTCGGCGACGACTCCCACCACCATGCGATCTGAAGACGCGATCTCTAGATGCCGCCCGATCGGGTCCTGGGACGGCCAGTAGCGCCGCACAAAAGATTCGCTGACCAGCGCGATGAAAGGCGAGGTGCGAGTATCCGCGTCGCTCACATCGCGCCCCTCCTGCAGAGGAATGTTCAGCGTCTTGAAGAAGTCTGGAGTCACGAAGCGGAGGCTGGCCTTCGCACGCATGGCTTCCTCGTCGGACATGCCGGGCAGCTTCACCGCCCAGATGCCGGCGCGCATCACCATTGGCAGGAAGCTGATGTAAGCGGCCGAGGTCACGCCGGGCAAGGCCCGCGCCTGGGAAAGAACGCTGGAATAGAATCGCGTTCGCAGCGCGGTTTCACTGTACTTCGGCATCAGCAGCGAGGTTCGCATGGTGAGGACGCCTTCGGCGCGGAACCCCGGATTCACACCCTGAACGCGCCATAGCGATTTCACCAGCAGCCCTGCCGTGATCAATAGAATCACGGTGCCCGCGACCTCGGTCAATACCAACACGGAGCGCAGGCGGTCGGACCTGCCGCCGCTGGTGGATCGTCCTCGGAGCGCGTCGGCGTCCGTGCGGCCGCAGGCTCGCAGCGCCGGACCCACGCCGAACGCAATGCTGCTCACCAGCGTCAGCGCCGCGGCGAATGCGAAGATGCGCAAATCGACGGTGGGAAGGCTGCTGACCGGCAGCGAGTCCGGCACCAGCCGCGCGAGCCAGGGCGTCGCGAATGTCGCCAGCAACAAGCCGGCGGCCCCACCCGCGGCCGCCAGCAGCAGATTCTCCGTAAGCAACTGCCGGAGCAGCCGCTCGCGGCCGGCCCCGATGGCGATGCGTACCGCGATTTCGCGCCGCCGCGTCATGGCCCGCGCCAGCAGCAGGTTCGCCAGATTGCTGCACGCGATCAGCAGCACGCAAAACGCCGCGCCGAATACGGCGAAAATCAGCATTCGCGACTGCGGCGAGACCATGTCGCGCATTTCGAAAGCGGTGGCTCCGATTCCGACATTGTCTTTGGGATAGGCGCGTTCCAGTTGCGCTGCGGCGACACTCAAATCGGCGCGTGCCTGTTCCAGCGAAACTCCTTCGCGCAGGCGAGCCACGCCATAGAGGTAATAATTTGTGCGTTCCGTGGGACGAAACGGCGGGAAGCGGAGAGGCAGCCATAGTTGGGCGTCGCGCGAAGGGAAGGCAAACGTGGCGGGCATGACGCCGATGATCGTGTAGGGCTGATCGTCGAGACGGATAGTGCGTCTAAGCACATTCGGATCGGCGCCGAACTCGGTCCGCCACAGATGGTCGCTGAGCAACACGGAATCGGGCGTGCCGTTGCGCTCATCCTCGGGTGTGAAGGCGCGGCCCAACACCGGCTGCGCGCCAAGAATCTGGAAAATACCGGAGCCGAGGTTAGCGCCGTTTAGCCGCTGGGGATCGCCTTGACCAGATAGGTTGATGGAGAGGCCGCTGTATGCCGAAAAGGTTTCGAAGCTGTGGGTCATGGCCCGCAAATCCAAGTAGTTTGGAGGCGATAGTTCTAGATGCATGTAGCCGCTCGACGGTTCCGTCAGGTACAGCATGACCAGTCGTTCGGGGTGCAAAAACGGAAGCGGTCGAAGCAGCACATGATCGAGCAAAGTGAACGCCGCGGTGTTGGCGCCCATGCCCAGGGCAGCAACGGAGACGGCGGTGAACGTAAATCCGGGCGACTGCCGCAGTGTACGGACGGTCCAGCGCAGGTCCTGCCAGAACACGTCGGCATGGACTCGAATGGCGTTGGAGAGAACGTCGAGGAATGTGCTGATCCAAAGTCCCAGCGCATTTTCCTTACGGCGTCTGGCCGCGAATACTTTGCACATCTCCTCGCCATATTCGGCGCGGAACGAAGCGGGAAATAACAACAAGAGCAGCCGATATGCCTTCATCACGCCCTCCCTGGCGCGAACCCGCTTTCTCTCGCGAATTTGACCAGCTGCGACAGACGGCGCGCCTCGGCCCGGGCTACGTCGACCCCGAACTTGGTGATCCTGTAATAACGGCGGCGCTCGTCGTCTTCCTCGGGCGCGGGCCGGTCGCGGGTTTCCACGATCAACCCTTGTTCCAGCATGCGCTGAATCGACCGGTACAGCGTGCCCGCACTCAGCTTCAGTTCGCCGGCGGTGCGGACGGCGACATCCTGGATGATGGCGTAGCCGTGGCGGTCCTCCTCGGCCAGCGCCAGCAGGATGTGAAAGGTTACGGGAGGCAAGGGCAACAGCGAAGCGGGAGCGTCCATGGCTCCATTATAGCCACTATGAATCTATTGTCAATGAATAGATTCGCTCCGAGATTAAGAACGCTCTAACGCCGCATCTCCTTCGGCTTTGGGTTCGCGTGTCCCAGAATCGGATGCGGCCGGTATGGTGCTTCCAGCGCGGCCACCTCCTCCGCGCTCAGCGCGAGGTCGACCGCCGCGATCAGATCTTTCAAGTGCTGCGGCTTGGTGGCTCCTATAATCGGCGCGGTCACGCCGGGCGCCTGGAGCACCCACGCGCACGCAATCTGCGCCGCGGAGACCCCGCGCTGCTTGGCGATTTCCACCACCGCGTCGGCAACCTGGAAGTCCGCTTCGCCGAAATACATCTGATTGGCGAAGGTGTCCACCTGGGATCGCACCGTCGATCCGCCTTCGCGCTTCCGCGTCCCGGTGAGGAATCCGCGCGCCAAAGGACTCCAAGGAATGATCGCCAACCCTTGATCCATGCACAGAGGAATCATCTCCCGCTCCTCTTCGCGATAGACCAGATTGTAGTGATTCTGCATCGAGACAAACCGATGCCATCCGTTCTCCTTAGCCGTGTACAAGGCTTTCGAGAGCTGCCACGCCGCCATGCTGCTAGCGCCCAAGTAGCGCACCTTGCCATCTCGCACCAGCGAATCCAGCGCATCCAGCGTCTCTTCGATAGCCGGCAGCGAGTCCCAGCGGTGGATCTGATACAGATCCACATAATCCATTTGCAGACGCCGCAGCGAGTTTTCGCACGCCTCGATGATGTGCTTCCGGCTCAAGCCCTTTCGGTTCGGCCCCGGCCCCATGACGCCGTGCACCTTGGTAGCGACGACCACATCGTCGCGCGACGCCATGTCCCTTAGCCAGAATCCCGTGATTTCTTCGCTGCGGCCGATTGAATACACATCGGCCGTATCGAAGAAATTGATGCCGCCTTCGAGCGCCGCGGCGAAATGCTCCCGCGCATCGTCCTTGTCAACGTGCCAGCCCTTCGTGCCCAGAGCCCAATCCGGAAGATCGCCGCCTCCATAGGTCATGCATCCCAGGCAGAGGCGCGAAACGGTGATTCCGGTTTTGCCAAACGTCGTGAATTTCATAGGAACTATCAGTTTAGCTGGACTATTGTTTTTTTGTACGACAAGTCTCCGGTGCGAGTGATATCCTTCTCCTCATGAGGACTCGATGTCTCGCCGCCCTGTTTCTGGCTTCCGTTCCGCTCGTGCTCGCGCAAACTGCGCCCAAGCCGCCCAAGTCCGTGCGCTTGTACGTTTTCGACTGCGGCTCCATCAAAGGCCTGAGCCCGGCGATGTTCAACTTCAAGCCCAATGAGGTGAAGGCCACCGAAATGGTGGTGCCCTGCTATCTCGTGGTCCATCCCAAGGGCACGATGATCTGGGACACCGGCGTCATTGCCGATAGCGCCTTTAAGGCCGACGGCTCGCCCGTCACGCAAGGCACCGGCGTGATCATGGGCGCCACCAAGCCTCTGAAGGCGCAGCTTGCCGCGGTGGGCTACAAGCCGTCTGACATCACCTATCTCGGCCTCTCGCACTATCACTCCGACCACACCGCCAACGCCAACGATTACGCGGGTTCCACATGGCTGGTTCATCAGGAGGAGCGCGATTTCATGTTCGGCCCTCCGCAGCAAGGCGCCATCATGGCCACCGCCAGCTTCAGCGCGCTGAAGGACGCCAAGACCACCATTCTCAAGGCCGACGACTACGACGTCTTCGGCGATAAAACCGTGATTATCAAGTTCGCTCCAGGCCACACGCCGGGCCATCAGGTTCTGTTCCTGAATCTAGCCAAGACCGGTCCGGTGCTGGTCGCCGGCGACCTGTATCACTACCCGGAAGAGCGCACCACCGGCAACGTCCCGACTTTCGAATACAACAAGGAGCAATCGCTAGCCTCACGCGCCAAGATCGAAGGGTTCCTCAAGCAGAGCAAGGCCCAACTGTGGATCGAACACGACAAGGCCACGTTCGACACGCTCAAGAAGGCTCCGGCTTTTTACGAATGACGTGGAGCAGGCCCTCGGCCTGCTCATGGCAGGTCGGAGACCTGCCCCACTCACTTGACGATCGGCTCCGGGATGGCCTCGCCATCGGCACGCGGGTCGGAGGCCGCATAGTTGGTCTTGGTTTTGGAATCGTGCAGGATGGCCTGCCCGCGGCCCATTTCCTGCGTGTATTCGCGGCGAATGCGGATTTCGTGGCCGCGCTCGGAGAGCTGCTGTAGCGTCGCCGCTGGGACGCGCACTTCGATGGACACGTCGCAGCCGCCGGCAGTCTTCTTCGTGAAGCGCGGGGATTCCAGCGACTCCTGAATGTTCATTCCATAATCGACGATGTTGGAGACGAACTGCGCGTGCGCCAGCGGCTGGTTCGCGCCGCCCATGATGCCGAAACCGATGTGTTGATCGCCGCGCTCCATGAACGCGGGAATGATGGTGTGAAACGGGCGCTTCCCTCCCGCGAGCACGTTGGGATGATTCGGATCCAGAGTGAACAGGGCGCCGCGATTCTGCATGATGAAGCCCATGCCTTCGGCCGTCAGGCCGGAGCCGAACTCGTCGTAGACGCTCTCGATCCAACTGGCGATGTTGCCGTCCTTATCCACCACGGTGAGGTACGTGGTGTTGCTGCCCACCGGGTCGCCATTGGGCACATTGCAATTGGCCTTCTTGGGGTCGATCAGCGCGGCGCGCTTCTTGGCGTAATCCTTCGACAGCAGCGCCTCGACAGGAGGGTTGTACGTCCGAGGATCGGCGTTGTAGCGGCGCACGTCGGCGTAGGCCAGCTTCATCGCCTCGATGCGCTTGTGCATCTCCGCCGGACTGAACGGGCCGAGCGGAGAGGCGGGCGTCACCTCCATGATGTTGAGCATCTCCAGCGCGGCCATCCCCTGGCTGTTGGGGGGAAGCTCGTAAATTTTCCAGCCACGATAATCGATCGAGATGGGCGTCACCCATTCGGAGGCGAAGCCGGCCAGATCCTCGGCGGTCATCGTGCCGCCAAGCTTGCGAGAGGTTTTGAGAATCGCCGCGGCGATTTCGCCTTTGTAAAACGCCGCCGGCCCCTGCTCCGCGATCAGGCGCAAAGCTCGCCCGACGTCGGGATTCTTGAAGAGATCGCCCACCTTGGGAACCTTGCCTCCGGGGAGAAACACGCGCACGGATTCGGGATGATCCTTAAGGCGTGCTGTGTTGGCGGCCCAGGATTCCTGAATCGCCTCGGTCACGGGAAATCCTTGTTCAGCGTAAGCGATCGCGGATTGGAACAGATCCTTCCAGGGAAGCTTGCCGTAGCGCTGATGGATCTTGGCCCAGCCTTCCACCGCGCCCGGTACCGTGAAGCTGTGAATTCCAGAAGCCGGCATCGACTTGATTCCCTGCTTGGCGAGAAACTCCGGAGAGAGCGCCTTGGGAGCGGCACCGGAGGCGTTGAGGCCCACCAACTTCCCGGTTCCGGCTTCCCAATACATGACGAACAGATCGCCGCCGAGGCCTGTCTTCATCGGTTCGACTACGGCGAGCACGGTGTTGGCTGCGATGGCGGCGTCGACCGCCGATCCGCCGTGCGCCAGAATCTGCGCGGCCGCCGACGAAGCCAGCGTCTGGCTGGTGGCGGCGATGCCTTGTTGCGTGATCACCATGGACCGTCCGTAGTTGCGTCCCTGCCCGCACAGAGGAAGAATCGAAAGGACTAGCAGGGGCGCGATTCCCGCGAGGATTGTCATGATTGCGGCCATTCTACCATCCGGCGCTTATTGTGCGGGATGCGGGGATATGAAACAATTGCCATTTAGTAGGAGGTAGGCGAATTGAAAGTCAACTTGAGCATTCTCGCCGCAGGCGCGGGGCTGCTGGTTTCAGCATTGCCGATGCTCGCGCATCATTCGTTCGCCGCCGAGTACGACTCCAAGAACAAGATCGAGCTCAAAGGCGTGGTGACCAAGTTCGAATGGACCAATCCCCATGCCCATTTTTACGTCGACGTGAAGGACCCCAACGGCAAAGTGGTGAATTGGAATCTGGAGCTCGCCAGTCCGAATATGATGCAGCGGAACGGCTGGACCAGGCACTCCCTGAAGGAGGGCGATGTAGTTGTCGTCGTTGCTTCCAGGTCCAAGGACAACACCGCCACAGCCTGTGCGGACACCATCACGTTAGCGGATGGGCACAAGTTGACCTTCATGGCCGATCCCGAGGCTCAGGCCAAATGACGGCCGTGCGAAGCGCACTCGTTGGCTTTTGCGCCGCCGCAGCAACGCTGGTTTCCGTGAGCCTTCTGGTGGCGCAGGCGCCGCCGCAGGCTCCTGCTTCGAGCGCCGCTAAGGGCGCCGCGAAAGGGAAGGGACGCGGACCCGCGACGCCCTCTGGACCTGCGCCTCATCTCCCCGATGGAACCCCGGACTTCGCGGGATTGTGGTCGGGCGGCGGCAGCAATTCCGGCGACATCACCAAGGGACTCAAGCCGGGCGAAGAGGTCGTCATGCAGCCCTGGGCGGAGGCGCTCATGAAGACGCGCAAATCGCAGGACGATCCGCAGGCGAATTGTCTTCCGTTCGGCGTGCCGCGCGGCGCTCCCTATCCGTGGCGCATGGTGCAAACGCCCACGCATAAAGCCGCGACGCACATCTTCATCTTGTATGAGGGCAACATCCACAGCTACCGGCAAATATTCATGAACGCAAAGCATCCCGACGATCCCGACCCAACCTGGTACGGGCACTCGATCGGGCATTGGGAGGGCGAGACGCTGGTTGTCGATACGGTGGGCTTCAACGACAAATTCTGGTTCGATTATCTGGGCCATCCACATACCGAACAGCTCCACACAGTCGAGCGCTACACGCGGACCGACCTCGGCACCATGCATATCGAGGTCACCATCAACGACCCGGGAGCCTACACCAAGCCGTTCACGACTCAGGGAACCGCGCGTCTCCAGCCGCCCGGCGATGAGATTTTGGAATACATCTGCCAGGAAAACAACATTGACCTGATTCACGTGAACGCACCGGCGCAGTTGCCGTAGGCCTTAACGCCGGGTGATTTCGATTCTCGCCGTGCCGCCGGCCGGATCGGCGAATTCGTAAGTCTCCCAACGCGAGTCAAGCTTCTTCAACACGGCCTGCTTCCAAACCCGGTTCGTATCGGGCCCCGGTTCCCGATACCAGCCCGACAGCACGATCTGCGGCGGGTCTTTTGAGATCTGCACGGCTGCACTCTGCGCGGCTGATCCCTCGTCGGCGCAGGATGCCAACCCATAGAAGCCGGTTTCACCTTGCGGGTGGGAGTTATCGACGGACCAATCCTCCTTCCAAAGCGCCTTTCCTTCCTGGAGGCATTTGAATCCGAGATCCATGCGCTTGCAATATTTGTCTTCGTAGACGTTAATGCGGAATTCCCGCTCCACGGTTCCCGCCGAAAACGTGGAAACAAGCTTCACCTGGTCCTCAGGATTGGTGACGCCATCGCAAGGAATGCGGCTGGCGAGCTTCGCGCCTTTCGCCGGATCCAAGGGTTCCTCGCGAACCTTGGTTCGGCCGAACCCGCCCGCTGCCAAGCAGAGAATCGCGCACGTAGCCAAAACAGCAGTAGAGAAACGTCCCATCAACCCTATTTTACCGCTTCGTGGCGCAGGCCTCCGGCCTGCGGGTAGTGATGCTTTTGCTATGACTACACCACCGGCCTGCGAGCTACTGCCCTTCCATGAGCCAGCGCATGGCTTCCACGGCAACCTCAGAAGGCAGCGTGTGCTTGCCTTCGAATTCGCGGTAAGTCACTCGGTACCCCTCGCGTTTCAACTCCAGCACGACCCGCCGGCTGCATTCGTCGGTCATCCGGTCACGGAGCGAAGCGTCCAGAAGTCGCTCGCCAAACTTGCCGTGAGCAAATATTCATAGGGCATCGTGCAATATCCTTTCATGCCCCAGCCGGCGCCCCACGAATTTCGGATGATAAACACGCGCTTCGTATCGTCGTATCCCACCGCGACGACGCAGTGGCCTCCCACCGTAGCCTCTCCGGAAGCGGGCATCGGAACGATGCCGGTTTGGGCAACCGCGTCGCTTTCAAAACTCTCGTAAACGGTGAAGCCGAACACGAACGGATAACCCTCGGCTAGACATCCCTGCATTTGCGAAAGATTCTGAGCGACGCGGGCGTAGGAACTCACGATATCCTGCTTGGCGTCCGAGTAAGCATTGGGTGGCGGTTTCTGGGCGAATTCTTGAATGTCGTAAGGCCAATCTATTTCCGGGGGTGCGCCCAGAGTAGCCACCGACTTGATTCCGTCCCGCACTTGCGCTCCGCTGTCGGTAGTGACCGTGCCTTCCATGACCCGCTCATTGTAGTAGATGAACAGCCGCGAGGGTAAGAAGGCCTTCGTTCCTTGCTTGCTCTGGTCGAACTCGATGGCCCCGGCGATGCCGTTGGCTGTACAACTACCCAGCTGGCCTTGATCGTAGACCGGCGGGCACTCGGACCGCAGATCGATCGACGCCGGTAAGCCCTTGGGAAAACGGACCAGCGGTGCGGCGTACATGAAGTCGCGCGCATCCGGGAGGTCGCGAACCCACCCATATCCGCCGTGCCGGGAGGCGGTGCGAATCGCTAGCTTCGCCAATGGATCCGTCGATTCTTTGTCCCGCGACGATTTCTTTGACAATGCAGCAGTGGACTTGCCTCTTTTCGCCATAGATGTTCTCCTTGTGCCTCTACTGGCGAAAATATCATACACGAAAGTCTCGTCGTGTGGTGCAACTATTTCCGCTGAACTCGGATAATATCAGAGAGAACTCAGGCATTCGATTTAAGCCAAGTGGTAGGCATGGGTTGCCTGTGTGTCTAGGTTGCCCAACCACCCCAGCTTCTTGATACTCTCGTACGGAGGTATTCGCCGATGAAACTTCGCTACGTGTTCCTGGCCGCCATGGCAGCCGCAATGTGGGCCGCAGTCGCATTTTCGCAAGCGCCAGCGCCGGCTCCCGCGCCGGTCACGCCTCTGCCGTGGGCCTATCCCATCAACCCTCCGGCGCCACCGGCGCCGCCTTCCACCGACCCTACGTTGAAGCATGTGCCCAATAGCACCAAAGCGTTCACCCAAGCGCAGGTCACCGACGGCTTCAATCCTCCGGACTGGCATCCCGAGGGTCACCCCGCCATGCCCGAGATTGTGGGCCATGGCCGCCGCCCCGACATCCGCGCCTGCGGCTACTGCCATCTGCCCAATGGACAAGGGCGTCCTGAAAACTCCAGCCTCGCGGGCCTTCCCGCCGCCTATATCGTGGCGCAGGTCGCCGATATGCGCGACGGTCTGCGCAAGAGCTCGGAGCCGAGCATGGGCCCGCCCGCCGCGATGCTCAATCTGGCCAAGGCCAGCAACGACGCCGAAGTCAAGATCGCCGCCGAATATTTCTCCAAGCTGAAATACAAACCGTGGATCAAAGTAGTCGAAGCCAAGATGGTTCCCAAGACCAAGGTCGTCACTGGCATGCTGGTTCCGATCGAAGGCGGGGGGATGGAACCGATTGGCGAGCGCATCGTAGAAACCGCGCAGAGCCTGGAACCCACCGAAGCTCGCGACGACGCCTCTCCGTTCGTGGCTTACGTGCCCATCGGCAGCGTCAAGAAGGGCGAAGTATTGGTGACCACGGGCGGCGGAGGAAAGTCGCTGCGCTGCTCCATTTGTCATGGCAAGGATCTGAAGGGTCTGGGCAACGTGCCGTTTCTCGCCGGAAGATCGCCCAGCTATCTGGTCCGCCAACTCTATGACATCAAGAACGGTTCGCGCGAAGGCCCCTGGAGTCCGTTGATGAAGGAAGCCGTTGCCTATTTGACGTTGGAGGATATGGTGAACATCGCCGCGTACGTGTCCTCACGCATGCCCTGAGGGCGAACGCCGTGAGTCGATAATTCGCCGGCCGAGCTCACGTTCGATCCCGGCCAGATCCCCCACCGCGACCTTCATCTTGTGCCGCCAGTTGGGATACTGCCAGGTGCTTGCCGGAAGGTTCTGCTGGTCGGTTTCGCCGGTCAGGTCCTCTTGATTGATCACTGCAAGCGAGCATGGAGTCGCCAGCACGAAGCCCAGTGGATCGCCGGAAAATCCAGCGGCCTCCAGCGCCGGATTGAGACGCTCGATTTCGCGATGGCGCCCGGACCACTGTTCCTGATAGGCCGCTTCGTCGATCAGCCCCGCGGCTCTGCGCGCCTCGATGTCGCGTCCCGAGAAAAATCCGGCGAGCGTCGGAAGATCGTGCGTGGTGGTGGAGACGGCGGCGTGCTCGGGATACTCGCCGGGCCCGCGAAAAGTTCCGTCGCCGTTGCGTTCGAACCACAGCAGCCGGATGCCGAGGATGCCCGCTTCCTCAAGCCTGTGGCGCACATCTCCGCTGACGGTTCCCAGATCCTCGCCCACCACGATGAAGCCGTTCCGCGAGCTCTCCAGCGCAAGCACACCCAGTAAATCGTCGGCGTAGTCGCGGACGTAGGCGCCGTCGGCTGCGCTGACTCCATCCGGCATCCAGTACAGCCGGAAGAAGCGCATGACGTGATCGATGCGTAGCGCGCCGCCGTGCCGGGCGCTGTTGCGGATGGACTGCGCGAACAGCCGGTATCCGTTGGCGCGATGGGCCTCGCGATTCGGCGGCGGAAAGCCCCAATCCTGGCCGTTGGGCGCGAAGTCGTCGGGAGGCGCGCCCACGCGGCACCCTGCAACATAGAACGCGCGATTGGCCCACAGATCCGCGCCGAAACGGTCCGTGGCCAGCGCTAGATCGTGGTACAGGCCGATCTTCATGCCCCGCGCGAGCGCATGCTCCTGCGCCTGCGCCAGTTGTAGGTCGAGCTGCCATTGCAGGAACTTGAAGAACAGCACCCGCGCCCGATGCTCCCGCGCGAACTCTTCCACGGCCGCCGAGCGCGGATCGCGATATTGCTCCGGCCAATCCGTCCACAGCCAGACATTCGGATCGCGGCCGTGCATCGCCTCATCGAGTGCGCAATATACCGCATAATCGTTGAGTGGGGCGCCTTCGGCCTCGGCGTACGCGTCGAATTCAGGAGCCGATCCGTATTCCAGGAACCGGTCGAAAGCGTCGCCTAGCACGCGTAACTTCAATTGCGCGACGTGTTCGTACTCGACGAACTCGGTTTCGCGCAGCTCCGCCGCCTGCTGTACGATCCAGTCTTCGCGCAAGTATCCGGGAGCCTCTTCGACGTCGATATAAATGAAGTTGCGATAAAGCGAGCTCTGCGGCAGATACGGGCTAGTGTTGTAGGGCTGGCGATTGGCGATGGCGTGCAGCGGATTCAGCGCGACGAACGACGCGCCCGCGCGGGCGAAAACTTCGATGGCGGCTCGCAGATCGGTGATATCGCCGCAGCCCCAGTCGCGCGCGGAGCGCAGACCGTACAGGCTCAGCGCCACACCCGCCGCCCGGCCTTCGAAGGTTAACGCGCGGCGCGGGCACACGATGAAGTGCGCCTCCGCAAAGACCATGAGCTCAGGCTGCGTCATAGAATACATACGCAGCTCGTGATAGCCGAGTCGCAGCGGCTTCGGCAGCGGAATGAGTCTTTCGCCTGGCTTGTTTTCCCGAAGTTCCGGCAGCCAGAACCAGTGATGCTCGACGTCACCCCCTTCCCAGCGGATTTCGAGTTTGACGGAAGACCCCGCGCGCTCCGCCGGCACCCGCAATGGAATGGACTCGGCTCCTTCACGGACCACGATGGTTGGATCCAGCGGTGGATGGCCTGCCGCCGCGGATTCCGTGCCAAGCGCAGCCCGAATCAGGCGGCGCGTTTCGTCGGAAGGAACATGCCTCCGGCCCCAAGTGTCAATGTACTCGGGCTCAATTCCATCGTCTGGAATTCTGAGGTCTTGATCCAACCTCTAGTGTAGCCATCCGCATGGCCCGCTTTTGGCTGGGCTTTTTCCGACGCTCAGGGTTCCACCTCTTGAGCGGGCTGCGAATGCAGCACCAATAAGGTTCGCGCCCAGCGAGTCCTCGTAAAGAAGTGCTGCGCGAGATCGGCGAAGTACTCTCGGTTCCATCCCACCAGTTCCCCAGGCGGAGCATCGTACGACCAGAAGACGATCCACGGCTTCCCGACGACATTCTCGCGGGGCACAAATCCCCAGTCGCGGCTGTCCCAGGAATTATCGCGATTGTCTCCGAGAACGTAGAAGGAATCCGACGGCACGATCACTTCGGCGGCATTGTCGCGGTGATCGTCGATCGACGAGCTCACGTGCTGTGCGTACGGTTCCACTAAGCGCGATCCGTCGCGGATCACCTGCTTATCGACAATTCGAATCCGGTCGCCCGGCACTCCGATCACGCGCTTCACATAGGTTTGGCGAGTATCTTCCGGGTAAAGAAACGTGATCATGTCCCCGCGCTCGATGTCGCCTACCCTGGAATGCAGTCGGTCGGCCAGAACGTGATCGCCGATGCGCAGACTTCCTTCCATGGATCCGGCGGAAATCACGTAGGCGCGTACCATGGTCGTGCTTGCGAACAGACACATGAAAATCGTCAGCATCCAGATCGCCGCGGGACGCCGGACCGCCGCTCCGAAACTGAAGCCGCCGAATCTCTCTTTGAACACGGTTGTGAGCCAGTCCTTGACGCTCACAAGGAGGAACCGGAGCAGGTGCCCGTGCCCTTGAGCCACGGCCCTGCAGCGGTCCCGGAAAACCTGTTGCATTTCGTCGCCGAACCGAGCTCGAAACTCACGGGGGTATGCGTAGAGCAGGACTGCGTAGATGCGGCAGAGCGATTTCATATTTTCCCTCCAACAAAGACTCGCTTGGACTTCGCGGCAGCCAGGGCGGTAGCGATTCGCTGCGCTTCCGCCCGCACCGTGCGTTCACCCAGCGCCTTCATTCTGTAGTAGCGGCGGCGCTCGTCATCGAGAGCCGGGTCCGGCCGCTCGCCGGATTCTTCAATCAACCCAGCGGCCAGCATGCGCTTCAGGCATCCGTAAAGCGTGCCGGGTCCCAACTGGAGCGCATCGTTGGTCTGCCGCGCAACGTCCTGCATGATGCCGTATCCGTGCCGCTCCTCGTCGGCGAGCGCGAGAAGAATGTGAAACACCGGGGGAGTCAGCGGGAGAAGGTCCCGTGGAGAAGAATCGCTGGGCATGCAATATATCCGCTACGGATATATTGCGCCCTTCTACGCCCTTTGTCAACCGGATTCTTTCGCTCCGTGATCTCAGGGCCCATGTCATAATGAAGACGTGGACGATACCACTTTCCATCTCAGCCAACCGCCCGAGCTCTTCGCCCGCATCGACCAGGAAGCCGAGGAGGATCCGCTCGGCGAGGTCCTGCTCACCACCACTCTCGACAAACTCATCAACTGGGGCCGCAAGAACTCCATCTGGCCTATGAGCTTCGGCCTGGCGTGCTGCGCCATCGAGATGATGTCCATGATCGCCTCGCGCTTCGACATCTCGCGGTTCGGCGCGGAGGTGATGCGCGGCTCCCCGCGCCAGAGCGACCTGATGATCATCGCCGGCCGCGTCTCGAATAAGATGGCGCCGGTGATTCGCCGCCTCTATGAGCAAATGCCGGAGCCCAAATGGGTCATCTCCATGGGCGCGTGCGCCACCTCGACCGGCGTGTTTTCCAACTACGCGCTAGTGCCGGTGAATCAGGTGATCCCCATCGACGTTTACGTTCCCGGCTGCCCTCCGCGGCCGGAACAGTTGATCTACGCCATCACGCTCCTGCAAAAGAAAATCGAACAGGATAAGCACGTGGTGGCCAAGGTCCTCAACCTGGCCTGACCTCAGCGGTGATGAAGAAGGCGTTCCCTTTATCAACCGCCCGATCTTCTCCGCCCCTCACCCCCCGATCGAATACATCGGCCGGGGCGGCGGCACGAACTGCTGCGTATTGATCTGGTGACCGATCCACTTGCCGCTCACACACGAACGCACCGCTGCGGCGATGGCCTCATCCGGCGCGCCTTCGCGCAGCAGTGAGCGCACGTCCGTCTCCTCAATTGCGAACAGGCAATACCGAACATGCCCATCCGCGGTGAGCCGGAGCCGGTTGCAGTTCAAGCAAAACGGCCGCGTCACCGACGCGATGAATCCAACCCGCCCGCCGCCGTCTGCAAAACGATATTCGGTGGCCGGGGCCCGCGGATCGCGATCCGGAATTTCTTCGAGCGGTCCAATCTCCCGCTCCAGCATCGCGATCATCTCATCGGTGGAAAGCACGCGGTCGCGCACCCACAGCCCTTGCGCGTCCAAAGGCATGAACTCGATGTAGCGAATCTCGATGCCGCGCTCGCGCCCGAACCGGGCCAGCGGCACGATGTCCGGCTCGACCAGATTCTTCACGGCCACCGCGTTGATCTTGATGGGGCCATAGCCGATGCGCCGGCACGCCTCGATGCCCTCCAGCACGTGCGGCAGTTCGTCGCGCCGCGTGATCTGCTTGAACCGCTCCCGGTCCAGCGTGTCCATGTGGATGTTGATGCGCCGCAGCCCCGCGTCGTAAAGTTCCTGAGCATGCGCGGCCAGCAGCACGCCGTTGGTCGTCAACGCCAGATCCTCGATTCCGGGAATCGCAATCAGCTTGTGGATCAGAGTCGCCAGGTTCTTGCGCACCAGTGGCTCGCCGCCGGTGATGCGTAATTTGCGCACACCCAGTCCAGCGGCAATCCGAGCGAAACGCTCGATCTCCTCGAACGTCAGTACGTGCTCGCGTGGCTCGAACTTTACGTTCTCCTCCGGCATGCAGTAAAAGCAGCGGATGTTGCAGCGGTCCGTCACGCTGATGCGTAAATTATCGTGCCGTCTTCCGAAGCTGTCGATGAGAGGGGTCACTTCGTTACCAATCGCGGCGCCTTGCGCCTCAGGAGCTACCTTCATTGTAGTTCGCCGCGACCCTGGCCCGCTCTGCCCGCCGGATTAACAGCCACAAAGCCAGCCCGATGGCCGCCGCCAGTCCCAGCAGATGCCAGAAATGGCCGGTAAGCCAGGCCGCCGAGTTTTCTCCCACCTGCTGCCCTAGATACGCCAGCCCGACGTAACGAAGCACGCGCGCCGGCGTCAGCACCAGCATGAAACGCGACCGGCTCACCCCCATCGCCGCCGTGCATGCCACGAAGACTTTGAATGGGAGGACCGGCAAAGGCACCAGCGCGGAGACGAATACCGTCACCAGGCCGTAGCGCCGGGACCAGTTACGGAACCGCGCGCCGCGCCCGCTGGAAACAAACCTCAGCAGCAGCCTCTCGCCGCCCCTGCGCACGACCTCGAAGAAGATCGCGCTTCCAATCAACGATCCCAGGATCGCCAGTCCGGCGCACAGCATCGCGTCGTTGGGGCGCGCCGCCGCCAGGATCAGCAGTACGATATCCGTGCCTCCGGGCGTGGGCGGCCCCGCGTTTTCCAGAGTCGCCAGGATCAGCAAGCCCAGCGGACCCCACGAGATCAGCACGTCGCGCAGGTGACGCATGCGCTAGCCCGTTCCTTCGATCATCTGAACGAACGCGGCTTCATCGATTATCTTCACTCCCAATTCCCGGGCCTTTGCCAGCTTCGATCCCGCATCTTCCCCGGCCAAAACGAAGCTGGTCTTGCGGCTCACCGAGCCCGCCACCTTGCCTCCGGCGTCTTCAATCCGCTCCTTGGCCTCTTCACGCGACATCGACGGCAGAGTTCCCGTGATCACGAACGTCAGTCCCGACAACGCTCCGCCGCTCCTCTTGGGAGCCGCATACTTGAACTGCAACTTCTCCTCGCGCAATCGGTCTACCAGATCGCGGTTACGCTGTTCGTCGAAGAACCCGCGAATGCTGTGCGCGACCTTCGGCCCCACTTCCCCGGCTTTTTGCAGTTCGTCTTCGCTCGCCGCGGCAATCGCATCCAGATCGCCGAAAGCTTCGGCGAGAAACTGCGCGGTGCGCTCGCCGACAAAGGGAATCCCGAGTCCGTTGAGAATCCGCGGCAATGGCTGCCGCCGCGACGCCTCGATATTCGCCAGGATTTTGTCGGCGGATTTTTTCCCCATCCGTTCCAATTCCAACAACTGTTCCTGCGTCAAGCGGTACAGATCGGCGACGTTGGCGATCAGCTTCTGATCCACCAATTGATCCACTAGCGCTTCACCCAAGCCATCGATATCCATGACGCCTCTCGCGGCAAAGTGGAGTACCGACTCCTTCAATCGCGCCGGACAATTGGTGTTGATGCAGCGGGTTGCGGCTTCGCCTTCCGCTCGGGCGACGTGGCTGCCGCACGCCGGACAGGTTCGCGGCATATGGAAGGGATGGCGGTGCCCGCCCGGCCTGACGACGCGAACCACCTTCGGAATCACGTCTCCCGCGCGCTCCACCATCACCGTATCGCCGATCTGAAGACCCAGCCGCTCAATCTCGTCCTCATTGTGCAGCGTCGAGAGCGAGACCGTGACGCCCCCGACGTTCACCGGTCGCAGCACCGCGCCCGGAGTCAGCACGCCGGTGCGGCCCACGCTGACGATGATGTCTTCGACGATCGTCTCGGCCTGCCGTGCCGCGAATTTATACGCGATCGCCCAGCGCGGAGCCTTCGCAGTCCAACCCAGCCGATTCTGCTGCGCGATGGAATCGACTTTTGCGACCACTCCATCGATCTCGAAGGGCAGGGAATTGCGTTTGGCTTCCCATTCTTTGCAGAAATCGGTCAGCTCCTCAATGTCCGCGCAGCGCTTGCGGTGCAAGCTCACCTTGAATCCCAGCTCCCGCAGCGTCTCCAGCGCCTCCCACTGCGTCGCGCACGCCTGCTTGCCATCATCGAGCAGGAAATAGGTGAAATATTCCAGCTTTCTCGATGCTGTGATGGAGGGATCAAGCACGCGCAGGGCTCCCGCGGCTGCATTGCGAGGATTAGCGAAGCGTCGCGCGCCGGCTGCGTCGCACTCGGCGTTCAGCGCCTCGAAGGCTTTCTTGTTGAGCACGACCTCGCCGCGAACTTCCCAGTCGCCGCGACGCCTCTCCAGGTGCAAATGCCCCGAGACCTGCAACGGGATGGAGCGAATCGTTCTCGCGTTCTCCGTTACTTCCTCCCCGACCTCGCCGTCGCCGCGCGTAAGGGCCTGCACCAACCTGCCTTCGCGATAGTGAACCGCCATGGAAAGCCCGTCGAGCTTCAGCTCGGCGACGTAGCTATATTTTTCCTCGCCCAGAAGCCCGCGCACGCGCCGGTCGAAGTCCCGCAATTCCGCCTCCCCCAACGCGTTATCCAGGCTCAGCATGGGACTGGAATGCCGCACCTTCACGAAACCCTCGCGCGGCTTTGCGCCCACCCGTTGAGTGGGCGAATCCGGCGTGATCAGCTCCGGGTGCTCCGTTTCCAGCTCTTTCAACTCCCGCAGCATGGCGTCGTATTCGGCGTCGGTGATTTCGGGAGCGTCGAGGACGTGATACAGATACTCGTGATGGCGCAAATTTTCGCGGAGCGCCTCGATTTTTTTAACTATTGGAGTCACGCGCGCTATGATGAATGGATCGAACTGTATCGTCAGCCGGTCCTAATTTACAATCCCTACGCAGGCAAGATCCGCAGGAATCCGGGTACCCTTCAACGTACCACTGCGGCCCTGGCCCGTGCGAACGTGAATCCGCGCGTGGTCGCGACCGACGCCGCTGGCCATGCCACGCTTCTGGCGCGGCAGGCCGCCGAGCAAGGCGCGGACCTGGTGTTGGTGCTGGGCGGCGACGGCACCGTCAATGAAGTGGCGAACGGTCTGGCGTATTCCGACGTCGCTTTGGGTGTGCTGCCGGCCGGCACCGCCAACGTGCTGGCGATGGAGCTCGGCTTGGGCTCACACCTCAATCGCGCAATACAGAGGCTCGCGCGAGCATCTCCCCGGCGCATCGCGCTAGGCCGGCTGACCAGCGCCGATGGCGTGTCGCGCTACTTCCTATGCATGGCAGGCGCGGGCCTCGACGCCAAGATCGTCCACCAGGTTGACTCCGTGCTGAAGGACCGTGCCGGGAAGCTGGCTTACTGGGCCGCTGGGTTGGCGCAGTTTCCCCAGCGCCTCGAACCTTTGGATGTACTGGTTCAGGGCCAGATTTATCATTGCGGTTTTTTCCTGGCAAGCCGCGTCCGCAACTACGGCGGCGACATGGAGATCGCCGGCGGCTCCTCCCTCCGCCGCGCTGATTTTGAAGTGGTTCTGTTCGAAGGCTCGAATCCCATGCGCTACGCCTGGTACATGCTCGGCGTGCTGCTGCGGCGCGTCCAAAAAATGAACGGCGTCCGGACCGTATCCGCGGAATGCGCCGAAATCCTCAGCGGGGCCCATCTTCAGATCGACGGCGAATACGCCGGCCGCCAGACCGCCCGATTGGAGATCGCCGCCGACGCACTTACTTTGCTGATGCCGGTCGAATATCGGTGACGCCGCATGGATAACATCACCCACGCGCTGACCGGGCTGATGCTGGCCCGCGCCGGTCTCGGACGAACCACCCCGCGAGGCGGCTCGCTGATGATGATGCTGGCCGCGAACGCTCCCGACCTCGACGTCTTCCTCGGCCTGCCAGGCAGCCTCGCATACATGGAATATCACCGCGGCTACGCGCATTCGCTCATTGTCGCGCCGGTGATAGCCGTGATTCCTCTTCTGCTGGCCCGATGGATTCGCGGAGCTTCCATCAACTGGCTCAGCTATCTCGCCTGCCTCGCCGGCGTGCTCAGCCATCTGGCGCTCGATCTCACCAACGTCTACGGAGTCCGCTTGTTGCTGCCGTTCTCCTCGCGCTGGCTGCACCTGGATATCACCAACATCATCGACCCGTGGATTCTCCTCATTTTTCTGATCGCAGTTGCCGCGCCCGCGCTTTCCGGCCTGGTAAATTCCGAAATTCGCGGCAGCACCTCGGGCGGCGTCTCGGAGGGCCCCAAGCGAGCCTGGGCGTGGGTCGCGCTCATAGCCCTGCTCGGCTATGAAGGCTTCCGTTATTCCGCGCACCAGCGCGCCGTCGCGATCATGAGCGCCTACCGGTACAGCGGTGATTCGATGCCCCGTGTTTGGGCTATGCCTGATGGCGTTAGTCCTCTGAGCTGGCGGGGTATTGTCGAAACAACGGATTCGGTTCTCAATGTTCCCGTGGATCTGACCGCAGACTATGATCCTGCGCTTGGCAGGGTTGCCTATCCCGCGCCGGAATCGCCGGCGCTGGACGCGGCTCGCGCCACCGTCCCGTTTCAAGCTTTCGCGCGATTCAATCAACTGCCGTTCTGGCGAGTGACGCCCATGGACGATCTGGTTCGCGTCGATCTGATCGACCTGCGCTTCGGCACCCCCTGGCAGCCTGGCTTCGCCGTCGCATCTGCGTTGGTCACGCCCGACGGGCATGTCCGCGATGCCCGCTTCGGAATGGTGCTTCCGCCCCGCGTTCGCTAAACCGCCGCGTTCGTGGTGGGGCGGGTCCCATGGGTGTCCAGGGTGACCCGCGGCCGCGGCCCTCGTTCGGCCCTCCGGCGCGAACAAGGTCGTCCGCCCCACCTAACTCGCTAACGAAACCAATAGCGAGCGGCGGATGCGGCGGTCCCGCGTCACCGGAGCGACTTTGTGGACGATGCTGGTTGCCGAGATGATCTCGCCGGCAGCAAAATCCAGGTTAAGCACGAGGCCGTCAGGCCGCCCTGTAGCGCGTGTGCCAGGATGTGTGTTTCAAGATTGAGCATCCCCTCGATCATCCCACCGGGCCCCAATGGAGAGAATCTTTCCCCAAATGCGGATCTTTCCCTTCATGCTTCCGATCAGTTCCGCGCAATTGGATTTTGCCGGAATCACGCGAGCCACGGGCCGCCCATATTTTGTAATCAGAATACCTTGCTGGATTCAAGTTATCGAGAAGCGCCCGGCATTGTTGCTTAAATGTGGAGACGTTCATCTGCCACATACTCTCTCAGATTATCCAAGAAAATTGAACAGCGACGTCCGCGGCAGCAGCGCTTCCGACTGCAAGGCCGCTTGGTCCTGCGTCTGCGCTTGCGTAAGCTGCTCGATGGCGCCGGCGGAGTCGGCGTCCTCCAGATTGCTGAGCTGCGTTTGCAGCTGAGTCTGCAGCGTCTGGCCATAGGTGGTTGCCTCCTGCACCGTATCCTGCGTAGTGCCGTAGAACGCCAGCTGCTGGTTCAGGTAATCGCCCACGGTGGAAAGCCCGCTGACCGCGGTCTGGATCGCCGAACTATCGCCGCTATTCAGCGCATTCGCCAAATTTTCAATCGAAGAAAACACATTCGTCGTAGGATCGCTCGAATCGAAGATGGTTTGCGCCGTCAGCGCTACTGGAAATGTCGATCCGTCGGGATGCTGCGCCATGCGCGTCGTCGCCGAGCCCAGGTAGCTGCTCACCACCGGAGGGTTCTGGGTCATATCGATGGTGTACGCCTGCTGCTGGTCCGAATCGCCCGAGAAGATGTACCGCCCCGCCACCTGCGTGTCCGCCAAGCCCACCATTTGTTGCAGAATGCTGTTGACCTGCTGGCCCATATCGGCTTGCGAGGCCGCCGTGGCCGTCCCTGTGTCGCCCTCCGCACCCAGCGTCTGCACCTGATCGAACAGCGTCACGGCGCTTTCAAGGGATTGTTCTCCGGTGTTCACCTCGGTGGTGGTCTGCCCCAGGTCGGTGTTGATCTGCGTGTTGGCGCTCAAGCTGGCGCGGGCTTCGAGAATCGCCGAAATTTCGTCCGGAGCGTCGGAGGCTTGGTTCACCCGAAGCCCCGTGGACAGCTCGGTCTGCGCTTGCTGCATCTGCTGATCGATCACGCTCAGGTTGTTCAGGAACTGCTGCGTGGATGGGTTGAGACTGGATATCATGTCGACGTTCCTAACGGAACGACATCGAGCAGCGTCTGGGTCAGGCTGTTCAGCACGGTCACCATCTGGCCCACCGCCTGATACGATTGCTGGAATTGAATCAGCTTGGCCGCCTCCGCGTCCAGGCTGACGCCGCTCACCTGCTGCCGCTGCTGTTGAGCTTGGGTCAGCAGATCCTGGTCGTCGCTCTGATTCTGCTGCGCCGTGGCGACGTCGTTGCCCACCTGCGCGCTGAGGTTCCCGAAGGCCTGCGTCAGCGTGGATCCATCGACTACGGCGGCACTCGCCAATTGCGCCACCGCGATCGCGTTTCCATTCCCTCCGGGCGCGCCGGCTGAGGCGGCCGCGATCTGATCCGGAGTTATATCCGTCACCCCCAGCGTGGACGCCGCGTCATCCGGCTGATCGTACGTGAACAGGCTCGTCGTGGGTGCCGCGCCGCTTTCGTCCAGTCCCTGGGAAAGCTGCTCGTTCACTTGGTCCGCGACGGTTTGCGCCAGCGTGTTCAGTTGCGTCATGTAACCCGGAAGAGTGGTGTTGTTCTCCTGAATCATCGCGCCCAGCGAACCGCCGGTGATCTCCGAGGTCACGTCGTTCGATTGCGAATCGAGAATCGCCGTTTGCCCCGACGAGAAGTCGGCCGAGATCTGGAATTGCTGGCCTCCGGTCACCAGTGGCGTCTGCCCGCCCAAATACACGTTGAATGTTCCATTGTTGCTTTGCACGATGGAAAAGTTTGTCAGTGTGGAGAGGCTCTCCAGATCCGTGTGCATTTGGGCGTCCAGCCCCGCATCCTGTTCCGACTCCGAGTCGCCCTGATATTGGCTGTTCAAGGTCGCGATCTGCGAAGCCAGCTGATTAATCTGGTTGACCGTGCTCGCGGTCTGGGAATTGATGCCGTTGGAAACTTGGGCGATGCCGCTGGCCGCTTCGTTGAAACTCTGCGCCACTTGTGCCGCGGCCGTAATCGCGTTCTGCCGCGTCGGTTCGTCGTTGGGATTTACGCTCAACTCCGAAAAGCTGTTGAAAAAATTGTTGAGCGTGCCGGCAACCCCGGTCGTCGAATTGGGGTCGAACAACGGCTGGATCTCCCCCAGGTCCGACGCCGTTTGCTGCGAATCGCCTAGCAGCGTCTGCTGATTGCGGACGTTCTGCTCCAGATACTCCGAGCGCGAGCTGATCAGGCCCGAGCTCATCACCCCGCCCGTGGTTCCCTGGGATGGATCGAAAGGCAGCGCCTCCAGCGCCAGATTCTGGTCCGCATAGCCGGGCGTGTTGGCATTGGAAATGTTGTTCGAGATTGTGTTGAACTCTTTGTCGTAAACCGAGAACGCCCCCGCGGAATTTACGATTGCAGCAAGGAGCCCGCCCATATCAGTCCTTCCCCATCAGCCCCGCACCGAGATGCTGCCCGCCGCTTCCAGCGAAACTGGCTCTCCGTCGGGCCGGTAGCCCGAACTCGCCGAAGCCAGCAGGCGCGCCCACCCTCGCTGAAACGCGAGCCCTTGCGCGATCAACCTGCCAGCCGAGCGTAAGTCCCGAGCCAAAGCCTCCAGCTCCCGCCGCGATTCCGGCTCGATCGATTTGGTCTTGAGACGTTCGAGCGTCACCGCTGCTTCCTGGAGCGCGGGCAGGTGCGGTTCGAGACCCTCCACCGAGGGCTCCAGAAGCGCCGCGCGCAAGGACGCCGCCCGTTCCCGGAGCTTATGAATGATGCTGCGCATCGTCGATGATCTTCGAGGCCGTCGCCTGCGCGTCAACTTGATAGGTGCCGCTGGCGTACGACCGCGCGATCTGCTCAATGCGCGCCTGCCTCTCCGGGGAATCCGCCGCCAGCGAGCGCAGGCTCCGCACCAGTTCCGATAGATGAATATCGTCGCTCGATGCCGCTGCGTTTGCCGCGGGTGGATTGGACGAACTGGCAGTTTGCCCCGTTGGTCCAGTCTGTTGCGTCCTCAACGCTTCGGCCGAGGCCCGCGAGGAAAGGCTATTGTCGGTTACCTTCATGTCGAGCAACTCATTGGAGAGCCCTACGCTCCCAATTGCTAGATCGACGCTCCCAGTCATTATCTTAAAACGAAACCGCCCCCGAAACGGTAGGTAAATACCGATGCCCCCGTATTCCAGAGGCTAATCGGCTTCTTCCGATGCCGGCTCCTCATCCAGCGTCTTCAGCTCCATCAGCGCCAGCCGGTCGCCGCTTGCCAAATTCAACGACAGTCCGAACTCGTAGCGCGACGCCTCCGCCTCCCGTACGCTGGCTACGGTAGCTTCGCGTGGATCGGCGAAGGTGAAGCTCGCGCCGTCCAGAGGAACCGCCAGCTGCCAGGAATTGCCGCCCAGGTTCAGGACGCTGGTGGTGAAGCCTTCCACCAGGCCCACGCCCTCGAAGATCACCACCGCGCTCCGCAGTCTGATCCGCAGCGGCGAGGAATCCTCGGTCCATCGCTTGAATAGCAGCCGCGCGTCTTCCGGGGATGTGATCATGTTCGAACCTCGCTCTTTTGCATTGTATGAGATTCGAGCGCGCGGGGGAAAACCTTCCACCACCGCGCAATGCTAGACTGTTCATGAAAGTCTTCCACGCGCCCGTAGCTCAGTCTGGATAGAGCGTTTGCCTCCGGAGCAAAAGGTCGTAAGTTCGAATCTTACCGGGCGTACC